>Ga0070665_100008319_pt1 | contig 10493 bp, 4 predicted proteins | sample KBSS13metaG_FD_65862 | JGI IMG/M metagenome (GOLD analysis project Ga0070665, IMG submission 65862) | Switchgrass rhizosphere microbial communities from Kellogg Biological Station, Michigan, USA - KBS S1-3 metaG | ecosystem: Host-associated > Plants > Roots > Rhizosphere > Soil ...
GAAAGTCGTCGATGCTCAGCTGCGGGGCGACGACGGCTTCATTCAGGCCGTGCTCCTCGATGGCGGTGCGCGCATCGAAGCGGATCTCTTCATCGACTGCTCCGGTTTTCGCGCGCTCCTCATCGAGGGTGCGCTTGGGAGCGGGTTCGAGGATTGGCGCCAGTGGCTCCCCTGCGATCGCGCACTGGCGGTCGGAAGCGCTCCCGCATCGCCGATGCGGCCCTATACACAGGCCAACGCTCGACCGGCCGGTTGGCAATGGCGGATACCACTGCAACACCGCACGGGCAACGGCCACGTGTATTGCAGCGAATTCATGAGCGATGATGAGGCGACCGCCATCCTCCTCGGCTCTCTTGATGGGGAACCGCTGGGAGATCCGCGGCCGATCGGGTTCACGTCTGGCGTGCGGCGGCACATCTGGTCGCGCAATTGCGTGGCCATCGGCCTGGCCGCCGGGTTTCTCGAGCCGTTGGAATCGACGGCAATCCACTTGATCCAGTCGGGAATCAGCCGGCTGCTGTCGCTTTTTCCGGATCGCGGCTTCGATCCGGCGATCATCGACGAATACAACCGCAAGACACGCCAGGAATACGAACACGTGCGCGACTTCCTGGTCTTGCACTACCGTACTATCGAACGACGCGACACGCCGTTCTGGCGACGGTGCGCCGCGCTGCCGGCCCCGGAAGGACTGCGGCACAAGCTCGTGATCTTCAATGGCACGGGCCAGATCTTCCGCGAAGGTGAGGAGCTCTTCACCGAGCAATCCTGGCTGCAGGTGATGTTGGGTCAGGGGATCCTGCCTCGGCGCCATCACCCGCTGGCCGACGGACTCCCGCGGGAGAAGCTCGAGGAATTCCTCGGCGGCATTCGGGCGTTGATCCGCGGTGCGGTCGAGCAGATGAGCAGCCACGAGCGGTTTGTGGCCCAGCACTGCGCGGCGGCACGCGTGTAATCCTCATCTCGTCAGCGCATCGCCTCCCTATTTTTCAGTGAACGCAGGGTCAACATGACAGGAGATCGGAGGCGGCTGGGCATGCTCGGCGCATTGTTGCTTGCAACTACCTGGCAGGCGCAGACACAAGCAGTTGTGCCGCGCGCGGCGGCGGGCGTGAGGTTACAAGATGCGGGCGCGGACATCCGCCTGTCCGGTGGCACATTGTCGCTACGCTTGATTGGCGGCAACGTGTTGCATGTGCACTTCATTCCGGCGACAGGAGCAACGCCCTCGACAGTGGTGATGGCCCCCGTCGCCAATGCCGCGCCAACACCCGTCGTGGCAACTCGGCAGGGCAGTCAACTCCTGCTTTGCGGAGGGCGCTTCCGGATTGCGCTCGATGCGAGTTCCGGAACTCTCACGATCTTCGACGCCGGCGCACAGACTTCGTTGTTGAGAGTGCCCCGCCTTGCCAGCTTGGCTCGCGGCACGCTCGAGCTGCACTTTGCCAAGAGAGCGCCGCTCTATGGCATAGATGGAACCAATGCTTTCGATCAGAGCCCTGCAGGACTCATCCGCCGCGGCAGGCACGTGGCCTCTGCCGGCGCACAGGGAAATGCCGGCGCGCCGCTAGTCTGGAGTACAGCCGGATTCGGCGTGCTCATCGACAGCAAACGAGCCACATTCAATCTGGCTGCGGGAAGCCTTCGAGCCTCGCAGCTCTCACGGCCCGATCCCGATTTTTACTTGATCGGCGGCAAGCCCGAGGCCATCTTCGCCGCCGTCGCGGACTCGAGCGGTCATGCTCCGCTCTTTCCGAAATGGTCCCTCGGCTTCATCAACAGCCAATGGGGAATCGATGAGAAAGAGTTGCTCGAGGTCATCGAGACGTATCGAGCCAGGCACATTCCGGTGGATTCCTTCGAACTCGACTTCGACTGGAAAGCGTGGGGCAGCGATGACTACGGGGAATTCCGCTGGAACGAGCAGAAATTCCCCGACGGCCCGAGCGGCAAGCTGGGAGCGCAGCTCAATGCTTCGGGGGTGCACCTGATCGGCATCATGAAGCCACGCATCCATGTGCAGACGCAGGAGGGCCGTTACGCAAGCGCGCATCGGCTCTGGATCGCCGGTGAGAAGCCGAGCCCCGATTACTTCTCCCACGAGCCGGTCGAGGACCTGGACTTCAACAAACAGTCCACTCGCGCCTGGTTCTTCAACCCCACGCTGGAGCACAGCTTCGATACTGGTATTGTCGGCTGGTGGAACGACGAGGCTGACGAGAAGGGCGGGGACACCCAGTTCCTCAACATGGAGCGTGCGCTCTATGAAGGTCAGCGCGGCCGCTTCGACACGCGCGTCTTCTCGCTCAATCGCAACTTCTGGCTGGGCGCGCAGCGCTACGCCTACGGGCTGTGGTCCGGAGACATCCAGACGGGTTTTGCCAGCATGGCGAGGCAGCGCTCGCGGATGCTGAGCGCAATCGACGTAGGTGAGATGTGGTGGAGCATGGACGGCGGCGGCTTCCGAGGCCACCCCTCGGATGAGAATTACGCCCGCTGGATCGAGTTCGGGGTCTTCACGCCCATCTTTCGGGTGCATGGTGACTATCAGGAGAAGCGGCAGCCCTGGCGCTATGGGCCGACCGCCGAGAGCGCCGCTACACGCGCAATGAGGCTGCGCTACGAATTGCTGCCCTATATCTATTCATCCGCCTGGCACGATCACGTGGCGGGCGTGGGACTCGTCAGGCCCCTCAACTTCGGCTGGCCGGATGATCCCAACGTCCGGAACGAATTCAGCGCCTGGCTGTTCGGGCAGTTCCTCCTGGTCTCCCCGGTGGTGGAGCAGGGTCAGACCGCGAAGCACCTATACCTTCCGGCCGGCCTCTGGACCGATTGGTCGAGCGGCCAGATCTATTTCGGTGGCCGGTGGATCACCTTGGCCGTAGACAGCAAGACCTGGACCGACATCCCCCTCTTCATCCGCCAGGGAGCGATCATCCCGACCCAGCCGGTGATGGACTACGTCGGCCAGCGCGCCGTCACTGCGGTGGTGGTAAATGTATTTCCGGCTGCCGAGCGCACGGACTTCGACTACTACGACGATGACGGTAAGAGCTATGCCTACGAACATGACAATTACTTCTTGCAGCGCCTGAGCGCAAAGGCCATGCCAGATGCGGTCAGTTTGACGACCGCCGCACCACGGGGAACCTGGCGGCCGGACCTCACCCATTATGTCTTTGCCGTGCATCGGACAGTGGCAACGAAGGTCACTCGCGACGACGTGCCGCTCACTCGTGCCGCCGATCTGGCCGCGCTGGAGCAGTGCGCAAGTGCCTGCTGGACCATCGGCGGCGATCGCTACGGCGGCGTGACCTACATCAAGCTGCCGGCGGGCATCGCAGCCCATGTGCAAACTACGCAGGAGAGGGCACCCGCAGTCAAATAGATGATCGCGAGGGCGGCAGTCCGAAGGACGCCTGAGAACCAGGAATCAATCGATGAACCACTCGTCGGCAACAATCAATGATGCGCGTGAGCGCGGTCACCGCGACTTCGCGGCCGACGAAGTGCCGCGCGATCGAGTGAGAGGGCGTCCGAGCGGCCGCTGGCGGCGCCGGATTCCTTTACTCACGTACATCCTCCTCGTCGGAACGCTGTTGTTCTGTGCCGGCCGGGCCTATTCGTGCACAAAAGACAACAATGTGGAACGGAGTTACCTGTTCTCCGACCAGGGGACCCTGTACGACAGCAATCCCGAGCCCACCGCGACGAGTCAGGTGACCCTGACGTTGCGAGCGTGCAAGGCAGACATTACCGGCGCCAACATCAAGTATTACGACACCGCGGACAACTCATTCCACCGCATCTCGATGCACCGGGTGTCGACTGATCCGAACGGCATGTTTGAATACTGGGCGGGCACGGTCCCCGCTAGCAGCTGGCGCAAGTACTACCGGTTCCAGATCAACGACGGTTCGGCCACCGCTTGGCTCAATGCTGCGGGGATCAGCTCCAGCGAGCCTTCATCCGGCGACTTTTTCATCCTCCCGGGCTTCAAGACGCCGGATTGGATGAAGAACGGCGTGATGTATCAGATCTTCCCGGACCGCTTCTATGACGCAGATACCTCCAACGACGTGACCAATGGCCGCTACTCGTACGCGGGCTGCGCAACCGAACAGCACGCGTGGGGCACCAGCGTCTTCGCCAAGACCAAGGACTGTAACAGCGAGGTATTCTTTGGCGGGGATCTGGCGGGCGTCGACCAGAAACTCAGCTACATCAAGGGCACGCTCGGTGCGGACATCATCTATTTGAATCCCATCTTCGAGTCCCCCACCAACCACAAGTACGACACCCAGAATTATTACCAGGTTGACCCGGCGTTCGGGACCGCTTCCACCTTGCAGCACCTCATCGCCGATATCCACAGCAGCTCCGCAGGCCCGCCGGGCTACATCATCCTCGACGGCGTGTTCAATCACAGCGGCGACAGCAACTGTTGGTTCGGAAGGAACACATACGATTCAAACTCCTGCTCGCCGCCCGGAGCCTACCAGTCGAAGGCGAGCCCTTATTATCGTTACTACACCTTCCAGTCGTGGCCCGACACGTACTCCTCTTTCTTCGGCTTCCGGGGCATGCCGAAGCTCGATTACGGTGTGAGCGGCTCAGCGGCGCGCGAACGGATCTACGGCGCAGACACGTCCGTCGTACAAACCTATCTGCGAGCGCCGTACCACATAGACGGCTGGCGGCTCGATGTGGCTCAGGCAATTGACGCCGGTGGCGCAGGTGGGAGCGATGAGACAAACCACGAGATCATGCGAGAACTGCGGGCTGCGGTGAAGTCTGTCAACCCCGACGCTGAAATTCTCGGCGAGTACTGGGGTGATGCTTCGCCTTGGCTCGATAACGGCAAGGAATGGGATGGGGCCATGAACTACAACGGCTTCACCCGGCCGGTCTCGGAGTGGCTGTGCGGTGCAGATGAGAATGGCAAGATCGTCGCGATCAACGAGAGCGCGCTCGACCGTTGGCTTCATGCCAGCCGTGCCGACTTGCCCGTCAACGTCCAGGAGACGATGACGAACGAGCTCGGGACCCACGACACGGTGCGGTTTGCGACGCGCTGCGGCGGTGATCTCCGAAAGACCTATCTGGGACTCATTCTCCAGTTCACCTACGTCGGCACGCCGACCATCTACTATGGAGATGAGTACGGCATGCAGGGCGGGCCTGACCCGGACGACCGGCGCACCTTCGACTGGTCGCGGGCGAACGCCGAGGATCCGGCCGTAGCCTTCACCCATAAGCTGATCTCGATCCGCAAGCGGTATTCTGCGCTGCGTACCGGCTCGTTCATGTCATTGCTCACCGATGACACGAACCATATCTACTCTTTCGGGCGCTTGGATAAGAGCAGCCGGATCGCGGTGGTGCTGAGCAACGACAGAACCGACCACACGGTGACCGTGCCGGTGTGGCAGATGAACATGCCAGACGGCACGACCGTGCGCGATCTGCTGACGGGGAAGGCATATACAGTGCGCGGTGGTAACGTCACAGTGAGCGTCGCCGGACACTACGGTGTCATTCTGGCGCAGTGAGAAGCGCGACCCAGCCGCCGTGGGGACCCCTGGTTGCAATCGGCGCACCGACCATGGTCTGCACGATGTCGATGGCGCTCCATCAACACTCTGGACCCAAGCGCGATGAATACGTATGCGCACTCTTACCTGAATACGTATGCGGACTGTTGCAACGACGGCGATCCGCGTCACATTCTGCTCTGACAGCCAGGCGCGCCAGCATTGCAGAGCGACTGCCATTTCAGTCCCGAGGAAACATCCTTATTGACCGCAGGTGAGCCCCTGAATGCAGCGGCCTGTGCCCGCACGATGACCGAAGGAAGGCAAGAAGGAGTATCAACGATGAATCGTCAACACGAGCATCAAAGCAGCCGATGGCTGCAGCCATGGCCGCTACTCATGTGCATCCTGCTGGGCGGAGTGCTGCTGTGCGGCGCCGGCCGTGCGCAGGCCTGCTCAAACGACAACAACGTGGAATGGAACTACCTGTTCTCGGACCAGGGACCGATGTTCGACAGCAATCCGGAGCCTACTGCAACGACTTCGGTCACGGTCAAATTGCGCACGTGCAAGTCAGACGTCACCAGCGCCAACGTCAAATACTACGATACGGCTGACAGCGCTTTCCATTGGGTATCGATGGTCTGGGTAGCCAACGATCCTACAGGAACATTCGACTATTGGTCGGGCACCGTGCCCGCCAGCTCCTCGCAGAAGTACTACCGTTTCCAAATCAACGACGGCACCGCTACCGCCTGGCTCAACGCCGCCGGAATCACCTCCGCCGAGCCGACTTCGGGCGACTTCTTCATCCTCCCGGGCTTCAAGACGCCGGATTGGATGAAGAGCGGAGTGGTTTACCAGATTTTTCCCGATCGCTTCTATAACGGGAGCACGTCCAACGACATTGCCAGCGGAGCCTTTACATACGGCGGCTGCTCGACCGAGAAGCATACGTGGGGTACGAGCGTCTTATCCACCGCCGACCCAACCAACTGCAACAGCGAAGTGTTCTTCGGCGGTGATCTGACCGGCATCGATCAAAAGCTGAGCTACATCAAGCAGACCTTGGGTGCGAACATCATTTACCTCAATCCCATCTTCCGCTCCCCCACCGTCCACAAGTACGACACCCAGGACTATTACACCATCGATCCTGCGTTCGGCACGAGCTCCAACCTGCAGACGCTGATCACCGACATCCACAGCAGCACGAACGGTCCGAAGGGCTATATCATCCTCGACGGCGTGTTCAACCACAGCGGTGACACCAACTGTTGGTTCGACAAGCAGCTCTACGGCTCCCTCAGTTGCTCGTTTCTGGGCGCCTATCAGTCGCAGTCGAGTCCCTATTACGGTTACTACACCTTCCAAACGTGGCCCGGCACGTACTCCTCCTTCTTTGGCTTCGGTGGCATGCCGAAGCTCGATTACGGTGCGAGCGGCTCGGCGGTGCGCAATCAGATCTACGGCAGCAGCACTTCGGTCATGAAGACCTACCTCGCATCGCCCTATAGCATCGACGGCTGGCGCCTGGATTTTCCGCAGGCGCTCGATTCGGGCGGCAACGCCGGCAGCGATGCCACCAACCACCAGATCACGCAGGAGATGCGTACGGCCGTGAAATCCGTCAACTCCAGTGCCGAAATCCTCGGCGAGTTCTGGGGTGACGCTTCACCGTGGGTCGCCGACGGAAAGGAGTGGGACGGAGTCATGAACTACAACGGCTTCACCCAGCCGGTGACAGAATGGATCTGCGGTGTGGACTATCACGGCAATTCCGGCTCGATCAACGAGAGCTCGCTCGACAGTTGGCTGCTCGGCACTCGCGCGGACGTTCCGGTCAACGTGCAGCAGACCTGGACCAACGAGCTTGGCTCGCACGACACGGAGCGGTTCGCGACGAGCTGCGGTGGCGATATCTGGAAGACCTACCTCGGGCTCATCTTCCAGTTTACCTACGTCGGCACCCCCACCATTTATTATGGGGACGAGTACGGCATGCAGGGAGGCAATGACCCGGACAACCGCCGCACGTTCGACTGGACGCAGGCGACCACGAGCAATACTGCCGTGGCGCTGACGAAGAATCTGATCTCGATCCGCAATACGTATCCGCAGTTGCGGACGGGCTCATACAAGACTTTGTTGGTTGACACGACCAACCACATCTACTCATTCGGAAGATGGGATGCCAACCACCGGATTGCCGTGGTGCTCAACAACAGCGCTAATACCGAAACCGTGACGATCCCGGCGTGGCAGTTGAGCATGACCAATGGATCGTGGGTAACGGATCTGCTCACGAGCACTACCTATCAGGTTATCAGTGGCAATCTCACCGTAACGGTTCAAGGACACTACGGCGCGATTCTCGAGCAGTAGGGATTGCGGGAGGCATATGGGCACCGCCGCGGCCATCTCGACACACTAGTCGGGGTGGCCGCGGCTTGCGCGCTGCTTGTCGCGATGACTGAGTACGCGGGTGCCTCGGAGGACCCGCCGTCATCGGCACCATCGCAGCCGTCCGCGGAGGCCTCGGACGATAGCTCCAACTGGCGCGATAGCCTCAGCTGGCGCGGACAAGAAGCTCGCGTAAGCGTGCGGCTCGATGGGAAGTACGTGCTCAATTCGCCGGTCGGCGAGCGTGTGATTGCAGCCCAACGCTGGCGCGTGCGAACTGCGAGCCCGCTGTTCGACGCACTTTTCGCGATGGCGCAGGAGGACCTGAACGAGATTTCGGTCGACGCCATCACCGACGCTGCATTCGATCATGGCCAGCCGATCCGTTGCCGCTGTTTCATCGCGGGCCAGCAGTGGCCGTTCGTCTGGACCCGTGATGTTTCTTACTCCATTGACCTCGGCCTGTGGCGGCTCGACCCTGCGCGCGCCCGAGCCTCGCTACTCTTCAAGGTCTCGCCGCCACGTGCAGGTGCCGCGCCACCCGGACTGTACGTGATGCAAGATACGGGCTCCGGAGGCAGTTGGCCGATCAGCACCGACCGCGTCGTGTGGTTCCTCGGCGCGCGCCATCTGCTGGAGGATCAGGCCTTTGCTGATACCGTGTATGAGGCTCTGACGGACACGCTCGCCCAGGACCGGCGCTATGTCTTCGATCCGAGGATGGGGTTGTATCGCGGAGAGACGTCCTTCCTCGACTGGCGCGAGCAGTCGTACCCAGCGTGGACCGCGCACAACGTCGTATTCATCGCTCAATCGTTCGCGCTCTCGACCAACGTGCTGCACTACCAGGCTTTAAATCTGGCTGCGGAGATGGCGCAGCAGCGTAGGCAGCAGGCTGCCGCGGCGCGCTACCTGCAGCAGGCCGCGACGCTCAAACAGGCGATCAACGTCCGTTTCTGGCGGCCGGACCGCGGCCTCTACATGAGCTACATCGGCGGACCGGTCGATCCGCAACCTTTCGATGCGTATGACCTCCTCGCGCTGGATCTTGCAATCACGAGCGGTGTCGTGGATTCTCGGCGCGCAATTGAGTCACTGGAGCACTACCCGGCGTGGCCCGCTGGGAGCCCGGTGATCTGGCCGGAGAAAGCAGACGAACCGATCTACCACAACCGGGCGATCTGGCCTTTTGTCAGCGAGTACACTTTGCGTGCGGCGCGGCGGGTCGGCGCTCCGTCGCTGATCGCGCTGGAGGTGCAATCCCTGATGCGCGGGGCGGCGCTCAATGCATCTAACATGGAGAATTATTCGCTACTCTCGCAGTCGACGCACGTGCCCGGCATGCTCGGCGGACCGGTGGTCGATTCACCGCGGCAGCTTTGGTCCGTGGCGGGTTACCTGGACATGGTGCTGCGTGGCGTGTTCGGACTCGAGGACGACGGTCGCATCGTACCGGTGCTTCCGGTATCGCTGGTACCGATGTTGTTTGGTCGCGCGAACCGGATCAGCTTGGAACTCGACGGGCGCCAAATAGTCCTCGATCGTCCGGTCAGCAGCGAGGGGCCCCTGTTGGTGGCCGGAAGCATCACACACGAGGGCGATATGACCGAAGTACAGCTCGTGGCTGCCCCGGCCCAAGCGGGCCCGCCGCCGATGACGGCGGCGGTGAATCTGACCCCGGCGCTCGCTACCCCGCGGCTCCGCGCCGGATCCGATCTCGGGCCAGTAGCCCGGATAGACGGGCCGTGGCCTAGACACTGGACCGCCGGGCGGCGCGGCGAGTATGTCGCGTGGCTCGATTACTCCAATCCCCACGGGCCGATCAACACCGGCATTACTGCGGCGGTCAAGCGCCTCCAGGTTCTCTGCGCGGGCAGCCCCCGCCAGGTACTGCCTATCGTGCTGCCCCACAGCGAGGGCTGGCAAGCCTCAACGACGGTCCGTTTCGAGGCTGATGCCGGTGCATCTTGCGACTTCTCGCTGCTGCAGGGCTTCAACATGAGCGACCTGGCGCAGTTTGCGCGCTACACCGGCCCCGCACCGGCGCCGATGGACAACACAAACGCCGGCACAAACGCCCGCACCGACACCAAAGCCGGCACCAAGACCGGCATCCACACCGTTACCGGCACCGACACAGGTACCAACACCGGCGTTGGCACCGGCACCAACACCAAAGCGGACCGAAAGGCAGGCATCAGGCGACCGGCGGGTCCTCAGCCAGCGATCAATGGCGGCGTCACCGGGCCGCTCAACAGCGCGCAGATCGGCGCGCTGCGGATCGGACCGCTCGCGGACGAAGGGGAGCGTCTATGAGCACCAAACCCGAGCTGTCGTTCCGACAGATATGCAACATGTGCGTCGGCTTCCTCGGCATTCAATTCGCTTTCTCGCTGCAGAATGCCGAAGTCAGCCGCATCTTCCAGACACTCGGCGCCAGCATCGACGAAATACCTATTTTGTGGATCGCCGCGCCGTTGACCGGCCTCGTGGTGCAACCGCTTATCGGATATGCGTCGGATCGCACGTGGACGAGACTCGGCAGACGAC
>Ga0070665_100008320_pt1 | contig 10493 bp, 9 predicted proteins | sample KBSS13metaG_FD_65862 | JGI IMG/M metagenome (GOLD analysis project Ga0070665, IMG submission 65862) | Switchgrass rhizosphere microbial communities from Kellogg Biological Station, Michigan, USA - KBS S1-3 metaG | ecosystem: Host-associated > Plants > Roots > Rhizosphere > Soil ...
TGCCCGAGGGAGACGCCCTCTGCCACATAGGAGCCGTGATCATCCGGCCCACGGTGAACCAGGAGAGCCTTCATCTGCTCGATCAGGACACCGTCGCTCCAGTTGAAACCGCAGATGCCGCACATGACCTATCTCGCCTCCAGCTCATCGAACATCGCGAGAACGCGCTCGGCCGCCTGTTGCCATGAGAACAGGCGCGCCCGCGCGATACCTGCCTGTGTCATCCGTGCACGCAACTCCGTGGAGCTCGTCACCTCGAGTAGCGCCGCGGCGATATCCTCTTCATCGTAAGGATCTATCAACCGCGCCGCGGAGCCTGCCACCTCAGGGCCCGCGCCGGTTGCCGGCACGATTGCCGGGCAGCCGCTCGCCAAGGCCTCCAGAATGGGCAACCCGAAGCTCTCGAACAGCGTCGCCAACACAAAGCATTCCGCGAGTTGGTAGGCCGTTGCGAGCTGCGCGTTCGGAACGAACCCGATGAAATGCACGCCCTCGAGGTCGGCATCGCCAAACCCACGGGTGCGCAGGTAGCCTTCAATCTCACGCCCGGCGACGACCAGGGGCAACGGTTCCGGCGCAAGTTGCCGATAGCGCCGGTAGGCGCGTAGCAGGCGCTCATTGTTCCCGCCAGGATAGTCCAGCAGCCCCCGATGTCCGGTGTGCAGGACGCGCGCGACGGTCAGTATGTAACGGTCGGGCAGCGCATATTGCTCGCGGAAGCGCCGTTGCGCTTTTGGATCACCCCGGGAAGTGAATTCCGGGCCGACCCCGGCGTAGGTGATGCCGGTCGGCGGCACCCGGATGCTCATGTGCCGGCTGAGCTCATCTACGGTCGCCTGTGAAATGGCGAGCAGGCCGCTCGCCTTGCGGCAGTAGAGGGGCAACATCAGGCGGATATAGATGTTGTCCCACCAGGGATAATTCCTCGGGTTGACATACCAGTCACAACTCTGCAGAACAAAGATTCCGGGCAGGCGGCTCAGCAAGGGCAGGGAGAACTTCGGATTGAACAGCAGGTCGACGCCTAGATGCCGCGCCGCAGCAGGCACTAGAACCTGGTCCCAGAGCAATTTGGTGCGGGAGCGCAAGACGCACGGTTCTGCATTGTCGTAGTCGCGCCAGAGCGCGCTGGCACTCTCGTTGCCCAGGAAAATCACGTACCGGCGCCGTGAATCCAGTGTCAAAAGCTGCCTCAAGAGCTGCTCGCAGTAGCGTCCCAGGCCGTCCGGCTGGTCGACGGCACGCGCCATGACGCCGATGGTCCGCCCGGAATGGGCCTTCTCGCCGGCCTCAATGTGCAAGCGGTTGACTCCCGGAGAAGGTAACGAGCTTGCGGGCAGCGATAGACAGAAAGCTTGCCCGACCTCGCCCCGGCAGGAGCGGCAGCCAATCGGAACGTAGTCGCCCGAAGACCCGCAGCGGCAGTCCGCTGCGGCCAGCACGCCGGTAATCCACTGCGACACCGAACGCGGCGCGAAATCCATGCCCTCTGGCGAGCGCCAGGGAGCGATCCGACCCGAGCAGCCACGGGTAGGCGATGACAGTAGGCGCGTACCCGAGGTGTGCCTGGAACGACTGGCGCGCGAGCTCGAATTCCGAGCTCACGAGGCGGGCGAAGTCGGGCTCGGTCATGATCTCGCCGCGCAGGACCTTCGCGCGGGACTGATAGAGCCTGTGGAGTCGGGCGGGCCAGTCCGGCAGGCCAAAAAAAGCATCCCCTCCTGACTCCGCGACACATTGCGTGCATGCCTCCGTCAGCCCCGGGCTTTCCAGGTAACGCTGTTCTGCTGATAGGAGCGGTGCTGCGCGATAGATTGGCGTACCGGGCGGCGGAGGACCGAGACGCTCTCCAGTAGCGGTATTGCGCATCGGCCAGTCATAGACGTCGTAACGCTGGATCAGACGGGGTGACGCAAAACCGATGAGTTGGTCGGAAGTGGCGACCAGCGCGTGGCGATGGGCATGGGATTGCACGTCGACGTGGCCCGACTCGGCGCACGCGCGCACCTGGTCCCAACTCATGAACAGATCCGATCCGGTGACCGCGGCGGGGCTCATCCAATGAGAAGGCACGAATAAAGTCGCCCGCGCGTCAAAACTGCTCAGCACAGGCAAAGCTACCTCGTAAAAATTGCTGCGCGCATCATCGAAGGTAAGGAGAACGCGCCGCTCGCGGTCGCCCCTCTTGTGCCCACCGGCGGTCAGGAATTCGTCCAGACTGATGGTGCGGTAATGATTGGCGCGGAGGAATTCGAGCTGCCGAGCAAAGGCTGCGGACTCGACATCATGATGCACAAAGACTGGAATTTCGCTTCTGGAGGCCGGCAACCCCAACAAAAACAGAGGGTAACGGGTGCGCAGCACATTGCGGACACCCAGCGCCGCGCGCCGCGCCCTGGCAAAGGCGTGTTCGCCACCCGGGCCGTAAGGTTGAGTCCAGCTCATGTTATGAAAGGTTGTGGAAAGGCGACCCGGTCCAGCGCCAACGTTGGCGTGGAGCGTAGCTGCAAGTTGCAGGCCGGCCCCCGGCACGCTTTGTGCTCCAGAGTGGGACAAAGCATCTCCATAACATCACCGGGGCGCCAACTTCCGAGTTCGTGCGATTGCAACACACATCCGTACTCAAACGCGGGCCTGGCGGATTCCCGCTGGTCATTCATGCGGATGACTTCGGGGAGACGGTCGCCATCACGAACGGCATTCGTCATGCTATCGAGGCGGGAGTGCTGACGAGTACTTCCATCATGGCGAACATGCCCGCTACCGGGTATGCGCTGGAACGGATGCGCGCTCTCGCCGGTCAGGCGAGTTTCGGGGCGCACTTGAACGTGTGCGAGGGGCGGCCCCTCACCGCCGCCGGGACTTTGGTCGACGAACGAGGGAACTTCCATTCCAAGCGCACCGTGATCCAACGGGCACTCTCCGGGAAGCTCTCGGTCCCGGAGCTCGAGAACGAGATTGCCGCGCAAATCGCGGTGCTGCGTGATGCGGGGGTTCCCATCTCGCATGTCGACGGACACAAACATCTGCACCAACTGCCGATTGTCAGCACAGCGGTTGCCAACGTATTACCCCGCTTCGGGATAGAGCGAGTGCGGTTGACGCGGCTGAAAAGCCTCGGGGCGCTGGGCAGTAGAGGTAAACTGTTGCGAGAGCTGGCCGCATGGCGCGCGGCTGCTCTCTTTCGCCGCGCGGGGTTGCATTCTCCGGTCCGCACCGTCGACCTGGGCGAAGTTCTGCGCAACGGCTTCGGCCGCCGCGGACCGCTGTCCCTGATCGATGGGCGGGGCGTCGTGGAGCTGTGTTGCCATCCTGCGCTGGCGGAGGGTCAGGAGGGCAAACCCAGCAGTCATCGCCGCTCGGAAGAGCTCGAATATCTGCTCTCGCCCGGTTTCCGTGAGCTGCTCGAACAGATTCAGGCGCGCCTGGTGTCCTACTGGGAGGTAGGCTGATGCGAATCCTGAAGATTGTGCCGCAGGCGTTCTATTCGGCGCGAGGAACGCCCCTGAGCGCCTACCATCGTGCTCGCGAGCTCATCGCGCGCGGCCACGAAGTCGATGTATTGACGTATGGAGTCGGAGGAGATCCTCCTAACTTCGCGGCGCGGGTGTTCCGTGCCCGCGGTCCGCATTTCACGCGCACCATCCGCCCCGGCCCTTCACGCCTGAAGATCTGGTTCGATCTGCTGTTGTTCATCAGCCTGCTGGCGCACCTCACACGCCGCCGTTATGACGTGCTGTATGCGCACGAGGAGGGTGCGCTGCTGGCGCGCCTCGCGGGCGCGATTTTCAGGATCCCCTATATCTACGACATGCATTCCAGCTTGCCGCTGCAAATCACGGACTGGAAGTTCAGCACCCGCCGCTCGGTAATCGCCGCCTTCCGTTGGGTCGAGCGCGTGAGCGTGCGAGGCGCCTGTGCGGTGGTCGCGATCTCACCGGCTGTAGAGCGCGCAGCGCGCAGCGCAAGCCCCGCAACCCCCTGTGTGTTGCTGGCGAATCATTTCGAAGTCGGCGAGGCCGTTCCTGCGGAGGAGATCGCGGCCGTGCGAACCCGCCACAACATCGCACTCGAGCGCAAGCTGGTGGTCTACGCCGGCTCGTTCGTTGCCTTACAAGCGTTGGATCTGCTGTTGGACGCGGTTCCCGGCGTCCTTGCCGCGGTACCCAACACGACCTTTCTGCTGGTGGGTGGCACCGGGCCTGAGATCGAGGCACTGCGCGTCCAGGCCAGGCGGCTGCAGATCCTGGACCATGTCATTTTCGAACAGACCTTGCCGCAGTCGGCTGTAGCGGCGTATCTCGTGGCCGCGGACGTGCTCGTGTCGCCCCGCATACAGGGGATCAATTCCCCGGGAAAGCTCCTCAACTACCTGGCTTCCGGCAGACCTGTCGTGGCCACCGACACGCTGGTTCACAACCAGCTTCTGACTGACAAGTCCGCCATTCTCACCCCTGCGACTGCCGCCGGCCTCGCTGCCGGCCTGGTGACGGCGCTCACCGATCCGGCGCGGGTCGCCGAGGTGGTGGCGGGGGCTGCGAATCTCCTCAGACGCTACTCCAACAAGGCCGAGCGCGATACGGCTTACCAGACCGTTCTCAACGCTGCCCGAAGCGCGGGGCTGGCTCGCTTGCGCGGGCGCAAGTCCGCCGCGCGCCGCGAGGCATAGCGGCCGGTGTTGCATCCAACGTCTGACCCTGCAGACCACTGCATCGCAGCATAACTCTCATCGTGGCCCAAGGGCCAATGGCGCGCGTGGGCATGAACGCGCAAAGCTTCACGCGTTTTCCAACCCCCGCGCATCGAACCAATCGCATTGGAAGTCGGAAGGAGCCGCGCGATGACCAGCCTGCAAATCGCCCTGGGATCCGTGTCGCTGCTGTTGGCCGGCTGTGCTACCACACCTGTTGGTATCGCGCAGCGCTCGGCGGCGAGCGTGGGCAGAGAATGTCCACCGCTGTTCGGCAAGGTGTGTTACGGACCGACCGATCGACCTGACATCATGAGATGCGGGTGCAGTAGTGTGTCGCCGCTGGGCACACCGTACCCTTAAAACAGCTCGATGTCGCCGACGCCGGCTCGAGTCACTACCTGGCCGGCGGCGCGTAGCGCTTCCCAGCTGCGCACGTTGTTGCGGCCGTGGCTTTTCGCGTAATAAAGGGCCGCATCGGCGCGCTCCACGCAAGTCGTGGAGATGTCGTGGGGGTTGATACGAGTGTAGCCGATGCTGATAGTCACGCAACCGACCTGCGGAAACTTGTGCTGCTCGATGGCGGCGCGCAAGCGCTCGAACACGATGTTGACACCCGTTTCGCTGGCCTTGTCCAACACGACCACGAATTCCTCGCCGCCGAAGCGGAACAGGTGATCGGCGCCACGCAGCGAGCGGCGCATCAGGCGGCTCACCAAAAGCAACACTTCATCACCGAACAGGTGCCCGTAGCCGTCGTTGATCGACTTGAAGCGGTCGATGTCGATGAGTGCCAGCCAACTCGGCTCGCGGTTGTCGGCCGAGCGGCGCTCCGTGCCGTTCGGGGCCGGGCCGTCCGCCGGCATGAGCCGCTGGCAGAGCTTGTGGAAATGACTCTCGAAGGTCTTGCGGTTGAGCAGCCCCGTGAGGGTATCCAACTCGCCATAGTCGAGCAATGCGAGGTGGTTCTTGACGATGCCGAGGATGCCCTGCACGAGATCGGCCTCGCGACTATTCAAGGGCGTCGCGGTCTCCACCACGAGGAGGCCGACGACATCGGTAGCCCCTTGTATGGGGAAAACCGTCGTCAGATTCCGCTGGGCACCGGAACCGTACCGGACGATTTGGTTCTTGGTCGCACACTCCTCCCAGGCGGGATGATCCGCGAGAACCGGCAGGTCCGCGGTGTCGTCGAGAGGCTCGGGTCCGCCGCTCTGGCTTACATTTACCCGCCGCGCAACGCGCTTGGCCGTGCCGTCGTCCGCGACCCGCAGCACGGTAACTGACTTCGTCTCGAGGAAACGCAGCAGCAGGAGGGCCACCGCGCGATCGAGATCATCGCGATCGCGGTGTGCTGTGGTGGCGGCAACGCTGTTGAGCAGGTCGTGAGTCATCAGGAGTCCGGTTCACTGCTGCACAGCGTACCCGGAACCCCGGTAGCGATGGCTGAAGTAGCTCTCAATCCTTCAGGGTGTATTTGACCGTCAGATAGGCAAACCTGCCACGGGGATCGCCGTAGCTGATGTCGTATCCGCCGATGAAGTTGTTTGCGGAGGCGGCGTAGTTGGCGTAGGGAGGGGCTCTGTTGAAGAGATTCCGGGCTCCAAGTGTGAACTGTAGCGCCTCCAGCGGGCGATAAATGAGCTGTCCGTCGACAGTCTCGTACGCCGAGACGTACCGTGCGACTTGCGTCACACTCGACGCGGCATCGTGGTAGCGCTTCTGGTAGTTCTCCGTCAGGGAAATAGCCCAGGCACCATAGTCGTAGCCGATACTCGCCGAGTAGCGGAAGCGCGCGACGATACCCCCCACGGATGTCAGTCCCTTGTCGACCTGACTCGTCCAGGTCCCATCCGGATTCTGAATGACATATCGGTAGAGGTAGCTGCCGTCGCCCAGCACACTGAGCCGGCCTCCGCCCAGGCTCAGTCCATATTTGAGGTCGACGTCGAGCCCGCTCACGGCCGTCTTGAAGAGATTGGCGTTGGTCTGGCTGATCGCGACGATCTGGCCGTTGGCGTCCCGCTCGATCAGATTGGCAAACTGCTGCGCGGTCTGCGCATTCTGCAGGATGAGCGGGTATCCCAAGCCGCCGACCACGATCTGGTTCCTGAGAAAGATCCAGTAGGAGTCGAAATCGATGCTGAAGTCCTTGAGCGGCTCCAGCACCAGTCCCAGTGTGTAGGACTGCGACCTTTCCGGTGTCAGATTCGGGTTGCCGCCGGTGATGGTGGTGAACTGGAACGAGCATGCCGGGTTGTTGGCATCAAACACCGGGCACTGGATCGGGTCGCGGGTGCCGTTGCCGGTCACATTGGAGGTCTGTGGGGCATAGAGATCGCTGAGCGAGGGCGCGCGGAAGCCGGTGCCGACGGCGCCACGCAACAACAACCATTGCAGCGGTTGCCAACGTAGGGAAGCTTTCGGATTGCCGGTGCTGCCAACACCCTGGTAGTGATCGTAGCGACCGGCGATATCCAGCTCGAGTCCCTTGGCGAGGGTTGCGTTGAATTCGAGAAAGGCCGAAGTGACATTGCGCGCGGCGGATTCGGGGAGTTGGTTACCGCCCTGTCCGGCGATGTCGCCGCTGCGGACGGCGGCGGCCGGATCGTACGCGAAGGTCTCCCGCCGGATTTCGGCGCCGGCGGCGGCGCTGAGCGGTCCATAGGGCAACTTCAGCAGCTCGCGGCTCGCCCGGCCACTCAGGCCGAGGATCGATGTCCTGGATTGAAAGTCCTGTCCCGTGAATGTGGCCGCCTGAGCTTGCGCCAGGGCGTTCGGGTCCGTGGTGGGACCGAAGGGATTGAGCACGCCGGTATCCAACAGGGGCATGATCTTCGAATACAGCGGGTAGCCTGCCTCGAGAGTCTCCCGGACCTTGACCTGGGAGTAGAGCACCCAGGTGTCATAGTCCCAACCTCCGGTGTCCCCCTTGAATCCCGCTACGGCACGCAGCGTATCCGCACGGTCCTCCGTGAGGCGGGGACCGTTGGCAAAGTCTCGATAGATGAGGTTCAGCGGCTGCCCGTTGATGCCGTACCGGGTCGCGAATGCTTGCGGGTAATAGGGGCTGGAGGGCGGCAGGAGGAAGGCACCGGTGCCAGGCGTCACGGCTGGATTCTTGTAGTTCGGATACCGGGTCGCGAGCAGATCGGCCAGAAAGGGAATGTAGGGATTACCCGGCAGCAGTGGGTTCTGATACGACAGCGGCACCGGCTGCACGGAGGTCGACGTCTCGACTCGAGAGAACGTCTCGTCCGTATAGAGCTGACTGTCGCTGCCCAGCGCCAATTGGCCGCTGAAGCTCACGTTGAGCTTCTTCTGCTCTGGCTGGAGCGAATCGAAAGGCGAATTGTCGAACCGGCATTGGGTTGGGAAATTGGCATCCGCGAGCGATGGCGCGCAATTCGGCTGGCCCGTAGGTCCTGCGACCGAGCGGTTAGCGACGACCGAGCGGTCAGCGACGACCGAGCGGTCAGCGAGGGAATCCCCAACGGGGAGGGAATCCCCAGCGGGGACGGGGACCAGTGGATTGCGCGTGCCGATCTTGGGAATCGCCACGTTCGCCGGGAAAGCGAATCCGGACGTGACGTCATTCCCGTAACCCGGATTGTAGCGTACGGCGTAATCGCGGCTGGAGCCGAGGATGGCGGTGTCGTGTTCGAAGTTTAATCCGAGCGCAGCATTGTAGCCGTTCCGAACGAGGTCGCCGCGACCGGCGTAGGCCGAAACGCCTTCCTGTTGTCCGCCGCCGCGCGCGGTAGGTGTGCCGCCGTTGACACTCGCCTGGACGCCTTGGAAATTCGAGCGCAGGATGAAGTTGACCACCCCGGCGATGGCGTCGCTGCCGTATACCGCCGAGGCACCGTCTTTCAATATCTCCACGCGCTCGATGGCGGCAACGGGAATCGAGTTGATGTCCACCGAGTTGCCGGCAGCTCCCTGGGAGCCGCCACCATAGACAGCGACCCGCTTGCCGTTGACCAACACGAGCGTCCGCGCGCTACCCAAACCGCGCAGTGAGACCGTGGAGATACCGCCAGTCGCGGCACCGGTCGCCTGCGCCGCCACCGTACTGCCGAAGCTGCTGGCGACCGCGATGCGCCGGAACAGCTCTTCGACCGAAGTCGCTCCCGTGCGCTCGATATCCTCGCGCTTCAACACCTGCACGGGCAATGCGGTCTCGGCGTTGATTCGCTTGATCGAGGAGCCGGTGATGATGACTTCCTCGAGTTTGGACGGGCTGCTGTCGGTCAGCCGCGCGTCATTCGGGGTTTCAGTGGTCGCCATCGTGGCCACCGGCCCGGGATCGATGCCCGCCAGACTCGGCGGGATGCCGGCGGCGAATGTCAGGATCGTGGTGACCGCGGCCACCCCGGTGCGAATCGGCTTGCTGCGGCTACCCCGGCTCATGCGCGTTCCCTGCTGCGGCTGTAGTTGTAAAGTCCCGTAGTGTTAGACGAACAGTCTGTTGAATTCGGGAATGCGCGGGAACAAAATAACCGTGAGCACGCCGCCAGCCGCCACTCGTGAGGTGGCCCGGCCGGCAATCCCTGGCGGCGATTCACGCGCCGCTGTCATCGAGCGGCTGTTCCGGGAACACAACGAGGCCCTGGTCCGCTTCCTTTGCGGCCGACTGGGCTCGCGCAACGAGGCGCTGGAGATTGCGCAGGAAGCTTATGTACGCCTGTTGAGCCTCGAGGAGCCGGGCGCGGTGAGCTACCTGCGAGCGTTCCTGTTCAAGACCGCTGTCAACCTGGCCATCGACCGCAGGCGACGCGACCAGAGTTACGACAAAGTCGCCGAGCGCCAGCCGTTCGCCGAATTTACCGATAACCGCACGCCCGAGCGGGAACTGTCCGGCGAGCAGAGCCTACGCCACATGGAGCATCTGATCGAAGCCCTGCCGGCCAAGTGCCGTGCCGCATTTGTCATGAGCCAGATCCACGGCCTGGATGCAGCCACTATCGCCGCGCGACTCGGCATTACCGACAGCATGGTCCGCAAATACGTGCTCCGGGCGCTGCTGCGCTGTCGCGAGCAGATGGATCTCGAGCGCAATGATTGACGAACCGCGCGATCGGCGCGGCACAAGAGAGACATCACGCACTGCTGACCGGGAAGGTCCGCAGCCCGCGGAAGGCGAAGTTTGTGCCCCAATCCGGCTGCTGTCCGCGCATCTGGAGAGCGGGAAAACGTCGTACGAGCGCCGCGATCGCCACCTCGCCTTCGAGCCTGGCAAGCGTGCTCCCCAAGCAGACATGCGCATCGGCACCGAATGCCATGTGCCGCAGGTGCTTGCGATGGATATCGAACCGATCGGCGTGCTCGAACTGCGCGGGATCGCGATGAGCGGCGCCCAGGACGATGGTGATCGATGCGCCCGCGGGGACAGGAATACCTTCTATCTCCTGGTCGCGGGCTACCATCCGACCTATCGCTTGGACAGGCCCTTCGAATCGCAGGACTTCCTCCACAACGGCTGAGACGAGGGCGGGCTGCGCGCGTAACTCGCTCATGGCCTCGGGATGAGTCAGCAACGTGTAGACGGCATTTCCGATCAGGTTCCGCGTAGTCTCATGCCCAGCTACCAGCAACAGAATGCACTGGGCATAAATATCTTCGACTGAAATATCCGGCTCCGACCGGGCAATTTCCAGCAGCAGGTGCAGGAGGTCCTCGTGTTGTCGAGAATCGCGCTCGCGAATGACGGCTTCGAAATACCCCGTGAGCTCCTGGACCGCGGTCTGTGCGCGCCGGGCATCTTCCGCATTACGCCGTATGTTGCCCAATCAATCGGCAA
>Ga0070665_100008321_pt1 | contig 10492 bp, 10 predicted proteins | sample KBSS13metaG_FD_65862 | JGI IMG/M metagenome (GOLD analysis project Ga0070665, IMG submission 65862) | Switchgrass rhizosphere microbial communities from Kellogg Biological Station, Michigan, USA - KBS S1-3 metaG | ecosystem: Host-associated > Plants > Roots > Rhizosphere > Soil ...
GCGCCGAGAGGGGCCGCTGCGGGTCGACCTCGGGGCCGACGGCGTCGCCGTGATGGACGAGGAGGAGATGCATATCAGTCGGCAGTCAGCAGTCGGCAGTCGGCAGTCAACAGTCGGCGGTCATCAGTCGGCAGTCAGCGGTCGAATATCGAGGCGACGCGCTTCGACCGCGACAGGTACGCGAGCCACAGCGCGTAGTACATCAGCGTGACAATCAAGATCAGCGTCGCGTCGCCGGGCGGACGGTTGTTCGGGTACCACGGCGTGGCGTAAACGAGCACATCAATGGCGGCCGAGCAGATCAGTGACGCCCTGGCCAGGCTGACTGCGCCAGGGCGGCGCTGCATGAGCGACAGCCCGGCAGCGATGCCCAGCGCCGCGGCAAGGAACCGCGCGGCAAGGATGATCGCGAAGCCGGGTCCGCGCAGCGACAGGCTGTCGAGCCGGCCCGCGATCGTCAGCGACAGGCTGATGGGCTGCCACACGAGGAGCAGCACGCACAGCACCAGGAGCCAGCCGCGAACGCGCATCATGTCAGTCAGCAGTCGGCACTCGGCAGGCACGAGCCACGAGTCACCAGCCACCGATCACTGATCACTGGTCACTGGTCACTGGTCACCGCTTGAGCATCGCGTCTCGCGTCGCCTTGAACTCGTTCCCCGGCTTCCATTCCGGATATTTCGCCGCCTGCGCCACACGGTAGCCGACCGCGAGCAGCAGCTTCAGGTCCTCGGCGGCGCCGGCCAGGTCCCACTCGGGCGTGATGACGTCCGCGGGCGTGTGGTACTTGTGCTCGGTCCAGTCGTCGCGAACCTTCTGGGCGTACTCGGGGGACTTGCCGAGAAACTCGGTTCCCGAATCGGGGTTGAGCGCCGGGACGCCCTGCTTGGCGAAGTTGAAGTGGTCGGACCGGTAGTAGTAGCCCTTTTCCGGCTCGGCGTCCGCGTGCACCGTGCGTCCCTGCTCGCCGGCGGCCTCGCGCGCGTAGTCGTCGAGATCGGAGGCGCCGTACCCGATCAGCGTGAGGTCCTTCGTTCGACCGTTCACGTTCAGCTCGTCCATGTTGATCTCGGCGACCGTCCTGGCGAGCGGATAGATCGGCGTCACCGAGTAGTACTGCGATCCCAGCAACCCCTGCTCCTCGGCCGTCACCGCGGCGAAGAGGAACGATCGCTTCGGCGGCGGCGACGCCTTCTTGAGGGCCCGCGCCATCTCGATGAGCGCCGCCGTTCCCGACGCGTTATCTCGCGCGCCGTGGAAGATACCCTCGGCGCTCTTGCCGAAATGGTCCCAGTGCGCCGTGTAGACGACGTACTCGTCCTTGAGCACCGGGTCGGCGCCCTCGAGCTTCGCAACCACGTTGGCCGACTCGATCGTCCTGAGCTTGTTGCGGATCGTGATTGACGCCGTCACGTCGAGGTCGACAGGCTTGAACTCGCGCGTCGCGGCCTGCTTCTTCAGCGCGTCGAAATCCTGGCCCGCCATCTGAAAGAGCCCCTTCGTCTGATCGAGTGTCATCCAGCCTTCGATGGCGGCGCGCCCCATGTTCTTGTCGGGGGTGACCAGATCGAACTTCTCGCCGGTATTGCTGTCCTGCAGAATCTTGAAGGGATAGCCCGCGGGACCGGTCTCGTGGACGATGAGCACGCCGGCGGCGCCTTTGGCCGCGCCGATCTCGTACTTGTAAGTCCAGCGGCCGTAGTACGTCATCGCCTTGCCGCCGAAGACTTTCGCGTCGAGCGTGCCGGGGTTGGCGGCATCCGCGACCGGCGGATCGTTGACGAGCACGACGATCGTCTTGCCTTTGACGTCCACGCCCTTGTAATCGTCCCAGCCGAATTCGGGCGCCACGACCCCGTAGCCGACAAACACGAGATCCGATGCGGTGATGCTCGCGGAGTCAGCCACGTGTTTGGTCCACGCGACGAAATCGTCTTTCCATTTGAGCGTCTGCTGGCGTCCGCCTTTCCGCAAGACCAGCGGCGCCGGCGTCGGCGTGATGCCGACGAGCGGCACCTTCTGGATGAACGTGCCGTCGGTGTTGCCCGGCTTGAGACCGGCTTTCGTGAATTCGCTCACCAGGTAGTCCACGGTGCGGCGTTCGCCGTCGGTCCCCGGGGCGCGCCCCTCGAACTCGTCCGACGACAGCGTCTTTGTGTGGGCGAGCACGGCCGTCGTGTCGACATCAGGCAGTTGCGCGAGCGTCGGTCCGGAAACCCCAGTAGCTGACGTGCCGGCCGGCGGCGGCGTCTGACTCGAGCACGCGGCGGCACCCAGGACAGCCCCGCACAGCATGGCGCGCATGGCGTTCGTCATATCCGCATTCTTGCACGAACGAGCCGTCACGTACGTAGCCACAGAGACACAGAGACACCTGCGGAGGCTTGAATGGTTCGGCGCGGCGCCGGGAAGCGGCGGTTGCCGATTCCTCTGTGTTTCACTCGGTGACTCTGTGACTCTGTGGCTGCGTACGTGACAATCCTCAGACTAGGTAGAATGATCGGTAGGCAACACGATGTTTTCGTCTGTGAAGGTCATCGGGCGCGGGCGGGTCGGTAACGCCGTTCACGCGAGGCTGACGGAACAGGGCCTCGCGGCCGGCGCGGGCGGCCCTGGGGACGACGACGCGGATCTGGTGCTGCTCTGCGTGCCCGATTCCGCGATCGCCGCCGTCGCTGCCGCCATCCTGCCCGGGCCGTGGATCGCGCACGTGAGCGGCGCGACGCCGCTGGCGGCCCTTGCGGGCCACGAACGGCGATTCGGGTTGCATCCGCTGCAGACCTTCACGCGCGCACGAGGACCCGAACAGCTCGACGGAGCGTGGGGCGCCGTCACCGCCGAACACGACGCCGCCCGCGAGCGCGCGCACTGGCTGGCCGGCCGCCTCGGCCTCCGGCCGTTCGACATCCGCGACGAGTCACGCGTCCTGTATCACGCCGGCGCGGTCATGGCGTCGAACTTCCTCGTCACGCTCTATCGCGCGGCCGCGCGTCTGCTCGAGACCGCCGGCGCTCCGCCGGAAGCGCTGCTGCCGCTGATGCGACGCACGATCGACAACGGCTTCGAGCTGACCGGCCCCATCGCCCGCGGAGACCGTGCAACCGTCGACGCGCACGTCGCGGCCATCCATCAGTCCGCGCCGGATCTCGAAGACCTCTACCGGGCGATGGCGCAGGTGACCCGGCCATGACAACGGTTCGCACCATCGCCGACCTGCGCCGGGCCCTCGCGCCGTACCGCAGTCATCAGACAATCGCCCTCGTGCCGACAATGGGAGCGCTGCACTCCGGACATGTCGCGCTGTTCGAGACCGCGCGCCGAAGCGCGGACGTCGTCGTCGCGAGCATCTTCGTCAACCCGAGCCAGTTCGGCGACCCGGCCGATCTCGCCCGTTATCCGCGCACCGAAGCGGAGGACGAGCGCCTGGCCGTGGCCGCCGGCGTGGATTTCTGCTTCGCTCCCACCGTCAGCGAGCTGTACCCCGAGGGTTTCGCGACGTGGGTCCAGGTCGACGGCCCGGCCCAGGAGCTGGAAGGCGCGCACCGGCCCGGACATTTTCGCGGGGTCGCGACCATCTGCACGAAACTCTTCAACATCGTCGCGCCGCACATCGCGTTCTTCGGTCAAAAAGACGCCCAGCAGGTCGCCGTGATACGGCGCCTGGTGCGGGATCTGAATCTCGACCTCGAAATCCGCGTCGTGCCGACCGTGCGCGACCACGATGGCCTCGCGCTTTCCTCGCGCAACGCCCGCCTGTCCGGCGAGGAACGCTCACGGGCCCTGGCGATTCCGAGGGCCCTCGACGCGGGCCTGAGCGCCTTCCGGAACCACGCGGATCCGGTTGCGGCCGCCCGGGCGGTGTTGTCGGGCCCCCCCGGCGTCGATATTGACTACGTGGCCATCGCGGATTTCGAAGGACAGCCGACGCTGGCGATCGCCGCCCGGGTCGGGCACACTCGTCTCATCGACAACGTGCCGCTCGATCGAGGGGGGAGAAATTGACTGGGCCGGCCGACATCGGCGCCCTGAAGCGCCGTGGACAGCGCATCGCCGTCGTGACCGCGTACGACGCGCCGAGCGCCCGGATCGCGGACGCCGCCGGCGTCGACATCGTGCTCGTCGGCGACTCGGCGGCCATGACCGTCTTCGGCTACGACTCGACGACGCCGATCACGGTGGACGAGATGCTGCTGCTCTCGCGGGCCGTGCGACGGGGAACGACCCGGGCGCTGGTGGTCGCCGACATGCCGTTCGGCTCCTTCCAGGTGTCCAACGACGACACGGTGGCGCACGCGATCCGTTTCGTCAAAGAAGCCGGCGTGGACACCGTGAAGGTGGAAGGCGCCGGCTCGAGGCTGCGCCGCGTCGCCGCGCTGCTCGACGCCGGTATCTCCGTGATGGGGCACATCGGCCTCACGCCGCAGTCGGTGAGCCAGCTCGGCGGCTACAAGGCGCAGGGCCGGACTGCCTCAAAGGCCCAGCAACTCGTGGACGACGCCCTCGCGCTCGAAGCAGCCGGCTGCTTCGCCATCGTGCTCGAGGCCATGCCCGAGCCGGTGGCCGGCGCCATCACGCGAGCGCTCACCATTCCGACCATCGGCATCGGCGCCGGTGCTCAATGCGACGGCCAGGTGCTCGTCTGGCACGACATGCTCGGGCTCACCTCCGGCCACGTTCCGAAGTTCGTCAAGCAGTACGCCGATGTCGGGCGCGACATGCTGAAGGCGATCGAAACATACGTGGCCGACGTCCGCGCGGGCCGCTTTCCCGAAGCGCAGCACACGTACGCCATGCCCGAGGATCAGCGGGAGCTGTTCGAGGCCGACCTCGCGTCGTTTCTCCACGAAAAGGGATAGGCCCATGCGCGCACGCGCCGTGTTCGCGGCTCTCGCGCTGACGGCGGCGGCCACGACCGCCGTTGGAGCGCAGAGCGGAAGCGCGGCCCGGAACGCCACGCTGACCGCCGTCCCCGGCATCAAGGTCGGACACCATACGCTGGCGGAGCGGCCGACCGGCTGCACGGTGATCCTGGCCGAGGCCGGCGTCACGGCCGGCGTGGACGTCCGAGGCTCCGCTCCGGCGACGCGCGAAACCGATCTGCTCAACCCCGTCAACCTGGTTCAGATCGCGCACGCCATCGTGCTGTCGGGCGGCAGCGCATTCGGCCTTGATGCGGCCTCCGGCGTCATGCGGTTTCTCGAAGAGCGCCGGATCGGCTTCGAGTTCGGTCCCGCCCACGTGCCAATCGTGCCCGCCGCGGCGATCTTCGATCTGTCGGTTGGAGATGGCCGGATTCGTCCAGGCGCCGACTGCGGTTATCAGGCTGCGCGTGCGGCCACCGACGCGCCTGTCGCAGACGGCAGCATCGGCGCCGGCGCCGGCGCAACGGTCGGCAAGGTGGGCGGCATGGGACGCAGCATGAAGGGCGGCGTCGGAAGCGCCGCCATCGCGCTCCCCAACGGCCTCATCGTCGCGGCGCTCGTCGTCGTCAACGCGGCGGGTGACGTGATCGATCCCTCGAACGGTCAGGTCGTCGCCGGCGTCCGCACCGCCGACGGCAAGGCGTTCGCCGACGCGAGGAAGATCCTGCGGGCCGGCGGCGCGGGAACGGCGGCGCCCCGGCAGAACACGACGCTCGGCGTCATCGCCACGAACGCGCGACTGACGAAGACCGACGCCACGCGCGTGTCGCAGATGGCGCACGACGGCTTCGCCCGGGCGCTTGCGCCGTCCCACACGCCGGGCGACGGCGACGTCATCTTCACGTTAGCGACAGGGGCGCCGGGCGCCCCGGCGGCCGACGCCGGACAAGTCGGCGCGCTCGCCGCCGAAGTCGTGGCCGATGCCATCGTCCGTGCCGCGCGTCAGGCCACCGGCGTCACGGGGATTCCCGCCGTTCGCGATCTGAAGTGAACCTCCATCTCGTCGTACTCCTCAGCTACGCGCTGGCGCTGATGGCGCTCGGCCTGTGGATTGGCCGCCGTGTGCGCGGCGCCGGCGACTTCTTCGTCGCGGGCCGGCGCCTTGGACCGGGCCTCCTGTTTTCGACGATGCTCGCCGCCAACATCGGCGCCGGATCGACCGTCGGCGCCGCGGGCCTTGGATACAGCAGCGGCATCGCGGCGTGGTGGTGGGTCGGTTCGGCGGCGATCGGATCGGTCGTCCTCGCGCTGTGGATCGGGCCCGCGATGCGGCGCGAAGCGGCCGTACACGGGCTTCACACGGTCGGCGACTACCTCGAGCATCGCTACAGCTCCGCGGTTCGGGCGCTCGCGTCCGGCATCCTGTGGGTGGGATCGCTGTTCATCCTCGCGGGCCAGCTCTGGGCGATGGGATCGATCATGGGCGCCGTGGCCGGCACCCCTCCCTGGATGGGCTGCGCGATCGGGGGCGCCGCAATCACCGTGTATTTCACGGCGGGTGGCCTCCTGACCGCGGCGTGGGTCAACGTCGTCCAGCTGGCGGTGAAGCTGGCCGGCTTCGGCCTCGCCCTGCCGATGGCGATTGCGGCCGCGGGTGGATGGCAGGCTCTGTCCCTCGTCCAGCCAGATCCGGCCTACTGGCAGTTCTGGCGCCTGAGCTCGCCGGGGGTCCTCACGCTCGCCGTGATCGTCCCGCCCTTCATCGTCTCGCCCGGGCTGCTGCAGAAGATCTTCGGCGCGCGCGACGATCGCACCGTCCGGGTAGGTGTCGGCCTGAACGCGCTCGGCCTGTTCGCGTTCGCGATCGTGCCGGCGGTGCTCGGCATCGTGGCCCGCTCGCAGTTTCCGTCGCTCGGCTCGCCCGATGCCGCGCTGCCGATGATTCTCGTCCGCACGCTGCCTCCCGTGGTGGGTGCGATCGGGCTCGCCGCGGTGTTCTCGGCCGAGGTGAGCGCGGCGGACGCCGTGCTGTTCATGCTGACGACGTCGCTGTCGCAGGACCTGTATAAACGCTTCGTGGCGCCGGGCGCCCCGGACGATCGGGTGCTGAGAGTCGCCCGGCTCACGGCGGTCGCCAGCGGCGCTGCGGGCACGGCGCTCGCCATCGCGCTCGGCAGCGTCGTCAACGCGCTGACGATCTTTTACACGCTGGTCGGCGTGTCCCTGTTCGTCCCGGTCATCGCCGGGCTGTACGTGCGCCGGACGTCCGCCCCCGGCGCGCTGGCGACCATGTCGGCGGGCGTCTGTGCGGCGCTGGCGCTGCACGTGGCGACCGGCGGTCGCGGCTGGGGGGCCATCAGCCCGGCCATCGCGGGGCTGGCTGCGGCAGCGGGGGCGTGGGTGATAACCTTGGTCGTTTTTCGGCGAGCGTAGCGGCCGGTTTCAGCCGGCCGGCGTCCGCCTGAAGGCGGACGCTACGACACGAGGGGGCACATGGCGACGACAGAGACTCATAAGATTGCGGTGATTGCGGGCGACGGCATCGGCAAGGAAGTGATCCCGGCGGGCATCGCGGCGCTCGAAGCGGCGACCAAAGGGACAGGGATCTCGCTGTCCTTCACGGACCTGCCGTGGGGCTGCGAGTTCTACCTGAAGCACGGCAAGATGCTGGACGAAGACGGGTTCGATCGGCTCGCGAAGTTCGATGCCATCTACCTCGGCGCGATCGGCGCGCCCACGGTGCCGGATCACATCTCGGCCGGCGATCTCCTGCTGCCCCTCCGGAAGCATTTCAACCAGTACATCAACCTGCGTCCGATGCGGCTGCTGTCGGGCCTCAGCTCGCCGCTGGCCAACCGCAGCGCGGCGGAAATCGACATGGTCTGCGTCCGCGAGAACACCGAGGGTGAGTACTCGGGCGTCGGCGGCCGGGTGCACAAGGGCACGACGTATGAGGTCGCCGAGCAAACGGGCGTCTTCACCTACACCGGCATCGAGCGCGTCGTGCGCTACGCGTGCGAGATCGCGGCGAAGCGTCCGCGACGGATGCTCGCCAACGCGACCAAGTCCAACGCGCTGCGACACTCGATGGTGCTGTGGGACGAAGTGGCGGAGAAAGTCGCCGCGAAGTACCCGACGGTGAAGTATCAGAAGTATTACGTCGACGCGATCGCGGCGCGCATGGTCACGCACCCGCAGACGCTCGACGTCATCGTGGCGTCGAATCTGTTCGGCGACATCCTGACCGACATCGGCGCGGCCGTGTCAGGCAGCCTGGGCGTGGCGCCCGGCGCGAACATCAACCCGGAGCGCGAGTACCCGTCGATGTTCGAGCCGATCCACGGCTCGGCGCCGGACATCGCCGGCAAGGGCATCGCGAACCCGATCGGCGCGATCTGGGCCGGCGCGCTCATGCTCCAGCACTTCGGCCACGAGGACCTTCACGACCGGATCGTGGCCGGCATCGAACGCGTCGTCTCCGGCGGCAAGGTCCGCACGCCGGACCTGGGCGGGACGGCGAAGACCGCGGATATGATGAAGGCGATCGCCGCAGAGATCTAGCGTACGGGGCTACGGAGGCACAGAGAGCACAGAGAATTTTTCTTTCGGAAGGAACCTCTGTGTCCTCTGTGCCTCTGTGGCTACGTGTCTTTCTCCGTTGCATTTGTGAGGCCAGACACCATGCCTGCTCGACCGACCTGGAAAGGCTACCTGAAGATCAGCCTGGTCACGATCCCCATCAAGGTGTTTCCGGCCACCGACGCCGGCGCCACGATCAGCTTCAACCAGCTGCACGCCGAGTGCCACACGCGGATTCAACAGAAGCGCTGGTGTCCGAAATGCGAGCGCGAGGTGCCCAACACCGACATCGTCAAGGGTTACGAGTTCGAGAAGGGCAACTACGTCGTCATGGAGGAGGAGGACATCGAGAAGGTGCGCGTCGATTCGACGCGGGTCATCAACCTCGAGAAGTTCACCGAGGATACGGCGATCGATCCGATTTACCTGGAGCGGCCGTACTACCTGGCGCCGGACGGGCCGGTGGCGTCGGAAGCGTTCGCGGTCGTTCGTGAAGGGATGGAAGGCAAGGCGGGCATCGGCAAGGTGGCCCTGTACGGCCGCGAGTACCTCGTGAAGGTGCAGCCGCGCGAGCGCGGCCTGATCATGTATACGCTCCGGCACGCGGGCGAGATTCGCGCCATGGACGCCATCGACGAGCTCGGCGGCGTGCCGGTCAAGGTCAAGGCCGAGGAAGTGAAGCTGGCGCGCCAGGTGATGAGCACATTCGAGGGCGATGTCGACTTCGCGTCGTACCGTGACGAGTATCAGGATGGCCTGCGGCAGATCATCGAGGCGAAGAAGGAGGGGCGCGAAGTCGTCGCCCCCGAGGTCGAAGCGCCGCCGAAGGTCGTCAACCTGATGGAGGCCCTGCGAAAGAGCCTCGATTCGATCAGCGCCTCGAAAAAGAAGCCGCAGCGCATTGAGGACAGGCCCGAGGTCCGGGCCAGGAAGCGAGCTCGAGCTTAGATGGACAGGCCGAACCTTTTCTTATCGCTGTTGCTGCTGGTGTTCGTGTTCCTCTGCATCGTGGATGTGGGGATGTTGCGGGCACAGACGGACGAAATCCAGGTGTACGACGGAGGCCTCGCCGACAAGGGCAAGTTCAACCTCACCTGGCACAACAACTTCACCCCCATCGGTTCGAATACGCCCGCGTTTCCCGGCGCTCTCGTGTCCGACAAGTCGTTCAACGGCGTACCCGAGTGGGCGTACGGCGTCACTCGCTGGTTCGAAGCCGGCCTCTACATGCCGCTGTACAGCGCCGGCAAGGACGGCAACGGCGGATTGGATGGGTTCAAGCTACGGGCTTTGTTCGCCGTACCGGGGGCCGACGATCGCCGGTTCTTCTACGGCACGAATTTCGAGTTCAGCATCAATGCCGAGCACTGGGACGAGCATCGCTTCACGTCGGAGATCCGCCCGATCGTGGGCTGGCATCTGCACTCGTGGGATCTGATCGTCAACCCCATTCTCGACACGGCTTACGACGGCCTGAAGAACCTCGACTTCGCACCTGCCACGCGCGTGGCGTACAACTTCTCCAAGCGGTGGGCGCTGGCCGCCGAAGAATACGCGGACTATGGGCCGCTGCACGACTTCTACTCGGGGAGCCAGCAGGGACATCAGCTCTACGCCGTCGTCAATCACGCCGCGAAGTACCTGGATATCGAAGCCGGAGTGGGCGTGGGCCTGACAAGCGCGACGGACAAGCTCACGTTCAAGCTGATCCTGTCGCGCGACCTCAACTGAGCGGCTCTTTATCGCGTGCGTAGCGTCCGCCTTCAGGCGGACGTTGGCCGGCCGGCTGAAGCCGGCCGCTACGGCATTCGGACGAGATGCTACGCCAGCGTCTTGCCGCGGGTTTTTGGACCGAACACCGTGACGAGAACCGCGACCATCGCCCAGCAGACCGCGATGTACTCGAACACGCTCGCGTAGCCGTAGTTCGCGAACAGGAACGCCACGAGCAGCGGACCGAACGCGTTTGCGAGACGGCCCCCGCCGTACGCGAGGCCAGCGCCGGTGTTCCTGACGGCCGTTGGAAAACACTCGGGTGTGTAGGCGTACAG
>Ga0070665_100008322_pt1 | contig 10490 bp, 11 predicted proteins | sample KBSS13metaG_FD_65862 | JGI IMG/M metagenome (GOLD analysis project Ga0070665, IMG submission 65862) | Switchgrass rhizosphere microbial communities from Kellogg Biological Station, Michigan, USA - KBS S1-3 metaG | ecosystem: Host-associated > Plants > Roots > Rhizosphere > Soil ...
GGATTCAGAGCCGACGTCATCGACCTCCGGACGTTGCAGCCGTGGGACAAGGAGATGGTGCTCGACAGCGTCCGTCGAACCCGCCGCTGCCTGATCGTGCATGAAGATCTGCGCACCGGTGGCTTCGGTGCGGAGGTCGCCGCGGTCGTGGCGGACGAAGCCTTTCTCGACCTCGACGCGCCGGTCGCTCGCGTCACCATGCCCGACATCCCGAGCCCGCATCATCCCAAGCTGATGGAATGGGCGCTTCCCTCGCCGGCGAGCATCCGCGCCGAAATCGAGCGGCTAGTCGGTTTCTAGATGATCGAAGTCCGCGTTCCTGACGAGCAGGAGGGCACAAAGGCGGTCGTCCGCGCCTGGCTCAAGCAGATCGGTGATGCGGTCGCGGAGAACGATCCGCTGGTCGAGCTCGAGACCGACAAAGTGACGCAGGAAGTGCCCGCGCCCGCGGCGGGCGTTCTGGCCGAGATCGTGCTCGACACGGATGCCGAGGCGGTGCCGGGCGCACTACTGGCGCGGATTGAGACCGAAAGTTCATCGGCGAAGGCCGGTGCCCAGTCCACTGCGCAAGCAGCGGTCGCTTTTTCAGCAGAGCCTATCGGCTCTCCTGGACCCCGGCCTGCGCCGGGGCACAGGGAAGAGCGCCTTTCCCCTTCCGTCCGCCGGGCGTGTCTTCAGCATGGGATCGATCCAGCGCGCATTCAGGGCACCGGCCGCAACGGGAGGGTGACTCGCGAGGATGTCGACCGCGCCGTCGACTCCGCGACTGTGGTCAGCGTCGGCGAGCCGGCGACGGCCCAGCCGCGCCAGTTCGCTCCGCACGACATCCCGCACGACCGGATGCGCCTCGCGATTGCCGAGAATATGGCGCGCGCGGTCGCCGAGCAGCCGCACGTGACCGCGGTGTTCGAGGCGGATTTCACCGCGGTAGCAGCGCACAAGGCGGCGATGACCGCGCGGGGCGTGAAGCTCAGCTACACCGCCTACATCGTGAAGGCCGCGGCCGAGGCGATGGCGGTCGCACCGGCGATCAATGGCCGCTGGGAGGCAGACCGGATTGCCGTTTCATCGACCATCGACATCGGCGTAGGAACGGCGCTCGGCGAGAAAGGGCTCGTCGTCCCGGTCGTCAAGGATGCGGGTGCGCTGACCCTCGAGCAGATCGGCGCGAGGCTCGACGACCTGACGCGGCGTGCTCGAGATGGAAATCTCGAGCGTTCCGACGTGTCGGGGGGAAGTTTCACCATCTCCAACCATGGTGTCTCGGGCTCGCTGCTCGCCGCCCCGATCATCCTCCACCAGGGACAGGCTGCGATCCTCGGCGTCGGCAAGCTTGAGAAGCGTGTCGTGGTGCGGACGGTCAATGGACGCGACGCGATGCTGATCCACCCAATGGCCTATGTGACGCTGACCATCGACCACCGAGTCGTCGACGGGCACCAGACCAACGCCTGGCTGTCACGCTTCGTCGAACTGTTAGAGACCTGGCCCGCCGCCTAGACTTCGATCAGCGCGTAAGGACGGCCGAACTTCGGCTTCACCACGAACTGGGCGACATTGTAGACCGGCTTCCCTAGTGGCGTCTTGCCTTCGTATGTGCCGTGGTGGGCGTGGCCATGGACCACCGCCTTTACATGATCGAAGCGGTCGATCGGATCGCACAGTCGCTGCGAACCGAGATATTGGTGAATTGCCTCCGGCTCGCCCTCGATCGTATCTACGATCGGCGAATAATGGAGGACGGCGACGCTGCGGTCGGTCCGAAGAGTCCGCAACTGATTCTCCAGCTTGCGGGCCTCGTTCATCGCCTCGTCGACGAAGAGCTTGGCGATGGGCTCGCCGAACGGCGCGAGCTCGCCTCGGCCGTAGCCGCCCATGAAGCCTTTGACGCCGGCGAAGCCGACGCCATCGATTTCGTGCGCCTGCTCGTCGAGCAGGGTCATCCCGGCGCCGCGGAGGATCTCGGCGACCTTCTCCGGCTGGCCGCATTCATAGTCATGATTGCCGAGCACCCCGATCACCGGAATCGAGCAGGCCTTGATGTCCTCGGCCAGGATCTCGGCCTCGGTCGATTTGCCAAAATTGGTGAGGTCGCCGCACAGCGCCAGCACATCGGCATGCTGGGAAATCTCCGCGAACAGCTCGCGATAGGGCGCGACATCGCTCTCCTGGACATGAAGATCACCGATCGCCGCAACCCGCATGGGCTTATTCGCCATATTGCTCTTCGAGATTGCCGACGGCGTCGGAGAAGCCCCATTTTTCGACGTCCATCGCATAGTCGCGGGGGCTGAAGATGCGGCCGCGGCAAACCTTCTTGCCCGGACCCTTCACGTCATACTGGTCGCGCAGCCGCTCGAGCAATTCGTCCATCAGCCATCGAGGCACCACGTGGCGCTCGCTGGGGTAGACGAAGCGGAAGTTGAGGAGCGCCATCAGCAGCACTTCCCAATAAAGCTCCATGTGGCTCAGCAGCTGCTTCCAGTCGACCGCGGCATGGCACTTGAGGATCATGTGCGCGACGTCGGCCATGTCGTAACGGTGGTGGTCCTGGACGAAGATCTTGGACCAGATGAACTGCGTCGGCGGGACCAGCTTGACCTTGGCGCCGAACAGCTCGGATTCGGGCGCGCCGACGAACCATTCGTCGGTGACGTGCGTGGTCACCGTCGGCATGTTGGTGATGATGTCGACGAACAATTCGCCGCGGGTTACGCGGTATAGCCAGCGCTCATCCACAATCTCGACGTCGAAGCCGTGCTCCTTGAAATAATGGAGCATCTTCAGCGCATCGCCGGCCTTGGCGAAGACGTCGACGTCCTTGGTCGGGCGGTCGATGCCCGTGTAGCTGGCGAGTGCGTATGTGCCCGATACAAGGAACGGGATCTCCGACTTGGCCATCAGCTGAAGGACTTCGGAATAGAATGCCTCGGCCGCGGGCGGTGGGGTCATCAGCGGCGTCTTCCGCTCGAGCGTGTGCACATTGTCCACGCTGCCTCAAACGGGAGGGGCAAGCGGCGGGTTCCGCCGCCCGTTGTTCTAGAGGTGCTTCAAAGCCCCTGGGCGTAGGCCGCAGTGACGAACATCGGCTTGCCGTCCTTGTTGCCCGGCGGTGAATAGCGGCAGATCAGATAGTCCCAGTCGGCCGGGTAGATCGCGCACCCGACATGCGTTGTCGTCGGCCACACCATCTGTGTGTAATGCGCGACATCCTGCCAGTTGCCTGTGCGGCTGATGCCCGGGAATAGGTAGCTGCCGGGCACGAGCAGCCGGCGCTCGCGGCTCCACATGTCGACGAAAGCCTCGGGCGAAAGGGTACCGTGCCAGGCCATTGCAAGATTCTCCCGCTCGCTGGGCCGTCCTTCTCGCGGCGAATGGACGAGGCGGCGCAGGCGCGCCAGTTCCGGCCCATAGGCCGCGGCGTGCTCGGCTAACGTCGCGTCCCATAGCAGCGGCGGCGCGCCGACGGCGGCGCGCACGGCGTTGTGCGCGGCGAGGATACGCTCAGCGATCGCGCCGTGTGGTAAGGGCTGAGCAGCGGCCGCAGTCCCGGCGATCAGCGTGGCGCACGCCACCATAAGGCTCATTCTGGTCACGGTCAGACCATTGCCGGGGAAGGGCTAAATGCCCGTCAGCGATCATGGTTAAGGGACGAGGAGCCATTGCGGACAGCTAGCGTGCGTGCCAGCAAAGCTGACGCAAGGCAGGAGGGACTCATGAAATTCCGGCTGCTCGCCGCGGTTGCGGCGCTCGCTCTTGGGTCGACGGCATCGGCCGCGCCCGTCCTTGCTCCTCCGGCCGCAACGTTAGCGGCCGAGGTCCAGCGCTACGTCCATCTCCCCGCCGGGCACATCGCCATCCAGCATTTGCGGATCATCGACGGCACGGGCGCAGCGCCGATCGAGGATGCGACGCTGCTGATCGACGGCGCCAAGATCGCCGCGATCCTGTCGCCAGGCTCTGCGATCCCGGCCGGCTACAAGACGCTCGACGGAACCGGCGAAACCGCGCTCCCCGGCCTCGTCGGCATGCACAACCACCTTTACTATCTGCAGCTGCCTAACCTCGACGCGTCGGGCAAGTTCGAGCAGCCGGTCATCATCCCGCAAATGACGTTCAGCGCGCCACGGCTCTACCTCGCCAACGGCGTGACGACGATGCGCACGACCGGCAGCGTCGAGACCTACACCGACCTCGCGTTGAAGCGTGAGATCGACGCGGGGCACCTCGTGGGACCGCACCTCGACGTTACTGGCCCGTATCTGGAAGGCGAGGGCGCCTTTTTCATCCAGAACCATCCGATCACGTCGCCGAATGATGCGCGCAAGGAAGTCGCCTTCTGGGGCGATCAGGGCGTCAATTCGTACAAGGCGTACATGAACATCACGCGCGATGAACTCGGCGCGGCGATCAAGGAAGCGCACCGGCGCGGGCTGAAGCTCACCGGTCATCTTTGCTCGGTGACGTATCCCGAGGCCGTGGCGCTCGGCATCGACGACCTCGAGCACGGCTTTTTCGTCAACACGCAGCTCGACCCCGGCAAGCAGCCTGACAAATGCAGTGACGGCACGGGGACGCCGACGCTGCTGAAGATGACGCCGGGCAGCCCGGAGGCGAATGCGCTGATCAAACTGCTGGTCGATCATCATGTCGCGGTGACGTCGACTCTGCCGGTATTCGAGCAGGATGTGCCGAATCACGCTCCGCTCCAGCCGCGGCAGATGGACGTGCTCACGCCGCAGGCGAAGGAAGCTTATTTGTTCAACCGCAATCGCGTCGCGAGCCGGGCCGGTACCCCGCGTGCGGAGCAATCATTACAGGCTTACAAGAACGATCTCGGCCTCGAGCGGCAGTTCGTCGCCGCGGGCGGTCTTTTGCTGGCGGGCCCAGACCCAACTGGCAACGGCGGCGTCATTCCCGGCTTCGGCGACCAGCGCGAGCTGGAGCTGCTGGTCGAGGCGGGCTTCTCGCCGGTTGAGGCCATCAAGATCGGCACGCTCAACGGAGCTACTTACCTCGGCCTGGCCGACCGCATCGGCTCAATCGCTGCGGGCAAGAACGCTGACATGTTTATAGTCAAGGGCAACCCGGCGGCGAACATCAACGACGTCGAGAATGTCATTGTCGTGTTCAAGGACGGCGTGGGCTACGACAGCGCTAAGCTGATCCAGTCCGTGAAAGGTCGCTTCGGGCAATATTGACCAATAGCGGCATTCACTTGCGCTAGGTTAACTACCGTGTAACGTCGCGTCTCAGCCGCCGAATCCCGGTGGCGTGTAATGCGTACGGCTCGGGGGCGTGCTGTATGAGCAATGGGGCGGACGGACGCGCAGGGCGCGCCCGATGATCTTCAATTCGCTGACCTTCGTGGTTTTCTTCGCGATCGTGATGGTGCTTCATCACGCGCCCTTCTTCTCGTGGGACCAGAAGAAGCTCAACCTGATGATCGCCTCGTACCTGTTCTACGCCGCGTGGAATCCGCCGTTCGTGATCCTGCTGTGGATTTCGACAGTGGTCGACTGGTGGGCGGCGCAGTGGATGGTGCGCGCCAAGCATGAGCGGACGCGCAAGGCGTGGATGCTGGCCAGCGTCATCGTGAACCTCGGGATGCTCGGCTATTTCAAATATGGCGGCTTCCTGCTGAACAACTTCGTCGAGCTGATGGGCACGCTGGGCGTTGTCTATCAGCCGCCCAAATGGGACATCGTCCTGCCGGTCGGCATCAGCTTCTATACGTTCGCGACCCTGTCCTACACGCTCGACGTCTATCTGCGGCGGTCGAAGCCGGCGAAGCATTTCCTCGATTACGCTTTGTTCGTGACCTTCTTCCCTCACCTCGTCGCGGGTCCGATCATGCGCCCGACCGAGCTCGTTCCGCAGTTCGAGCAGAAACCTCGGATCACCGCTCACCAGATCTACTTCGGCCTCGGGCTGATGACGCTGGGTCTGTTCCAGAAGGTCGTGCTCGCCGACGGCTTCCTCGCGCCGGTCGTCGAGAAGGTGTTTGATGCGCGCGAAGGCGTGCCGACCATGCTTGATGCCTGGACCGCGACCTTGGCGTTCAGCGGCCAGATTTTCTGCGACTTCGCCGGCTATTCGAGCACCGCGATCGGTGTCGCCTTGTGCCTTGGGTTCGCAATGCCGGACAATTTCCGCTTCCCCTATGCTGCGGTCGGTTTCTCCGACTTCTGGCGGCGATGGCACATCACCTTGTCTAGCTGGCTGCGCGACTACCTCTACATTCCGCTGGGCGGGAACCGCCATGGGCAGGCGCGCACCTACACGGCGCTGATGGGAACCATGCTGCTCGGCGGCCTTTGGCACGGAGCCGCCTGGACGTTCGTCGCCTGGGGCGGGCTGCACGGCACCTACCTTGCCGTCGAGCGGTGGCTTCGGGGCCGCTTTGCCGGATGGAAGCCCGGGCCCGGATCGATCGTCGCGCTCGGTTTGCTGACCTATCTGCTGGTCGACATCACCTGGGTCTTCTTCCGCGCCAAAACCTTCACCGGCGCCGCCACGATGCTTCAGTCGATGGCCGGCTTCGCAGCCAAGCCGGTGCCGATGATCGCGCTCTTGCCGATGGTCTACGCACTGGCGATCGTCGCCTGCATCGTCGGCACGCACTGGGCGATGCGCGGAAAGACTCTCGAGATCGCTGTCGAGCGCACGCCGGCTTGGCTAGTCAGTGCGGTGCTCGGCGTGATGGGCCTGGCAGTCATCGCAGAACAGGGGAAAGGCAGTGCCTTCATCTACTTCCAGTTCTGAGCCGCCGCACGGCGTCGTCCGCAAGGAAGGCGCATTGCCGGCAGGACTGCGGTTGACCGCGTCCGATCGGCCGGGTCAAGCGCAGCCGGTACCGACCCGCGACATTCCCAAGCAGCCGTGGGGCCGTATCGCGCTTGGCATGGTGGCGACGTTGTTGCTCGGCGTGACCGCGCTGGAGGTGAATGCGCGCAGGATCGGGCTTCACGCTGGCGACATCGACAATAGTGAGGTCGAATGGGTTAAGGAGCGGGCGCACTCCGAACGCGCCGACGTCGCGATCGTCGGCGACTCACGCATTCTGTTCGACACTAACCTCGACCGCTTCGAGGCGCTCACCGGTGTCAGGCCAGTCCAGCTTGCGATCCACGGCACCAGCGCGCTCACCCTGCTCGAGGACGTCGCCGACAATCCCAACTTCCACGGGCTTCTGATCGTCGGGCTCGCCGACACGATGTTCTTCCAGCCGTTTGACGGCTACGGCGGGTACGTCCGACACCGCAACGACTTCAAGTCGCCGTCGGGACGCATTGGGATCGAGATCGACCATGTCCTCCAGCGTCGCCTGGCCTTCCTCGATTCCAATTATCGGCTGAGCGTCCTCGCGCATCGTCTCGACAAGGATTTCCGCCCGGGTGTCGAGGGGCCGCTCGACGACATCTGGAAGATTCAGGAAGTCGGCGAGCGGCGGCAGACCTGGATGTGGGACCGGATCGAGCGGCCGGGGCCGCTGCAGGCCCATGCGCGCTGGGCGTGGAAAGGCTTCAAGGAGAAATTTCCGTTCACGCCGCAGCTGATCGCCAAGGGACAGGCGCGGGCGAAGAAAGCGGTTGAGGCCATCCGCGCGCGGGGCGGCGAGGTCGTCTTCGTGCGTCCGCCCTCCGGGCCGCAGCTGCGAGTCAACGAGGAAGCGCAAGTGCCCAAGGCTAAGGGCTGGGACGTGCTGCTCCGCAATACACACAGCGCCGGCGTGCATTTCGAAGACCTGCCGGCCAGCGTGCAGGGCCTCACGCTTCCGGAATATTCGCACCTGACGCGGAAATGCGCGGTGGTGTTCACCGATGCCTATGTGCGACGGCTGACCCAGCTGACGACGCGGCTGAAGCTGCGCGCCGATGCTCCGCCGCCCCTCAGCCGCGCCGACTGCGTGTCCGCCAAGGTCGCTTCACTATAGCGTCAGTCAGGACGCGACGGTGACGTCCGAAAGGCCGAAATCGGCGTCGCCGCACGATGGCGAAGTTGCCACGGCCGTCAGCACATGGAATCGCGGTTGCGTCCCGAGGCGATCGAGGATCTCGAATTCGAGGCGGCCGAGCCTGACCCTGAGGCCGGGCGGGGCCGAATAGCGATGGCCGCGATACAGATAGGACACGGGTCCGATGCTGCGCGCATCCTGCCGATAAATCTCGGCCATTGCCGATTGCCAAGTCGCATTGCGGGCTGCGATCCGGCAGTCACCGCGTGTTGCAATGACCATCGGACTTCGAGTGGGATCGGCGTGGATGGACGTTGCAAAGTCCTGAGAGCGGAACGTTGAGATCGCGCTTGCCTCGAACTTCGCATCTGAATCAACCAGGCTGTCGCGAGTTGGGCCGGCGACAGCCTTGAGCCCAAGCGAGCCGACCGCGAGGACCGCGAACAGGATCGCGCGGAGGCTAACGCTGCCGCGCATCTGCACGAACGACACCCAGACCGGCGAGCAAGGCTGCGGTGATCAGCCCCGCCCATCCAAACATTATTGCTCCCTCGCCATGGTGCAAAAACTCAAAGTGAGCGGGGAAAAGTCCCAGGGCCGAAAGTCGCACGACATTCAAAGCGAACATGGAGGCCGCCATCGCAATCCCGACCGTCACATATTGACGGTCGATGCGGATGCTGAAGAGCATCGCTGCGGTCGTCCAAAGCACGATGGCGAGAGAGATGTTGTGCACGGATGAGCAAGGGTCACCGATGACCATTCGGCCGCTTCCGTCCGCGAAGCGCACCACGTTGCCATCGACGCGCGACCCGATGGCCGAGGCAACAAGATGGGCGTCGAGCGACAGGATCGACTTTTCGAAGAGTCGCAGCAGCAGCCGGCCCCAGATCAAGGGACCGGTCAGAGCGAGCAGAACGATCGCGGACCGTCGCTCGGCGTCCCCATCCCGCCCGGCGGTAATCAAAAGATAGCAGGCGCAAATGAGGAGCCCGGCTTGTGCAGCGTAAGAGATCGGCACGAAGCTCAGGAATGCGACAACCGCGAGTACCGCCTGGTCAAGCCAGCCGCGCAAGGGTCGATCTGCCTCGCCACCGATCTTCCAGGCAACGAGCATCGCGGTCCACATCACTGCACTGATGCCGCCGAGGCTGAGCAAGGCGTCGACGGGCGACTGCCAACTCAAACCCATGATGATCTGATCGGCCTGGGCATTGAGTGCCGCAAGTACACCGGCGGCGGCGAAAGCGCCGCCGCGAGATGGTAGTGCAAATCTTGTGGTCGGAGCGGCCGGAAGGCGCCCGGCCGCCCTGGTGTCGGTCACCGCCCGATGCGGCTCTTCACAGCGCGATAGCCCGCACCGATAAGCAGAACTGCGCCGATTCCGATGCCCGCGACCGGAGCCGGGACAACCGCCACGGCAAACGCCGGCGAGGCTACTGAAAGCATTGCGACGCCAAGAACGATCTTTTCAATCCGAGTCATTTCTTGCCTCCCTGTTGATCTGTTCTTAGCGCCCGATCCGGCTCTTGAGAGCGCGATAGCCAACACCCACCAGGAAGACGGCACCGATGCCGACACCAGCGATCGGGGCAGGGACGACGCGACCGGCGAACGCCGGCGCAGCCGCAGCCAGCATGACGAGTCCAAATGCAAGGTTCTCAATCCGAGACATGTGCCCGCTCTCCTTCGTTAAACTTTTACACGCCAAGTTAATTAATGATAATATAACAGCGGTGGGTTGCCATCAAGGTGATTATTCCTTGCAGATTGTCGCCATTCTCGACGTTGCGCTGATCGTAGTGTTCGTGTTGCTCGCGTGGGCGGAGTTTGTCGCTGCGCGTGGCCGAAAGGCCGTCGCTGAGCCTGCCGATGCGCGGCTGGCGACGAACTTCGGCCTCGGAATAATGGTCCTGTTACTGATGAGCCTGGCGCCAGCAGCCAAGGTGAGCGCGGCGTTTATCGCGCAGTCGCAGTTTGACGGCCTCGCCGAACATTTCGCCTGGCCTTGGCTGCCGACCTTGGCCGTTTTCGTGGTCGCCGACAGCTTCGCCTCCTACTGGACGCATCGAGTGATGCACGCCGTCCCGGCCTTGTGGCGGATCCATCGGATCCACCACGCGGACAGTGCGGTCGACGTATCGACCAGTCTTCGCAACCACCCGCTGGAGCTGCTGGTTACGCTGCCTGTCTCGATTGCGCTGATCGTGGTGATCGGGGCGCCGCCGACGGTCGTTATCGCAAGTCAGACGATCATGTTCGCAGCGTCGATGTGGCAGCACGCGGATATCAATCCGCCATGGGCGGAACGTGTCCTAGGAAATTGGCTGATCACACCGGCTACGCACCGTCTCCATCACAGCCCCGACCGCGCGACTCATGACGGCAATTATGGCGATCTGATCACCTTATGGGATCGGCTTTTCGGAACGTTCAGCCGGAGCGGGGGACGAGGGCGCGTCGGACTGGATGGCCAGGTCGCGCGCCCGGATCACTTGCTCGAACAGATTTTGTCACCGGTGTACTCGCCTAA
>Ga0070665_100008323_pt1 | contig 10489 bp, 7 predicted proteins | sample KBSS13metaG_FD_65862 | JGI IMG/M metagenome (GOLD analysis project Ga0070665, IMG submission 65862) | Switchgrass rhizosphere microbial communities from Kellogg Biological Station, Michigan, USA - KBS S1-3 metaG | ecosystem: Host-associated > Plants > Roots > Rhizosphere > Soil ...
ACGCGAAGCGAGTGGCGGTCATCAACGGCGGCACCATCCCGGATCGTGGCCTGTACGGCGTGTTCCTCGTGGGCGCCGGCCCCGGCGCGGCGCGCGTGGGTGAGCTGGACGAGGAAATGGTCTTCGAGAGCCGGCCGGGCGAAACCTTCGTGCTGGGCGCCTCCTCCTGGCGGATCGAAGAGATCACCCACGACCGCGTGCTCGTCTCGCCGGCGCCGGGGGAACCCGGCAAGATGCCGTTCTGGAAGGGCGATCGCGCCGGCCGCCCGCTGGAATTCGGCCTCGCGATCGGGAAGCTGACGCGCACGCTGCTCCGGCTGCCGCCGGCGGCCGCGGTCGAGCGCCTCACGCGCGACCACGACCTCGACGCGATGGCGGCGGAAAACCTTCTGAAGTACCTGCGCGATCAGATGGCGGCCACGCGGGCCGTGCCCGACGCGTCCACGATCCTGATCGAGCGCGTCCGGGATGAGCTCGGCGACTGGCGCGTCTGCGTTCTCTCGCCCCGCGGCGGCCGAATCCACGCACCGTGGGCGATGGCGGCGGCGGCGAAGATCCGCGAAGAGCGCGGCATCGACGTCGAGACGATCTGGGGCGACGATGGGTTCGTGGTGCGGTTTCCGGATGTGGACGAACCGCCGGACGTGCGGCTGCTCCTGCCGGATCCGGACGAGGTGCAGGCGTTAGTCGTCCGTCAACTCGGCGCGACGGCGCTGTTCGCGGCCAAGTTCCGCGAGAACGCCGCGCGTTCACTGCTGCTGCCCCGGCGGCGCCCCGGCATGCGCGCGCCGCTCTGGCAGCAGCGCAAGCGTTCGGCCGACCTGCTGGCGGTCGCGTCGAAGTACGGGTCCTTCCCGGTCCTGCTCGAAACCTATCGCGAATGCCTCCGCGATTTCTTCGACATGCCGGCGCTGGTCAGCACGCTCACCGACGTGAGGAGCCGGCGCATCCGCGTCGCGACCGCCGACTCCGAGCAGCCGTCGCCCTTTGCGGCGTCGCTGCTGTTCAGCTATGTCGCCAGCTTCCTCTACGACGGCGACGCGCCGCTCGCCGAACGCCGCGCGCAGGCGCTCGCCGTTGACCAGGGCCAGCTGCGCGACCTGATCGGCGACATCGAGCTTCGCGAGCTCCTCGACGCCGACTCCATGCAGGCGCTCGAGCGCGAGCTTCAGCGCCTCGATCCGCGGTACCACGCGAAGAGCATGGACGCCGTCCACGACATGCTGCTCTCGCTCGGCGACCTGAGCCCCGAGGAGATCGCGGCGCGAACCACCAGCGAGGACGTCGCGGCCTCGGCGGGGGAACTCGTCCGAGCCCGCCGCGTGCTGCCGGTGCGCGTGGCGGGCCAGGCGCGCTTTATCGCCGTCGAAGACGCGGCCCGTTACCGCGACGCGCTCGGCGTGCCGCTGCCCGCCGGCGTTCCCGAATCGCTCCTCGCCGCCGCGCCGGATCCACTCGGCAACCTGGCCAGACGCTACGCGCGCACGCACGCGCCGTTTGCCGCCCAGGCGTTCGCGGCTCGCTACGCGATCGGCACGGCGGTGGCAGAGGACACGCTGGCGCGCCTCGCCGCAGATGGCCAGCTGGTCGAGGGCGAGTTCACGCCGGGCAGCACAGGCCGCGAGTGGACCGACGCCGGCGTGCTACGTCAGCTGCGGCGGCGCTCGCTCGCGAAACTCCGGCACGAGATCGAGCCCGTCGAACAACCGGTGCTCGGACGGCTGACGACGGCCTGGCAGGGCGCCGTGCGGCGCCGCCACGGCGCGGACGCGCTGCTCGATGCCGTCGAGCAGCTCCAGGGCGCGCCGCTGCCCGCGTCGATCCTCGAAACCGAGATCCTGCCGGCCCGCATCGACGCCTACGATCCCGCGGATCTCGACGCCGTGACAGCCGCCGGCGAGGTGGTCTGGGTGGGCCTCGAATCGCTCGGCGCGAGCGACGGACGCGTCGCGCTGTATCTGGCCGATCATCTGTCGCGTCTGCTTCCGCCCGGCAACATCCGTAGCGTCCGGCTTCAGCCGGACGTGAAGGACGACCGGCGTGAAACCGGGATCCTCGAATTCCTCCGCGCCCACGGCGCCAGCTTCTTCGGCCCGCTCCACGAGGCGGTCGGCGGCGGCTACCCCAACGACACCGTCACCGCGCTCTGGAATCTCGTGTGGCGGGGGTCCATTACCAACGACACGTTCCACGCACTGCGCGCCTTCACGCAGGCCCGCGCGCCGCGGCGGAAGCAGCGCAAGCTCGAGCCGACGGCGTTCCGCTCGCGGCGGCTGGCGCCGCCGTCCGCGGAAGGACGGTGGACGCTGGTGCCGGCGAGGGCTGCGCAACCCACCGCCTGGGCCGCCGCGTGGGCGAATCAACTGCTCGCCCGTCATGGCGTCCTGACACGCGAGGCCGTGATGTCGGAAGCATCGCCGGGAGGCTTCGGCGTCGTCTACCCGGTGCTGAAGGCGATGGAGGAGAGCGGACGGATCCGCCGCGGCTATTTCGTCGCGGGTCTCGGCGCAACGCAGTTCGCGCTGCCCGGCGCCCTCGACCTGCTTCGCTCCCTGCGCGAGCCATCGGACGGCGCGAACGATCAGGTCGAGGTTGCCGTACTCTCGGCGACCGATCCGGCCAATCCGTACGGCGCGACGCTCCGGTTTCCTCCGTCAGCGGCCCGGAGCCCTGCGCGAATCGTCGGCGCGACCGTCATCCTGACCGACGGCGCGATTGCGGCCTGGCTGGCCCGCGGCGATCGCCAGCTCGTGACGTTTCTCCCGGAGAGCGAGCCCGATCGAACGAAACGCGCGCGGACCATCGCGCAGGTGCTGATCGATCGCGCGCGATCGGGTGTAGACGCCCCGAAAGGCATGCTCATCGAGGAAATCGACGGGCTCCCGCCCTCAGCCCATCCGCTTGCGCCCTTCCTCGCCGAGGCCGGGTTCATCGGCGGCGCGCTCGGGTTCCAGGCGACGTTCCATGCCCGAAGGTGACACGATCTTCCGCACGGCGCAGGCCCTGCATCGCCATCTCGGCGGCCGCATCGTGACCCGCTTCGAATCGGCCTACCCCGCGCTGACGCGGATCGACTACGACCGCCCGATCGCGGGCCGGACGGTGGAAGGCGTCACGTCGCGCGGCAAACACATCCTGATGACGTTCTCGGGCGACCTCGTCCTGCACACCCACATGCGGATGAACGGCAGTTGGCACGGCTACCCGCCGGGCGCCGCGTGGCGCCTGCCTGCGCGCGACATGCGCGTGCTCGTGGCGACGAAGGAGTTCGTGGCGGTCGGTTTCAACGTGCCGGTCGCGGAGCTGCTGACGGCGCGCGAGCTGACGCGGCACGAGGCCTTGCGCGAGCTTGGCCCGGACCTCCTCGATGAATCATTCGATGCCGGGGCCGCCATCGCGCGCGCGCGGGCACAGCCGGCCGGCACACCTGCAGCCGACATTCTCTTGAATCAACGTGTCGTGGCCGGCATCGGGAACGAGCTCAAGTCGGAAGTGCTCTTTGTCGCGGGCGTGTACCCGTTTACGCCGCTGTCAGCGCTCGCGGACGGCGATCTCGCGCGGATGCTCGGCATCGGGCGCGACCTGCTGCGCGCGAACACGAACGTTCGCGGACGCCTGGCCCCGTCCCGAGGACGCCGGACGCGGGACAGCCTCGGTCGCGACGGGGCGCTCTGGGTCTACGGGCGGGGCGGAAAGCCCTGCAGGAAATGCGGCACGCCGATTCAGGCGAAGAAGACCGGCATCGACGCCAGGGTGACGTACTGGTGCCCGCGGTGCCAGCCGGCGCCTACCGCTGCGTGAGCCGCTTCGTGATGGCGGATTCCTCGACGTCGCGCCACTGACCGTTGACCCGCACGACGAACCGGCCGACGAGCCTGTTGTTCTTCACGTCTTCGACGCGAAACCCGATGTCGTTTCCGGAAATGATCCGCGCGGGATCGTCCTGGGCGGGGGGCACACCGCGGGCGGGCGGGGCACCGGCCGGCGGGAGAGGGACTGCCTGGGGCGGCGCCTGTCCGGATGCCCACGCGCCGACCGCGAACATCGAGAGCAACCAGACGAGCGCGAGAAAAGACAGCCTTCTCATCTCAACCTCCCGGGCGTTACCGCTGACCGTGGTGATCGTCGTTCACCAGGAACTTGCCGTCCTGCTCGACGCAGTGCGGCGACTCCTCGAGCGGCTCGGTGGATGGCTTGATGAGCCGCGCGGGCATCGTCCACGGCGCGGTGAGGACCTTGGGGTCGTCGACCGTCGCCTGATACGCCAGGTTCTCCCCGCTGCGCCAGAACCGCTCGGTGACGCGCATCGCGTCGCTGTGGAAGTAACCGCCCTCGCCGAACCACGTCTCTTCGACGAAACCCACCGACTCGACGACCAGCGTGTTGCCTTCCCAGCGGCCGACCGCATGGCCGTAGTACGACGGGTTGGGATCCTTGCTGTGCGAGCGTCCGTCCGTGGGAATGATTCGATACGGATCGCCGGAGATATCCTCGTAGAGAAAGATCATCTCGTTCGGCAGCTGGACGATGCGGCGCGGCGGGCCGATGCGCGGCACGCCGGGCTTGCCGCAGTAGAACACCGCGTCGGTCCGGCTCTCGTGATCGAATAGATCCTTCACCTTCGCGCGGAGCTCGGGTTTGTACGACGGCTCGGGCGTCGAGGGCAGCGCCCCCGGCACGGCAGCCGCCGTCCTCCGGCCGCTGGCGTCGATGCCTTTCACCGTGCTGGCGCCGTTGGCCTCGCGCTTGATCGCGGTCGGCGGCAGATCGATCGAGAAGAGCCACGTGCCGCTCAGATCGGGATGGCCTGCGGCCCGGGCGGCCGCGGGAGCCGGGGCCTGGTCAGCGCCGAGGGCTGCCGTCAGCACCGCGACGGCTGCAAAGACGGTGAGCTGTTTCTTCATCGTTCTCCTCCGGCTATGGTGCGGCCGCGCCTGGTGGCACGAGCTCGAGCGAGCTGCCGTCCGCGTAGGTGATCTTGACGAGATATCCGTACTGCGAGCCGTCCTTGGCGCGATTGCCCTCGACCGTGACAGTCTGGCCGATCGCCTTCGAGAAATCCGCGCGGCTCACGCCGACGCGCCGGAACCAGGCCGGCGGGTTGCTCTCGAACTTCCAGGCCCCGTCCTTCGCGGTCATGAAGACGACGATGTGCGGGTTCACCCAGTCGACCTTCGTCAGCGTGCCGGCGAGGGTCATCCGGTGCGTGACGTCGAATTCGGCGGTGGTCGAATGATGGGCGGAGGCTGGAAACGAGGCGAGAAGCAGAAGGCCCGCGAGCAGAGCGCGTTTCACGTTCACCTCCCGTCCGGCTGCGCCGAACGCGACGGGTCTATTGGCGTCCGCCTTCAGGCGGACGCAGCGAGCAGTGCCACCGCCGAGCGAACCAGTGGATCGAGTCCGGCGCCGCCATCGCGATAATGCGTGACGATCTCACGCCGCATTCGCGGATCCCAATAGCGCTTGATGTGATTCGCGACGCCCTGCGCCGCGACGATCTTGTCCGCCTCGGCGTTGAAGAAGCTGCCGATGTCGTTCGCCATCGAAACGAGACGCTCCGCCCTCACGCGTGGGTCGCCTCGCGTCCCTTGAGCAGCTCGAGCTGGTGATCGGTGAACTCGTGGAACCGTTTCTGCCACTCGGACGGCTGGTTGACCTTGACGATCTCGACCGCCGTCACCTTGTACTCGGGGCAGTTGGTCGCCCAGTCCGAGTTCTCCGTCGTCACGACGTTCGCGCCCGATTCCGGGAAATGGAACGTCGTGTAGACGACGCCCGGTCGCACCCGATCCGTGACTTGCGCAGGCAGCACGATCTCCCCGGATCGGCTCGTCAGGCCGACCGTGTCCCCGTCCTTGATGCCGCGCGTTTCGGCGTCGTGCGGGTGAATTTCGAGCACGTCGGCCGACGCCCACGTCACGTTGCTCGTGCGGCGGGTCTGCGCTCCGACGTTGTACTGCGTCAGGATCCGGCCCGTCGTCAGCAGCAGCGGGTATTTGCGGGTGGCACGTTCGCTCGTCGGCACGAACTCGGTGACGAAGAACTTGCCCTTGCCGCGCACGAAATGGCCGACGTGCATCGTGGGCGTGCCTTCGGGGGCCTCGTCCGTGCACGGCCACTGGATGCTGCCCAGGCGGTCGAGCTTCTCATACGAGAACGTGCTGAACGTCGGCGTCAGCCTCGCGATTTCGTCCATGATCTCGGACGGATGCCGGTAGTGCATCGGGTAGCCCAGCGCGTTTGACAGGAGAACGGTGATCTCCCAGTCCTCGAACCCGCCGCGCGGCTCCATCACCTTGCGGACCGGCGAGACCCGGCGCTCGGCGTTGGTGAACGTCCCGTTCTTTTCGAGGAACGACGATCCGGGCAGGAACACGTGCGCGTACTTCGCCGTTTCGTTCAGGAACAGATCCTGAACCACGATGCACTCCATCGCCTTGAAGGCGGCGGTCACATGATGGGTGTCGGGATCCGACTGCGCGGGATCCTCGCCCTGGATGTACATGCCCTTGAAGCTGCCGTCGAGGGCGGCTTCGAACATGTTGGGGATGCGCAGTCCGGGCTCGGCCAGGAGCGGGACCCCCCAGTCCTTTTCGAACATCGCGCGTGTCGCATCGTCGGACACGTGACGATACGCGCTGAACTCGTGCGGGAACGAACCCATGTCGCACGAGCCCTGGACGTTGTTCTGGCCGCGCAGCGGGTTGATGCCGACGCCCTCGCGGCCCACGTTGCCCGTGGCCATCGCCAGGTTCGCGATGCACATCACCATCGTCGATCCCTGGCTGTGTTCCGTCACGCCGAGGCCGTAGTAGATGGCGCCGTTGCCCGCCTTCGCGTACATCCGCGCGGCCTCACGCACCAGCTCCGCCTTCACGCCCGTGGACGACGCCGTGTTCTCGGGCGAGTTGCGATCCTCGGCGACGAAGGCCTTCCACTTGTTGTACGAGTCGATCTCGCAGCGCTCGGCGACGTAGTCGTCCTTCGTCAGGCCCTCCGTCACGATGACGTGGGCGATCGAATTGAACAGGGCGACGTTGGTGCCGGGACGCACCGGCAGGTGCAGCTGCGCTTCGATGTGCGGCGTCTTCACCAGCGCGATCTCGCGCGGATCGATGACGATCAGCTTCGCGCCCTGCCGCAGCCGTTGCTTCATGCGCGACGCGAACACCGGGTGGCCTTCGGTCGGGTTCGCGCCCACGAGGATGATCGCGTCGGACTTCATCACCGAATCGAAGTTCTGCGTGCCCGCGGATTCTCCGATGGTGTTCTTCAGGCCGTAGCCGGTCGGCGAATGGCAGACGCGGGCGCAGGTGTCGACGTTGTTGTTGCCGAACGCCGCGCGGACGAGCTTCTGCACGAGGAAGGTCTCCTCGTTCGTGCAGCGCGACGACGTGATGCCGCCGATCGAGTCGCGACCGTATTTCGCCTGGATGCGCTTGAACTCGCCGGCCGCGTAGTTGATCGCCTCTTCCCAGCTGACCTGCCGCCAGGGATCGTCGATCGACTTGCGGATCATCGGCGTCGTGATGCGATCGGGGTGGGTGGCGTAGCCGTAGGCGAAGCGCCCCTTCACGCAGGCGTGGCCGTGGTTGGCATGGCCGTCCCGGTTCGGGACCATCCGCACGACTTCGTCGTTCTTCGACTCCGCGTTGAACGAGCAACCCACACCGCAGTACGCGCACGTGGTCGTCGTCACCTTGGTCGGCGGGCCGATTTGAATGAGCGACTTCTCCGCCAGGGCGCCGGTCGGGCACGCCTCGACGCACGCGCCGCACGACACGCACTCAGACTCGAAGAAGGACTCGTTCTGGCTCGCGGAGACTTTCGAACTGAAGCCGCGCCCCTGAATGGTCAGCGCCAGCGTCCCCTGGACTTCGTCGCATGCCCGCACGCAGCGCGAGCAGACGATGCATTCGGACTGATCGAAGGTGAAGTAGGGGTTGCTCTCGTCCTTGGCCGCGCGCAGGTGGTTCTTGCCGCCAACGCCGTACCGCATGCCGGTGACGCCGAGCTTCGCCGCCATGTCGTGCACTTCGCAGCGGGCGCTCGCGGAGGTCGAACCGCAGTCGGCCGGATGGTCGGAGAGATAGAGCTCCATCACGCTGTTGCGGAGCTGCGACAGCTTGTGGCCCTGCGTCTTGACCTTGATGCCGTCGGCCACGAGCGTCGTGCACGACGCCGGATAGCCCCGCCGGCCTTCGATTTCCACCAGACACAGACGGCACGACCCGAAGGCCTTGAGCGTGTCGGTGGCGCACAGCTTCGGCACGTCGTTGCCGACCGAGGCCGCGGCGCGCATGATCGACGTGCCTTCGGGCACGGTGACCGGCACGCCGTCGATCTCGAGCGTGACCAGCTTCTCCGCGGTGGCGACCGGTGTCCCGTGATCGTGATAGCCCGTTGAATACATATGAATGCTTCCGTAGCGTCCGCCTTCAAGCGGACGTCCGGCTAACGCCGGAGGCTACGCTGGTTTCTCAAAATCTTCCCGAAAATGGCGCATCGCGCTCTGCACCGGGTAGGGGGTCAGACCCCCTAAACCGCACAGCGAACCATTCAACATGGTATCGCAAAGTTCCTCGACGAGGGCCAGGTTGCCGTCCCGATTCTGGCCGGAAAGCACCCGGTCCATGACCTCCACCCCGCGGGTCGAACCGATGCGACAGGGTGTGCATTTCCCGCAGGACTCGATGGCGCAGAACTCCATGGCGTAGCGGGCCATCTGAGCCATGTCCACCGTGTCGTCGAAGGCGACGATGCCGCCATGGCCGAGCAACGCCTGGATGTTGGTGAACGCCTCGTAGTCGAGCGGCGTGTCGAATTGCGACTCGGGCAGATAAGCGCCCAGAGGACCGCCGACCTGGACCGCACGAATCGGCCGGCCGGAGGCGCTGCCTCCGCCGTAGTCGTACAGAATCTCGCGGAGCGTCACGCCGAACGCCCGCTCGATCAGGCCGCCGCGCTTGATGTTACCGCCGAGTTGAATCGTCAGCGTGCCCCGCGACTTGCCCGTACCGTAGTCGCGGTAAAACGCGCTGCCCTTCTGAAGAATGATGGGCACGCTCGCCAGGGACATGACGTTGTTGACGATCGTCGGCTGGCCGAACAATCCCTTGATCGCCGGCAGCGGCGGTCGCGGCCTGATCTCGCCGCGCTTCCCTTCGAGGCTCTCGAGCATCGAGGTTTCCTCGCCGCAGATGTAGGCGCCGGCGCCGAGCCTCACTTCGAGGTCGAACCGTTTGCCTGTGCCGCGGATGTTCTCGCCAAGATAGCCCTGCGCGTACGCGGCCGCGATCGCGGCGTTGAGGGCGCGATGCGCGTGCGGGTACTCGACGCGCAGGTAGATGTAGCCCTGAGTCGCGCCGACGGCGACAGCGGCGATCGTCATGCCCTCGATCAGGCAGAACGGATCGCCTTCCATCAGCATCCGATCCGCAAACGTCCCCGAGTCGCCTTCGTCGGCATTGCAGGTCACGTATTTCTGATCGGCCGGCGCATCGGCGACCGTTTTCCATTTGATGCCGGTGGGAAACGCCGCGCCGCCGCGCCCGCGGAGGCCCGAGTCGGTCACTTCCTTGATGATGTCCGCGGAGGTCATCGACACCGCGCGCATGAGGCCCTGGTAACCCTCGTGTGCCAGATAGTCGTCGAGGCTGATCGGGTCGGTCACGCCGACGCGCGCGAAGGTGAGCCGCTCCTGCTTCGCGAAGTACGGGATCGACTCGACCGGGCCGACGCGCAGCGGGTGGGCGCCGCCCTTCAGGAAATCGGCGTCGAAGAGCGACCGGACGTCAGCAGGCGTGACCGGGCCATATCCGACACGGCCGTTGGACAGGGTCACCTCGACGAGCGGTTCGAGCCAGACCATGCCGCGTGTCCCGTTGCGGACGATCGTGACGTCCATCTGCCGAACGCGGGCTTCTTCGGCGATCACCTGCGCGACTTCTTCCGCGCCGAGCGACAGCGAGGCAGCGTCGCTGGGGACGTAAACCGTCGTCGTCACGAGCGCTTCTCCCACTGCGCCAGGATGGCGTCGAATCGATCGGGGGTGACCCGGCCGTAGAGCTCGCCGTCGATCATGATGGCCGGCGAACACGCGCAGTTGCCGAGGCAGTAGACCGGCTCGAACGTGAACGCGCCGTTCGCCGTGGTCCCGTGAAACTCGACACCGAGCTTCTGCTTGGCATGCGACTCGAGCGCGCGCTGGTTCATCGACTGGCACGCCTCGGCGCGGCACATGTGAATCGTGTGCTGGCCGGGCGGCGTGTCGCGGAAGTAGTGGTAGAAGCTGATGACGCCGTGCACTTCGGCTCGCGAGAGGTTCAGCCCCTCGGCGATGGCCGGCACCGCGTCGCCCGGGACGTAGCCGAGGGCCTCCTGGACGGCGTGGAGAATCGGCAGCAGCGCGCCAGGCAGGTCCTTCAGCCGGGCCACGATGGCGGACACGGTGTCCTGAGATTTGGCATCGAGAGGGGGCATCAACCCC
>Ga0070665_100008324_pt1 | contig 10489 bp, 12 predicted proteins | sample KBSS13metaG_FD_65862 | JGI IMG/M metagenome (GOLD analysis project Ga0070665, IMG submission 65862) | Switchgrass rhizosphere microbial communities from Kellogg Biological Station, Michigan, USA - KBS S1-3 metaG | ecosystem: Host-associated > Plants > Roots > Rhizosphere > Soil ...
CGCGGCTCGGGCATCTGGTCGTAGACCTTGCGCAGCGCCGGCGCCATCTTGTTGGTCAGCGTGCCCGCGACGATCATGACGTCGGACTGCCGCGGCGAGGCGCGCGGCGCGAAGCCGAAGCGCTCGACGTCGTAGCGCGGCATCGACACCTGCATCATCTCGACCGCGCAGCAGGCGAGGCCGAACGTCATCCACATCAACGAGCCGGTGCGCGCCCAGGTGATCAGGTCGTCGGCGGTGGCGACGAAGAAGCCCTTGTCGGACAGCTCGTGGTTGACCTCAAGGAAGAACGGGTCATTGGCCCCGACCGGCTTGCCGGTCGAGGGGTCGAGAATGCCCTTCGGGGCCTGCGCGATCGCAGGCGAAGCGCCTGTTGCGGTCGGGCTCAATCCCATTCGAGCGCGCCTTTCTTCCATTCATAGGCAAAGCCGACCGTGAGGACGGCAAGGAACACCATCATCGACCAGAAGCCGGTGGCGCCGAGCTTGCCGAAGGCGACCGCCCACGGAAACAGGAAGGCCACTTCAAGGTCGAAGATGATGAAGAGGATCGCGACCAGATAGAACCGCACGTCGAACTTCATGCGGGCATCGTCGAATGCATTGAATCCGCATTCATAGGCAGACAGCTTTTCCGGGTCCGGCTGCTGGAACGCGACCAGGAACGGCGCGATCAGCAGCGCCAGACCGATCAAGCTGGCGACCCCGATAAACACGACAAGTGGAAGATAATTCTGCAGGATGCCGGTCATCCGCGGTGCCTTTTCCTGCGGTTCTAGAAGCGGGCCGCAGATTCGTTGATTGGAATTATTCTTGGCTTAGCGCAGCGCAACAGAGGGCGCAAGACAAGCCATCTTGACGCCGTTCCCTGCCTCGGAGCGTACACAGAAGCCGAAAAGGTGTTGCGTTCCTGCCTCTCCCTGCCAGTGCAGGTCGGCCAGATCGTACGGAATTTTAGTGCAGCTCCTTCTCGTCCGCGAGCATCCGGGCGGCGGTATCGGTCAGCCGGTCGATCTGGTCGAGCAGGACCTTGAACTCGTCCTTGCTGAGCTGTTCCAGGAGCCGCCGATTGCGCTCCTGCGCGCCCGCCACGATGGCGTCATGCGCTGCCAGCCCGGCCTTGGTCAGACAGACCAGCGTCTCGCGGTTGTCTCTCGGATTGGCCTCCTTGGCAACGAGCTTGCGGGTGACCAGTTCCGCCAGCGCACGGCTGATCTGCCCCTTGTCCATGCCGACCGCTTCCGCCAGCCGGACCACGCTCATCGGCGGCCGCCGGCCCAGCGAGGCGACGAGGCCGAACTCGACCGAGGACAGCCCTGCCAATCGCTTGTAACGCAGGATTGCCCCGCGTTTGAGCAGGTTGGCCAGCACCATCAGCCGCGACGACATCATCGCGGTGATCGGCGCCAGGACGCCGTCGATATTCCCTGCGGCGGACGCAGGCGTGGCCTGCTTTTTCGGCTTCTGGGTCATCCCAAAACCTCTGCCAACAAAGCGGCGCGATGCCAAGCTCGTCGACTGGCTTCCGATCGAACCGGCCGATCGCGCGATCTGATTTCGAGATCGTTGACATTGTCATCGATCTGCTTTCACTGCGGGCATCAAACGATCGCGGCGCCAAAAGCCGTGGCGGGAGGAAGCGGCATGACCATCACGCAGCGGGATCGCGATCTCGGGACGGGTTACGCCATGAGGCCGTCCACGACCCGGACCGAACTGACGTCGGTCGGCCGCGGCACGCCGATGGGCGAGCTGTTGCGGCGCTACTGGCACCCGGTCGGGCTCGTCAACGACGCCGCCGATATCCCCAGAAAAGTGCGTGTGCTCGGCGAGGACCTGGTCCTGTTTCGCGACAAGCACGGCCGCGCCGGCCTGCTCCACGCCCGCTGCTGCCATCGCGGCACCACGCTGTATTACGGCAAAGTCGAGGAAGACGGTATCCGCTGCTGCTATCACGGCTGGAAGTTCGACACCGAGGGCCGCTGCCTCGAACAACCCTGTGAGCCCGAGGGCGGCCTGTTCAAGGACAAGGTCCGCCAGCCCTGGTACCCAGTCCAGGAGCGCTACGGCCTGATCTTCGCCTATCTCGGACCGGCAGAGAAAAGGCCGGTCCTGCCACGCTACGAATGCCTGGAGAACATGGACGACGGCGAATTCGTCGAGGCGGACGATTCCTCGATCGGCGGCGGCGGCCCTGATATCATCCCCTGCAACTGGCTGCAGCACTTTGAGAACGTGGTCGACCCCTACCACGTCCCGGTGCTGCACGGCTCGTTCTCGGGCCCGCAATTCACCAACATGATGGCCTCGATGCCGGAGGTGAAATTCGAGACGTCGCCGCGCGGCGTCACCGTGCGCTCGATCCGTCGTCAGGACGACGGCAAGGTGTTTTACCGCGTGACGGAAGCCGCCCTCCCCACGCTGCGCGTGGTGCCCAATCCGCGCGTCGCGCAATTCGCCCGCGTCGAGTCGATCGGATGGACGCTGCCGATCGACGACACCTCGTTCCGGATCTATGTCGCGGGCCGGGTCAGGAACGCCGGCGACATCGGCCGGATGCGCTCCAAATTCAACGGAAAGTTCTGGTGGGACATGACCGAACAGGAGCACCAGCAATTTCCCGGCGACTACGAGGCGCAGGTCGGCCAGGGCCCGGCGACGCTGCATTCGGAGGAGCATTTCGGCCAGAGCGACCGCGGCATCCTGATGATCCGGCGGATGCTGGGCGATCAGCTCGAGGCGGTAGCCGCCGGGCGCGACCCGATCGGCGTTTCGCTCGATCCCAACGCGCCACCGATCGAATTCGAGGCGGGGAATTTCATCCGCGAGGCGTGAGGCGGCGGCTCGGCAGAAAATAAAAATCAGGGGGAAAGCATGGTCGATCTCGCGCCACAGGCCGCGTTGCAAACAGACGCCGCCGCAAAACCCTCGATCCGGCGCTATTACGTGCTGGGCCTGCTGACCGTCATCTACGCGCTGAACTTCCTCGACCGCACCATCTTCAATGTCCTGATCGAGCCGATCAAGAAGGAGTTCGCGCTCAGCGACACCACGATGGGCCTGCTCGCGGGCTTTGGCTTCGTGCTGTTTTATTCGGTGCTGGGCATCCCGATCGCGCGGCTCGCCGACCGCTTCAACCGCCGCAACATCGTCGCGGTCGCGCTGGCGTTCTGGAGCGCGATGACGGTGTTTTGCGGCATGGCGCAAAGCGTCGCCACGCTGGCGTTGGCGCGGATCGGGGTCGGCATCGGCGAATCCGGCGGCACGCCTGCCTCGCAGTCGATCATCGCCGACCTCTTCAGCAAGAACGAACGCCCGCGCGCGCTTGGCGTCTACGCCATCGGCACCTATCTCGGCGTCTTCCTCGGCTATTTCATCGGCGGCTACGTCAACCAGTACTATGGCTGGCGGATGGCTTTCTACACGGCGGGCCTACCCGGCATCGCGCTCGCCGCCGTGCTTTGGCTGACGATCTCCGAGCCGAAGCGCGGCGCGATGGCAGAGACGTTCACGCCGGAGCCGATCGGGCCGACGCTTGGCTTCCTCGCCTCGCAGCGGACGTTCGTCATCCTGCTGGTGGGCTTTTGTCTGACGACCTACCCAACTACGCGACTTCGGCCTGGATTCCGCCGTTCCTGGCGCGGGTGCATCATCTCTCCAGCGCCGAGATCGGCACCTATGCTGGCACCTTCAAGGGGCTGTGCGGCATCGCCGGCACGCTGCTCGGCGGTTTTGTCGTGGCCCAGATCGGCCGCCGCGACGACCGCTGGAAGCTGTGGGCGCCGGCGATCACGTCAGGCCTCGCGGGGCCGGTGTTCGCGCTGTGCATGCTGACGCCGGATTTCATCACGATGGTCGCGACACTGGCGGCGACCTCCTTCCTGGTCGGTTTCCAGCTCGGCCCGATCTTCGCGATCGCGCAGACGGTTGCAAAACCGAGCATGCGGGCGCTGGCCTCCGCCATCATGCTGCTGACAGCAGCCGGCTTCGGCCAGGGAATCGGCCCGCTGGCGGTCGGCATGCTCAACGATGCCCTGAAGAACGACTTTGGGACCGAAGCCGTGCGCTATTCCCTGCTGTCGGCTGCGGTCACCAGCACCTTGGGCGCGCTCCTGTTCATCTGGGCAGCACGGTCGATCCGGGACGACATAAAGCGGGCGAGCTAGCCCAACACGCTCGCGTTCGGCCACTGCCCATTGTTTTGATTGATCTTTTGACCCGGCTTGCATTTCCGCAAGCGGCTCTCGTGCGGCCGTGCCGGCCTTATGTGATCTAAATCACGATGCTTCGGCGAAAAACAGGCGAGAACCGACGGAATGAAACCATTTTGCGGGAACCGCGAAACGATCCTGAAACACATCGGGCGTACTTCTCTCGCTCAACAGGACACGGCAGGTGTCCGGGAGGCATCACATGAACCACTCAATTCATTCAGCTGATCGCAGTACGCATCTGAAGATCGTGGTCGTCGCCCTGGTGGCGGGCATCGCAGTGATGGCGTTCGGCATTTCGGCCCGTACCGGTGCCGATTACAGCCAGACGGCCCAGGTCGTGAAGGCCGGCAAGCCGGTGGTTGTCACCAGCTCGAACATTTCGACGGTTCGTTAATCGATATTACAAGCTTTGGAGTAAAAACGGCCGCCCTCTGGGCGGCCTTTTTGTTTGCGGCGGTGGGGATCAGGCCATCGAGAAATGGCGCGAGAGACGGGACTCGAACCCGCGGCCTCCGCCGTGACAGGGCGGCGCTCTAACCAACTGAGCTACTCCCGCGGATGCCGAAATCGGAGATCGATCCGCGCAGAACCGAGGGCATAAAGGCCCGCCCCGGCTTAGTCAAGGACGTTGCTGTTCCGGCCGCCGAACCGGCATTTCCGTGATTCTACTGCGAGTTATCGGCGACTTTGAGCGGAAGACGGCGCAGGCTGCCATCCTCCGAATCGTCTAAGCCCGCTACGCTTGGGTTCCTGAAACCGTCCTTGCGCTGGTTGCACGGGATCCCCAGGGTTTCACATTATCACGCAAGGTATTTCCCGGCGCAGGCCGCCATTTTCGGGCGCGGCCAGCCACTCAACAAGAAGAGGGCCAAACATGGCAAAGAAATCAACGGCTCCGGCGACCATCACCCTGAAACATTTGGCGGCCGCACTGGCCGAGGACCATGAGCTGTCGAAGAAGGCCGCCGAGGCGTTCCTGACCGACACGGTGGACCGGATCGCAAAACACCTGAAGAAGGGCGAGCGGGTCCGCATCGTCGGGCTCGGCATCCTGCAGGTCCGCAAGCGCGCCGCCCGCGTCGGCCGCAATCCCTCGACCGGCGAGCCGATCCAGATCAAGGCCAGCAAGAAGGTCGCCTTCCGGGCTGCGAAGGAACTCAAGGAAGCGGTGTAACCCGATCAAATCCTTCCGATCTGGCTAAAGCGTCATTCCGCCGATGAGCCGGGATGGCGCTTTTCTGTTATAGAGCGGCTCCCTTGCCCCAGCTCTCGGATCGTCATGCCGGCTTCGCCAATCGCCTTCACCCACGATGTCACCGAACGTTTCCTGCGCTATGTCGTGATCGACACCCAGTCCGACCCGGACTCGCCGACCTGCCCCTCCACCGAGAAGCAGAAGGATTTGGGCCGCCTGCTGGCGTCGGAGCTGCAGGAGCTGGGGCTGAAAGACGCCCATCTCGACGAGCACGGCTATGTCTATGCGACCATCCCGGCCAATACCGACAAGAAGGTGCCGGTGATCTGCTTCTGCTCGCACATGGACACTTCGCCCGATTGCACCGGGGCCAACGTCAAGCCGCAGGTCCTGAAGAACTATCAGGGCGGCGATATCGTGCTGCTGCCCGATCATACGCCAATAACCGGAATCCAGGGCGGCCGCATCGAGGCGCCGGTGATCCGCGCCGCAGAGCATCCCGCGCTCGCCGACCAGCTCGGCCATGACATCATCACGACCGACGGCACCACGCTGTTGGGGGCCGACAACAAGGCCGGCCTGGCCGAGATCATGGATGCCGCGCGATTCCTGATCCAGAACCCGCAGATCAAGCACGGCACGATCAAGATCCTGTTCACGCCCGACGAGGAGATCGGTCGCGGCGTCGACAAGGTCGACCTCAAAAAGCTCGGCGCCGACTTCGCCTATACGATGGACGGCGAAAGCGCCGGCCATATCGAGGACGAGACCTTTTCGGCCGACGGCGCCACCATCACCATCGAGGGCGTCTCGACCCATCCGGGTTTTGCCAAGGGCAAGATGGAACACGCGATCAAGATCGCGGCCGCCATCGTCGATCGGCTGCCGAAGGATACCTGCTCGCCCGAAACCACCGAGGGCAAGGAAGGCTTTCTGCATCCGATCGGCATCTCCGGCGCGCTGGAGAAAGCCACCATCGGCTTCATCGTGCGCGACTTCACCGACGAAGGCCTGAAGGAGAAGGAAGCGCTGCTGGAAGGCATCGTCAAGGACGTGATCAAGGACTACCCGCACTCGACGTACCGGATGGAGGTCAAGCACCAGTACCGCAACATGAAGCAGGTGATCGACCGCCACCCCGAGATCGTCGACTACGCCATCGAGGCGATCCGCCGCGCCGGCCTGACGCCGGTGCGCGGCTCGATCCGCGGCGGCACTGATGGTTCGCGGCTGTCGTTCATGGGCCTGCCCTGCCCCAACATTTTTGCGGGCGAGCACGCCTTCCACTCACGGCTGGAATGGGTCAGTCGCCAGGACATGGAAAAGGCCGCGGAGACAATCGTGCACCTGGCGATGATCTGGGAGGAGCGGGCGTAGCGGCCCGGCCTCGACGCTTACCGCCGGTCGCCCGCCGCGGACGAACTCAAGGCAGCGTGCCGCGCAGGCCCTTGATGCCACCGATGCCCTGCGTGATCGGCTCGGCGCTCTCGACGGGCGGGGCTTCCGCGGTTTGCGCGCGGGCTTCAGCCCGTTGTTCTTGAGCCCGTTGTTCTTGCATCGTGACGATTCGTGCGAAAATCACGACGAACACGAAGACCGCGATCGTGATCAACCCGGCCCGGGCCGGCGTGAAATAAGGATCAAGGTCGCGCACACTACTGTTACGCATCACTACTGTTACTCGTGCGCATACGCCGCCGGCCCGGTTCGACATGCGTCGGTGATTCGTCGGGCAATTTGGTGGCGCTGAGATGGCGGTCCTGCGTTACGACGCCTTTGCCGTGACCACCCACACCGACGCCGGCAGCAGCACCGCATCGCCCTTGGCGAACGGCATCAACGCCTCGCGGATCGAATTGACGGCGGCGGCGCGCAGGTGTTCCGGCTGGCCATCCAGCGCCCGACTCACCGGGCCGATTTCCAGTGCGCCCTGCACCGCGCCGTCGAGGCCGCGGCCGATCGCGGAATCCAGCAACAGTGGACAGGCCTCCATGTCGATCCCGGTGAAGCCGGCCTCGCCGAGGATGCGGCGTACGCGGGCCTCGGAGCCAAAGGCGAACGGCCCGGGATCTTCCGGCCCCTGCTGCGGCAGTTTTGGAACGTGCTTGTAGGCGGCCGCCAGCGGCGCCATGAAGAACGGGTTTTCGCGCGGCTCGCGCCAGCAGGCGAAGGCCAGCCGGCCCGAAGGTTTCAGCGCCTTGCGCAGATTGGTGAACGATAGCACGGGATCGGCAAAGAACATCACGCCGAAGCGCGAGGCCAGCACGTCGAAACTCGCCGGCTCGAACGGGTAGACGGTCGCATCCGCCTGCACGAAATCGACCGGCAGCTCCTTTGGCGCCGCCTGCCGCGCCCGCGCCAGCATCGGTTCCGAGACGTCAACGCCGAGCACGCGGCCCGAGGGCGCAACCTCGCGCGCGAAGGCGACCGACGTGGCGCCGCTGCCGCAGCCGACATCGATCACGCGCTCGCCCGGCTGCAGCTTCGCCCGATCGACCACGAGGTCGGCCACCGGCTTGAGCAACACGTCCTGCGCCGCCTGCCGATCCGCCCAGCGCTGGCCGGCGGGACCGTTCCAGTAGGCGACCTGATCGGCGTTTTGTTCGTGGCTGACGGGGGCTTCCATTCGTGCGGTCCCTTCCGGCGCTGGGAATGTTCGGAGACGCAAGTGTTCGCGTTCGCGCCGCTCATCCGTGATCCCACGGTGGCGAAGGCTTGCGCGCGAAGCGTAGGCAAGTTTTCAACGCATGTCATCCCGACGCACGAACATGTGCGTCGCGAGGCGCGCGAGCGTAACGCGGAATTAATCTCATCCGCTTATTGTCTCCGGAAGTTGTAGTTGGGTGCCGCGTAAAGGAGCCGTCGCGACGGACCATCCGGCGACGGCTTCCTTTTTTTGTTCACCCATTTGTGTGAGTAACCAGCGTGACCGAAACAACCGAAATCAAAACCCCGGAAGCCCAGAACCAGAACGAACAAGCCGCCGCCACCAAGGCGCCGGGCAAGAAGTCGAGCCGCAAATCGATCCTGGCGCTGGCAGTGCTCGCGCTCGGCATCAACTCCACGGCGGCCGTCTACACGCTGTCGCCCAACGAGTTTGCGCTGCCGGACGTCGCCAATCTCTCCAATCTCAGCCTGCCCGACTTCAGCCGTCTGGCCGAACTGCTGCCGCAGCAACCGAAGCCCGCCGAGCCGGCCCAGGATCCGACGCTGGCCATGCTGAAGGACATCCGGTCAGCCCAGGAGAAGCAATTCGCCACGCTGCAAGCCAACAACTACCTGCTGGTCCAGAACACCGCCCTCCTGCAGCAGGACTCGATCGCGCTCGCTTCGCTGCGCCAGAGCGTCGACGAGCAGGCCGGCACGAAGAAGATTTCCGCCCAGATCGCGGATGAACATCAGGACGTGAAGAAGATCTCCGGCCAGATCTCCGCGCTGACGGCCAAGGTCGACTCGCTGAAGAGCGCGATGGCCTCCGACGTCACCGCCTCGATCTCATCGAAACAATCGAGCAACCGGTACTCCCGCGTGCGCAAGAAAGTAGCCCGCCAGCCGAGCCCGGTGGGCCCGATGTCGCTCGGCGGCGCTCCGCTCACCCTGCCTTCGTCCGTCACGTCGCCGCAGAGCTAAGCAACAAAATTGATGAAGTGAGACTACGGCGTGGGGCTTCGGCTCCACGCTTTTTTATGTCCGTAGGTCGCCTGCGCTCTTCGAGCTTCGGCGCGACAGCCTTCGCCCTGCGAGCGAGCGAGTGTGGCGCCACTGCCGCGAAGGCTGGCTTGCCCAGCCGTAGCCCGCAGGGCGAAGGCTGGTAGGCGGCGAGAGATTCGAACTCCCGACCCTCTCGGTGTAAACGAGATGCTCTAACCAGCTGAGCTAGCCGCCCTTACGGCGCCTGTTTAGCCCTGCGGCGGCCCCGGATGCAAGGGTCGCCGTCTCGACGCAAAACATCGAAAACAACCCCATGCACCGTAGCCCGACCGTCTGCCCTAACCGGTCGGCTTTCCCGGCAACTCCCTGATATCGTTGATCCATGGTGCGGCGGAGCGGCACCAGATCTGGCGTGCGGGTTTGAGCTGGTCGCGCTGGCGGATGCTGCCCCAGCGGATGCCCCAATCGTCCGGCGCGCCGTCGCCACTCGCGAACAGCGGGGAACCGCAGGCCTCGCAAAAATGCTGGTAGCGCGTGCGGCCGTTGTCGCCCGTCGTCGGATAGATTTTTGCCGGCGCGCCGGTCATGCGCACCTGCTCCGCGGAGCACAGCACCGAGACGCGGTACGGCGAGCCCGTCAGCGTCTGGCAGTCGGTGCAGTGGCAGATCGAGACGTTGGCCGGGTCGATCTCGGCGCGATAGGTCACCCGGCCGCAATGGCATTGCCCGTCGATCTCCATCCGCCTGCTCCGCTGGCTTGCATCCGGCACGCACAAATAAAAACGGCGCCCGAAGGCGCCGTTCTATCATCTTTTGCTATGTGAGCTCAGTGGGCGGTCAGGCCGCCACCGGCTTCCTCGCCGGCGTCGGGCTTGACGTCGACCTTGCTCTCTTCTTCCCAGACGATCGGCACGGGCGTGCGGACCAGCGCCTTGGCCAACACTTCATCCAGCCTCGCGACCGGGATGATCTCCATGCCGCCCTTGATCGCATCGGAAATCTCCGTGAGATCCTTGGCGTTGTCCTCGGGGATCAGCACCGTCTTGATGCCGCCGCGGGCGGCAGCCAAGAGCTTCTCCTTCAGACCGCCGATCGGCAGCACGCGACCGCGCAGCGTGATCTCGCCGGTCATCGCGACATCGTGGCGGACCGGAATGCCGGTCATGACCGAGATGATCGCGGTGGCCATGGCGACGCCCGCCGACGGACCGTCCTTCGGGGTTGCGCCCTCCGGAACGTGGACGTGGATGTCGCGCCGGTCGAACTGCGGCGGCTCGATGCCGTAGTTGATCGCCCGCGAGCGGACGTAGGACGCCGCCGCCGAGATCGACTCCTTCATCACGTCGCGCAGATTGCCCGTGACCGTCATCTTGCCCTTGCCGGGCATCATGACGCCTTCGATGGTCAGCAGCTCGCCGCCGACATCGGTC
>Ga0070665_100008327_pt1 | contig 10486 bp, 8 predicted proteins | sample KBSS13metaG_FD_65862 | JGI IMG/M metagenome (GOLD analysis project Ga0070665, IMG submission 65862) | Switchgrass rhizosphere microbial communities from Kellogg Biological Station, Michigan, USA - KBS S1-3 metaG | ecosystem: Host-associated > Plants > Roots > Rhizosphere > Soil ...
GGTCCCGCCGGACGTCGGCGACGTCTGATGCCTAGGGTCCGTTCGGACGACGTCGCCGTCCGCTTCGGCGAGAACCTGCGCCGGGTCCGCCGCCGTGAAGGGCTCTCACAGGAGCAGTTGTCGGTGCGGGCCTCCCTGCACCGCACCGAGGTGGGGAAGCTGGAGGGCGGCGAGCGGGCCTGTCGGATCGACACGCTGCTCCGGCTCGCCGGGGCGATGGCCGCCCGGCCTGAGGAGCTGCTCGACGGGATCGTTTGGGTCCCGGCACCCCAAACCCAAGGAAGCTTCAGCTTCAACTCAAGGGCACTGAGCCATCAACTCAGAAGGAAAGAGACCTAGAAGCAGATCCAATAGAAGCCAGCAAGAGCAAGGCCGAGCCAGGAGAAGATCATCACGCAGGCAGAGCAGCCAGAAGAGCCATGCAGAGCAAGGGCCAGCCACCCCACCAAGAACAACAGCAGAACCCCTCACACCCCATCACCCCTGGTGATCGGGTAACCCCCTCAACCGCGACCGACACGGCAGGACTATGACCGAGACATCGTCAGCAGCGCGCCGCTGGGTCTGTCTTCGAGCGATGCGACCGGGTAGAAGGACCACAATGCGCCTCGTGTTCCGTATCGGCCTCCCTGGGATCGCGCTGGTCGCGGTCGTGGTGATGCTGGGCGGTTGCGGTGGAGGCTCGAACCCTGCCGCCCGCAAGTTGCACGCCGTGCTGTCGTCGGGCTGCGGAGAAAGCGGGATCGAAGACAAGCTTCGCGGGTTGGCGGCGGGAGTAGCGGCGACCGAACGGGAATTCGAGTCGTCCGGCTCGGGAGGGGACAAGGGCCAGATCCTGCAGTCGATGAAGGAAAACATCGCCGGGATCCATCGCGAACTGTCCCCGCTGGAAGACTGCACCAGGAACGTCCTGCGTGAGAGAGAAGGCAAGCGGCCGCCGGGCGTCGGGTCCGCATCGCCGCGGCGCCCGACCGCCACCGCGATCGCACACCGGATCGGGCCACCGCGGGTCGAGCCCGGCGTGCCGGCTCATCCCGCGAGTCCCTGTCAGGCTTACGGCAAGAACGGGACGACGACCCTCTACATCTGGCCCGATTCACCGGGCTGCGCCCAGGTCGCGCCGGGCGAACGGCTGCGGGTCGCAAATATGACCGGGATCGGGAGTCTCGCCGCCGGGGTCGCGCTGCGGGTCCAGCTGGGCGACTGGGAGTTGTGGCTGGCGCCGGGTCAGGCAGGCCTGATCCCCGCCCCGGTCGAGACCTATCTCGGCCGCGGCACGCACGCGGTGCGGGCAGCGGGAGGACTAGGACCGACGGTGTTCCTCCTGCCCAGGGGCGGCTGCGCGATCCGTCCGCCGGCGAAGCCCGGCGAAGAACTCTGCTTCCGGTAGAGGATCGATTGCGCGGCGCGTGCGAGCGGTGGTGCGCCCGGCCGGAGCGATCCGGGTCCGCTCCATTTCGCGGCCTTGGCGAGCCTGGCGGTGAGTGGACCTTGATCTGGATAGGCCGCGCTTCGGCCCCCTCTACTCGCTGACGACTCCCCGCCATATCCTGCCTCCTGGGTCCGCGAGCTGGGTGTTCACCCGATACACCCGCCCCTCCCGCCTGACAACCCCGGTGTGGAATCCCGAGCCCACCCGGTGCAACCGCCCCACCCGCGGGCCAATTGCGGCATGCAACCGGTGCAAAAGGCCCTCGCGCCGGCCGTCACATGTATGGACTCACCCCGCGACGGATCCGGCCCGCCCGAAGGACATCCCTGCTGATGCTCTCGATCGGCAAGCTCGGCTCGGGTCAGGAGACCTACTACCTGGAGAAGGTCGCCGAAGGCGCCGAGGACTACTACTCGGGCCGCGGCGAGGCCGAAGGGGAGTGGATCGGCCAGGCGGCCGCTCAGTTCGACCTGGAGGGGAAGGTCGAGGCCGACCAACTGACGGCGATGCTGACCGGCCGCAACCCGGTCACCGGCGAGCCGCTCGGACTGAAGTCGGCGCCGGGCCGCGAACCGGTCCCGGGCTTCGACCTCACCTTCTCGGCGCCGAAGTCGGTCTCGCTGACCTGGGCGCTCGGCGGCCACCCGGTCTCCGGCCAGGTGATGGAGGCCCACCGGGCCTCGGTCGAGGCCGCCCTCTCCTACATGGAGCGCTCGGCCTGCTGGGCGAGGAGAGGCAAGGGAGGACGGACCTTCGTCCCCGGCCGGGGTTTTCTCGCCGCCGCCTACGTCCACCGCTCCTCGCGCGCCGGCGACCCCCAGCTCCACACCCACGTCCTCGTCGCCAACGCGACCCTCGGCCCCGACGGCCGTTGGTCGCGGCTCTACCACCCGGCGATCTACGAGCACGCGAGGACCGCGAGCTACCTCTACGCCGCCCATCTCCGTCACGAGCTGACCCAACGCCTCGGGGTGGAGTGGGAGCCGGTCCGCAACGGCCTCGCCGACATCCGTGGCTTCTCGGCCGAGGAGCTGCGCGCGTTCTCCACCCGCCGAGCCGAGATCCTCGCCGCGGTCGGGGAGGGCGCCTCGGCGAAGGCGATGCGGATCGCCGCCCTTGAGACCCGCCAGGCCAAGGACCGCGACATCACCGACGAGAGCATGAGGGAGGGGTGGCGGGTACGGGCCGAGGAGATCGGCCTCACCCGCGAGCGGATCGGTGAACGCCTTGGCCACGACCTGCCCGGCCGCTCCGTCCTCACCACCGAGCAGGTCGGGCGCTCGGTCACCGGGCACGTCTCCCACTTCGACCGCCGCGACGCGATCCGTGCCGTCGCCGAGAACCTCCCGCATGGCGCCCCCGCCGACGAGGTCGAGGGGATCGCCGACGCCTTCCTCGCCGGCTCCTCGGTGATCCGGATCGCCGAGACGCCGCGCGGCCTCCGCTACACCACCGAGCGGATCTGGGAGCTTGAGCGTCGCGCGCTAGCGACGGCGGAGGAGATGGCCGGCGCGACGGGACGTGCGGTCGCGGACCCGATCGTCGTCTCCCGTGTGCTGGCGACCCGATCGACGATCAAGTCCGACCAGCGCGCGATGGTCGAGCGCCTCACCCGCGGCGGCGAGGCCCTCGTCCTCGTCGTCGGCGAGGCGGGCACGGGCAAGACCTTCGCCACCGTCGCGGCGGCCGAGGCGTGGGCCGACTCCGGCGTCTCCCTCCGGGTCGCGACGCCGACCTGGCGCGCGGCCAACGTCCTTCGCTCCGATGGGCTCGACGCGACGAGCGTCGCCCGCTTGCTCACCGAGCTGGACGATGGGCGGCAACCGCTGGGTCGTGGCTCGGTCCTCCTGGTCGACGAGGCCGGGATGGTCGATACGGCGAACCTGGCGCGGCTGATCGACCACGCCCACGAGGCCGAGGCCAAGCTGGTCCTGATCGGCGACCCGGCGCAGCTCGGCGAGATCGAGGCGGGAGGCCTCTTCGCCACCCTCATCTCCCGCACCGACCCGGTCCTCCTCGACCAGGTGATCCGCCACAACCACGACCTCGATCGAGAAGGCGCCCGGCGCATCCGTGAGGGCCAGGGCGCCGAGGCGATCGAGGTCTACCGCTCCGAGGGTCGCGTCGTCGTCTCCGCCGATCCCGAGGCGCGGCGCGAGGAGATGGTGCGCGACTGGTGGCGCTCCTTCCGCGAGGGAGAGGACGCGCTGATGGTCGCGAAGCGAAACGCCGAGGTCGAGCGGCTGAACGCGCTGGCGCGCGAGGTGATGAAGGCCGAGGGTCGGCTCGGCGGGCGCGAGGTCGAGGTCGGCGAGGCCACCTTCGCCGCCGGCGACCAGGTCATCACCCGGGTCAACGACCACGCCGCCCGCATCTACAACCGCGAGCGTTGGCTGGTCGACTCCGTCGACCCGGAGGGGAGGGGCGTCATTCTGGCGGGTATCGACGCCCCCGGGCGGCGGGCTGTCGTAGACGCCGACTATCTGGCCCGGGTGAACCCGAGCGACGGATCGCCGGCGTTGCAACACGCCTACGCCGCCACCACCTACCAGGCGCAGGGCTCTACGGTCGACCGCGCCTACGTGATGGCGGACCCCTCGATGGACCGCCAGGAGATCTACGTCGCCGCGTCGCGCAGTCGCGAGGAGACGTGGTTCTACGCGACCCCGGAGATCGACCTCGAGCGGGCGGAGTATGCGCCGCACACGGTGGAGCGGGAGGGGCTCGACCACATCGCCGCGGCGGCCGAACGTGACGGCGCCCAGGTCTCCGCCCATGACAAGGCACTGCGCACGAAGCTCGAAGGGCTCTCCTCGCCGGAGCTGTCGCGGCTGCGCCACGAGCTCGCCTCCGAGGCCGGGGCGGAGCGCCGGATCGAGCGGCGCCACGCCGACCTCGACGAGGCGACCGCTAGGCATGAGGCCCGGAGCGCCCGTTTCGACGCGGAACGTGCGGCGCTCGGCGAGCGCCCACGCTGGGGCCGGGACGCAAAGCGCGAGTACGACCGGGAGCTCTCCCTGCTCGACGTCAACGAAGCGATGCACCGGAGGGCCTTCGAGCGAAGCGGGCGCGAACGCGCCGAGCTGGCGCCGGAGTCCCACGATGCGCGGGCCGAGGTCGCGGCGATCGACGGTGTCCTCGGCCGGCGCCGCGACCTGGCGCTCGCTGCGGCCAGGATCTCGGCGCCCGATCACATCGTCGCCGAGTTGGGGGAGAGGCCGTCCGAGGGTCGCGGGCGGGCCGCCTGGGACGGAGCGGTGCGGGACATCGAAGGCTTCCGACTCGCGAACGGGATCCGGGACCGGAACAACGCTCTCGGGCGCGAGCCGAGGGAGCCCGCGACGCGCGTCGAGCGCATCCGTGCTCAGGACTCGATCAGACGCGCGCAACGAGAACTCGGGATCGAGCGGGTGCAGAGAATCGATCGGGCGCAGGTGATGGAGATCGAGCTATGAGGGGGTGGCGTTGAATGGCTGCGCTTCGCGTGGAGGTCGACGAGGAGTTGATCGAGCAGATCGCGAGGCGCGCCGCCGAGCTGATCGGCGAGCGCTCGGAGTCCGCGTCGAGGGATGGCTGGCTCCGGGGCGCCGACCGGATCGCCGCCTACATCGACGCGCCGCGCTCGCGGGTCTACGCACTGGTCTCGGCCAGGCGCATCCCGGTCCACCATGACGGCTCGGCGTTGATCGCGCGGCGCTCGGAGCTGGACCGCTGGTTGGTGCAGGGTGGCGGGCTGCGGACCTGACCGGGCACTGCGCGGGTGTTACGGAAACCCGGTGGACGGCGGCCTTGGCGCCCGCGATTGTGGCGCCGTCCTCGCGGCCTTCAAGCCCCGGCTGCGCCGGGGCTCCTGGCGGCCCTCGCCTGCGGCTCGGGTTCCGGCCGCTGCGGGCGACGCGGTTCTGCGGTTGTCAAAGCCGCCGGGCGGGCGGGGGACGGGAGTTCGGCCCGATCCGAAGTGGCGGGCGGCGATCCAGGACAAGGCGCAAGGAGAGATTGCATGGCAAAGCTGACCAAGACCTCGATCCCCGGCATCTACCGACGTCATGTGCAGGGCTGCCCCAATGCGAACGGCAAGGGTCGCTGCCACTGCAAGTACGCCGTTTCGAGGAGGCATCGCGGACGGCAGCGGTTCGAGACCTACCGGACCTTCGAGGAGGCCCGCGCGGCGAAAGGTCGCCAGGACGCCGGGGAAACCAGACCGAAGTCGAAGGTCAAGTTCGGCGAATACTTTGCGGACTGGATCGAGACCTACGCCGGGCGGACCAAGCGAGGCTTCGAGGAGGAGACCCGCACCGAGTACCGGCGTTCGATCAAGGACGATGCGCTGCCACTCTGGGCGACTTTGTCGATGGCCGAGATCGACCAGGCGGAGGTCCGCCGTCTCTACAAATCGATGCTCGACGCCGGCAAGTCCCACGCGGCGATGAAGAAGACGCGCGGGGCGCTGTCGCCGCTCTTCAACACCGCGATTGAAGAGAGGTTGATCGACTTCAACCCGGTGACCGGCGTGAGGATTCCGGCACCGCCGAAGACCATTGCCGAGGACGAAGAGGAGGAGCGCGATAAGGCGCTGAAGCGAACCGAGTTGGCGGCGTTTCTGGATGCCGTCGATCCCGACTGGCGGTTGTTCTTCGAATTCCTGACCGTGACCGGTCTGCGGATCGGCGAGGCGATCGGGCTCAACTGGAAGAACGCCGTCCTGACCGGCGACGAACCGCGGATCAGAGTTCGCGAGCAGATCTACAAAGGTCGCCGCAAGAAGTACCTGAAGAGCGATGAGGGCAAACGGGACATCCCGCTCGCCCCTGCGTGGGTCGATCGACTGACCGCCCACCGGGACGCCACCTACCAAGGCCTCGACTCGCCGGTCTTCGCCTCGGCGGTCGGCACGCCGCTCGTGCCCGGGAACGTCTACCGGCGGGTGCTGGCTCCGGCCGCGATCGACGCGGGCCTGTCCGTGCAGGTCGGACCCGATGTCGCCGACGTGGAGCTGCATGAGGTGGTGATGCGATCGGGTCGTCGGCACCTTGCGCCGGTCGGAGGCGAGGCGACGTTGTGCGGACGGCGGGGTGCGTCGAAGCCGTCCGCCGGCGACCATTCCGGGCCGTCCTGTGCGATCTGCGAGATGGCGGCCGTGGGACTCTCACGGAAGGGCCGCAAGGCTACGATCGCCTTCCACACCTTCCGTCATACCTGCGCATCCCTGCTTTTCGCCGAAGGCAGGAACGTCAAGCAGGTCGCTAAGTGGCTCGGGCATGCGGATCCGGCGTTCACGTTGCGCGTCTACGTGAGCCTCCTCGACGAGGGCCTCGGAGAGGGGCTCGAGTTGATCCCGTAGTTCGACTCGGTCGGAGTCGCGGTAGTGGGTCGCACCGCGATTGAGAGCCCGCCCAGCGGGACCCGTGTCCTGTCGACAAGAGAAATTGGACACGGAAAGTACGGCGAAACGCACAGAGCCGACCTGCCGTTGGATACGGCGAGGAAATGCGGATGTCAACCCGCCTTTGCAGCGTTATCGGCACTACCGCGAGGTGCGCAGGGAGGTAGGGCGCGGCTTTCATCCGGGATCTGAGCGCAGCGACGTAACGCCAGCCGCCTTCGTCTGGAAGGTGCGCGGACCAGCTCCGTGCATCCACCGGTCGACGGGAAAGCGCTCCATGACGAACCGCATCCCGTCGCCGTCGAGCGACTGTTCAGGTGGCCAGCGAGCGGTCCCCGTAGCAGGCCAGACCGGAGCCAGGTAAGCAGCGACCCTGCTCACATCGGGCAGGGGCCCATGGCGTAGCTCGTGTCCCCAGTAGAAGAAAACGAGGTGTCCGACGGAGAAGCCGGCGAGATAGCCATTGGACTCGTCCGGCTCGGTCCCGCCGTTCTCGGAGACGAACAACTCGAGATAGCGGTAATGGGTTGGCCAGGCCCCGGTGCCGTCGTACCGTCCTATCCACACCCGAGCGCCCGAGGGAAACGAACGGTCGATGAAGAACTGTCGAAAACGGGCCGCCGGGATGCTTTGCTTTTCAGCACGGTGGCCGAGGTGCGCGACGAGGAGCTTGAGGGTCGCCCAGCGGGCGACCGCGCGCTGGGCCTGGGGGCGAAGTTCGGTTTCGCGGTCCTCCAGCATAGGGATCAGGAACGGCCGGGCCTCGTCCTCGATCCGCTCCATCCAACCCTCGTTACAGGGCTTGCACGTCCCCGAGATTTCCTGCCCGAATGCCGCCTCCGGCCAGGACTCGCTGTCTTTCACCTGCCCCGTCTTCGTCGACAGGATCCGCGACTTTATGTTGGCGGTACCGCCTGACGGGTCGACGTAGGTGGCCATCCATTTCGACCAAAGGTGCTCCTTCGAGATCTTCCGATCTTCCGCACCACAGAAGACGCACGCCCTCCGCTCGCTGCGACCGCGACCAAGAGGCGCGGTCGGACCTCCGCCTGAAGTCTGCACGGGGGCGGGCCGGACCCGCCAGTCGATTCGACCCGGGCCGTTCGGTCCAACCAACTCCACCCGACACTCGGGGCAGCGCGTGTAGAGGAAGGGGCCGAAGTCGGGGCGGCGGACGAGGTTCTCCGGCGGAAGCTCGAGGTGGACGGTCTTCCCGCATCCCGGGCAGACGACATGCCCTTCGACCGTCCCGGTCGTCAGGGCCTCCGGATCGGCAATCATCGTCTGGAGTCCCTCCCGCACGTCCCGCGTCGCCTTCGCGATCGGATCGGCGTCCTGGATGAACTTCTCGGGGTCGGGATCCTCGAAGGCGACTGCCCAAAAGGGCTCGTCGAACGGGATCCGCAGCGGGATGTCGGAGATGTCGAGCGGCGCAACGGCGATCACCTTGCGGTCCGGCGCCTCCGCGAGGAAGCGCTCACGCGCCGTCGCCGCGTCGGGGGCGAGGATGCCGATTCCCCGGGCCATCGTCAATGGTCCTCCAGGGAACGATGCGCGAGGCCGTTGGGCAGATACCTCATGCCGCGTCCCCTCGCGGCGGTTGACGGTTGCCGACCCGCGGAAGTCATCGCCGGGGTCAACCGACGAGCCGATCCGGCGCGGGCCGGTGCACGTGTCGGTAGCGCTCGAGCGAGATCGGAGGGGCGGAGTCCTGCAGGCGATTGATGAGCAGGCACCGATCGTCCTCGTTGCGTAGTTGAGGGCGGAGCTGGTCGTAGGCCGCCTGCATGATCGTGTTCTCCGGCTCGAGGATGGCCCGTCGCACGACGTAGGCGACGGTGTCCGCCAACTGGAGTCCGGGGTGCCCGCGGGAATCCTCGAAGCGGACGCCGCCCCCGAAGATCGCCCAGGTCGATCGCGTCGGCGACTTCCCGACCACGGACCCGGGCGTGTTCCCGCTCGAAGGCTTCTAAGAACGGATGGTCGGGTCGCTCGTGCCAGGCTTCTGGAACGTCAAGAGCTCCCTCGCGGCTCGCGAGCGCCGGAACGATGACGTCGTCGAGGTATTTCTCACCCATCGACAACTTGCCCGGTAGCTTGCGGTCGGCGACGAAGGTGAAGCGTCCGAGGTCTTCATCCCATTCCTCTGCCTGGTACCAGAGGACTGCCTTCTGGATGCCCCTCCCTAGGAGGAGGACGAGGAATTGGGCCTGGATGAACTGCCCGTCCGGAATCTGGGCCTCGAGTCCGACCCGCTTGATGTTGCGGTCAGTGAAGGCGGCGATCTCCTCCGACTGACCGCCTTCAGAGTGGTATCGATCGAGTCCTCGTCTGTTCGCCGCCGCCTGGGCAAGACGGAACCGGAAGATGTCGTCGGCCGAGACCAGCTCGGTGTCAGTGACCATCGCCAGGAGGCTGCAGCCACTCTTCGGGAAGAACTCGCAAACCTCGAGCAGCATCTGCTCGGTCATTTGATGCGCGTGTAGCTCCTCTAGACCCCAGCGCTTGCAACACCCGGAGACAAAATCTCCGACGTGCCCCAGGCAGGAGTCGGGACAGAGGACGACCGCCTGCGAGTAACAGTCGAATCGGTCGTCCGGAAGTAGGAAGTCGCCGCTCTCGTCCGTGTAGAGGTGCACCTCGCGAGGATAGTGGCGTACCCGGAGGCATACCTTGTCGGATCGATCGAGGCAGCGGCCTCAGTCGCTGGGAAAGATGCGGCTACTTCCAGCGACGACGAGCTCGATGAACTCCATCTCGCGGGCGGTACCCCGGCGAGGATCGAACTGCCATGCGGGACGGTCGCGGCGATCGGCCGGACCGAGAGGCACCACGTATCGCCAGATGCCGAACAGGTGGATCATCAAGTAGAGGGAATCCTGCCCGACGAAAAAGATCGTGTGATGTGGTGGATCGACCAGGATCGCAAGCTCATCATCGGCCGCGATGGGTTCTGGCAGGGCGGGTAGGTTGGCCCGGGAGTCGGGGGCCGGCTCGGGTGAGGCATGCAGGATGCCGCGGAGCCAGTCCGCCCACTCCCCTCGAATCCAATCCTTGTCGAAGCCGCGAGCCCCAAGGGCAAGCCCCAGCTTTGCGGCCATCCGTGGCCACATGTGGATCGACGTCGAGAACTCGACGAGTGCTTGATCGTCAGGTAGCGCGACCTTCTCGACCCGGGTGCGGACGTCGTAGCCGGGCGGGAGCTGGCGCCGCAATCGTGCGGCACGGAGCGCCGCGATCCGCTCGCCGTCCCCCGGGTCGACTATGTACCGCTCACCCGCAGCGTCCTTCGAAGTGCGGTAGGGCACCCGACGCACCTTGGGTCCGTCGCGGGCGAGCTCTAACTCTGCCCGGGCCTCGCCGTCAGCCATCTGTCCGTGGAGGCGCGGAGCGGGTGGCACAACCCCGCGGGAGTCCCGGACCTCGTACCGATGCCGGATGGCCCGTACCAGTGGGTCCTCGGCGAACGGGCGATCGATCTCCCGACCGCAGTAGCGGTTGCACCCTCCGCACACGTCGCGCGTCGACCACCCGCCGCCACCGAGTGCCTGGGGAAGGGGATGCTCGAGGGAGCGCTCGACATCCTCCTTCTCGGTCGCGCAGTAGGGGCAGAGGAACATCGCCTGAGCCTAGGCGAGGGTCAGGCCGAGGACAGTTAGGCGCGCTCCACT
>Ga0070665_100008328_pt1 | contig 10486 bp, 11 predicted proteins | sample KBSS13metaG_FD_65862 | JGI IMG/M metagenome (GOLD analysis project Ga0070665, IMG submission 65862) | Switchgrass rhizosphere microbial communities from Kellogg Biological Station, Michigan, USA - KBS S1-3 metaG | ecosystem: Host-associated > Plants > Roots > Rhizosphere > Soil ...
AAAGCGGCGGCGACGTAATGCTTTTTCCCTTCAGGCGATTGGACTCCGAGAATCAGCATGTGCTCGGCGAGCCAGCCCTGCTTCTTCGCCAGGTAGGAGGCGATGCGGAGGGCGAGACATTTCTTGCTCAGCAGAACGTTGCCCCCGTAGCCGGAGCCAACGGAGATGATCGTGTTGTCCTGTGGGAAATGGCAGATGAAGCGACGGTCTGGATTGATATCGAGCAACGAGTGCACTCCGCGATTAAACTCGGCGTCCATTTTTTCCCCAAGGCGCTCGGAGGCCTGCGTGCCCATCCTGGTCATGATGCGCATGCTTAGCACGACGTAGATCGAGTCGGTGATCTCAAACCCGATCTTGGCCAGGGGCGACTCCGGCGGTCCCATAATGTAGGGCACGACAAACATGGTGCGGTCGCGCATCGCACCTTTCAGCAGGCCGTGTAATTTACTGTAGGTCGCCGCGGGCTCGGCCCAGTTGTTGGTCGGTCCGGCTTCCTCTTTCGTCGGAGTGCATATGAGGGTGAATTGCTCGACACGCGCAACGTCGTTTGGGTTGGAGCGATGCAGATAACAACCGGGATCTTTTTCCTGGTTGAGCTTGATCAACACCTCCTGCCGGCCGGCTTCGCCAAGGAGATAATCGTTTTCCGCCTCGGACCCGTCGCACCAGAAGATATTCTTCGGGTCCGTGAGGGATTCGACCTCGTGCACCCAATCGAGAACGGCTCGGTTGACCGGCTTGTTCCTGCCGATCCCCGTGGGCGGTGAAATGGCAGGAGCGATGTTTTCCATGGTTTGCGGTTCGCGACGAGCGGGCGAATCTCTACTTTGAACGCTCCAGCCGGTTGGCCAAGAAAAAACTGACAAAACGCGGCATGTGGCAGGCTTGATACCAATGCGGCCGACATGGGCGCCCCCACACCACGGAAGCGCGCTTGCGCTACCCCGCGCCGCGCCGTTTACTGTCGCTATGTTCGGCGTCGCGACATCCGATGACTACCAGCCGGTGGCGTGGATGGGTCGCTATCCGATTCACGTCACGACGCTGCTCGTGATAACGCACGTGATCTGCATGATCATCGGCTGTCTCTTGATTGCGGTTGGCGCCGGATCCTTTCTCGGCGTGCTCACCTTCGACAGCGCCCAGGTCTTGTATGGCGGCCGGCTTTGGCAGATCGCTACCTACGCCCTGGTGCATTCGCCGTCCACGCTCATCTGGTTCGCGATCGAGATGTATATGCTCTTCACTTTCGGGCGGGAAGTGGAACGCTTCATCGGGCGGCGCGCCTTCATTGCGCTCTACGTTTTGCTCCTGCTGGTCCCGCCGCTGTTGCTAACCGTTTGGGGTCTTTGGCAACGCACAGGACTGGCTGGTTCCGCGACCATTCATTTCGCCGTCTTCATCGCCTTCGCCGCGATCTATCCGAACGTGGAATTGTTCCTCCGGATCATGGCGAAATGGGTCGCGCTGATTTTTGTCGCCGCCTATTCGCTTCAGTTGCTCGCCTATCACGGCTGGGCGGAACTGGCAGTCCTCTGGCTGAGCGTGGCCCTGGCCTATGGCTTCGTCCATCTGCGCGGCGCGGACCTCGAACTCGCCTGGCTGACCCAATGGACCTCGCGCTGGCGTTCAAAGCGCTCGCTGAGCGTCGTCCCCCGACCCGCTGTGCGCCAAGCGGTGGAACCCGAGAATATTTGCGAGTCGATTGATCCGGTGCTCGACAAGATTTCCAAGTCCGGCATCGGCAGCCTGACCGCGAGCGAACGGCGTGCGCTCGACCGGGCGCGCAATCGGCTTCTGAAGAAATCTGAGTGAGCGACCCGGCAAGGGCTCCGTTGCGGGTCAGCGTCATTGTCCCGGCTTGGAACGATCACGGCAGTCTCACGCATCTCCTTCCCGCCCTCGTCAGGCTCAAAGGGCTGCACGAAGTGATTGTGGCCGATGCCTCCCCGCACTCGGCCACGGCAGAATCGGCGCGGACCGTCGGCGTCATCTACCTAGTTTCGCCGCAACCTAATCGTGGCGCGCAGATGAATCTCGCGGCGGAAAACGCGACCGGCGACGTATTGATCTTTCATCACGCCGACTCGACTTTGACCGCGGCACATGTCGGGGCCATAGAGAGGGCATTGCGGGACCCGGAGACAATTGGCGGGGCGTTCTATCGCAAATTCGACGGGCGCCATCCGCGTCTTCGCTGGCTCGAAGTGGCGGGACGGTTTTTCGCCCGGCATGGCGGGAGTTTTTTCGGTGACCAATCAATTTTTGTCAGGCGGGGAACTTTTCGCGCGCTTGGCGGTTTCGCTCCCATCCCGTTGATGGAGGACATGGAATTTTCCAGGCGGCTGCGGCGCGCGGGCAGAGTAACTGTGCTCGATCCGCCGGTGGAATCGTCCGCCCGGCGGCATGCGAGCGGTGGCGCATGGCGCACCTCGCTCCAGAACGGACTCTTCATCGTGCTCTACAAGTGCGGACTTTCGCCGCACTATCTGCATCGCTGGTATTATCGTAGGCAACCGTCCGCACCTGATCAATTAGTCCTTCTCAGGCAGGCGATCGAAGAAATGAGCCGGCGCTAAACGCCCACACGGGGTTCAAGAGCAGTCGGGGCGCGGCCGTTACAGTCGGCTTTGTACCTGGGGAAGAGGAAGAAGCGTTGCCTGGGGAGATTATGATAACGATGGCTTCCTCGACCCCTTCGTCTCGCGAGGCACAGAAGTACCAATGAAGCAAAGTCTCTATCAGAACAATGGCGACAGAACATTCACCGATGTCACCGACCAGGCAGGGTTGGGAGCGATCAGTAATAATCGCGCAGCCGCCTCGGGAGATTTCGATAACGACGGCCAGCTGGATCTGTATGTGGTTAATTCCGGGACAGAGTCACCGTGAATTGGCCCAGCGGACCAACTAGTATTCTAAGCAGAGTTCCGACAAATCAGGCGCTTGTTCTAACCGAGGGGCAGTAAGAGGTCACCAGAGTGCGTTCTCGTCGCCGCCCCCGGGGACGGAAAAGATCGAGGACGATTCGGGAACGGACAAAACCGCGAGCCCTGCCCGGATTCTCCCACGCCGTGCTCTCGCCTAACGACTCAACTCCCAGCCCGCAACTGGTCAAGGAATTCGGCCGGCGTTACCGCGGCCAGGAGAGCCTCCCGGGTGCCTTCCTGGCGCAGAAGCCGGGCCAGCGCGCCGACGCAGATTAAGTAATCGTTCACCATCTGTTGCGGCACCGCGATGACGAAAATGAGGTGCACGAGGTCTTTCTGCCCGTCAAAGACGATCCCCTTCCGGCTCCGACCAATACCGAGGAGAATTTGATCGACGAGTTCGGTGCGGGCATGCGGGAAGGCGACGCCGCCATCGGCCACTGTCGAGGCCTTTTCCTCGCGCGCCATCACCGCCTCGAAAAATTCGCTCGGCTTGTTCAGTGCGCCGCTCTCGCGGAGCAGCTCCACGATCTCCCAAACCGCCTCGCCGGCCGTGCTCCCCCGCAGGTCGAGGGCGACATGTTTCGGATCGAGCAGAGCATCGAGGAGTGAAGAGATCATTGGGCAGTTCAATTGATAGATTGACGCGCACCGCGCTGAAGTCGAATCATTCGCCAGGCGTGGCGAACGAAACTCACGGACCGACCGACGAACCGACGCACTCCGTCCAGGGCAGCCTTTACGACCAGGGCTACGTCAACGCCATGTCGCACTTTTATCGCGGCGAGCTCGGTCGCATCATGGTCTGGCGCACCCGCCTCGATACCACGACGAACTGGGCCGTGACGGGTAGCACCGCAATTATCACGATCGCGTTTTCCAACGCCGGCGTGCCGCACCTGATCTTCTTTTTCAACCTCGCGATCGTCTGGATCATGCTCTGGATCGAGGCGCGGCGTTACCGCTTTTACGATGCCTTCCGCGCCCGCGTCCGCATGCTCGAGGCCCATTTCCTCGTGCCGATGGTGATGGAAAATCGGCACCTGCTTCAGGGCGAATGGAAAAAGTTAGTCTGTGAAGACCTGATTCTCCCATCCTTCAAAATCAGCATGCTCGAAGCGGTCGGGCGGCGTCTGAAACGGAACTATGTTTTTATTTTCCTTCTCATCATTATCGCCTGGATTATTAAAATTTTTCTGCACGCCAGCGAGCCGATCGAAAGTTTTGGCGCGTTCTACCGCGCTCTGCGGGTCGGGCATATTGCACCGTGGTTTGTCGCAGTGATTTTCGCCGGGACCCTGGTCACCGTAATAGGGATCGCTATTTACGTAGGCAAGAAGACCTCCGGCGAAATCTCCGAGTTCGGCAGTCATCGTTCGCTCTGGCGGATTTGATTTGTGCATGATGACCAATGTCGTAACACAGGCAGAGCAAAGGTCGGGCTTTCAATCGTGAATAGTCCCGACAACGCGGTCGACCCAACGTCGAGGCACGATTCACCGGCCACGATTCACTTTTCAAAGCTCTGCGAAATCGTGGCGCGATTACGCGCCCCGGACGGCTGCCCGTGGGATCGCGAACAAACGCACCAGTCGTTAGTCCCGGGCCTCCTCGAAGAGGCCTACGAAGTGGCCGACGCGATTCGGACAAGCGATGACGCGAATTTGCGCGAGGAGCTGGGCGATTTGCTCCTCCAGGTGGTGATGCATGCGCAGATCGCGCGCGAGGAAGGCCGCTTCGAGATGGAAGATGTGAGCCGAGAAGTGGCGGACAAACTGGTCCGGCGACATCCGCACGTATTCGGGGAAAGCGAGGCCCGCGATACCGGCGCCGTGCTCAGACAGTGGGATGCGATCAAGCGCGCGGAAAAGGATTCGAATAATGCGCCGTATTTCGACGGCCTGCCGAGAGCACTGCCGGCGCTGATGTTTGCCCAAAAGGCGCAGAGCAAAGCGGCCCGCGTCGGTTTCGATTGGAGCGTGCTCGCGGACGTGATGGCCAAGGTCGATGAAGAACTTGCTGAAACGAAGGAAGCCATGGCTTCGCAGGACGCAAAGGCCATAGCCGGCGAGATGGGTGATCTTCTTTTCGCGGTCGTGAATCTGGTGCGGAAAAACAAGCTCGATGCCGAGACTGTGCTGGCGGCGGCGACAGAGAAGTTCATCGCGCGTTTTCATGCGATGGAAAGCGAACTCAAAGCCACTGGCAAGGAACTGGGTTCGCTCAACCTCGCGGAGATGGACGAAGTGTGGAACCGAGTGAAGCAATGACCGCGGATTCTTATTCGCGTTGTCATACCGAGCTGCGTAGTGCGGCGTGGACCTCGCGTCGGCAATCCGCGCCTTCTCCCAACTTGCTCCTCTATGGCAACCGGGAGATTTGAAAGCCGGGTTTCGCCCACTGCGCGGCCCGCATTACGGTTCTCCGCGATTCGCCGGATCGGGATGACAGTTTAGGAGGCCCGCCGGTTCTCATCTCGAAGAGTCCCGAGATGACAATCAGCTTGCTCACCGTTAAAATCGCGGCCTAACAATGGAGACCGAATACAAAGTCCGGCTCGAGATTTTTGAGGGCCCGCTCGACCTCCTGCTTTATCTGATCAAGCGCGATGAGCTCGACATTTACGACATCTCGCTCGAGCGGATCACGCAGCAATACCTCGAATATTTGCAGGCCTTCAAAGAACTGAACATCGATGTCGCGGGCGAGTTCGTCGTCATGGCGGCGAACCTGATCTATCTCAAAAGCCGCAGTCTCCTTCCCGCCGATCAACAGCCGCCCGAGGAGGACGTGGACGAGGACGATCCGCGGTGGGATTTGATCCGGCAGTTGATCGAATACAAAAAATTCAAGGAGGCCGCCTCACATTTGCAGACGCGCGAGCTGGAGCAGGAACGCATCTTCGCCCGCATCGGCGCCGGCGTCGTGCCAGAAATCGTGCCGCTGCATCTCGGCGAAGTCGGAATTTTTCAGCTGATCAACGCCTTTCAAAACGTGATCAAACGGCTCGAAGCGAAGGAGGATTTGCGCGAAATCTTCGGCGAAAATTTTACCGTGTCGGACAAGATCGAGAGGATTCTGCAAACGCTCGCCGGAGGCACTTCGGTGCGGTTTTCCGAGCTGTTCGCCCGGATGGCTTCGCGGATTGAAATTGTCGTCACCTTTCTCGCCTTGCTCGAGCTGATTCGGTTGAAACAGGTGCGAGCGATTCAGCCTGATGAATTCGAGGAAATCGAAATCGCCCCGGTCGTAAGCTGATGCCACGTGTCCTGATTGCCGGCTGCGGTTATGTCGGCACCGCGACGGCCGATTTGTTTCAGGCCGCGGGCTGGGAAGTGGAGGGCTGGACGCGTTCGCCAGCGTCGGCGGTGCAGTTGGCCGCGAAGCCGTACGCCGTTCATGCAATCGACATAGCAAATCGTAGCGCCGTCCAGGAGGCAGCCAGCCCGTTCGACGTGGTGATCCATTGCGCTAGTTCCGGCGGCGGCGGGACGGAGGGTTATCAGCGTGTCTATCTCGAAGGGGCCAACAATCTTCTCGCGGGATTGCAACCGCGCAGGTTCATTTACACGAGCAGCACATCAGTCTACGCCCAGACCAAGGGGGAATGGGTCGACGAGGAGAGCGCGACCGAACCGGTCCATGACACGGGCAAAATCCTGCGCAAAGCCGAAGAAGTCGTTAGGCAAAACGGCGGCCTGGTGGCGCGATTGGCCGGGATTTATGGACCCGGGCGCTCCGCGCTCTTGCGTAAATTTCTATCGGGCGAGGCACGCATCAATAATGACGGACAGCGCTATCTGAACCATGTTCATCGCGACGATGTCGCCGCGGCCCTGCTTCACCTCGTGGCGTCATCCAGCGAACGCTCGTCCGCATCGTCGGTTGTTAACGTGACGGATGATCAACCGATTACTCAGCGAGAAGCATACGCGTGGCTGGCGAGAAAATTGGATCGCCCCCTTCCCGCAGTCGTTGCAGGGTCGAGCGAACGAAAACGCGGCTCGAGTAACAAGCGGGTGTCAAACCAGAGGCTGCGCGCCCTCGGGTGGGAGCCAAAATTTCCGACCCTTTCGATCGGAATGGAGAGGTCGGTCCTGCCAGCATATCCCGCACTCGGCGCCTAACGTTAGGCTCCGGCAATGCACTTTCTTCGGGATGAAAGTGCAACCATTTTCAAAGAGACAGATGTAGCGGTGGCAATATCGGCGCTGGGCACATTCGGAAGATTGAATCCCTGCGGGGTGACATGCCCGCCTTTGGCAACGACTCGTCAGCCTAACGAAGGTTCGATTAATCCGAAATCGCCGCTCTTGCGCCGATAAAGGACATTGACCCGCGAGTTTCGCGCATTCATGAAGACGAGAAACTGCCGCGTCGACATCTCGAGTTGGAGGACCGCTTCGTCCACGAACATCGGCTTGACCGGATGACGCTCGGTCCGCACCACGGTGTGCTCGTGATGCTCGTCTTCTTCAATCGGCTCCGGGTGAAGAATCTGTTCTTCGATGTGCCGGATGTCTTCCTTGCGCGGCCGATGGCGGCGGAGGAGGCGTGTTTTGTACTTGCGCATCTGACGCGCGATTTTGTCCATCACCGCGTCAAGCGCGGCGTAAAGATCGTCCGTTTCTTCGCGAGCTTCGATGGTGATGTGGTTGGAACAGACGAGCACGACCTCGGCCCAGTGCCGGTATTTTTCCACTCCGAGAATGACGTGGGCTTCGATGATTTTCGGATAGTCTAGGTGCAGCCCTTCGATCTTGCGCGTGGCGTAATCGTTGATCGCGTCGGTGATCGCCAGATGGCGGCCGGTGACTTTGACATTCGGATTGGCGTTGACGGTTTGCATGCGGCTCCTTTGGTTTACATCTGAAAGCGTTCGCCGAGATACAGCTGGCGGCTGATCGGGTCGTTGATCAGGAAATCCTTGGTCCCCTCGCTGACGACGCGGCCTTCGTCGATGAGGTAGGCGCGATCCACGATCGAGAGGGTTTCGCGCACGTTGTGGTCGGTGATGAGAATGGCGAGACCGGATTTGCGCAGGTTCACGACCAGCTGTTGCACATCGTAGACCGCGATCGGATCGACCCCGCTGAAGGGCTCGTCGAGCATGAGTAACTTCGGACGGGTGACAAGGGAGCGCGCGATTGTCAGGCGGCGTTTTTCGCCGCCGCTCAGGGTAAGCGCGGTGTTTTTCGCGATGCGGTCGATCCCAAATTGGTGGAGCAACTCGTCGCAGCGATGGCGGCGTTCCTGTTTGCTCAAGGGCATCGTCTCGAGAATCGCGAGAATGTTTTGTTCCACTGTCATTTTGCGGAAGATCGACTCCTCCTGCGGCAGATAACCCATCCCGAGCCGGGCCCGTTTGTACATCGGGTAATTGGTTACGTCGTCTCCAGAGAAAACAACAAGGCCGCTGTTTGGCCTGATGAGACCAACGATCATGTAAAAGGTCGTCGTCTTGCCGGCGCCATTTTTGCCCAGCAAACCGACGATCTCGCCCTGCCCGACGTTCAGTGAGATCCCGTTCACGACCGCGCGGCCGGCGTAGATCTTGACCAGGTCGTCCGTCATCAGGACTTCGGCGTGCTCGTTAGGGTGAGTTCTCCGCGAAGTCGACTCGGGCGCGGATGGCGGCGCAGTCTGGCTGATCATGGCTTCTTCGTCTCCGGTGTCGGGGATGGAGACGGCTTTCCGTTCGCGTCTTTCTTGGCCTCCTGCCGGATCTCGGTCCGGCTCGGACCGTGCGTCGTTAGCTGGCCGTCTTGATTCAACACCATGACCGTGTCGGGGCTCGTCGCGACGTGGGTATCGAGACCTTGCTGCACCCGCGGACTCCCGGTGAGTACCACGTTTCCATCGGATGAAGTATAAACCGCCTTCTCGGAAAGTCCGACCGCTTTCGACGGCGGGCCGCCTTTCGGGTCAGGCTTGTCGCGCACCACGCCGACGTGCCCTTCGGCAATCGCTTTTTCGAGGCCTTCTCCTTCCTCTTTGTGAATGAAGACGGTCAGTTTGTCCGACTGAATGTTGAAGCGTGGATCGAAGACTCGGACGTTTTTGGTGAAAACGCCGATGCGCTTCTCGGTGTCGAAGGACGCTTCGTCGGCGAAAACCTGGGTTGTAATCGGCTGGCCCTTCGCGTCCGTGGCGCCAAGCGCGGGGGGCGCCTGCGCTTTCGCTCGCGGGGCGGCTTGCGCGGCACGCGCCGCCTCCTGCCCGCCGGACCGCGTCGCGGTCAGGATCGCAAGAAGATAGGCGGCGACAAAGATCCGCTTCATGGTTTCGCCGCTGGGCCGGCGATTTCCTTTTGGTTGAAGATCGTCATCTGGACCTTGCCGACCATGGTGCCCTGGTGGGTCATAGTGTTGAACTCCATTGTGTCGCCGGCGATTTCGAAATCGGTGCGCTTGATCATCGTCCGCCGCTGGGAATCGATAACCCGCGTTTCGAGATTCAGAGTGGCGTCGGTCATGTTGACGTTGAAGTCGGGCTTCTCCTGCCGGTTGTAGGTCACCATCTTCAAGTTGGTAAAGTGAACGTGGTTTTGATCAATCCGGGCGGCAGTGTCGGCTTCGAATCGGCCGAGTAAATGCCCCTGGAGATCGTAATTGGGCAGGACCAAGCCCTTGGCTTCGTGCCCGACAGTGAGCGGAATGTTCTTAAGACCAAGGTCTTCTTTAGACGCGTCGGTCGTGGGCGTGGGCGCCGCCTTGCGGTGTTTGCCATCCCCGGCAACAGCCAGGCAGCTGCCCGTGAGCAAGAAGACGAAAATCAGGCGCGTCCCGCGGAAGAGGCGGGACCCGCTACGACACTGCAGCATGAATAGCTTTTAACATGCGCAGATGCTTCGGCAAATCCTTTAGCGGAACCTGATTCGGTCCGTCAGAGAGGGCGCGCTGAGGGTTTTCGTGCACTTCCATAAAAATACCGTCGCACCCCGCGGCGAGCGCCGCGCGCGCCAGCACCGGAGCGAGAGCCGCGTCCCCAGAGGTGGCGTCTCCCGCCCCTCCGGGCCGCTGCACCGAATGCGTGGCATCGAAGATCACGTGATATCCAGCTTCGCGCAGCCAGGCGAGCGAGCGCATATCGGCGACGAGATTGTTGTAACCAAATGTGGTGCCGCGCTCGGTAAAGAAAAACTTCCTGGCGCCGAATGCGTGCAGTTTCTCCGCGATGTTGCGCACATCCCAGGGCGCGAGGAACTGGCCTTTTTTCACGTTCACGACCCGACCGGTCTCCGCCGCAGCGCGGATGAGATCGGTTTGACGACAGAGAAACGCCGGAATTTGCAAGACGTCGATGAACTCCGCCGCGATCTCGGCCTCGTCGGGCGAGTGCACATCCGTCGTGACCGGCATGCCGATCTCACGCCCGATCTCGCCTAACAATGCGCAACCTTCGCGCGCCCCGATCCCGCGAAAAGAGCGCACCGAGGTCCGGTTCGCCTTATCATAGGAGGCTTTGAAGATGAAGGGCAGTTTCTCCGCGGCGCAGAGGGTCGCGATCTTCCGCGCTATCCGCCTAACGAATTGTTCTGACTCGATCACGCA
>Ga0070665_100008329_pt1 | contig 10485 bp, 7 predicted proteins | sample KBSS13metaG_FD_65862 | JGI IMG/M metagenome (GOLD analysis project Ga0070665, IMG submission 65862) | Switchgrass rhizosphere microbial communities from Kellogg Biological Station, Michigan, USA - KBS S1-3 metaG | ecosystem: Host-associated > Plants > Roots > Rhizosphere > Soil ...
TCACGTTCTTCTGGTATCCGACCGCCCACGCGAAGGCGCTGTACGGCGGACAGTGGAAGGGGCGCACGCAGTACGCGTCGAACCGCGGCCGCGTGATCGATCATGTCGCCGTCAGCGTCGACAACCTGGATCAGACGCTCGCCCGCCTGCGCGCGGAGGGCGTGACCGTCCTGACCGCGCCGAGGAGGACCAACGGCATGCGGTCCGCGTTCGTGCAGGCGCCGGATCACATGGAACTGGAAATCGTCGAAGGCCACGCCGCCAGATAGAGGCTGGGGGCTGCGGACAAGGGGCTGGGGGCTAGGGACGAGCCGGCCGCCGCTACTTCAGTTCCGCGTGCAGGTAGACGAACTGCGCGCCGCTGCCCAGGTAATTGTCGATGCGATCGAGGATGGAGGCCCGACGGAGCCATGGCGGGCCGGTTTCCACCAGCTTTTCCTCGATCAGGCTCGAGAGGTATTCGAACCCCGCGGCCACGACGCGCTCGCGCAACGATTCGAGCAGGAAGTTCTCGATTTCCGCCGCGTTCTGCACCGCCGGCAGCGTTGCGGCCGCGTGGAGATAGAACGTGTTGTTCTCGCCGAAGTGGGGATCCGAGCTGACGCCCTCTTCGTCGTGGTTCTCGAGCGCGCTCCCCAGCGCGTAGGCGATATATCGTCCCGACACACGGTCGCGCACGGCCACGCCAATCGCGCGCGGATTGGCCATGGTCGCTTCGAGCGTCTCGAGCGAAAACTGCAGCGGCGCCAGGCCGTACCGCTCCTGTTCGACCGCGAGGATCTGGCGCTTGCAGGTGTCGAAGTTCGCCGGGGTGACGTCCACGCTCTCGACCGTCTCGAGGGGAATGGCGAGCGTGCCGACGCGGGTCTTGACGCCGGCCCCCGGCGCTTCCGTCGTCACCGGGGCGGCGGGCCGTTCGCCGCGGGCCGAGAGATCGTCGATGGCGTCGCGCAGGATCGCGAGGGCCTCGTCGATGGCGGCCGGCTCCGTGTCGTAGCGTGGATAAAAACGCACGCTGCGCGCGCCGGCAGGCAGCAGGATCAACCCGCGCCTGAACGCGCGATCGAGGAGAGCCTCGCACCAGTCGGCCCGGAGGACGTCGAAGGCCAGCATCACACCGACGCCGCGGACGTTGCGCAGGATCTCGCGGTGCTCGCGCGCCAGCGCGTCGAGGCCCGCGCGAGCCCGTTCACCGGTGCGGCGCACCTGGTCGAGATCCAGCTTGTCGAGCAGCGCCAGCAGGCGCACCATCCCGACGGAGTCGCCCTCCCAGGTCGTGTTGAATTTCTTCTCTTCCTGGAAGAACGTGGCGAGCTCCTCGCTCACGAAGAGCACGCCGTTCTGGGCCTTCTTGGCCCACGTCACCACGTCGGGCGGGCACGGCAGGTCGAACAGCTCGTGCGCCCACAACCGTCCGGTCATGCCCCAGCCGGTCTGCACTTCGTCGAAGACCAGCGGCACGTCGTAGATCTTCGTCAGGATTCGCAGCCGGCGCATGAAGCGCGAGCTGGCGATCCGTACGCCTCCTTCGCCCTGGATGGGTTCGACCAGCACCGCGGCGACACGTCTGGCCCGCCGCACGACATCGGCCGCGAGGCCGGCGCGCTGCGCCTGCACGAACGCGCTCACGTTGCCCGCGTCGCAGGGCTGGGACCCCGTCGAGGCATCGAGGAATTCGTCGATGGCCTCCAGCTCGCGCTTGAATGTGTCCTTGCTCTTTTCCGCCCCCGGCAGACGGCCGGACACGAGCAGGTCCCACAGTTGTTTCAGGCTGCGCTCCTCGCGGCGCGCGGTCTCCTTCGGCGACCGGGCCTCCTCGACAGGAAACGAAATGTGCGGCCAGTCGAACGTCGGAAACCCGAGCCGCGCCTTCTTGCGGTGCGTGACGGCGAGCGCGCCCAGCGTGCGGCCGTGGAACGCGCCGTCGAACGAGACGATGAAGCCGCCGTCGCCGTCCGGCGACGTCATGACGCGGTTCATGAGGACCGACTTGATGGCGTTTTCCACCGCTTCCGCGCCGGTGTTGACGATGAAATGGCGCGGCGCGCCGGCAGGCGCGATCCGCGTCAACGCCGCCTTGAGGCGCAGCGACAGGACCGTCTGGTACTCCGAGTGCGCGTAACGAGTGGTCACGAACGGCAGCGATTCGAGCACGGCGCGGACGATGGCGGGCTCGTTGTCGCCGAACGCCTGGGTGGCGATGAGGGCGCCCATGTCCAGGAACCTGTAGGGCCGGCCGCCGGCGTCGCGATCGATGATCGCCAGATACGGGCCGACCGACTCTGCGGGATCGAACGCAACCGGCAGCGAAAAAAACAGGCCGCGGGACGCCGCCTGCAAGGCGGCGTGGGACGCCGGCAGATGCTGCTCGACGAGGGTGTCAATCGACCGTTCGCCGTCGCGGAACGCTTCGGGTACGTTCGCGTGGATCGCGCCCGCGCGGTACTGCTCGTTCAACTCGTCAACGCGCCGGAGCGATGCCACGGCCCGCGTCATCGCGGCTTCGAAGGTGTCCGTCATCAACTCGGTCATGATCGATGGTCGGTCAGTGGTCAGTGGTCAGTGGTCAGTGATCAGTGATCAGTGGGCGGTGTCCGGTGATCTGCTATCGTAACCTCGGCCGTCACAACCGAAGAGGATGGGATCATGATACGACGCGCTATCGGTCTGGGGCTCGTTCTTGCCGGTTCCCTGTCGATGTCCTCGATATTGCCGACAGGGCACGCCCAGCAGCCGGCACCGGCGCCGCCGCGTGCGGCGGCGGTGAAGGCGGATGCCGATCGCTGGATGACCGAGCTGTCGAACTGGGGCCGCTGGGGCAAGGACGATCAGCTGGGCGCCCTGAACCTCATCACGGCGGAGAAACGGCGCCAGGCGATGGCGCTCGCGAAGACGGGCATCGTGGTGTCGCTCGAACGGCCGATTGTGCCGTCGAAGGCGCCGGACGACACGAAAGCCGACGGCAAGCCGCACGGCGTCGCGTTCTTCGATATCCGTTTCAAGACCTTTCCCGCCGGCGATCCTCGCGGCAACGACGGGTTCAGCAGCGACATCCAGGAATCGCACGTGCACGGCGGAATGACGCACCTCGACGCCCTCTGCCACGACAGCTCCGACGGCAAGCTGTACAACGGGTACCCGCTCGACAGCGTGAGCCAGGAGATCGGCTGCACGAAGCTCGGACTCGATAACGTCAAGGAAGGGATCGTGACGCGCGCCATTCTGGTCGACATGACGCGCCTCAAAAGCCCGCGCTCCCGCGAAGCGGGAACCCGCGTGTACAAGGAAGACGTCGAAGACTGGGAGAAGCAGACCGGCCTGCGGGTGTCGGCGGGCGACGCGCTGTTCGTCTACAACCCCCGCGGCCGCACGGCCGGCGCGCAGCCGCCCGGGCCCGCCGCGGGGTTCGACCTGTCGGTGGTGCCGTGGATGAAGGCGCGCGGCGTGGCTGTTACGAGCAACGTCATGGCGACCGCTGACGATCGTCACGCCGATCACCGGCTCGTCCTCGTGGCGCTCGGCACCTATCTGCTCGACGGCCTCGCGCTCGACGGCCTGGCCGAGACCGCCGCCCGGCTGAACCGCTGGGAGTTCATGCTCGTCGTCGCGCCCCTGCGGGTGCCCGGCAGCACCGGCTCGATCGTGAACCCGCTGGCCATGTTCTAGCCGACATCAACGATGAACCGCAAAAATCACGGAGCGCACAAAGAGTTCAGGTTGCTTCGGGGTTCGAAGGTACGATCGCAGTTGTGGTGATGCCGTGAATCGATTTGTACTCTGTGTCGCGCTTGTCGGCATGTCCGCCAGTGTGGCCGCGCAGCGTCCCGCGCCGACCGCCGCGGACTGGTCGAACCTCGCGAAGCTGCCCGACTTCAACGGCGTGTGGGAATTGTCGTTCGGTGCACCGCCGCAGCGGGGCGGCCCGCCTGCGGCGCCCGGACGAGGGGGACGGGGCCGCGGGACCGCGGCGCCCTCGCTCACGCCCGAGTACGCCGCGAAGAAGCGCGCCTTCGACGCCAATCCGCCCGAGGACAGCGAGGCAGCGAACTGCCTGCCGCCGGGCATGCCGGGGATCATGGGCCAGCCGTACCCGATGGAGTTTCTGCTGACGCCGGGCCAGGTGACGATTGTGATCGAGGCCTACACGCAGGTGCGGCACATCTACACGGACGGCCGCGCGCTTCCGCAGGATCCCGACCTCACGTTTCAGGGCACATCGGTCGGCCGATGGGAGGGCGACACACTCGTCGTCGATACGGTCGGGTTTTCGCCGCTCACCCAGCTCGATCGCGGCGTTCCGCACGGGGACAAGATGCGCATCCGGGAACGTTTCCGCCTGACCGATCCCGACACGATGTCGATCGAAACCACGGTCGTCGATCCGGACGTGCTGGCCGCGCCGTTCACATCGACCAGGACGCTGAAGCGCCATCGGAACTGGACGATCGCGGAGTACGTCTGTCAGGAAAACAACAGGAATTCCGTTGACGCCAGCGGCAAGGCGGGCATCAACCTGGCGAAGCCCGAATCGCCCTCAGGCCGGTAGACTAACCTCATGACGTCGATCTTCCGATACCTGATCGTGCCGGTGCTCACGCTGTGCGCGCTCTTGCTCGTGGCCGGCGGGAATGCGTCGGCGCACCACTCCTTCGCCCCGTTCGATCTCACGAAAGAGAAGACGATCACGGGGACGGTGAGCAAGTTCGAATGGACGAACCCGCACTCGTGGATTTGGGTCGACGTGACGAACGAGAAGGGCGGAGTGGACAGCTGGGCGGTCGAAGGCATGAGCCCGAACTACCTCGCGCGTCGAGGCTGGACCAAGACGACGGTGAAGCCGGGCGACAAGATCACGATTTCGGTGCGGCCGCTGAAGAGCGGGGAGAACGGCGGCATGTTCGTGCGGGCGACGCTCGCGGACGGCCGTGTGCTGACGCAGTCGGGTCAACCGACAGATTGATACAGGAGACGGCGTAAATTGCGAAACATGATCAGGCCCGCGCACGTCAGACGGCTCTTCGTGCTGATCGCCATTGTCATGGCCGTTGTGTGCGGCACGGCCAGGGACGCGCGCGCGCAGGGGTTTTTCACCGCGCTCGTGGGCTACGACTACAGTGGCGACTCGTTGTGCGCAACGTTGAGGGGCTGTGAGGAGAAGCATCTCAACGTCGGGTTCTCCTTCGGCAAGCTGGGGAAAGCCGGCGGTTTCGAGGAGGAAATCGCGTGGGCGAGGAACTTCTTCGGCAGCACCGAGGCCGGCGCGGACTCAAACGTCCTCACGGTCATGAGCAACTTCATGATCGCGCCCAAGATTGGCCCGGTGCGTCCATACGGCCTGTTCGGTGTCGGCCTGATGAAAGCCCATGTGGACCTGAACCCGATTGCGATCGTGTCGTTCACCAACAACACGTTCGCGTGGGACGCGGGCGCCGGCCTGATGGTGATGTTCGGCCAGCACGTCGGTATCCGCGGCGACATTCGCCACTTCAACTCGTTTCAGTCACTCAATTTTCTCGGTCTCTCGGCCGGCGGCGGGACGAAGCTCAGCTTCGGTCGAGCCAGCGCGGCACTCGTGCTCCAGTAGGGAGAAGGTCGCACGGCAGAGCTTGAGGCACGGCCAGCTTTTTGGCCTTTTGCGTTCTGCCGGGCTTCCCTTTAACCTAGATACGCCCCCCAGAGTACGCGCGTGATCCGCACGCGCACATAGATTCATGCCCACACGGTCAGCACTGACTATAGCTGCCGTTACGGCCGTCGTTTACGTCGCAGCGGCGAAGCTCGGCTTTACGATGGCCTTCACGGCCGAACAGGTCACGCTGGTGTGGCCGCCGACGGGCCTCGCGCTCGCGGCGCTGCTCTTATACGGCCGGCAGGCCTGGCTGGGCGTGTTCATCGGCGCCTTCATCGCCAACGCGACGGCTCACGAGACGCTGGGCGTCGCGCTTTGCATCGCGACCGGCAACACGCTCGAAGCCATCGCCGCGGCGCACCTGCTCCGCCGCTTCACCGGCCTCGGCGGCTCGCTCGATCGGCTGCGGCACGCACTGGGGCTGGTCGTCTTCGGCGCGCTCCTCAGCACGATGATCGGCGCCACCATCGGCGTCATGAGCCTCTGCATCAGCGGCACGCAGCCCTGGTCGGCCTACCGCCAGCTCTGGTGGACCTGGTGGCTCGGCGACGCGGTCGGCGCGATGCTCGTGGCGCCGGCGCTGCTGACGCTCGGCGCGTGGCCCCGGCTGCGGCGTGAGGGCCGCGCGGCGGAGGCCGCCGTGCTGCTGATCGGGCTGCTCTCGGTCGGCACCGCGGTCTTCGCCAGCTCATACGCCGCGAACGCACCGCACTACACGCTCGAATACACGGTCTTTCCGTTTCTCATCTGGGCGGCCATCCGCTTCGGCATCGCCGGCGCGGCCATGGCCAACGTCCTCGCGTCCACCATCGCCGTCTGGGGAACCGTGCACGGATGGGGACCGTACGGCGTCGGCGAGGTGGGCGAGCGGCTCATGCTGCTGCAAATCTTCATGGGGATCGTGGCCGGCACGGGCCTCCTGCTCGGCGCCGCGGTATCGGAGCGCGACGCATCGGCGCGCCGGCGCCGGATCGAGCACGCGATCACGCAGGTGCTGGCGGAAGCCTCCGACGCGTCCACCGCGATGATGCGGGTGCTCGAGGCGATCGGCCTGCAGATGGAGTGGGAAGTCGGTCTGTTCTGGAGCCTCGACCGCGGCTCACAGCACCTGCGCTGCGCGAACATCTGGCGCCAGCCGCAGGCGCCGGCCTCCGAGTTCGATCGCCTCAGCCGCGGGCGATCGTTCGGGCTCGGGGTCGGACTGCCGGGCCGTGTGTGGGCCAGCGACGCGCCGTCGTGGCTGATCGACGTCCCTCGCGATCCCGCGTTCGCGCGCCTGAACGCCGCGGCCGCCGAGGGCCTGCGCGGCGCGTTTGCCTGTCCTGTCGGCGTCGGGGGCGAGCTGCTCGGCGTGCTGGAGTTCTTTTACCGCCGCAGCATCCGCCAGCCTGACGCCGACTTGCTGCAGATGTTCGTGACGATCGGGGCGGAAGTGGGCCAGTTCCTCACGAGGAAGCAGGTCGAGCAGGACGTTGCGGAAAGCGAAGCGCGAAAAGCCGGGATTCTCGAGGCGGTGCTCGACTGCATCATCACGATCGATCATCGCGGCCGCATCGTCGAATTCAACCCCGCCGCGGAGCGGACGTTCCGCTACAAGCGCGCCGAGGTCATGGGGCACGAGATGGCCCAGCTGATCATCCCACCGGCGCTGCGCGCGGCGCACCGAGAGGGGCTGGCGCGCTACCTGGCCACGGGAACCGGCGGCGCCATCGATCGCCGCTTCGAGACGATGGCGATGCGCGCGGACGGCACGGAGTTTCCCGTCGAACTGTCCCTCGTGCGGATCCCTTCCGCCGGCCCGCCCATGTTCACGGGATTTCTGCGCGACATCACCGTGCAGAAGCGCATGCTCGAACAGCTGTCGTTCCGGGCCGCGCACGACGGCCTCACGCAGTCACTGAACCGGTCGGCGTTCATGGATCGGCTGCGGATCGCGGTCAACCGCGCGCGCGAGGATCGGCCGTCGATTGCCGTGCTGTTCGTCGACATCGATCAGTTCAAGATCATCAACGACCGCTACGGCCATTCGGTCGGCGATCAACTGCTGGTCGCCATGGCCGGGCGGCTGCACGGGTGCGTGCGTCCCTCCGACACGGTGGCCCGCCTCGGCGGGGACGAGTTCGCCATCCTGATCGAGGACGTCACGATGCACGCCGAGGTGGCGGCCGTGGCCGAGCGCATCAAGCAGGCGCTGGGAACGCCGTTCAACCTCGACGGGATTTCCGTGGTGGCGACCGCCAGCCTCGGCATCGCCTTCGGCTCCTCCGCGAATCCTCCGGAAGATCTCCTGCGCGCCGCCGATCTGGAGATGTACCGCGCGAAGGGCACCCTCGACGCCACGCAATAAACGGCCGAGAGGTCCAAAAGGTCCGAGGGGTCCGCGTCGCGATCGCAGCTGAGCCGGACCTCTGGGACCTTGGACCTCTGGGACCTCTAGGACTATTTCTTCCGTCCGAAGAGCTTGCCCCAGAAGCCGCGCTTCTCCTTGGCGGGTTCCTCGGCGGCAGCCGGCGCGGACGGGGCGGGCGTAGCGGCGTCGGCGACGACCGGCGCTGGAGGCTTCTGGTCGACCGCGTGTGGAGGAGGCGGCGGCTCGCTGCGGAAAATCGAGGCGAGGGTGCCGAAGAAGCCGTGCGACCCGTGTAGATCGCAGTACTCCGTCGGTTCCGTCCCGCTCGCGAAATATTCGGAGTACACGACCGGCTGTCGATCGACGCGCCCGTCGACGACCTCGAGATGTTCGCAGCCGCTCGTCGCGAGCTTCCCGGACAGGCGGCAGACCTTGACGGCCGTGACGTTCGACGGCATCGCCAGCCACTGCGGCTTGTCGCCTTTGGTGGCCGTCTTCATGAAGCGCGCCCAGAGCGGCACGGCGACTTCAGCCGCGAAACCGCCCGGCAGGATCGTGCGCGGCTGATCGAACCCGACCCAGACGCCGGCGAGCAGATTCGGGGTGAACCCGACGAACCACGCGTCGTTGTAGTCGTTGGTGGTTCCGGTCTTGCCGCCGGCCGGCAGCGTGAAGCCGAGGCTGCGCGCGCTCGCGGCGGTCCCCCCGTTGATCACGTCCGCCAGCATGGTCGACATCAGGTACGCCGTCGTGTCGCTGATCGCGCGAACAGACGAAGGCTCGCTGGTGTACAGCACCTGGCCGGCGGTGTCGTCCACGCGCCTGATCAGGATCGGACGCGACACCATGCCGTGGTTCGCGAATGCGCCGTACGCGGCGGTGAGCGACTGCAGGGTGACCTCGCCGGACCCGAGCGCGAGCGATGGGACGCTGGGCACGTCGCCGATGCCCATCGCCTTGGCGTACTCGACGGTCTGCGGGATGCCGACCTGTTGCAACAGCCGAACGGCGGCGCGGTTGCTCGACGTCTTGAGCGCCGTGCGCAGATTCATGGACTCGGCGGTCGAATGTCCGTCGGCCGGCGCCCAGTTCCCCTGCGGCGTCGCGACCTCGTCGTTCAGGTGGTCGAGGATGGTCGCCGGCGTGTAGCCGGCCTCGAGCGCCGCGGCGTAGACGAACGGCTTGAACGCCGAGCCGGGCTGACGCCGCGCCTGGACGGCGCGGTTGAAGCGGCTCTCCGCGAAGTCGCGTCCGCCGACCATCGCGCGGACGTGGCCGGTGCGTGGATCCATCGCGATGAGCGCGGCCTGCAGCGGGGCCGGATTGCTCGGCGTGCGCCGGCCACGCGCGAGCGCCTCGCGTTTCTCGTCGAGGGCCTTCAGCGACTGCGCCACCGAGGCCTCGGCGGCGTCCTGCAGGTCCATGTCGATCGTCGAGTAGACGCGGAGACCGCCCTGGTAGACCTTCTCCCATCCGAAGCGCTCGACGAGCTCCTGCCGCACCTGTTCCTCGAAATACTGCCCGCGTGATCCGCTCGTCCGAAGCGTGTCGCGCAGGTCGACGTGCGCCGTGCGGGCGCGCTGCCAGTCCTGACGATCGATGACGCCGCTGTCGAGCATGATCTGGAGCACGAGGTTGCGGCGGGCCGTGGCGCGCTCGAGGTTCGCGGTGGGAGCGTAGGCGCTCGGAGATTTCACGAGGCCGGCGAGCAGCGCGGCCTCCGGAAGCGACAGCTCGGAGGCGTGCTTGCCGAAGTAGCCTCGCGACGCCGCTTCGACGCCGTAGAGGCCGTCGCCGAAATAGACCTTGTTGAGGTAGAGCTCCAGGATTTCGGCCTTCTGGTACAGCACCTCGATGCGTTCGGCGAGGATGAGCTCCTGCAGCTTCCGCCGGATGGTCTTGTCGGCGGTGAGGAAGCTCTGGCGCGCCAGCTGCTGCGTGATGGTGCTGCCGCCCTGCGCGGCGCGGCCGCGGCGGACGTTGGCGAAGGCGGCTGACGCGATCCGAATCAGGTCGAACCCATGATGCGTATAGAAACGCTGATCTTCGACCGCGATGATCGCGTGGACCAGATGCGGCGACACGTCCGTCAGCGGGACGTCGATGCGCTGTTCGTTGAAGATCGTGAAGGCGAGCTTGTCGTGCGCGTCGTAGACGATGGTGGCTTCGGCCATGTCGCCGATGCGCCCGATCGCGTCTTTCCCGGGAAGTCCTGCGCGCGCGCTGGCGAGCAGCCAGACGCCGCTGCCGAGCACCGTCACGGCGAGGACGGTGAAGCCCACGGCCAGGCCCGCTATCAACCGCCGCTGGTGCTGGAATGCGCGACGCCAACGGCCATGGAGAAGGGCATCGTGGAGATCGGACCTGAGGGACATCCAGGGCCGATATGTGCAACTCGCGCGCCAATTCCAGTCAGCAGTCAGCAGTCAGCAGTCAGCAGTCGGCAGTCGGCGGTCGCCAGTCGGCCAGTCGCCAGTCGCTACTCAGCCGTCGAGCCAGAAGGCCT
>Ga0070665_100008331_pt1 | contig 10484 bp, 11 predicted proteins | sample KBSS13metaG_FD_65862 | JGI IMG/M metagenome (GOLD analysis project Ga0070665, IMG submission 65862) | Switchgrass rhizosphere microbial communities from Kellogg Biological Station, Michigan, USA - KBS S1-3 metaG | ecosystem: Host-associated > Plants > Roots > Rhizosphere > Soil ...
ACGACTTCAAGCCGCATACGCGCGATGGCCTGGGTTTCGACTGGCCCATGGATTACGCCGACCTCGCTCCTTATTACGACAAGGTCGAGATGCTGGTCGGCATCTACGGCGGCGACGACGACATGGAGAACACGCCGCGTTCGCCCGCCGGCGTGCTGCTGCCGCCGCCAAAGCCGCGCGTCTCCGACCTGCTGGTGAAGCAGCGCGCCGCGAAGGTCGGCGTGCCCGTGATCCCGATGCACCGCGCGGTCATGACCACGCGCCTCGACCACAACCGCCTGCCCAAACTACTGCACCCGGGCAACGCCCGGGCGCAGGCGATCCTCGCAGCGGACATGCAGAAGCGCAGCGCCTGCATCTGGGCCACGCCCTGCGGCCGTGGTTGCAGCATCCGCGCCAACTACCAGTCCACCACCGTGCACCTGCCACCTGCACTCGACACCGGCAACCTCGACATCGTCACCGACGCGATGGTGCGCGCGGTCACGACGCGCAAGGATGGCAAGGCCGAGGGCGTCGTCTACATCGACCGCAAGACCGGCGCCGAACACCGCGCGAAGGCGCGCGTGGTGGTGCTCGCGGCCAGCGCGCTCGAGTCGGTACGCATCCTGCTGAATTCCGGCATCGCGAACTCCAGCGGCAAGGTCGGCAAGTACATCATGGACACCGTCGGCGCCGGCATCGGCGGCCAGGTGCCGCTGCTCGAGAACATGCCGCTGCACAACGAGGACGGCGCGGACTTCGGCCACATGTACACGCCATGGTGGCTGTACAAGGAGCAGCTCGCCGGCAAGCTGGGCTTCGCGCGCGGTTATCACTTCGAGTTCGGCGGCGGACGCCGCATGCCCGACATGGGCACCGGCTCGGGTCTCGAGTGGTTGAACGGCGGCACCTACGGCCGGAGGTTCAAGGAAGACGCGCGCCGCTACTTCGGCTCGTTCGTCTATTTCTCGGGCCGCGGCGAGATGATCCCGAACGACGACTCCTACGCCGAGCTCGATCCGAAGGTGAAGGACAAGTTCGGCATCCCGGTGTTGCGTTTCCACTGGAAGTGGTCACCGCATGAAATCGGCCAGGCGGCGCACATGCAGAAGGCGGCCGCGGAAATCATCGAGGCCATGGGCGGCCGGACTTCGTCGCAGCCCCAAACTGGCGAGAAGGCCATCAAGCAGGGCGGCGTGATCATCCACGAAGTCGGCGGCGCGATGATGGGCAACGACCCGAAGAAATCCGTGACCAACAGCTTCGGCCAGTGCTGGGACGTGAAGAACCTGTTCATCACCGACGGCGCGACGCTATGCTCCAACGCCGACAAGAATCCCACGCTGACCATCATGGCGCTGGCCTGGCGTGCCTCGGATCACATGCTGGGCCTCATGAAGAAGAAGGAGCTGTGATGGATCGCCGGACCAGCATCAAGTGGATGTTCGCGGCCGCCGCCACGGTACCCGCGCTGCGCGTGCACGGCTACACCGCCGAGCCGCTGGCACGCGAGGTCGCGGCGAACCAGGCCGGTTACGGCACGGATCCGAATCTCACGCAGGAGTGGAAGCCCGGCGGCCCCTGGCCGCTGACGTTGGGTGTGCAGGCGCGCCTGACTACCGCGGCGCTCTGCGACCTCATCATTCCCGCGGATGATGTTTCGCCCTCGGCATCCTCGGTGGGTGTCGTGGACTTCATCGACGAATGGATCAGCGCGCCGTATCCGCAGCAGCGCGCCGACCGCGAGATCATCCTGCCGGGACTCGAGTGGATAGTCGCCGAGGCGCAGAAGCGTTTCGAGAAGGTGTTTGCCGCGCTGGACCCACAGCAGAAGAGCGCCATCGCCGATGACATCTGCGCACCGGCGCGCGCCAAACCCGAGTTCGCCAGGGCCGCGAAATTCTTCTCGAAGTTCCGCGATCTCACGGCCGGCGGTTTCTACACCACGCCGATTGGCATGAAGGACATCGGTTACACCGGCAATGTGCCGCTGGATAAATTCGATGGCCCACCGCTCGACGCCCTGAAGAAGGCGGGCCTGGCCTAGCGCCATGGTTCGGTGAGCTAGCGCGAACTCATAGCGCGCGCGCCACCGCCCACACCTCCACCCGCCTGACGCCGGCGGCGAGCAACACGCGGCGCAATTCGTTCACCGTGCTGCCGGTGGTGATCACGTCGTCGACGATGGCCACGTGGCCTGCGGCTAACAACCTGTCGAGTGGGCGGCCGCTCCGGACCGCGAACGCGCCGCGCACATTGAGTCGCCGTGCGTTCACGTCGAGCGCGGTCTGCGAGGGCGTGTCGCGCACGCGGATCGCCGCGTGGCGCGTCACCGGGATTCCCAGCAGATGTCCCGCATAACGCGCGATGACCGCGGCCTGGTTGAACCCGCGTTCGCGCCAGCGCGCCGCATGCAGAGGCACCGGGACCAGCAACGCCGGCAGCTCATCACCGCGATTGGACGCGATCTCCGCCAGCAGCACGCCGAGCATGCGGGCATGCGCGATGGCGCCCTGGTATTTGAGCCGACGGATCAGTTCATCCACCGGGTGCTCGTAGCGCAGCGCGACCACGGCATCGCCGGTGTGCCGCGCCCACGGCAGGTCCGCGTGGCACACCTCGCAGAGGTCGAGATCCAGTGAGGCGCCCGGGAATCCGCACAGCGTGCAACGCGGGGGAAACAGGGTTGCCGCGATGAGCCGTGCCCAGGCCCTGGGTGCCGTCAACCTCAGATGGCGCAGTCGGTTGACAATGGCTTCGCGGGTCCCGAACATGCCCCCGAGTCTCGGCGGCCCGGCGCCCCGGCAACAGCCGGAAATCTCATGCGGATCAATAGATAAGGGAGCCCGATGAACGACACCCCGGCCTTACGCCACGACTGGACGGTTGCCGAAGTCGAAGCCCTGTTCGCCCTGCCGTTCATGGAGCTGATGTTCCGCGCCCAGGAAATCCATCGCGCGAACCAGCCGGCCAACGCCGTGCAGATGAGCACGCTGCTGTCCATCAAGACCGGCGCCTGCCCCGAGGACTGCGCCTACTGCCCGCAGAGCGTCCGGTACGACACCGGCCTGGAGCGCGAGAAACTGGTGCCTCTCGAAGAAGTGCGCACTCGCGCGCAAGCGGCGAAAGACGCCGGCGCCACGCGCTTCTGCATGGGCGCCGCCTGGCGCTCGCCGAAGAAACGCGACGTCGAAGCGGTCACCGCGATGATTCGCGAAGTGCGCGCGCTCGGCATGGAAACCTGCGCCACGCTTGGCATGCTCTCGCCCGAGCAGGCGCGCGAGCTGAAGGACGCAGGCCTCGACTACTACAACCACAACGTCGACACCTCGCCGGAGTTCTACGGCGAGATCATCACCACGCGCACCTACCAGGATCGTCTCGACACGCTGGCGGCGGTGCGTGACGCCGGGCTCAACGTGTGTTGCGGCGGCATCGTCGGCATGGGCGAGACCACGCGCGATCGCGCCTCGATGCTCGCGACACTGGCCAATCTTCCACAGCATCCCGAGAGCGTGCCGATCAACCAGCTGGTGCGCGTGCCGGGCACGCCGCTCGAAGGGGCGGCGCCGGTGGATCCGTTCGACTTCGTGCGCACGATTGCCGTCGCGCGCGTCGTGATGCCCAAGGCCTCGGTGCGACTCTCGGCCGGCCGTGAAGTCATGAGCGACGAGCTGCAAGCGATGTGTTTCCTCGCCGGCGCGAACTCGATCTTCTACGGCGAGAAGCTGTTGACGACCGGGAATCCGGACGTGGCGCGCGATCGCGCGCTGATGACGCGGCTGGGAATCGAGCCGCTGGTGCCAGCGGGACTCGCCGCCGGCAACGGCAATCACGAGCGTTCCCAAGAAGCCGGGCACGTGCACGGCCCCGGCTGCGCTCACGATCATTCGCCGGCGCGACCGACGGCCGCATGCAACGCGACCCGGCAGCGCTGAAGGCCGCGCTCGCCGATCTCGAGCAGCGGAATCTGAAACGCCGGCGCCGCACCGACGTCGGCGGCCTGGTCAATTTCTGCAGCAACGACTACCTCGGTCTCAAGGATCACCCCGAGGTCACGCGCGCGTTCATCGCGGCCGCGGAAGAGTACGGCGTGGGCAGCGGCGCGTCGCACATGGTCACGGGCCACGGGCCCGAACACGAAGCGCTGGAGGAAGAATTCGCCGCCTTCACCGGGCGCGAAAAGGCGCTGGTTTTCTCCACCGGCTACATGGCCAACTTGGGCGTGATTGGCGCGTTAGCGGATCAAAAGGCCTCCATAGTCTCGGACAAGCTCAATCATGCGTCATTGATCGATGGTTGCCGGCTCAGCGGCGCCGAGATCCGGCGCTACCGACACGGCGATTCCGCGCACGCGGCCGAGCTGCTCGCGGCGGCCCATGAAGAGACCCGGCTGCTCGTCACCGATGGCGTGTTCAGCATGGATGGCGACGTCGCTCCGCTGCGGGAACTGGCGCGCGCCGCGCGCGACTCGAAGGCGTGGCTGATGGTCGACGACGCCCATGGACTCGGCGTGGTCGGAGCTACGGGTCGCGGCTGCTGCGAACACTTCGGGCTCGGATCGAACGACGTACCGGTGCTGGTCGGCACCTTCGGAAAAGCCTTCGGCACCTTCGGCGCCTTCGTGGCCGGCGATGCCGACCTCATCGAGTTCCTGCTGCAGAAGTCGCGCACCTACATCTACACCACGGCGCTGCCGCCCGCGGTCGCCGCCGCGACACGCGCGGCGCTTCGCGTCAGTCAAAGCGAGAGCTGGCGGCGCGAGCGGGTACGCGCGCTCGCCAGCCGGCTGCGCACCGGCCTGAGTGATCTCGGTATCGGCTACACCCAGTCTGAAGACGACCCGGCCCGGACTTCCATCGTGCCGGTGATTCTCGGCGAGCCCGAACGCGCACTGGCCGCCAGCGCCGCGCTCGAGGAGCAGGGACTCCTGGTCACCGCCATTCGTCCGCCGACCGTGCCGCCTGGCACGGCGCGGCTGCGCATCACCCTGTCCGCCGCGCACGACGAAACGCAGGTCGATGCGCTGCTGGCCTGCCTTTCAAAGGTCGTGGCCGCATGAATCTTCGCGACCCGCGCCAGATCTTCGGCATCGACCGCCACGCGGTGGCGCGCGCCTTCGATCGCGCCAGCAGGAGCTACGACGCCGCCGCGGCGCTGCAGGATCGCGTGCGCAATGAACTGCTGACGCGGCTCGAGGAGCTCGAGGTGGAACCGCGCGCGGTGCTCGACCTCGGCGCCGGCACGGGCCATGGCACGCGCGCGCTGAAGCGGCGCTACCCGAAGGCCGTGGTGGTGGCCGTGGACATCGCGCCGGGCATGCTCGAACAGGCACGGCAGCAATCGCGCTGGCTGCGGCGCTTCGAGCGCGTGCGCGCCGATGCCTACGCGTTGCCGTTCGCCGGCGCCACTTTCGATCTCGTGTTCTCCAATCTCATGATCCAGTGGTGCGACGACCTGGACGCGGTGTTCGCCGAGATCGCACGCGTGCTGAAACCCGGCGGGCTGCTGCTGTTCAGTACTTTCGGGCCCGGCACCCTGGCCGAGCTGCGCGAAGCCTGGGCCGAAAGTGACGCGAGCAATCACGTGAATCATTTCTTCGACCCGCATGCGCTGGGCAGCGCGCTGTTGCACGCGCGGCTTTCAGAACCGGTGCTCGACGTCGATCGAATCGTCGCGAACTATCCGGACGTCATGACGCTGATGCGCGAGCTCAAGGCGATCGGCGCGCACAACGTCACGCAGGGGCGCGCGCGCGGCCTCACCGGTCGCGACCGCCTTGCGGCCATGACCCGCGCCTACGAAACTCGGCGCCGCGACGGGAAAATTCCCGCGACCTGGGAAATCATCCACGCCAGCGCCTGGGGGAGTGAGCGCCGCGATGAGGAAGGCATGGGCGCGCGCGAAACGCTGATTTCGCCGAGCGCGATCCGCCGCCGACCGAATCCGTAAAGCCGAATCCATGAAAGGATATTTCGTCACCGGCACCGACACCGGCGTGGGCAAGACGCTGGCCACCGTCGCACTGACACGCGCTTTGGTGGCGCGCGGCCTGCGCGTGGCGGTCATGAAGCCCGTCGCGGCCGGCACCATGAAAACGCCGGAAGGCGAGTTCAACGACGACGCGCTGGATTTGTTAGCCGCCAGCAATGTGAAGGCGAACTACGAAGACGTGAATCCGTGGCTGCTGCGGACGCCCGCGTCGCCCCACCTGGCGGCGCGTCTCGAGGGAGTGTCCATTCGCCACGAACGCATCGTCGGTGCGTACCTGAGGCTGGCGAAGGACGCGGACCTGCTGCTGGCCGAAGGCGCCGGCGGCTGGCTCGCGCCGATTTCCGCCACCGAGACCATGGCCGATGTCGCGGAACGGCTTTCTCTGCCGGTGATCCTGGTGGTGGGACTGCGGCTGGGTTGCCTCAATCATGCGCTGCTGACACGCGATGGAATCCGGGCACGCGGACTGCCGTTCGCTGGCTGGATCGCGAATCGCCTGCACGCCGAAATGCCCTTCGCCAACGCCAATATCGAGACGCTTACCACGCGCTTTGGAATGCCGCCGCTGGGTGTGATCCCGGTGGGGACCGACCCTAGGTCTTTGCCCGCTCCGGCGTGGGCCGTCGAGGCCGCGAAAAACCTCGTAAGTCCTTGAGCTTGCCTGCAAATTGACTGGTATAGTCGCGGGCCTTGTTTACCGCGCACCACTTCGATCTTGCCCCGCATTGCGCGCTGAGCTCGCGCGGCGCCGTGCTGTTCTTCTTCAGCGTGTGTGTTCCCACTTTCGGCGTCGCGGGCACCGCTACGGTGCTGGGTTACTGGCCCATCCTGCCGTTCGCCGGTGCCGAGATGGCGTTGCTCGCCTGGGCACTGAAGACGAATATGGCAAGACGCTTCGAGCACGAGCACATCGAGGTCACCGAATCCGAGGTGATCGTCGAGTGTTCCCATGCTCTGCGGCCTGGAACTGCGCGTCGCATCGTGTTCCCGCGCCACTGGTCTAGGGTTAAAATCCGCCGCCCGAATTCGCCCCCCAGCTCACTCGTCATCGAGTCGCACGGCCGGTGTCTCGAAGTGGGCAAGTTTCTGACAGAGGAGGAGCGCCGCCAGCTGGCAGCTCGATTGAAGCTGCTGATCGGCGGTATGAACCAATCCCCGGCACTGCCGGATTCGGGTTCACCGGATAAGTTTTCTTGAGGTCATCGATGAGCTTTCACATGAAGAATCGTCACGCGCGCCGTGCACTGCAGGCCGCCGTCGTCCCGCTATTCGCCTTGCTGGCATCCGTTGCTCACGCCGATTGGGGCGGGCTCAACATGCCCGAGGGCGTCACCATCCTCAGCAAGAAGATCTACAGCCTGCACATGCTCATCCTGTGGATCTGCGTGGCCATCGCCGTGGTGGTGTTCGGCGTGATGATCTACTCGATCGTCAAATTCCGTAAGTCGCAGGGCGCGCAAGCGGACAAGACGCTGGTCCACAGCACCAAGGTCGAGATCGTCTGGACGGTGATCCCGATCGCCATCCTGGTGTTCATGGCCGTCCCCATCGCCAAGACGCTCATCGAGATCGAGGACATGGGCAACGTGGACCTGAACATCAAGGTCACGGGCTACCAGTGGAAGTGGGAATACGAGTACCTCGGCCAGAACGTCAGCTTCTTCTCGACCCTCAAGCGAGACAGCGACGCCGCCCGCCAGCTCGGCTCGGGAATCGATCCGAAGTCCGTCGAGCACTACCTGCTCGACGTGGACAACCACCTGGTGGTGCCCGCGGGCCAGAAGATCCGCTTCCTGCTGACCGCGCAGGACGTGATCCACGCCTGGTGGGTACCGGCCTTCGGCATGAAGAAGGACGCCATCCCGGGCTACGTCAACGAAATCTGGGTCCAGGTGGACGCCGACAAGCTCGGCACGTACCGCGGCCAATGCGCGGAGCTCTGCGGCCGCGACCACGGCTTCATGCCCATCGTGGTCGACGTGGTGTCGCCCGCCGACTTCGACAAGTGGCTGCGCGAGAAGCAGGCCGAGAAGAAGCTCGCCGACGTCGCGCCGAATGCGACCGCCGTGACGGCCTCGGCCGCTCCCGCCGCCATCCAGCAATAAGTTTTTGAAGAGAAGTTAGACATGGCACACGAACACACTGCTGATCACACCCACGACGATCATGACCACGGCCCGGCCCACGGCTGGCGCCGCTGGGTCTACGCGACGAACCACAAGGACATCGGCACGATGTACCTGATCTTCGCCTGCGTGATGTTCTTCGTCGGCGGCCTGATGGCGATGGTCATCCGCGCCGAGCTGTTCAAGCCCGGCCTGCAGCTCGTCGATCCGCAGTTCTTCAACTCGATGACCACCATGCACGCGCTGATCATGATCTTCGGCGCCGTGATGCCCGCCTGGACGGGTCTCGCGAACTGGATGATCCCGATGCAGGTGGGCGCGCCGGACATGGCGCTGCCGCGCCTGAACAACTTCAGCTTCTGGATCCTGCCGTTCGCGTTCACGCTGCTGCTGGGCACGCTGTTCGTGCCGAGCGGTGCGCCGGCCGGCGGCTGGACGCTGTATCCGCCGCTGTCGCTGCAGGGTGGTGACTCCTTCCCGATGGCCATCTTCGCCATCCACCTGATGGGTGCGAGCTCGATCCTCGGCTCCATCAACGTCGTCGTCACCATCATGAACATGCGCGCGCCGGGCGTCGGCCTGCTCAACATGCCGCTGTTCTGCTGGAGCTGGCTGATCACCGCCTACCTGCTGATCGCCACCATGCCGGTGCTCGCCGGCGCGGTCACGATGCTGCTGACGGATCACTTCTTCGGCACGTCGTTCTTCTCGGCGTCGGGCGGCGGCGACCCGGTGATGTTCCAGCACATCTTCTGGTTCTTCGGACACCCCGAGGTGTACATCCTGATTTTGCCGGCCTTCGGCATCATGTCGGAGATCATCCCGACGTTCTCGCGAAAGCCGCTGTTCGGTTATGACGCGATGGTGTACGCCACCGCGGCGATTGCCTTCCTTTCCTTCATCGTGTGGGCGCACCACATGTTCACGGTGGGCATGCCGCTCGCCGGCCAGCTGTTCTTCACGCTGTCGACCATGATGATTTCCATCCCGACGGGCGTGAAGGTGTTCAACTGGACCGCGACGATGTGGAAGGGCTCGCTCACGTTCGAGACGCCGATGCTGTTCGCGCTCTCGTTCCTGTTCCTGTTCTCAATCGGCGGCTTCTCGGGCCTGATGCTCGCGGTGGTCCCCGCGGACTTCCAGTACCACGACACCTACTTCGTGGTGGCGCACTTCCACTACGTGCTGGTGCCGGGCGCGATCTTCGCCATCATGGCCGGCGTGTACTACTGGCTGCCGAAGTGGACCGGCCGCATGTACGACGAGAAGCTCGGCAAGCTGCACTTCTGGCTGTCGACCATCTTCGTAAACGTGTTGTTCTTCCCGCAGCACTTCCTGGGCCTGGCCGGCATGCCGCGCCGCATCCCGGACTACTCCACGCAGTTCGCCGACTGGAACATGGTCTCGTCGATCGGCGCGTTCGGCTTCGGGCTCTCGCAGCTGCTGTTCCCGTACATCATCTGGAAGTGCGTGAAGGCCGGCGAGAAGTCCGGTGCGCGTTCCTGGGAAGGCGCGCATGGTCTCGAGTGGGAGCTCAGCTCGCCGCCCCCGTACCACAGCTGGACGGAGCCGCCGTCACGTGAAGTCATCGCCAAGGGCGTGGAGCATTGATGGCTGCCACGTCCCCCATGACGCCTGAGCAGATCAACGAGCGGCGCGTGAAGGCGCGCCGCACGGCCATCCTGCTCGGCCTCGTGGCCTTGTCGTTCTATGTCGCGTTCATCGTGATGTCGGTGGCGCGCGCGCAATGAGCGACGACGTGGAACCGAAGCGCGATTCGAACAACAAGCTGATGCTCAAGCTGCTGGCTTTTGCGCTCGGCAGCTTCGCGTTCGGCTTCGCGCTGGTGCCGTTCTACGACGTGCTCTGCGACCTCACCGGCTTCGGCAACCAGAAGGCGCTGGCCGAAGCGCGTGTCGCCATCGGGCAGCCCGACGACTCGCGCACGATTACCGTGGACTTCATCGCCGATCTGCCCTCGGTGGGCAACTGGGAATTCCGTCCGACCGTGGCCTCGATGCAGGTGCATCCCGGCCGCCTCTACAAGACCGAGTTCTTCGCGCACAACCTCACGGGCCACGAGACCATGGCCCAGGCCGTGCCCAACATCTCCCCGGGCAAGGCCGCGGGATTCTTTCGCAAGACGGAATGTTTCTGCTTCACGCCGCAGCACTTCGCCGTCAACGAGCAGCGGCCCATGGCCGTGCGCTTCGTGGTCGATCCGGCCATTCCGCGCTCGGTCGACCGCATCACGCTTTCGTACACTTTTTATGACGAGTTCACGCGAGTGGGCTCACTGAACTAGCAACAGGGATCTTTCATGGCAGACGCGCACGCCCAAGCGGGCAAGTACTACGTTCCCCACGAGAGCAAGTGGCCCAT
>Ga0070665_100008333_pt1 | contig 10483 bp, 12 predicted proteins | sample KBSS13metaG_FD_65862 | JGI IMG/M metagenome (GOLD analysis project Ga0070665, IMG submission 65862) | Switchgrass rhizosphere microbial communities from Kellogg Biological Station, Michigan, USA - KBS S1-3 metaG | ecosystem: Host-associated > Plants > Roots > Rhizosphere > Soil ...
GAAGAAGATCCCAATCATCCGGTGGTCTATTCCTGTTCCATTGATCGAGATCTTCCCGATGTGGAAAAATATCTTCCGAGTTTGGATATTGTGGGCACCAATGTGTACGGCACAATTTCGACCGTGTTTAATTGGATGCATAACGAGGGAAATAAAAAACCTTTACTCGTGACAGAATTTGGACCGTTAGGGTCTTGGAGCTGTGCGAAAGATAAAAACAAAATTCCTTATGACCCGATGGACCACCTGAAGTCCGTCGAGTACGCGTCCTTGTGGCGCCAAATTATCAGCGCTCATGATGTCGCCCTCGGCGGTTTCGCTTTCGTTTTAGGGGATCAACGCAATCAGGACAGTTTGACCTGGTACAACATCAATTATGGCGATTTGAAGCGCGATGCCTTCTGGACCCTCTACAAAGCCTATACACGCAAAAAACCTTCGAACCGGCCGCCCAAATTTTCTGGAATCGAGCTGAGTAAATCCACGGCCTTGAAGGCGGGTCAAGAGATTGAAGTCACGGTGACCGCTACCGATCCCGATCGCGACACTATTCACTACGATTACTTTATCGCCTCCATTGCCAGCGATCCTTTAGTCGTAGAACCCGCGAAGTTTTATCCTGCTGAAATTAACGTCCTCGGGCCGGGCCATGCTCGTCTCACCGTGCCCACTGAGCCTGGAAACTATAGAGTCTATGTGGAAGCAACAGACGGCCACAAAAATGTCGCGATCATTAACCACAGTATTCAGGTGGCTAATTAATCTAAGGGTATAAAAATGCATCAATACATCATTTCTATTGACATCAAATCATCATTCTGTTATTCTTAATCTATGAGAACAACCATTTCTATTGATCTTCCTTTGCTGAAAAAGATCCGTTTAATTGGACATCGCGAGCATAAAACGCTAACGCGAATCATTCAGGAGTTGTTGGCTCTCGGTGTGAGTCTTCGAACGCAGCGTGTCGCAATGCCTTCGCCCTTCCGGCTATGGCACCCGCAAAAGATGTCTGCTCTGATTGATATTACGGATAAAGACGCTATGTACAAGGTTTTGGATCAGCGCCCTTGAGTGGGGCCATCGATACGAATCTCTTGCTTTACGCTAAGGATATGGCGAGTCCCCTTCATACTAAAGCGCTGAAATTCTTAAATGATCTTCTAGAATCCGAGGTGCCAGTTTATGTGACATGGGATGTTTTACATTCCTTTTTGCGTATTGCCACACATCCAGGGATCTTTTCCAATCCGATAACGCCCGACGTTGCGACGGGTGATCTTCAAAAAATTCTTGATCATCCCTCCGTCTCGATGCTTGTGCCTTCTCTAGAATCCTGGACCATTTTGTCCAGAATGACGACTGAATTTCATTTGCGTGGAAACCTTATTCCGGATGCTGTTACGGCCTCCATCTTGGAAGCCAATGGCATTCGAACGCTTTATACCAACGATCGAGATTTTTGGAAATTTCCTACGCTCACGCCTGTCGATCCATTTCTAACTTAAGTCCTATCGTAATAGTCGTCCGGAAAAGGGAGATCCTTCTGCAAGTTGCGCAATTCTGTTTGAATTTCCGTCGTAAAATCGCATAAAATAGCTCACTTGACCGAAGAACCTCAGGAACGGCTGGCGATTGTGCAAGAACGTTTGGCGAAGGCGGCCGCGCGAGCCGGTCGTAAGGCCTCTGATATCACGTTGGTCGCAGTGACAAAAACGGTTCCCTGGGAACGCCTTTTGCCTTGGGCGATAGCGGGACAAACACAGTTTGGTGAAAATAAAGTTCAGGAAGCGTTGGGGAAATTTCTGGATACGGATCAAAGAAAAAAAGTCGCTGGAACTTTTCATCTGATCGGGCCTTTGCAATCGAATAAAGCCAAAAAGGCTGTGCATTTTTTTGACCTCATTCAATCCTTGGATCGTCTGGATTTAGCCAAAGATCTCAATCGGCATGCGGATGAAGCCGGCAAGAAAATAGCTTGTTTAATTGAAGTCAAAATTTCGCCGGAAACATCGAAATCCGGATTGGATCCAGAACGCTTGCCGGAATTTTTAGATCAGCTGGGACAATTTCCGCATATCGAGGTTAAAGGGTTGATGGGCATCCCGCCTTTTGGCGCAGCGGGTGATAAAGCCCGGCCCTATTTTGCGCGTTTACGAATGCTCTTTGAAAAAACTAAGCTGTCGATTTTATCGATGGGAATGAGTTCCGATTTTGAAACGGCGATTGAGGAGGGGGCCACGATGATTCGATTAGGTACGGTATTATTCGGAACGCGCGCATGAAAAAAATCGTCTTTATCGGCGGTGGAAACATGGGCGAAGCGCTTATTTCGGGTTTGCTCATTTCTAAGCAATGGATTCCCTCGGAAATTGTGGTCACAGATCGGCGGACATCCGCATTGGAAGCGCTGCAGCAGAAATACAATGTGCAAACAGAAACCGATAATGTGAAAGCAATTGACCAGGCGGCGATTATTCTTTTAGCGGTTAAACCGCAGCAAATGGTGTCCGTGCTGCAGGAAATTGGGACGCATATTACAGCGCACCAACTCGTGCTTTCCATTGCAGCGGGAATTTCTTGCGCCTCGATTGAAAAATTTTTAGCTCCGGAAGTTCCGGTTATTCGTGTTATGCCGAATACGCCGGCGCTCATTGGCGCCGCGGCTTCGGCGCTAACCCAAGGGCGCGCGGCAACGCCAGCACATTTGAAAATAGCCGAACACATTTTATCGACTTCCGGCATTGTCGTGACTGTGCCGGAGACAATGATGGATGCCGTAACAGCCATTTCGGGGTCCGGCCCCGCGTACGTTTTCTATGTGGCCGAAGCGATGAAAGAGGCCGCGCAATCGTTGGGACTGTCGTCAGAAATTGCCGATAAGTTGATACGCCAAACCATTTTAGGGGCTGGACGTATGCTCGCTTCGAGCCCCGAAGAACCGCAGGAATTGCGCCGGCGAGTTACTTCTCCGGGCGGCACCACCGAGGCGGCGCTCCACGTTATGGAGCAGGGACAGTTGAAATCGATTTTCGCTAAAGCTCTTCAGAGAGCGGCGGAACGGTCGTTAGAACTATCCCAGGAGGCCTCTAGAGCATGATCATACGCGTACGCGTTATTCCGAACGGCGACGATAACGAAGTGGTGGGGCGGATCGGTAGTGTATTACGCGTTAAAGTGGTTTCTCCCGACATGGATGCAAAGGCGAACAAGGTGTTGATTCATTACTTGGCGGAATTTTTCGACGTGCGGCCCAACGGCATTCACATCATGCGCGGCGAAAAAGCCCGTGAAAAAATGGTCCAGATCGAGGGCCGATCTGAAGACGAATTGGAACAAGTACTCGACACGATTCCTTAGACGAAAATAGACGTAAAATACACGCACTAAAGGAATGAGGCATTAGGCGCCTCATCAGGGATTATTTATTTTGATTTATGGATTATTCTAAGACCGTACAATTACCGAAAACAGATTTCCCGATGAAAGCCGACTTACCCAAGCGCGAGCCAGAATGGCTGAAGCGTTGGGACTCTGAACAGGTCTACCAAAAAGCATTGGCGCAGCGCGCCGACCAAAAAGGGAAAAAGCAATTTATTCTCCATGATGGCCCCCCTTATGCCAATGGTCATTTGCATTTAGGACATGCGCTCAACAAAATTTTAAAAGACATCATCATCCGTACGAAAACCATGGCTGGCTATTATGCGCCTTACGTTCCCGGATGGGATTGTCATGGGTTGCCGATCGAATTACAGCTCATGAAAGAACTTAAAGTGACCGACAAACATAAAGTCGATCGCACCCAGTTCCGCGCGCAGGCTAAAGATTTCGCGCAAAAGTTTGTCGCGATCCAGCGCCAAGAATTTCAACGCATGGGCATTTTAGGCGATTGGGATCATCCTTATCTGACGATGGACGAGACCTACAAAAAAAAGATCGTGGAAACCTTTCTCGAGTTGCAGAAAAAAGGCTATGTCTTCCGCGGCAAAAAACCGGTGTATTGGTGTTCGACGGATGAAACGGCGTTGGCCGAAGCCGAAGTCGAATATGAAAATGACAAAGGCCCTTCCATTTTTGTCGCTTTTCCGGCAGTTAAATTTCCACATCTCGAAGATTCAAATTCAGGTAAACATTCCGATGCCTGGTTAGACAGTTCCTTTGTCATCTGGACCACTACCCCCTGGACGTTGCCGGCGAATGTGGCGATCGCTTTTAATCCGACGGAACGTTACGTTCTCTATCTCAACAAAGACACCCATAAACGGTATGTCATGGCCGAAAAATTAAGCGCTAACTTTCAAAAAGCCACGGGTATGGATTTGGAATTTGTCGATCATCTCGAGGGATCGGCCTTGAGTGGTGCTCGGGCGCATCATCCGTGGATCGAGCGCACCGTTCCGTTGCTTGCCGCCGGCTTTGTCGCCATAGATACAGGCACGGGGCTTGTGCATATTGCCCCTGGTCATGGCCGCGAAGACTATGTTTTGGGAATGGCGCACAAATTAGAGGTCTTATCTCCCGTAGACGATCGCGGTCGCCTGCAAGACCCCGGCCAATCATGGGATGGCGTGCATGTATTTAAAGCCAATGGGATGATTCTGGATTTTCTGCAAGCCCAAGGTTCATTGCTTTATCGGGGAGAAATCGAACATTCTTATCCGCATTGTTGGCGTTGTCATAAACCGGTTATTTTCCGCGCTACCGATCAATGGTTTTTAAATATTGATCACGAGGGGTTACGCGAACGGATCCTTAGCACTTTAAAAAATGTGAAGTTTTTTCCCGAGTTCGGGCGTAACCGCATCACAGGCATGATAGAAAGCCGCCCCGATTGGTGCCTGTCACGCCAGCGCTTATGGGGCACGGAAATTCCACAGGGGGAAGTGGGGGATCACCCCCTCCCCGATCCTGATATTTTTGATGTCTGGTTCGAATCCGGCGTCTCCTGGTCCGCTGTTTTACTCGCGCGTCCGGAATTGGCTTATCCCGCGGACATGTATCTAGAAGGATCCGACCAACATCGTGGCTGGTTCCAAGTGTCTTTGATTCCTTCGGTCGCCTTAAAAGACCAATCTCCTTTCAAATCATTACTTACCCATGGGTTTGTGATGGATGGCGCGGGGCGTCCGATGTCCAAATCCCTCGGCAATGTGATTGCTCCGGAGCAGATCATTAATCAATATGGGGCCGATGTGCTGCGCTTGTGGGTGGCCTCCAGCGACTACAGCGGCGATGTGCGTCTGTCTCCTGAAATTTTAAAAGGGGCAGCCGATGCCTATCGTAAAGTGCGTAATACCTTGCGCTATTTGTTAAACAATTTATTTGATTTTGATCTGGCCACCCATGCCGTGCCCTATGATCAATTACGCGAGATAGATCGGTGGGTCTTGCATCGGCTGCAGGAAGAAACGCAGGACGCTTTATCCGCTTATGAGCATTTCGAATTTCACCGCGCGGTTCTGAATCTCGTCACCTTCTGCAATAACGAATTATCCAGTTTCTATTTGGATGTTGCCAAAGATCGTCTGTATTGCGATGGGGCGGACTCCCTTTCGCGGCGTGCTGCGCAAACGACGCTGTACCATATCGCCGATACATTAATCCGGCTGTTGGCGCCTGTCCTTTCCTTCACGGCGGATGAGTCTTGGCGTTTCATGGGTAAAAAAGGCAGCGTGGCTTTAGCCGATTTTCCAACGATAAAAACGGAGTTTATTGATGCGACATTAGCGGATCGCTGGACCGAACTTTTAGCCTTGCGTGAAGCGGTGGTTGCTGAAATCGAGAAAGCGCGCGCAGCAGGCGTGCTTAAAGCGCCGCGCGAAGCCCATATTCAAGTGCATTTGGAAGACTCCGCATCCGTTACCCGTTATCAAGCCTACGGCGCTGAATTAGCCGCTATTTTCTCAGTCAGCCAAATGCAGGTCGAGCCCGCTAGCGCGAACGCTCACCCCTGGACTATTACAGTCTTAAAAGCCGACGGCGCTAAGTGCGGTCGTTGTTGGATTTTCAAAAATGATATTGGCGCCGATAGCCGTTGGCCTGAGGTTTGTAAACGCTGTGCCGATGTCTTGGCAGAAACGGTCCCGGTATGACACTGCCGCGCAAGACACCGCCGCTGTGGCGCATCATTGTTTTAGCGACGATCGTTATTCTTTTGGACTGGTTTTCTAAACGCTGGGTTTTACGCACCCTGCCACTCGGTGACAGCCATCGTCTCCAGCCCTTCTTTTACTTGACGCATGTGCATAACACGGGCGCGGCATTCGGCATGTTTCAAGGCAATAATCACGCGCTCTTTATTTTGGCCTTAATGATTTTAGGTTTCCTTTTTTATTCCGCGCGTGGTCTCTATGAAGAAGCCGGTCGTTGGGGCGAAGTGGGCGTGGCGCTCGTGTTAGGGGGCGCTATCGGTAATTTAATCGATCGTCTTCAGTTCGGGCATGTGATTGATTTTTTGGATTTTCGCGTCTGGCCGGTTTTTAATGTCGCCGATTCCGCCATCACCATGGGTGCTTTAAGTTTAGCGGTAGGGTTATTGACGGCCAAAAAGGATCCGCGCTAACGCTATGTTTCCTATTCTTTTTCATGTGGGACCTTTCGCCTTGCGTACTTACGGGGCACTGGTGGCCTTGGCGTTTATGTCGAGCGTCGGTCTTCTGCGCTGGTTAGGCGCTGGGCGACGCTTGCCCGACGCTTTTTTATTAGATCTCTCCACTGTTTTAGTCGGGGCTGGTTTATTAGGCGCGCGGATCTTCTATGTAGCGCTCAACTGGAGCTACTTTCATACGCATATCTTGGAAATTTTTAAAGTCTGGGAAGGAGGGCTCGTTTTTTATGGGGGATTTCTTGCGGCGGCTGTCGCCGGTGTCTCTTACATTCACCACCGAGGAATGCCCATTGCGGAAGTGGCCGATATCTTGGCTCCAGCCTTAGCATTAGGCCAAGCGATTGGGCGCTGGGGATGTTTTGCTGCCGGCTGTTGCTATGGCAAACCTACGGAAATTCCTTGGGCCGTTCATTTTCATCATCCAGAGGCTTTAGCGCCCTTAGGCATTGGCCTGCATCCCACGCAAATATATGAGTCGTTCGGCGATTTAATCCTAGCGTTATTTTTGACGCTTCTAGTCCGGTCCGCTAAATTGAAACCGGGCGTTATTTTTTGGCTTTATGTGCTCTTATACGCCGTGTTGCGGTATAGTGTGGAACTCTTTCGCGGCGATGATCGCGGAGTTATTATGGCCGGACTTTTCCCCTCGCAATGGATTGCTGCGGCCGCTTTCCTTGTCGCTGGCACGGCACTGATTTTACCGTTAGCAGGAAATAAACATGGCCATTCTTAAAGTCCCTTCCGAGCATACGGGTGAACGTTTAGATATTTGGCTGGCTCGGCGCTTTCCGGATTATTCGCGCGCATTTTTGCAAAAATGGGTAAAGGCGGGGCGCGTTTTAGTCGAAGGAAAAGTACCGGAACCGAGCGATCATGTGCGGGCCGGAGACCGGGTGGATGTAACCGATTTTTCCAGCGTGACGGCAAAACGGCCGGAAAAGCACGTTCTCGTCGATCGACCCGTCTTGGAATCGGGAATGATACCCAAGATTCTGTTTGAAGATGAGGCCTTGATGGTCTTGGATAAGCCGGCGGGTCTGGTGGTGCATCCAGCGCCAAGTTATCGGGGGTTCACATTAATTGATTGGCTGCGCGATCAATTAGGTGGAAAAGTAGCTACACTTTTTACGGACCCTGAACGGTTGGGATTGGTGCATCGCTTAGATAAGGACACGTCGGGAGTTTTGATGATCGCCAAAAGTGTTCCTGCACAAATTGCGTTGTCGCGCCAATTCCATGATCGCGTGGTCCGCAAAACCTACGCGGCATGGGTTCATGGCCGCGTGGTATCGGAAACAGGCCATATTTCAGCGCCGGTCGGACGCTCGCGCAAAGATCCAACGCGCATGGCCGTCACCGGATCGGGACGTGCATCAGAAACATCATTTGAAGTAGAAGAATTTTTAAAGGAGGTCACTTTGTTAATCCTGCATCCAAAAACAGGCCGTACCCATCAGATTCGCGTTCATACAGCGGCCATGGGCCATCCCATTGTGGGCGATATCACCTATGGCGCGGATGCCGACTTTGCGCAACGCCGGCATATTCTACGTCCGCTTTTGCATGCTCAGGAATTAGAATTGATCCATCCAACGACGCATAAAAAAATGATTTTTAAAGCCAAGCGTCCCGCCGATTTTGTCGCAGCACGAAAGGCCTTTCGAAAAACCGCGCTGATCTTGATTCTTCTCACGGGTGGTTTTCTTAGCAGCCGTCAAGTTCAAGCCGCTGAAGGCGATGGTGCTTCAGCCTCCGCGCCGGCATCGACGACGAAGACGCATCATAAAACGTCCGCCTCTTCATCAGCGAGTTCCTCTTTAACTAAACAGTTGCGCAAAGACGTCGCCGCGCTGAAGGAACAAATGGAAGCCCTTCAGGCCGATGTCTCTTCTTTAAAAGATCAAATGTCCGCCATGAATGCGGGTCTCGCGCAGCTAGACGCCGCGCGTCGGATGCGTGATTTAGAGCGCGCCTTACCTGATATGAATGCGAAACTCGTGACAGCGACCAATAATGCCGAAGAGGCGCGGTCGCAAGCGTTGGATGCGGGACGTAAAGTGCGCAGCATGCAGGAAGCTTCCGAACAATTGCGTGATCAAGTGGATCGTTTGCAGAAAGCCGTCATTCAGAAACGCGCTAAGGCGGAAGAGGCGACGGATGTCTCCTCGGAAACCAATGCGCCTGAATCTTCAGGGAAAAGATAATGACGAAGACGCGCCGCGGATCATTGATTGTTGTTTCCGCCGGCTCCGGCGCGGGCAAGAGCACGCTTTGTCAAGAATTGGTACGGCGCCGCAAGAATTTGAAGTTTTCCATTTCTGTGACCACGCGTCAGCCGCGTCCGGGTGAAAAAGAGGGCTATGATTATTTCTTTGTGACGGATGCGGCCTTCAAAGCCATGCGTGCGCGTAAAGAATTGATCGAGTGGGCCAATGTGCATGGGTATTTTTATGGCACGCCACGCCCTTTTGTAGAACGGGCCTTAAGTCACGGACAAGATATTTTGTTGGATATCGACGTGCAGGGCGCACTGCATGTTAAAAAAATATTTCCCGAAGCGGTGCTCGTTTTTATTACCGCTCCCAGCTTTGAAGAAATGGAAAAACGCTTGCGCGCGCGCTCGTCAGAAACGGAGCGTGATATCCAGACCCGTTTAGCGGATGCGCGCCGCGAGCTCAAATCGCTGCCCAAGTATGATTATCATGTGGTTAATGACCGTATTCCAAACGCCGTTCGTCGTCTAGAAGCGATTGTTATCGCGCAGTCCATGCGAATTTTGAAATAGTTGTTCATTAAAGGAGATACTCATGACGCAAGACATGTTTCTGCACCCGAAAGTCCTGGATTATCAGGGCGATAAATACCAACTCATCCGTTTAGCCATGCGCTGGGGACGCACATTGAAAGCCCGTGGAACTCCCGAGCCTCTCGCTTCACTGGTGGATAAATCTTTAATCGAAATCGTCGAAGGACGTTTAACCATGGAAGAAGTATTAGCGGTGCCTGCACCCGTTATCGTTGAAGCCGAAGAAACGCCGGATGTCGCTTCTGTCGTCGATGACGGTCCTGGTTCGCGAACGTTGCCACCTGATGACGAAGAAGAAACGGATAAGAAGAAAACGAAAAAGAAAAAATAAATGATCGTTCTCGGCGTAACTGGAAGTATTGCGGCATATAAAGCCGCTGAAATTCTGCGCGGATTTACCAAAGCCGGGCATGACGTTCAAGTGGTGATGACACCGGCGGCGACGCAGTTCGTGGGACCCTTAACGTTCCACGGGCTGTCCGGTCGGCCGGTGCTAACCGACGCCTTAGATCCGAAAGCCTACACGGTCGCGCATTTGGAATTGGCAGAAAAAGCACGGGCGCTTATCGTAGCTCCGGCGAGTGCAGAAACGCTCTCGCGTCTAGCGCGTGGATCAGCGGAAGACTTAGTTTGCGCTGCCGTGTTATCTGTACCGCGCAAAAAAGGCGCTTTAACTATTCCCGTTTTTATCGCTCCGGCAATGCATGAAGCGATGTGGCAACATCCGGCTACGCAAGCCAATGTGAAATTGCTGACACATTATGGGTATCAGCTTTTGGGTCCCGAAAAAGGACCCCTCGGTCGCGCCGGCGACAGCGGCGAAGGACGGATGAGGGAACCTGCGCAGATTGTTTCGGGTGTTCTCCAAGCGCTTAAAAAATGAAGCTGCATCGTCGGTTGCCGCTCCAAGGAAAGAAAGTTCTTATCACGGCCGGGCCTACACGAGAATATTGGGATCCGGTGCGTTTTATTAGTAACGGGTCGAGCGGCCGAATGGGATTGGCTCTAGCGCGAGCCGCCGTGAATTTGGGCGCCAAGGTGACAGTTGTTTTAGGGCCGGTGGCTCT
>Ga0070665_100008336_pt1 | contig 10481 bp, 3 predicted proteins | sample KBSS13metaG_FD_65862 | JGI IMG/M metagenome (GOLD analysis project Ga0070665, IMG submission 65862) | Switchgrass rhizosphere microbial communities from Kellogg Biological Station, Michigan, USA - KBS S1-3 metaG | ecosystem: Host-associated > Plants > Roots > Rhizosphere > Soil ...
GGTCTGGGTCTCGAGTGAACGTCACTGTGAGCCCGCACCCTGTGATGTAGAACTCGTTTGGTGCGGATTGCACCACGAGCATCGCTCCGTCCTGCACAAGCAGGGTCGCCGCAGGCCATGATCTGGAAAGTGTTGCGGTCATCAAATACCCGCCGAGCGCCAAGGTCTTTGTGGCGCGAGGGCTATTTGAATGCAGCACAAGGCCATCGCTCTCTCCGCTAGTTTGTGCTCCGACTAATAATTCTTTCAATGCGCCGATGGCCGCATACGTCTCAGTTAGGTTGGGATGTGCGCCAGTGTCATCTGATGAAGCTCTCACACTGTCGACTCCGAACGGCGAGAATCCGAAAGCTTTTGCAGCGCCAAAGGCGTACAGGGCATTAAAGGGAGAACTTTCGAGCCGCGCCTCCGGAACGAAGACTGCGTTACCCGGCAATCTGTACCGGTTGATCCAATACTCAAAGTCGGGCCAATAGATATCGGGCGTGAAGAAGTCGATCGCGGGAGCTGTGATGCGATAAACCTCCAGATAGTAAGGATGAGGCCCACCGCTCGGATACTCGCCTGCTCGCTCTCCGGGCGCTGGAAGCTGGCAGTTCAAAAACATCGGAAGCGGATATTCGCGCTTCCCTGCTTCCGTGACCGCCTGGATATACCTAGCGTAGTTCCACGCCATGAATACCTCGTCGGCTGCGTCGCCGAAGACCTCGCGCCAAGTCTTTCCCTGCGGCCGAAAGTTTGCTGCAAGTTCAGCAGACCAAGAATCTTGCCGATGGCTGAGTTTCTCCATCAATGTCGAAGGAACCGCACTGAAAAATAAGCGATTCGCAGCAACAGAGCGATCGCGCCCGCGCCCCAGATAACCGACTTCGTTCTCGACCTGAACCATGAGAACGGTATGTTGATCTGCGTCTTTATCCTTCACATGCTTCATTAACGCTGAGAAGGCGCGCGCGTCACACCGCTGCGTTTCCGTCCCGAGCGTAGACAAAATCTCGGTGTCGAGTCCCTCTGCCGAGATCGCTCGTGGAAATCGTTGGGTGTCCTTCTTAACCCATGACGGCGCATAGCTCGAGAAGCCATTCTTCCAACTACCAAACCACAACAGAACGAGATGTAGATGCTCCCGCCGTGCGGTATCAATCCAATGATCCAGAACGTTGAAGTTGAAATTGCCTTCGACCGGCTCAATCTGTTCCCATGCTGCCGGGATGAGGACAGTATTGATGTTCATTTGCGCGAGTCGAGGAAGAATCTCGTCTGCCTGTGCGGAGGTTCCAGAAGAAGAGTTTCCGAGTTCACCACCCAGAATCAGGTACGGCTTGCCATCGACGATCAGTTGGCCTCCCCCACTGTTCTTGATGATCTTAGGGATCTCCGCCCGCGCATTGCATAGCGCGAGCATGCACCCAATAAGATGTAGTGGGACAAACTGCCAGATCTTCAATGATGATCCCCCGCAGGTAACGTTTACGAGCAAAGCGTTCGTGTAATGACAACAGCGAGTTGCACGTCAGGCCAACGTATATGCTCGAAGCCCCATCGCGAAGTGTTGAGGCACGCCGTTGTCATCGGGCCTTCGAACTAGAACTTCACGCTGCCCCCGAGCCAAAATGTTCGGTTACCTGGATCTGGACCGAAGAAGCCGCCGGGTTGGGCACCCCCAGTAGTGACCCCGAAGTTGTTGTTGGAGCCGGTGCTGCATAGCCCCGCACTCCCCGCAACAGGACCGGCGACGGTCGCACTGGCAGGACAAGTAGCATTCGGGTTCGCGAAGTGGGGCGTGTTCGTCAAACTGAATGCGTCGGCGCGCACTTGCACGGTAACCTTCTCCTTGATTTTGAAGTCACGTAAAAGAGTCAAATTCATGTTGAAGTATCCAGGACCGCGGAACTGATTGCGTCTCGTATTTCCGTAGTGTGCATTGGCGGCGCTTGTAATCAGGGGGGCTGCGAAAACGCTCGGATCGAAGTAGTGACAGCTGAGATCGCCCTGGGCGCAGGTTACGCCTGTGCGCGGCGGCTTGCCATTGAGAATTCGGAAGTTGCCCACAAGATCGGCTGTTTGACCAGAACCATTCGCGTTGAGGTTGCCACCGGCGCTGACAGTAAACGGTATGCCGCTCATGTAACTGACGATCGGATTGACCATCCAGCCGCCCAGTATCCATTTGCCCGCCCCTTCATGTAACCAGCGCTGATCTCTGCCAAATGGCAACACAAATACTCCCCATATCTCGGTGTTATGAGTACGGTCAAAGCTAGCCAGGCTACGATTTTTCTCCCAGTAGGTTGGATACGGGAAGCTAAGGGAGCTGAGATCTTCGTTGTCCTCGTAGTTGATTGCCTTAGACCATGTGTATGCCAGACCGAGACTCGAGCCCTGAGTGAACCGCTGTGTCACCTTGGTCTGCAACGAATTGTAGTAATTGTTTTTGAACGGAACCAATGCATTGATGTTGCCGGTGTAGTTGCAAGGCGAACAGAGCCCTGCGCTAGTGTAGGCCTGACTCAGCAGGCCTCCGGCACTACCGGCTCCGGGTGCGGACGCATTGACGTTCATGTTGACCAGCGGTCGCACGGCCCGTGTGCCGACGTAGCCGGCTTCAAACACGAGATTCCTCACCATCTGCTGTTGGACCATCAGGTTGAATGAGTTGATGTATCCGCGCCGAAAGGGGTTCGGAATCGTTGTCGTGCCGACGTTCTGCGGAAGCCGGATAGAGCCGCTCGACAGGTCCGGAAGCGGAGCCAGCACAATGCCGGTCGGAACAGAGTAGCTTCCTCCACCCAACCCAGCGGCATTCAGGCCCGTGAGACTTGCCGCAGGAATAAAATCCGCTGTGCTTTTCGCCGTATTTGTATCTAAAAGTACGGCCGGATATGCATTCCGGAAATAGCGCCAGTTGTTCGGGTCGGTGCTCTGGCCATAGCCCGCGCGGATCACCGTGGATGGTGTAACGCGATAGGCGACACCCAGTCGAGGCAAGAACCGGCCATTTCCCACATCGATACCGTCGTCTCGCGGAACATTGCCATAGCCGCCGATCAAAACGTTGCCTGTGCTCAGATCTAGATAGCGAAGACCTTTGCCGTTGTCGCTATACCCGAAGGGGTAGTACTCCCATCGAACCCCTAACGTGAGAGTTATGCTGGGAGTAATTTGCCAGTGATCTTGGGCGTACCAAGCCCACTGTGTCCAGCGCAGCGCCGTCGGGTTGAAGAGGGCTCTCGCTTTGCCGGTCGTAGTCGGGAGCCCAAACATGAAATCGGCCCACGAATTGAACCACGTTGGGGCTGCGGCCCCCGCGACATTATTCGAAGTGACATAGCCATTGAATGCGAACGCGCCACGAGGCTGTTGGAACGTGCCACCCTGCGGTTGGAAGTGATTGATCTGCGAGTGGTTCCATTCGACGCCACCACGGAAGGAATGCTTGCCCTTGTTCCAACTCAGGTTCGCGCCGGTAACATACTGCTGGTCGCGGAACAGAAACGGATTGGCTGGTTGGGCGTTGCCCAGTGCAGCCTGATTGTTTGGAACCGTAGATCCTGGCGCCGCTTGATTCGTCGGGAAGATAAAACCTGGATAACCGTAGTAGAGGGAAGGGTCGCCGGCAGCTCCAACATTGTTGGTTCCAGGGATATTCAGCTCACTGACTCCGCGGGCAGAAGACAAGTCGAAGGTCGATCCAAGCCGCTGGCGCGTGAAACCAAAATTCCAATCGAGTAACACTGACGGAGTAAATGTGTGAGTGGCTCCGAGACCAGCGCTTTGAACCAAGCCGGGAGCCTGGCCGAGCTGACCGCCAGCAGTCGCATCGCCTACCGCGTCTCCAAGCAGCGGCGGATCGAACACAAGCGTCTTCGAGAAGCTGTAGCGACCGAAGATCATCGTTTTGGTCGTAGGAATATAGTTGACCTTGAAATCGGCATTATCACGGTTGAACTCGGCTGTTCCGCTGCCAATAAAATTGTTCAGACCATTCGCTGTAGTGAAAACCGTAGCGATCTTAGGCTGAAGCAACTTGACCATAGCTGCTGCAGCGGGATCAATACGACTCGGACATATAACATTCAACACGCCGTTGCAGGAGACCTGCTGCTTATTCGCACCACGCGCGTCGCCCGTGGCGGGATCGTAGATAATCGGGTTTCCGGGCAGCCCTCGGAAATCACCTATCGCCATGGTTGCGGTTGGCAGCGTGCGCGTATCCGGTCCGGCCAGTTGCCGTTGCGTTGTTCGTTCGTAGTCTACAAAGAAGAAGAGTTTGTCTCTTTTGATCGGACCGCCAAATGTGCCGCCAAATTGGTTCTGATTATTTCTGTTCTTCTTCGGGAATAATACGGGATCGGTATTGAAGTAGTTGCGAGCGGCAAAATTCTGGTCTGTGTGATAGCCGTGCGCAGTTCCGTGAAACTGGTTCGTGCCGGACTTGATTTGCACGTTGACGGCAGCGCCGCCGGCCATGCCCTGCTCCGCGTCGAAGGAGTTCGTGACGACGTTGACTGTTTCGATTGCGTCCGCAGGTGGAACATACGCCACATTCGCTGGCAGCCATGGGTAGGCATCCTGCGCGCCGTCGAGTCGAGTGTTGACTGTCTGGTTAGACTGCCCGTTGACATTCGCGTTGATCGCCCGCTGCGGGTTGCCGGCAAGCGAGTTTGTTTCGGCGGTGAGTCCAACTCCTGGAATCGTGCGCAGGAGCGACTGGAAATTTCTGCCCTGAGACCCGGCCGTCGGTAGATACTCAATCTGTTGCGTTGTCAGGTCGGTATGAACGTCGGCCTTGTCGGTTTGTAGCAAGGGCGCCTCTGTCGTAACAGTGACATTTTGTTCCGCGCTCGCTGTCCTGAGTGCACCGTTTACTCGGGTGATTTGATTCGCGTGCACCACTACTCCGAGGGTCTCCTGGGTGGCGAAACCCTGTATCGTGATTGTTACCTTGTATGTGCCCGGTAAAAGTGACGGAAATCGATAGATGCCGCTCGAGTCAGTGTTTGTGGTTTGGCTGACACCTGTCTGGATTTCCAATGCGGTTACATGAGCGCCGGCAACTACGGCCTCGGTTGGGTCCGTTACCGTGCCGGTCAAGGAACCATACAAGACTTGCGCGAACGACTTTCCTCCTATGGAGGTCAGGAGTACGGCCAACAAGATCGCGAGTCGCAATCTTTGATTTCGCTCCGCCCGCGTACAGATAACTCCTGGCACTCTCCGGTCTGGCCAGCAAGAGGAGAATGGGGCCGATTCGATTCCGCTGGAACTGGTTCTTTGCGTCATATTTCTCCTCCAAAATGAATTGCGTTAGATAAGAAAGTCGCCCCGGAAGCGGTCTAGACACACTTTTCTTGTTAACATAGTTGCTTTAATACGCGACACGAAATATAAGGAACTCATTCGAGAAGTGGCATGGTACAGATGTACTACCAGGCCAGTTCGCTCGACTGCGTGCTACGCTAAGGCGCACTTTTGTAAGCGCGATTCCGGGATGATTCGCATGTCATTGCAAAGTCAGGAACACAAGCATTTAGTGCCGAGCTACGCGTCCACGGTGAGCACGCCTGCCAAAATCCGATTGCTGATCGTCGATGACCATCCCATTGTTCGTTTCGGATTGACCTCATTACTCAGCATTCAGGATGGAATTGAAATTGCGGGTGCAGCAGGGGGCGGACGCGAGGCGCTTGAACTGCTGAAGAAGGTTCCGGTGGACATCATCCTTCTCGACCTCCGCATGCCAGGACTTTCTGGTATCCAAACGCTGGAAAAGCTTCAGGTCGTCGCCCCAAACATCCGAACAATCATCCTCTCAAGCTTCGAATGTGATGAGGAGATCTATGCGGCGGTAAAGCAAGGAGCACAGGGCTATCTGCATAAGGAAGCGCCCGCAGACGAGATCGTGCAGGCAATTCGATCAGTTCGTGGCGGCCATCAGGCCTTTCCGCGTCGCATCACGGAACGCCTTTCCAGCGACCGGATGACAGCCGGCCTAAGTTGCCGAGAGCGTCAGATCCTGGAATTGGTCGCAAAAGGCCTCACCAATAAAGAAGTAGCCAACACGCTCCAAATTAGCCAGTTCACTGTAAGAAATCATCTGAACCATATCACCGAGAAACTGGATGTCAGCGACCGTACGGAAGCGATCTTCATCGCAATCCAGACTGGAATTATCGCGGTCTGATTCCTCGGCTTAGACCCATACCTTCGATACGATGGCCGGCTCTTTGTGACCCCCGGCTTCGACGTTGTCATCTCCGGGGTAGGCGTGCGGCGGCCCTACCCGATTCATCCGCGCGTAATTTGGAATCGCGACGAATTCCGAGCCGTCAGCCCACTGGCCGTCGATAGTAATCACACCACCGAGCAAGTCGGGGCGCCACCGCGTGCGAAGTGGAGCCGTGCCAAGTTTTCGATCAATGTTTTTATCATCGGTTGTTTCCACGTTGTAAACCAAAGGCCCATACTTTAAGGCTACAAGACCTGTATTCGCCTTGATACGTGGGTCTGCAACCACGCGTTGAGGCACCATTGGCAACTCCAACTCGATCCGGTCGCCAGCCTTCCATTCGCGTGTTACCACCGCATACCCTTTCTGAATTTTGGGCGTGAGCTGCTGGCCATTCACCGCAAAGCGGTTCACGCCCTTAACTTTGGGGGTGTCTGTATAAAGCTTGCTCGTTGTGCGATCGGGAATCCGAACATATACGGAGAAGGTTTTGGTTTGCTCAGGATTCACGGTGATCGATATTGTGCCCTTCCATGGATACTCGGTCTTCTGCACAATCTCTACGTTTGTGCCATTAACCTGACCAACTTGAATCCGGCTCCCAACGAACATGTTGATGTAAAGGCCAGACTTATCTTTCACGTAGGTCCAGGTGGGAATCATCAACAAGGTACGAGAGAGATTGCCGACGCAGCACGGGCACACATGCCACATCGCACGTTCCGTATTAATCAACGGATTCGTGTAGCAATAGCTCTTACCATCGAGAGCGACACCACCGAGCAAGGCGTTATACATCGTCTGCTCGTAGAGATCCGCATACTTAGCGTCGTGATAAGCGAGGTTCAGCTTGTACTGAAAGAAAACGAGTCCGCAACTCGAGCATGTCTCACAATAAGCATCGTTGCGAAGCGAATAGTTCGGGCCGAAACCTTCCGAGGTTTCACCACTGCCGATTCCGCCGGTCAAATAGTACTTCCTGTTGACCATATTGTCCCAAAGGGAGATCACCGCGCTCTGGTAATCGGGATCATGCGTCTCGGCAGCGATGTCTGCCATACCTGAATAGAAATATGTGGCGCGCACCGCGTGGCCGACAGCTTCGTACTGTTGGCCCGGCGGCAAGTGGCTTTGGTCGTACTCGGAGCCACCGCGCCGGGAATCCAGAAGAAACTTCGCGAGCGCAATATAGGCGTCTCCGCGATGATCCCCTTCCTGGTCGTTTACGAAACGACCAAAGCGAACCAACGCCTGCTCCATCTCCTGATGACCGTCGAACCAGTCTTTCTTTCCTGGGCCGATGTTAGCGACCCAACAGTCAGACAACTTTTTGGCAGCGTTATAGAGGCGCAGGTCTTTGCCGTCAGTAAGAGTGTAGTGATTGATTGCCGACTCAATAAAATACCCGGCAACGTATCCTTCGTGATTGCCGCGATGATCGGGCGACCACCTCTCCGGCCAACTCGCACGGTCTGCAAGGCTATATGCCGTCTGCAGATATCCATCCGGCATTTGGGCCGCCAGAATGATTGGGATCCATCGTTCGAGGGTCGCCCGCATAAATTCTTGGGCCTGCAGAATCTCCGGATCACCCTGTGCATCCACCATCAATGCGATACACATCGACTCGACGGTCTGATGCACCCATGCGTTAGAGAACACGTACCCCTTGTGCTTACCATGCGATTCACCGCGGTTGGCCTTCCCGGCCTCGATGAAGTTGTCGATTCCACCATCGCCGCGCATAACAGGGATATCCATTCGTTCGCACATGCGGACGCAATGAGGAATCCAATTCACGATGAGTGTCTTGGCGCGTTCGTTCCAAAATTGACTGTCGATGGAATAGTCCCGGGTGTAGACCACATCCAATCGGTCTCTCGGCGGCTCCGGTTCAACGTGCACTGCAACCGTGTGCGACCGGTCCTCGGAACCAGAGGCGGATAACGTAAGAACGTAGTCCCCCGGTGCCGAGAATTTAGCCGTAGTCACAGGAGACATTGCCTGATCGAAAGCAACGGTTCCAGGTCCGGAAGTCTTGCTCCATCGCGCGGCATTCCTGGGTGAATTCTCTAGCCACGTCACTTTCCCAGCCAGATAGGTCCGAGTGCCTAATACGACCGACCGATCAACGCCAGCATCGATCACCGGTGGAAGGGATGGAACAGGGCCGAAGTTAGAGACTCGCCACTCGAGGATGCCCGCGGGCTGATCCTTCTGAAGGATCATCTCAAGTCGCAATTTGTTGGTCTTGACTGGGGTGAAAGTCGTAGAGTTGAAGGCGTCTGCAACCACACCAAGGCCCGCGGGTTCCTTTACCGGGACAAAGTCGTTACCGTTCCAGTAGAGAATGCGGTAGCTTTGAGGCACTTGCATCCCCCGCAGACTGCTGCTGCCGGGGAGAGCCCCGGGCTTGGGGCGATCCACCCCCCAATACACCTCCACGCGGTTTAGGGTGACCTGCTCGCTCCAGTCATACTGCACCCAGGATTTGCGGCTCTGATTTTGCAATTCTCCATGCAGCGCATAGAGCCCATGAGAGCGATCGAATGAACTTTGAGGAACAAAGCCATCGTTGAGGGCGGAAATCTTGTTCTCACTCAAGATAGTGAGGCTGGAAGGAATAGCAACTCGAGCAATATTCAGCACATGATCCTGAGATTGCGCGATTCCGCTCTGGCCGTTAAAGGCTGCTATGGCCGCAGTTCCCGTCAATCCCAAGAGAAATTCTCGTCGATTTGCCTCAGGCGGGTAATGATCTACGTTTGACTTGGCTGCCAATATGGTTTCAGCAATTTGCTGCTTCTTGCCCATGGGAAGGTGCTCCAGTTCTCACTGTTGAGTCAAACTGCTCACAAGTAAACCGCAACCCGGATGGTATTCGAGGATGTGTTCGGTCGTAAACATCTATCGGATGACAGGGTGAGAGTGAACTCGCAAGCCTCAGCGTGAAAAGGCTGGACTCGAAAAGACGCAGCTACTTGTCGTGTGCCTCCGGGTTCCCTACCGGATAGCTGGAAACTGAAATACTGCCTTCGTTGCTCAGCAATACATGTAGCTTTGGATCGCGCAAGACCTGTTGATACTGCATGTCTACGCCATCTACCTTAATTGTGGCTTTGACCGGCCGAATGCCATGGCTGTAATCGACATACCAATCGACGTGAACCGTCGTGAGCGGCTGGATTGGCTCACCGCTCGGAAAATGCCAACCGTAAATCGCAACACGTTTGGGCTGTTCGCTCATACGGTTGGTTATCACTACATCCTTCTTGTGACCTGCGCGCAGTTCGCCGAGATACTGGCCTGCCAGCTGCTGCTCGATCATTCGATTATGCGTGAGGAATGTCATCGGGTCTTCGCGTGACTGCGTAAGCGGCTGAGGAATAGTCTTTGAAATTGCTTCCGCCCATATATCGTTGACTATCTTCGTGGTGGGTAGGACGAAACCAAAAGCATCGCAAAACGCCTGTGCGGTCTGCGGATTCATCGGTACGCGCACGAAATCGCGATCGGAACCGATGCCAAGGTAGTCCGGCATCACCTGATAGACCGCCGTATGCTTGCCGCCTTCAGCGTCCGTTGCCGTAACGGTGATCGGGACCAACCGGCGAAGGAAATCCGGAATATTGCCCTTCATCAATTCGCGCAACACTGCTGCCTCTCGCGTGTCGCGGTCGAGTCCGGCAAGCGACTGCATGAACTGAGCGCCGCCAAGTGCCCCAGCAGGACGGTTAGGAATAAATGAAGCTACGACCCGATCTGTGAAAACAGGTGCTGGCCTTTCGATCCAGCCTGTATAGGCACGGGGTCCCTCGAAGGAGGCCAACGGTTTTTCCCAGCTCTCCCGCGGGCCCGGCTCCAGATCGGACATGGTGCGGATGAAGCCATTGAACTCGCCAACCAACATCGTGTGGAGGATCTTATTGTCGGGATTCTTGTGGATCAACATCTCCACCTGTGGCGCGGTGAAGCTCGTATAGCTACCGACCTGCCCTTCCTCAAAATGCACCTCCTTCCGGAAGGCCTCCACCATTCGATACGTTGCCCGATAGGTGCCGCCTGTGTCCGAAACCACCTTCTTTCCATCCAGCTCGATATTGCGGTCGTCGTAGGCGATAACAATCAGGCGACGATCAACGCTGCCACGCAACCACGCGATAAGTTTTGGGGCGTGATCAGGATCGTCGCCAAAGGCGTAATTACTGTCGAGAAATGCGATACGGCTGACGTAGGCAGGGATAGCGTCGAA
>Ga0070665_100008337_pt1 | contig 10481 bp, 9 predicted proteins | sample KBSS13metaG_FD_65862 | JGI IMG/M metagenome (GOLD analysis project Ga0070665, IMG submission 65862) | Switchgrass rhizosphere microbial communities from Kellogg Biological Station, Michigan, USA - KBS S1-3 metaG | ecosystem: Host-associated > Plants > Roots > Rhizosphere > Soil ...
TCCTGGACGTTCTGACTCTCTCGACTCTGGCGCCAGCGCATGCCGCGGATGTTAGCAGACGGCCTCGCGTATCATCGCGACCTCGTGAAGTCCGGCCTGCCCATCGACGAGGTGCTCCCCGAATTGCGTGCCGCGCTGCTGCGCGCGCGAAATGCGGTGGTCGAAGCACCGCCCGGCGCCGGCAAAAGTACCGTTGTGCCGATTGCACTGCTGGATGAACCGTGGTTGCGAGGCGGCAAGCTGCTGATGCTCGAACCTCGGCGACTGGCGACCCGCGCCGTGGCCATGCGCATGGCGGCCACGCTCGGCGAGAGCGTGGGCGACACCGTCGGCTATCGCATGCGCCTGGAAACCCGCGTCAGCCGCCGTACGCGCATCGAAGTCGTCACCGAGGGCGTGTTCACCCGCATGCTGCAAAGCGATCCGGCGCTCGAAGGCGTCGGCGCCGTGCTGTTCGACGAGTTCCACGAGCGCAGCCTGCATGCCGACACCGGACTGGCGTTCGCGCTGGATTCGCAGGAGAACCTGTCGCCGCAACTGCGGCTGCTGGTGATGTCGGCCACGCTCGACGGCCAGGGCGTGGCGAGGTTGTTAGGCGATGCGCCGCGGATCACCGCCGCGGGCCGCATGTTCCCGGTGGAAACTCACTACGTCGGAACGGGCATGCCGTTGCTGCCCGGCGGCCGGGAAGAGCCGCTGCTGGCGGTGGTGCGCGTCATCAAGCGCGCGCTCGGCGAAGCGGAGGGCGACTTGCTGGTGTTCCTGCCGGGTGCCGGCGAGATCCGCCGCGTCCAGGGCATGTTGGGCGACGTGGGTTCGAACGTGGACGTGTTGCCGCTGTATGGCGAGCTTGCGGGCGGCGAGCAGGACGCGGCGCTCAAGCCCGCGAAACCGGGGCGCCGGAAGATCGTGCTGGCCACCAACATCGCCGAGACCAGCCTGACCATCGACGGCGTGCGCATCGTGGTCGATGCGGGGCTCGAGCGCAGGAGCCTCTTCGACCCGTCGAGCGGCATGAACCGCCTGGAGCTGCAGCGCATCTCGCGCGCGTCCGCGGAGCAGCGTGCCGGCCGCGCCGGTCGCACCGCGCCCGGCGTTTGCTACCGGCTGTGGGGCGAAGGTGCCGATCGCAGTCTCGCCGCCTACGCGCCACCGGAAGTGTGCGTCTCGGATCTCGCGCCGCTGGCGCTGGACCTCGCGGTGTGGGGCACGGAGGCGGAGAAGTTGCGCTGGCTGGATCCGCCGCCCGCGGCCACGCTCGCGAGCTCGCGCGATCTGCTGGCGCGGCTCGGCGCGCTGGATGCGGCGGGCAAGGTCACGCCGCACGGCCGCGCGATGCAGGAATTTCCGGCGCATCCGCGCCTGGCGCACATGTTGTTGAAGTCGCGCGAGCTGGGCGCGGCGTCGCTCGGTGCCGAGCTCGCGGCGCTGCTCTCGGATCGCGACATCCTGCGCGCCGGCGGCGGGCCGCGTGACAGCGACGTGCGCACGCGGCTCGAGGCGCTGCAGCGAGGCACCGTGGATCGCGGCGCGCTCGATCGAGTCCGGCGTGCGCAACGCTCGTTCGAGCAGCAGCTCGGCGCGGGCACCCGCAATGCGGACATCAGCGCGGGCGTGTTGCTGGCGTTGGCCTATCCAGACCGCGTCGCGCGGCGGCGCGGTGGCAGCGAAGGCCGCTACCAGCTCGCCAATGGTCGTGGCGCCGTGTTCGCCGCCGCGGAGTCCATCGCGCGCGAGGAATTCATCGTCGCGGTGGATCTCGACGATCGGGAGCGCGAGGCGCGCATCCAGCTCGCCGCCCCGCTGTCGAAACAGGACCTGCTGGAATACTTCGCCTCCCAACTACTGCGCGCGGACGAGCTGGTCTGGGACGAACGCACCGAAGCGGTCATCGCGCGACGCGTGCTGCGTTTCGGTGAACTGATCGTCGAGGAAAAGCCCCTGGCCGACGTGCCGCGCGCCGCGGCTACCGCCGCGATGCTCGAAGGCGTGCGCTCGCTGGGCCTCGAGGCGCTGCCCTGGGATGACGACTCGCGTGATTTCCTGGCGCGCGCGGAATTCGTGCGCCGGCTCGGGCGCAGCGACCTGGCGGGCTGGCCGGATTTTTCCATGCCCGGGCTGGCGGCCGATCTCGGCTGGCTGGAGCCCTTCCTCGATGGCATCACGCGGCGCTCGACGCTGTCGCGCCTGCCCCTGTTGGACGCGCTGCGGGCGCGCCTGGCCTACGACCAGTTGCGCCGGCTCGATGAGCTCGCGCCGACGCACGTGGGCCTGCCCACCGGTACGCGCACGCGCATCGACTACCGCAGCGACAACGCCCCCATCGCCTCGATGCGCATGCAGGAGGTGTTCGGCCTGGCGGCGACGCCGCGCATCGGCGGTGGCGCCGTACCCGTGACCTTCGAACTACTGTCGCCGGGCCGGAAACCACTGCAGATCACGCGCGACCTGGCGAGTTTCTGGCGCAATGCCTATGTCGAGGTTCGCAAGGACATGCGCGGCCGCTATCCGCGGCACTACTGGCCGGAGGACCCGCTGCAGGCCGAACCGACGCGCCGCGCCAAGCCGCGCGGCTGATAAGATGCGTCAAGAAGAAGAACCGCAGGGGAGTCCGCATGAACGAATCTTCCACCGCCCAGGGCCTGCGTGGGCAGCTGCCGCTGGCGCCGAAACGCGAGCAGTACTTCCGCTGGCGCGGGAACGAGATCTCGCGCGTGGAGGGATTCACCGACGCGGTATTCGCGTTCGCGGTGACGCTGCTGGTCGTGGCGCTGGAGGTGCCGCACACCTTCGACGGCCTGCTGGACGTGGTACGTGGATTCCCCGCCTTCGTCATCTGCTTCACGCTGCTGATGACATTCTGGAACGCGCACTACCGCTATCACCGGCGTTACGGCATCGAAGACGTGTTCACGCGCGTGATGACCATGGCCATCATCGTGCTGGTGCTGTTCTTCGTCTATCCACTGAAGTTCCTGTTCACCATGCTGACGGTGAACATCTTCCAGCTGCACATGCACGATGCGCCGCAGGTCAATTCGCCCGCGGAAGCCGACACGCTGTACCTGATCTACGGGTTCGGTTTCGCGGGCGTGTGGAGCCTGTACGGCCTGCTCTATGGGCACGCGTGGCGCAAGCGCGAAGAGCTCGGGCTGTCCGAGGTCGAGAAGCTGCTCACGCGCGCCGATCTCTGGGCCAACGCCATCTACGTGTTCGTCTGCCTGCTGTCCGTCGCGCTCGCAATCACGCTGGACAACGGCGCCATCCCCGGCCTGATCTACTGGTTGTTAGGCCCGCTGCAGGCCTGGAGCGGCCGCTGGCACGGCAAGCGCGCGGAGCAGCTGGCGGCAGCGGCTACAGCCGGATGACCACCTTGCCGAACAACGCGCCGGAGTCCATGTAATCGTAGGCCGCGGCGGCATTCTCGAATTCGAACACCTTGTCGATGGCCGGCTTGAAGGGGTGTTGGTCGAGGAAGGCGTTCAGAGCTTCGAAATCCGCGCGTGAGCCGACGTAGATTCCGGAGGCGGTCACGTTGCGACCCATGAGCGCGTAGGACGGGATGTCGCCGCCGAACTCGGTCAATCCACCGATGAGCGCGACATGGCCGCCGAACGACAGCGACGCCAGCGTCTTGCCCAGCGTCTGCTTGCCACCGACTTCGAGTGCCTGTTGCACGCCGCCGTGCGTGGCCTCGAGCACGGCCTTGTCCCAGTCGGGCGTGGTCTTGTAGTTGATGGTGATGGCCGCGCCCATCTGCTTCGCGCGCGCGAGCTTCTCGTCCGAGGAGCTGGTGATCACGGCCTTCGCGCCCAGCGCCTGCGCGAGTTGCAATCCGAGGATGGAGACGCCGCCGGTTCCCTGCAGCAACGCGAAGTCGCCCGGTTGCGTGTGTCCACGGGTCACGAGCCCGTTCCACGCCGTGACACCGGCGCAGGGCAGGGTGGCCGCTTCCTCGTAGCTCAGGTGCTTCGGGATGGCGACCAGCCCGTTCTCGTTGAGCGTCACGTACTGCGACAACATGCCGTCGATGGCGCCGCCCAGCGCGGACGCGAAGTGTTCGGGCTTGAATCGTCCGTCCAGCCATTGCTGGAAGAAGATGGACGCGACGCGGTCGCCTTTCTTGAAACGCGTGGTCCTCGCGCCCACCGCGACGACTTCACCCGCGCCGTCGGACAGCGGCACCAGGTTCGGCGCCATCGGCCCCGGATAACGGCCGAGCTTCACGTACACGTCGCGGCGGTTCAGCGAGACCGCGTGCACGCGCACCAGCACTTCGTGCTCGCCGGGCTGGCGCACCGCGACCTCGACCAGCTTCAATTCGGGCGCGGCGTCACCGCTCTTCTGCAGCTGGTACTGGCGGGTAGTTTGGGCTTGCGCGCTCATGGAGAGCACCATGGCCGTGATCGACATTGCGATTGCGAGACGTCGTACCCCATGCATGCAACACCTCCGGCCGGGAACCGGAGGCGAGTCTAGCGCGGTGACTACAGGTTGCGCGCACGTAAGCGCGCATCTTCGTAGGCGCGCTGCACGTCATTTCGCTGATATACGAGTTCGCCGAGGCGGAAGGCCAGCGCGACCCGCTCCTTCTTCTCGACATCTTCGTCGTCGAGGCGATCGTGGATGTCCTGCACCTCGCCATCGATGGAGGCCAGGGAATGGGCCAGCCGATTGACTTCGAGCCCCTGCTCATAGGCATTCACGAGCCGGTCCTGGTCGTAGTTGCGGCAGATGGCCACATCGAAGCCCCCACCGTATTCACCGAGCTGGTACGCGCGGTACGGCACACAGAAGCGGTCCAGTCCCTGCTCGCGTCCGTGCAGCCAGGCGCCGCGGTCGGGCACGACGTTCACCTTGGCGCAGGCCTTGGAATGCTGGATCAGGTATTCCTCGGGACGACCGCTGGCGCCGTCGCGAATACCGACGTCTTCCCAGTTCGCGGCCATGCATTCGTTCTTGGACATGCTGGCGCACCCGCCGAGCGAAGCGAGGGCCGCGACTGCGACGATTGCCTTGAAGAGAGACCTGCTGTTCATGGCTGCCAGTGTGTGGCAGCCCCATTGAACGCCGGCTGAACCGTATCAGCGGGCTAACAATGTCAAACGGCGCCGCCGTCCTCGCGCTCGATGGCCAGCAAGGTGGCGCGTGCCGGCAGGCCATTGCCATCGGGCCAGTGGCTGTGCGGCTTTTCGAGGGTGCCGCCTTCGCCCGGATGCTGGATGGACAGGAACAACGTGCGGCCGTCCGGCGTGAATTCGCAGCCGCAGACTTCGCAGCCCGTGGGGCCACTGGCGAGCTGCTTCAGCAGGCCGCGCGTCGGTCCGCTGGTGGGCATCACGAAGCAGCCATTGTTGGGCCGGCCGTGTTCGTCCGTGTCGGTGACGATCCACAGGCGTCCCTGCGGGTCGATGCCGAGATTGTCGGGGCAATGCACGCGCGTGAGATCGGCGCGATGCGGATAGCCGGCGAAATACGTGTCCTGCGCGCCGACCTTGCCGGGCGCGAGATCCTTCGCGTCGACCAGGTAACGTCCCTCGGAGGGATCGCCGGCCAGCAGGAATACATCCCAGCGGAAGCGCGTGGCCGTGGCGTCGTCGCCATCCTCGGTGATCTCGATGATGTGACCGGAGCGGTTGTCCGGGCGCGGGTTCGCGGCGTTGACGCCGGTGTCCACTTCGCGGCCGCTCCAGTGATCTTCTTCGCCGGCCACGCCGCGATCCTCGGACTTGGTGCAGGCGATGTAGATGCGCCCGGTGATCGGGCTGGGCTCGACATCCTCGGGCCGGTCCATCGGCGTCGCGCCTAACAAGTCCGCGGCGGCGCGCGGCTTGATGACCACGTCGCCCTGGCTGGCGAAGCCGGCACGCGAGTTCAGCGGGCCTTTCTCGTCCTGCACCAGCGGCAGCCATTCGCCCGTGCCGTCGGCGTTGAAGCGCGCGGCGTACAAGGTGCCATGGTCGAGCAGGTCGCGGTTCGCGGCGGGGTGCTTCGCATCGAAGCGATCGCGCGTCACGAACTTGTAGATGTATTCGAACTTCTCGTCGTCGCCCATGTACGCGGCGACATGGCCGGTCTTGCCGACGATGGTGTTCGCGCCCTCGTGCTGGAAGCGGCCCAGCGAAGTGCGCTTGCGCGGCACGGAATCCGGATCGTGCGGATCGATCTCCACCATCCAGCCGAAGCGCAACGGTTCGTTCGGTTCCTGGCGCATGTCGAAGCGCGCGTCCTGGTAGTCCCAGCCGTAGAAGCTGTTCTCGCGGAAGGGGAAGCGGCGCATGGCGTCGATCCAGGCCGAATCCTTCGTCACGGCATGCGCGCTGCGCGAGCCGGAGAAATAGTCGTCGATGTTCTCTTCCGAGGTGAGATAGGTGCCCCAGGGCGTCTTGCCCGCGGAGCAGTTCGCGAACGTGCCGAAGACGCGCGTGCCGGCAGGATCGGCCCGGGTGCGCATCAGCGCGTGGCCGCGCGCGGGCCCCGCGATTTCCATCGGCGTGAGCGCGGTGACGCGACGCGAGAAGCGTGATCCCGATTCACGCGTCCAGCCTTCGCGTTCCCGGTGCAGCTCCAGCACCGAGACACCATGCGCCGTCTGCATGAACTTCGTGGCCAGCGGATGCTGCTCCATCCACGCCTCGCGTTCCTCGGGTTTCATGCCGACGCCGCGATGTCCCGGGAACACCAGCTCCGCGCTGAAATACTCATGGTTCACGCAGACCAGGCCGCGCGCGGCGCGGCCCTGGACTAGTGGAAAGTACTGCACGGCATCGCAGTTGGTGCCGAACTGGCGGTTCTGCGCATCCACCGCGTCCGCGGTCAGCCACTCCGTGCTGGTCATGCGGCGCGTGTCGAAATCCGGCGTGCCGGTTACGAGGCTGTCACCCCAGCGCGCGACCACGTTGTAACGATAGCCGTCGGCGATCACGAAGGCGTCGTTGTTCTGCGGCGCGATGCCCTTGAACGACTTGGGTGCGCTGGCGGCTTGCGCCGTCGGAATTCGCGCACACGCGGCCAGTCCGGCGCCCGCGGCCGCACTGGAAAGCAGCGTGCGGCGCGACAGCCGTGCCGCGAGTATCACTTCGAAGGGAGGCCGTTTCATGGCCGCGCATGCTAACGTGCCGACCTTTCCGCGCCTAGCGCGCCGCTACTTTCTGGACATTACAAATGCGTCACGGCTCTCCGTTGCTACTCGTCTTCGTCACGCTTGCGCTCGCCGCCTGCGCGCGCGGCGACGCGGCGCCCGCGCAGCAGCCCGCCGCATCGGCAGCGGCGGCCCCAGCAGCCGCAGCGCCGGATCTCGCCAGCGTGCATTCGGACGCATCGGGCATCGCCTGGTTCAAGGGCGACGTGGACGCGGCGTTCAAGTCGGCGCAGGCGTCTAACAAGCCGGTGCTGTTGTACTGGGGCGCGCAGTGGTGCCCGCCCTGCAAGCAACTCAAGTCGGCGGTGTTCAGTCGCCCGGACTTCATCGAGAAGTCGAAGCTGTTCGTGGCCGTCTATCTCGACGGCGACCTGCCGGACGCGCAGAAGTGGGGCGATGTGTTCCGCGTGACGGGTTATCCCACCGTGGTGGTTCTCAAGCCCGACCGAACCGAAATCACGCGCATCGCCGGCAACATGGACCTGTCGTCGTACGCGCGGGTCCTCGATGACGCGCTGGGTGACGTGCGTCCGATCAAGGACGTGCTCGCGCTGGCCGTGAAAGGCGAGGCGCCGCTCAAGCCCGCCGATTGCCGGCGCCTGGCCTATCACGCCTTCGGTCTCGCCGACGAAGGCGTGTTCGATTCGAAGACCCTGCTGTCCGCCTTCGAGAACGCGGCGCGGCTGTGCCCGCCGGATCTCGCCCGGGAACATGCGCGCTTCTACATCCTCGCGGCCGCGGAAGCGGCGAACCAGCAGAAAGAGGCGATCGAGAAGGGCGGCAAGGCGGACAAGCAGCTCACCGTGCTCATCGTGCGCGTCAATGAACTGCTCACCAACAAGCCGCTGGCCATGGCGAATGCCGATGCGTTGCGCGGGTTGCCGAAGACGTTCTATCTGGCCGCGCGTCAGTCACTGCCACAGATCGCGCCCGACCTGCGCACGCGGGTCATGTCGATCGCGGATGCCACCACCGCGAACCCGCAGTTCGCGCCCGCGGACCAGCTGGCCGCGCAGCTCATGAAGATCCGCGTCGCGCAGGCGTATGCGCCCGACGGCAAGGTGCCCACGGATGTGCGCACCGTCGCGCTGCAGACCGCGACCAAGATGCTGAACGTCAAGCAGGAGCCGTACGTGCGCGCCGGCGTGGTGAACTCGGCGATCAACATCTACATCGCACTCGACGATTGGGTGCGCGCCCGCGACCTGCTGGCGCTCGAGGCATCGACGTCCAACACGCCTCACTACTACATCGGCGACCTGGCCGACGCCGAGGAGCACCTGGGCAACAACCCGCGCGCGCTCGAATTGCTGGCCGAGGCCTACCAGAAGGCCAAGGGCCCGGCCTCGCGCTTCCAGTGGGGTTACCAATATCTCGACGGGCTGCTGCGCCTCGCGCCCAACGACACCGCCACCATCGAGAAGGTGGGGCTGGAAGTGATCCACGAGCTCGACGGCCCGAATCGCATCCATCGCCGCAGCTTGTCGCGGCTGAGCCGGCTCGACCAGGCGCTGCGCGAGTGGAACAACACGCCGCAACGCGCCGCCGTCGTGGCCAAATTCCGCACGCAGGTGGCCCAAATTTGCGCGAAGTCGCCGGGCGACCTGCAGACCGACTCGGGCTGCCGCAGCTTCGGTGGAACCGTCGCCGCGAGCACGTGACCGACACGGACTGGATCGTCGCGATCCACGAGGCGGGTCATGCCGTCGCGGCCATCCGCGCCGGACTGGTATTCGACCAGGTTTCCGTGCTGCCGGATGAATCACTCGAGATCGACGGCGCGTTGTACTGGAACGAGTCGGATGCGGAGATCGTCATGCCGCCCGAACTACTCGCCGTGGTGTTGCTGGCGGGGCCTTGTGCCGAGGCGCACGTGCGCGGGCTGCGCGCCGACCGCATGTTCGATGGCGTGGCCGCGACGCAGGATCGCGAGGCCATGGCCGTGCTCGGACTCAGCGAACAGCAATTCATCGCGGCCACCAAAGAGGCGCTGGCCATCATCGAGCGCGACTGGGCGCTGATCGAGAAGGTTGCTGAAGGCCTGGCGGATCACGAGAGATTGGACTACGAGGACGTGGAGTTCATCGTGGTCGCGGAAAATCAGGCCTCTAACTAGTCTTCTTTCTTGATACGGCGCGCATTGGTGCGTGATGCCGTGTTGACCGGGCGGCCGCGCTTGGCGAGCGCCTCGCGCAGCAGCCACTCGATCTGGCCATTGGTGCTGCGCAGCTCCTGCGCCGCGAGCGCCTCGATCGCGGCAGCGACGGCCGGATCGAGGCGCAGCAGGAATGCCTTGCGATTTGGCGGCTCGCTCAAGCCAACCCCTTATGAATAGAGCGTGCCCGCGTTGATGACGGGCTGCGCTTCGGTTTCCGCGCACAGCACCACCAACAGGTTCGACACCATGGCCGCGCGGCGCTCGGCATCCAGCTCCACCACGCCGCGTTCGGTGAGTCCGTTCAGTGCCATCTCCACCATCGAGACGGCACCGAGCACGATCTGCTTGCGTGCGCTGATCACGGCTTCCGCCTGCTGACGTCGCAGCATCGCGCCCGCGATTTCCGGCGCGTAGGCCAGGTGCGTGAGTCGCGCGTCCTCGACGCGCAGGCCCGCCTTCTCGAAGCGGTCCTGCAGCTCGCGCTTGAGTTTCGAGATGATCTCGTCGCCACCGGCGCGCAGCGTCAGCGCGCTGTCCTCTTCCTCGACGTGGTCGTAGGAATATTCATTGGCCAGGTGGCGCAGTGCCGCCTCCGCCTGGATGGGCACGTAGTCGCTGACATTGTCGATGTCGAGGATGGCGCGCGCCGTGTCCTCGATGCGCCAGACCACCGCGGCCGCGATCTCGATCGGGTTGCCGCGCTTGTCGTTCACCTTCAACTTCTCGCTGTTGAAATTGCGCAGGCGCACGCTGACTTTCATCTTGTTGAAGAAGGGGTTCGCCCAGCGCAGGCCGGAGGAGTAGTCCGTGCCGCGGTAGTCGCCGAACAACATCAACAACGCCGACTGGTTCGGCTGCAGCATGTAGATGCCCTTCAGCAGGAAGAAGAAGAGGATGAGCGCAATCACGGATATCACCGGCATGCGCGCGAAGATGAAGAAGGGAATCGCGAGCAGCGACAGGAACATCATGACCAGCGCCGTGTAACCGCTCGTGCTTTTGAACTCGACTTCTTCGGTTCCACTTCTGACAACAGGCGTATTCATTTTCATCTCCCAGGTGCAGTAAGCGACTCTGATACTAGAGTGATATCACTTTGGACGCAAGTGCCCGATGGGGTGCCGTGTACAATGCGCGCCGGTTGGGCCTGTAGCACAGCGGTTAGTGCAGGGGACTCATCTT
>Ga0070665_100008338_pt1 | contig 10481 bp, 8 predicted proteins | sample KBSS13metaG_FD_65862 | JGI IMG/M metagenome (GOLD analysis project Ga0070665, IMG submission 65862) | Switchgrass rhizosphere microbial communities from Kellogg Biological Station, Michigan, USA - KBS S1-3 metaG | ecosystem: Host-associated > Plants > Roots > Rhizosphere > Soil ...
CCTCGCTGCTGTGGTGCAGCCGGTCGTCGGCCTCGTGCCGCATCAACCGCACCGAGACCATCAGGCGATTGCCGCTGATTTCGGGAATCAGCCCCAGCGCCGGGTCGATGCGCAGCCGCATCAACTGGAAGCTGCGGCCTTGCGGAAGGGTTTGCTGAAATTGCCCGCCGCTTGCCATGACCTTGTAGGGCACGTCGGCTTCGCGCAGCAATTTGAGCAACAGGTAGATCGATTCGGCCAACGGCGCCAGCGTTGCGGCCCAGCGCTCGATGTCAGCGCGACGCGCTTTCGGGCTGTGCTGCTGCCAGGCGAAGTACGCCGGCAAGTCGAACTCGCAGGTGCCGCCAGGAATGCCAGCGCGGCTGCGGATGGCCATCAGCCACTCGTTCTCGGTGAGCGATTGGCCGGCCTTGCCCGGAATGGTGTTGAGGGTGTTGAAGTTGCGCTGCAACTGGGCCACGGCCTGGTCGAGCGCCTGCTCGGAGATGGCCGGGTTGCCGCGGTAGCTGTTGAAGAGCGTGCGCTGCTTGTCCAGATCGCGCAGCACGTCGGCCTTCAGGTCGGCGCGCGCGGCCACGTCCATGATCTCGAAGATCGTCACCAGCGCGTAGTGGTGCGACAAGGCCGAATCGGACGGCACCAGTTCGCCGAGGCGGCGAAACAGATGCTCGAGTCGCAAGTAGGTCCGGATGCGCTCGTTGAAAGGGTACTCGTAGAGAATCACGCGTGTCGGGTTCCTGTCGCAATGATCATAGCGTCAAGGGGCGCGAGGCGGCGGCGCCGGGAGCCGCTTGCGAACCTCGGTCAGGATGATCTCGCCCAAAGCCAACTGCCCGTGCATCGAAGTGTGCGTGTCGTTGGGAAAGTAGAAGTCGCGCACGCGCTTGCGCTGGTCATGGGCATACGCGAACAGGTTCGGCCCGTACGTCTCGGCACCGAATTGCTGGACGAACGGCTGCGAGTGTTGCGGATCGATGTAGACCGTCGTCTTGTTGGGAATCACCATCCACAGGAGTGGAAGCGACTGCGAGGCGGTGTAGCGTTTCAACAGGTCGAAGCTTTCGGCCGTCAGTGGCCCATTGTCGACGTCGTCCTTGAAAAACAGCGCACGGTCGCACAGGGGATGCGAGAACTGCTGGCAGCCGTCGGGCACCAACCGCACCTGGGTGTCCTTGCCGTACAGGGTGTCGCCGTCGGTGTTGCGCGCGCGCCGGGTGTTGCGCCACGTGACCAGGCCCGACGTGAGCTTGGCGCTCCAGTTGAAGGACGGTGCCGGCACCTCGGTGAACGACTTGAAGAAGGGGGTGGTTCTGGCTTCGGGCGCCTTGATCATGGTCTGGCAGGCCTCGCCCTTGCGCAGGCGCTCGTCGAGCAGGCGTTCGACGCTTTCGACGATCACCAGCCGGCCCTTGAATCCTGCCTTCAGGGCCCAATCGGAGAAATCGCGGCACAGGTAACCGAACTGGCCCCAATAGACCGTGGCAACCTTGTAGCCGGCCTGCACCAGCGGGGCCTGCCAGTAGAACGTCATCGAGAAGCTGTCGCCGACGACGAGGATGTCGGCTTGGTCGATCGGCGTGCCTTTCAAGGCATCGGCCGGCGCCGGTGGCGGTGGCGCGCGCCAGCCAAACTCGGCGTCCGACAGCCGCCCGATGCGCGACAGGTCGCCGTAGGGCGGCGGCGTCAAAAGCGTGACGATCAGCATGGCGCTGACCACCGCAAAGCCGAGGACGAAGGTCTTGAGCCAGGTGGATGCGCTGGTCATTGGGGGCGCCCGTTCGTCTCCGGCTTGCCCACGGCCGCCTGAACAACCTCCAGCATGCGCTGGCCAAAATAGAGCTGGCCCTGCATCGACCAGTGCGTGTCGTTCGGCCAGTAGAGATCGATCATCTTGCGCCGTGTGGCCTGTGCCATCGCAAAGAGATCCGGGCCGACGTTCAACTCGCTCATGCGCTTGACGAATGCCTGCGCGTGCTGGGGTTCGAGATACACGGTGGTCTTGTTCGGTATCACCATCCAGACCACCTTCAAGGGCGCCGCCAGCGCGTTGAAGTGCTCGAGAAACTCCGCATCCTCGGCCTTCAGGACTGCATTGCTTCGATCGTTGGTAAGGAACAGCCCCTTGTCGCACATGCGATGGCTGAACTGGGTGCATCCTTCCGGAACCGGCGCCGCGAAAATCATGTCGCCATGCTGGGGGTGATCGACCACGAACTCCGCCTTCGTGTCGCGAATCTCCCGCGTATTGCGCCAGGTGTAGAGGCCGGTCAGCAAGGGCGCATTCCAGTTCAGTGCAAAGCCAGGGGCGGCTTCGGACGGGCTGGTGCCAGGCGCCAGCATCGGCTCGAAGCGGCGGTGCATGGCTCGGCATGCGCGTGCCTCGTCCAACCGCTCTGGCAGCAATCGCTCGATGCTTTCGATCAGCACCAGTTGGCCCTTGAATCCTTCACGCTGCAGCCAGACACCGAAGTCATCGCACAGCGGGCCAATCTTGTCCCAATGCGCGCTGGCGACCCGGTAACCGGCCCCGACCAGAACCGACTGCCACGCGTAGTACATCGAAAAGCTGTCCCCGATCACGAGCACATCGGCCTGCCCGAGCGGCGTCGAACGCACGTTCTCGACAGGGATCGGCGGCGGATCGAGCCGCCATCCGAACTGGTGCTCCGAGACGCGACCGATGCGCGTCAATGCACCGTACGGGTAGGGTGGCGGCGTCAGCAACGTGACGATCAGAAGAGCCACCAGCGCGCAGAAGCCTGCCGTGAAGATGCCCAACCAGACGCGTGCCGCCTTCATCTCAGAACTGGAAATACAGGAAAGGACTGTAGGTGCCGAGCCGCGACACCGACAGGCCGAGCAGCACCACGGTGCCCAGCGCGGTGGCGATCGTCATCGTGCTGGCCAGACGCGGACGGCCCGCCAGCGCCGGCACCAGCGGCACCCAGCGCTCCAGGGTGATGGTCGGCGGTAGTGCCAGGGCCACGAAGACGCCGAGCAACAGGGTCTGAAAGAACTCCGGCTTGCGGTAGGGAATCACGAATTCCGTGAAGGTCGCGAGCGGCGCGCCGTTCAGACCGAGCATGCCGCGATAAAGGTGCATGGCCGTTTCGACGCTGTCGGCGCGGAACACCACCCACGCAATCATCACGCACAGGAACGTCAGTGCCCAGCCCAGAACGGCCGACAACTTGCCCGCCGGCCGTCCGCGCCGCACCTTGGCGTTCCAGAGGTGGTTGACCATCAGGTAGGCCCCATGCAGCGCGCCCCAGATCACGAAGGTCCACGCGGCGCCGTGCCACAGGCCGCCCAGGAGCATCGTGAGAAACAGGTTGAGATAGCGCCGCGCTTCGCCCTTGCGGTTGCCGCCGAGCGGCACGTAGAGATAGTCGCGCAAGAAAGTGGAAAGCGAGATGTGCCAACGCCGCCAGAACTCGATGATGTTGGTCGATTTGTAGGGCGAGCGAAAGTTCAGCGGCAGTTGCACACCCATGCACAGCGACAAGCCCACGGCCATGTCGGAGTAGCCGGAAAAATCGAAGTAGATCTGCAACGTGTAGGCCAGCACGCCCAGCCACGAACTGACCATCATCGGCACGGTGCCGGCTTGCACGCCGTTGAACACCATGTCGGCGTACTGACCCATCCGGTCGGCGATCAGAAGCTTTTTGGCCAGACCGAAGGTGAAGATGGCCAAACCCAGCGCGAGCTTGTTCGGATCGACGCGGTAAGTCGACGGATTGGCGAACTGCGGCATCATTTGCGCGTGATGCAGCACCGGACCGGCCACCAGGTGCGGGAAGTAGGTGACGAACAGCACGTACGGAATAAAGCGCCGCTCGTGCACCTTGCCTTGCCAGCAGTCGACCAGAAACGCGATCTGCGTGAAGGTATAGAACGAGATGCCGATCGGCAGCGCCACATGAAGCAGGGGCCATGGCGTCATGCCGGCGGCGACCAGCCCGGTGTTGATGTTGCCAACGAAGAAGTCCGCGTACTTGAACACCGCCAGCACGCCGAGGTTCACCGTCAGCGCAACGATCAGCAGGCGCTTGCGGTGCTTGTCCGAGCGTCCCGGGGCCGGCGTCAGTTGCAGGCCGAACCAGTAGTTGATGCAGATCGACCCGATCAGGAGTGGCAACGCCTTGACGCTCCACCAGCCGTAGAACACCAGCGATGCCAAGGCCAGAAAGCCGGCCGCGATGCGCGCATTGCGCTTGCCGATCAGGAAGAACCCAAGCAGCACCAGCGGGAAGAAGACGAAGATGAACGCGTACGAGTTGAAGAGCATGGCGTGAACGGCGTGGGCGCGAGGCCTGCCCGCGTGTTGTCGTCTCTTGTTGTGTGCGGCAGGCGCGACGGCGCCAGGGCGCAGATTATCGCGCGGCCGAGAGGGTCCAAAGCCGCCAAAGCGCGCGCACGGCGTCGGCCAGTTCGTTCAGCGTCAATCCATCGTTGAAGAGCACGGCATCGGCCGCGGCACGCCGCGCGTGGCGCTGCGCTTGCTGGGCAATCACCAACGAGACCGCGTCCGATGTCCAACCGGAACGGTCGATCACCCGTTGCACCTGGGTCGACTCTGACGCATCGACGACCAGCACGCGGTCGACCCGCTCGCGCCACCGGCGAGACTCGACCAGCAGAGGTACGTCGAACACGATGAATCCGTCCGTTCCGGCCGCCGCGGCCTGCCGATCGCTTTCGGCGCCGATCAGCGGGTGAAGAATGGCTTCGAGCCGCCGCTTGATGCCGGCATCGCCGAAGGCCAACTCGCGCATGCGGGCGCGATCGAGGGCGCCGTCCCGCGTGATCACCGCGCCGCCGAAGGTGGCCTCGATCGGCGCGATGGCCGCACCGCCGGGCTGGGTGATCTGTCGCGCGATCAGGTCGGTGTCGACCAGCACGGCGCCGTGAGCCACCAACAGCGAGGCCACGGTGCTCTTGCCGCTGCCAATGCCGCCCGTGAGCCCGATCCGCAGCATCAGCGCAGCGCCTGTCAGAGGCGGCCGAAGGGGAAGGCGAACGGTGCGAGCTGCCTGACCGTGTCGGGGCCGAGGACCAGGCACACCAGGCCGGCACCCGCCAGGAACGGGCCGAAAGACATCGGAATGTCCTTGTGCGCCAGCTTGCCGATCAACAGGAGCGCGACGCCTAGCACCGAGCCGACCAGCGACGACACCAGGATGATGGCGACAAGGTAATCGGCGCCAAGCCAGGCGCCCAGCGCGGCCAGCAATTTGAAGTCGCCGTAGCCCATGCCTTCTTTGCCAGTGGCGAGGCGAAACAGGTGGTACACGCCCCACAGGCTCAGATAGCCCAACACGGCGCCCCAGAGCGACAGGCTCAACGACACACCGGTCCATCCGAGCGCTGCGCCGATGAGGCCAAGCCAGAGCAAGGGGTAGTTGAGGCCGTCCGGCAGGAGTTGGGTGTCGAGGTCGATCAGGAACTGGCACACCAGGATCGCTGCGAAGGCGGCCCAGAGCGCGCCGATGGGCGAAACGCCGAAACGCCAGCCGCAAAGGGCGAACAAGCCGGCCGTCACCAGTTCGACCAGCGGATAGCGAACGCTGATCCGCGTCTTGCACGCGGCACAGCGGCCGCCCAGGAACACGTAGCTCAACACCGGAATGTTCTGGTACCAAGCGATGGCATGACCACATGCGCCGCAGCGCGAGCGCGGTCTGGACAGAGTCAGAGGCGGTTGCGCTTCGATCACGACCGCGGCGTCGGCCGCCGCCAATTCGAGCGCTTTCGGGGTGGTCTGCTTGGGTCCGAACACGATCGACCAAAGTGATGGAACGCCTTCCGCCGGCATGAGATTGCCGACGGCTTCTTCCAGCCAGCCGCGGTGCATCATGGCGGGCAAGCGGTAGATCACCACGTTCAGGAAACTGCCGATCATGAGCCCGGCGACGCCGGCCAATGCGGCGTCGACCCCCTGCGACACGAGCATCAGACGACCTGGCCCAGCTTGAAGATCGGCAGGTACATCGACACGACGATGCCCCCGATGATGACGCCCAGGAACACGATGATGATCGGCTCCATCAGGCTCGACAGGCCAGCCACCATGTCGTCGACTTCGGATTCGTAGAAGTCGGCCGCCTTGCCCAGCATGTGGTCGATCGATCCTGACTCTTCGCCGATCGCCGTCATCTGCAACACCATGGACGGAAACAGGTTGGCATTGGTCATCGCGCTGGTCAGGCTGGTGCCGGTCGAGACTTCCTGCTGGATCTTGGCCGTGGCATCGGCGTACACGGAGTTGCCCGAAGCGCCGCCCACCGAATCGAGCGCTTCGACCAGCGGCACGCCGGCTGCGAACATGGTGGCGAGCGTGCGGGTCCAGCGCGCCACGCAAGACTTGTCGATCAACGTGCCGAAGATCGGGACCTTCAGCAATAGCCGATCCATGAAGCGCTGGACCTTTTCGTTGCGCTTCCAGGCCTGCAGGAAAAAGTAGATGCCACCACCGACCACGCCAAAGATCAGCCACCAGTAGGCGACGAAGAACTCGCTCATTGCCATCACGAACAGCGTGGGTGCGGGCAGGTCTGCACCGAAGGAACTGAACACGCTCTTGAAGGCCGGGATCACGAAAATCATGATGATGGCGACCACGACGAATGCAACCACCACCACCGACGTCGGATACATCAGTGCCGACTTGATCTTGGACTTGATCGCCTCGGTTTTTTCCATGTAGGTCGCGAGCCGATCCAGCAGGTCTTCCAGAATACCGGCGGCTTCACCAGCTTCGACCAGGTTGCAATACAGGCTGTCGAAGTACCTCGGAAATTTGCGAAACGCCGCAGACAGTGACGTGCCAGTTTCGACGTCGGTGCGAATGTCGTTCAGCAACTTGGTCACGCTCGGGTTGGCGTTGCCGCGCCCCACGATGTCGAATGCCTGGAGCAAGGGAACGCCGGCCTTCATCATGGTCGCGAGCTGGCGCGTGAAGATGGCGATGTCCTTGGGCTTGATCGACTTGCCACCACGCATGCGGCGCTTCTTGATCTTCGAGGCCAGCACGCCCTGGCGGCGCAGCGACGCCTGGACCTGGTTTTCGCCTGCCGCACGCATTTCTCCGCGCACGGCCTTGCCGTTGCGGTCACGGCCTTCCCATTCGAAGACGATTTCCTTGATGTTGCGTGTCGATGCTGCGGTTGCCATTCGTTCTCCGGATGCCGTGCTAGAGGTTGGTGACCGCCACCACTTCTTCGAGCGATGTCAGACCCTGGATGACCTTCCTGAGGCCGGACTGGCGCAGCGAACGCACGCCTTCGCTTTCAGACTGCTTGGCGATATCGAGTGCGCTGCCGTCGCGCAGGATGATCTTCTGAATCTCCTCCGTGATCGGCATCACCTGGTAGATGCCGATCCGGCCTTTGTAGCCGCCGTTGCAAGCCGAGCAGCCCACGGGTCGGTAGGGAGTCCAGGACCCGTCGAGGTCGGCCTCGGCGAAGCCTGCGTCCAGCAACGCTTCGCGCGGCAAGTCGGCCGTCTCGCGGCACACCATGCACAGGCGCCGCGCCAGCCGTTGAGCCGTGATCAGAATCACGCTCGATGCGATGTTGAAAGGGGCGATGCCCATGTTGCGCATGCGCGTCAGCGTGGTCGGGGCGTCGTTGGTGTGCAGCGTCGACAGCACCAAGTGGCCGGTTTGGGCGGCTTTGATCGAGATGTCCGCTGTTTCCAGATCGCGGATCTCGCCGACCATGATGATGTCGGGATCCTGGCGAAGAAACGCCCGAAGGGCTGTTGCAAAGGTCAGGCCCGCGCGGTCATTGACGTTGACTTGGTTGACACCCGGCAGGTTGATTTCCGAGGGGTCTTCGGCAGTCGCGATGTTGACGCCCGGCTTGTTCAGCATGTTCAGGCAGGTGTAGAGCGACACCGTCTTGCCGGAACCGGTCGGGCCTGTGACCAGGATCATTCCATAAGGCCGTGAGATCGCCTGGAGAAGGCGTTCCTTCTCCTGTGCGTCGTAGCCCAGCGCATCGATGCCGAGCCGAGCGCTGCTGGGATCGAGGATCCGGATCACGATCTTCTCGCCGAACAACGTCGGCAGCGTGCTCACTCGAAAATCGATCACACGCTCGGGACCGATTTTCAGCTTCATCCGGCCGTCTTGCGGAACGCGCTTTTCCGAGATGTCGAGCTTGGAAATGACCTTGATGCGTGAGGCCAGCTTGTCTTTGATGACGATCGGCGGGCTCGCGATCTCGCGCAACTCGCCGTCGACCCGGAACCGCACGCGGTACGCATGTTCGTATGGCTCGAAGTGGATGTCGGAGGCGCGCATGGAGAACGCATCCAGCAGCATCTTGTGCAGAAAACGCACCACTGGCGCGTCTTCGACCTCGGCAACCGCCTGTTCGTTGGCTTCGGAAGCGTCGGAGCTGACCTCGTCGAACTCGAATTCTGCGCCGACGATGCTGTCGATGGTTTCGGATGCGCTGACCGCCGCCGCCTCGACCATGCGCGACAGCTTGTCGTACTCGGCAATGACCCAGTCGACGCCCATCTGGGACGCGAACTTGATCTTCTCGACGGCTTGCTGATCCGAAGGATCCGCCGTTGCCACAATCAACCGGTTATTGCGCTTGCCGAGAACGACGATCCGATAGGCCTGACAGAGCTTTTGATCGAGCAGGTCTTTTGGCAAGCGCTGCTGATCGATGGCGTCGAGATCAAGCAGCGGCGCACCGAAGGCGCTGGACAGCGTGTGGGCCAGATCGCTGGCCGACACAGCACCCGTTCCCGTCAATTCGGCAATGAAGCTGGTGCGCCCGCTTTGCGATTTCTGGTAGATCTCTTCGGCCGTCTTGCCCGCCAGCTTGCCCGCAGAAATCAGCGCACGTGCCAATCCGGGCAGAGCGACCTGGGGGGAATCTTTGGTGAGGGGTTCGGCGGCGGCCATTCAACAGCTGTAACAATACGTGAAAATTTGTTCACGATCATCGCTGATCGACCAGGGCCTGTAAATCGTCGTGCAACAACAGGACCGCGTAGCAATTGGCACTGCAGGCGGAAAAAACTGGTCGGGGTGAGAGGATTCGAACCTCCGGCCTCTACGTCCCGAACGTAGCGCTCTACCAGGCTAAGCTACACCCCGATGGTTGCAAAATTAATCGTCTTGATGATCACAACGAAAAGAAGTGTTCACGCTCGGCGCTCAAGCAACTGAGCCGCCAATTGTAGCAAACCTGCGGTGTACGAATTGGCAGGGATCGACGACAAGGCGTCGATGGCGCGCTGAGCCTCGTTGGCTGCAGCGGTTCGTGTGGCGTCGAGCGAGCCAGTCTCGCGCACGATGGCAACGATGCGGTCGAGTTGGGATGCGTCGCCTGCTTCGATTGCTGCGCGGATCAGCGCTGCCTGTTCGGGCCGGCCTCGCTGCATGGCAAGAATCAGCGGCAGTGTGGTCTTCCCCTCGCGTAGATCGTCACCAAGATTCTTGCCGGTTTCATTGGCGTCGCCGGCGTAGTCCAGTACGTCGTCGATCACCTGGAACGCAGTCCCGAGTGCTTGTCCGTAGGTCGCGCAGGAGGCTTCGACGGCTTCCGGCGCGCCGGCCAAAACGGCGGCCAGGCGCGTGCTGGCCTCGAAAAGCTTGGCGGTCTTGGACCGAATAACCCGCAGGTAGGCGGCTTCGTCCAGGGTCGCGTCGTGCATGTTCATGAGTTGCAGGACTTCTCCCTCCGCGATCACGTTGGTGGCGTCCGCGAGGATTTCCATCACGCGCATGTCGCGCGCATCGAGCATCATCTGAAAGGCGCGTGAGTACAGGAAGTCGCCCACGAGTACGCTGGCAGGATTGCCGAAGGATTCATTGGCCGTCGGGCGCCCGCGCCGCAGCGTCGATTCGTCCACGACGTCGTCGTGCAACAGCGTTGCGGTGTGAATGAATTCGATCACCGCGGCCAGATTGAACCTCTGCTGCCCGGCGTATCCCAACGCACCGCTCATGAGGAGCAGCAGCGCCGGGCGCAGACGCTTGCCACCTGCCGAGATGATGTAACGCGACACCTGCTTGACCAAGGGCACGCCTGTGTCCAGACGTTGCGCGATCACGCGATCGACCTCGACCATGTCTTGCGCAATCAGGTCGAGGACAGTCGCGGTGGATGAGGGGGAGGTCACTGGCGAAGCGGGAGAGCGGGCGCGCGAAGGCGAATGGCGAGGCGAGAGGTGTGGCGTCGGCGCATTATAGGGAGCGCTTTCCGGCCCCCTGCCAAAGCAATGTTAGCGCGTGCAAACCGTGGTAGACTGTAAGGCTCTGCGGAATTCGTCCGCGGAGCTTCCATTCCAAGAGGTTCACATGTACGCGGTCATAAAAACCGGCGGCAAGCAGTATCGCGTTGCTTCCGGCGAGAAAATTAAAGTAGAACAGATTGCTGCGGACGTAGGCCAGGAAATCGTGATCGACCAGGTTCTGGCCGTCGGAAACGGCGCCGAGATCAAGGTTGGCACTC
>Ga0070665_100008340_pt1 | contig 10480 bp, 11 predicted proteins | sample KBSS13metaG_FD_65862 | JGI IMG/M metagenome (GOLD analysis project Ga0070665, IMG submission 65862) | Switchgrass rhizosphere microbial communities from Kellogg Biological Station, Michigan, USA - KBS S1-3 metaG | ecosystem: Host-associated > Plants > Roots > Rhizosphere > Soil ...
ATCGTAGGAGTAGGTTTGCTCGGCCAGGCCCTCGTGCGCGCCGAAGCTCAGGGTTCCTCGCTCCTCATTGATCAGGGAATTTCCGTAAGCATTGAATTGCGCTGCGCCATGCATCGTACCAGTGCTTGAGAGAAGATGGTCGACTATGGCGCGGTCGAGCCGCCAGGATCCCGACAAATAGGTTCTCAAGTTCTCAACCGGCCACATCTTGGCGCTCGTTAGCGAGAGCTGGAGAGTCGATAGGCGAGGTGGCGCACGGTAAGTGGGCCCTGCACCCGCCAACTCGGCGCAACCGAGGCCAGTGGCGAGAGGACGAAGCTACGCCTCTCGATCTCTGGGTGGGGGATCCTGAGGCGCGGCGCCTGGTATCGCCCGCCGCTCCACAGTGCGATATCGAGGTCCAGCACCCGCGGCCCCCAGCGCTTGCCGGACCGGCGTCCAAACTCACGCTCGAGCGCTTTGAGTTGCTTGAGCATGGCCTGAGGCTCCAGGTCGCTTTCGACCAGTGCAATCGCGTTGGCGAAGTCTCGGCCAGCACCGCCGCTCGCGGCGTTGAGAATTATTGGCGAGGCATCGAACAAGCCGAAATCCCGGTCGAGCCTTGCGATCGCGGCTTCAACGACCCCTGCAGGCCGGCCATGACGGCCGTGTGGCCGGTTCGACCCGATCGCAATGGCATAGAGGTGGGACACAGGCGGGTCCTGTCATTGAAGCGCCGGGGACGCAATCCGCGTGGCCCATTGCTTCGCGCGAGTTTCTTCGCAATTCGCCGGTCATGATCGACGTTCGAGCCAGCGAGCCCACGGATGCTGCCAAGCTGCTTCGAATCTGGTGCGATTCCGTCGATGCCACGCATCACTTTCTTTCAGCCGAGGACCGGGCCTCGATCGAGCCGCTGGTGGCGGATTACGTCCGAGAAGCGCCGTTGTGGGTTGCTTTGAAGAACGGGGAGCCAGTCGGCTTCATGGGGGTCACGGGCCAAAACATCGATTCACTGTTTCTGGCGCCGGACGCTCACGGACTTGGGATCGGTCGCTTGCTCACCGAGCGTGTGCCGCGCCCTACCACCGTCGAGGTGAACGAGCAGAATGAGGCGGCCGTCGCCTTTTACCAGCGCATGGGTTTCGAAGAGACAGGCCGATCGCCAACGGACGGCGACGGCCGACCCTATCCGTTGCTACATATGCGGCGGGATTAGATGTCCTCGGTCAGCCGGCCGTAAAGTTCAGGTCGGCGATCGCGGAAGAAACCGAACGCCGCGCGATGCTTTTTGGCCTGCGCCAGATCGAGCGTTGCCGTGATCACGCCTGTCTCGTCGGCACCGAACTCCGCGAGAATGTCGCCGCGCTCGTCGCAGATGAAGCTGTGACCGTAGAATCGTTGCCCGTGCTCCGTTCCGATCCGGTTGGCCGCGACGACCGGAACGACGTTGCTGACGGCGTGGCCGATCATAGCTCGCCGCCACAGGCGGGACGTGTCGAGGTCGGGGTCGTGCGGCTCGGTGCCGATCGCGGTCGGATAAAAGAGGATGTCGGCGCCCATCAGCATCATCGCGCGCGCCGCTTCCGGGTACCATTGGTCCCAGCAGACGCCGACGCCCAGGGTCGAGCGGTGCGGGCCGTTCCACACCTTGAAGCCGGTGTTGCCCGGCCGAAAGTAGAACTTCTCCTCATAGCCCGGGCCGTCGGGGATGTGGCTCTTGCGGTAGACGCCGGCGATCTTTCCGTTCGGGCCGATCATCGCGAGGCTGTTGTAATGATGGGGACCGTCGAGCTCGAAGAAGCTCGTCGGGATCCAGATCTTCAGTTCCTCCGCGAGCTTCTGCATCGCAAGGACGGAAGGATGCTCGGCGGTGGGCCGGGCAGTAGCGAACAGGCTCTCGTCCTCGATCCGGCAAAAATAAGGGCCTTCGAACAACTCGGGCGGAAGCACGACTTCGGCGCCCTTGCCGGCAGCTTCGCGAACGAGCTCGCTCACCGCGCGGATGTTCGCGTCGGTGTCGTCCGTAAAAGCGAGCTGCAGCGCAGCGACGTTGAGCTTCGTCATGCGGGAACCTGTTGGCTGATACAGTGGAAGCTGCCGCCTCCTGTCAGGATGTGGTCCGCACGCAGGCCGATTGCAACGCGGTCGGAGAACAACGCCTGGACCACCTCGACCGCCGCGCGATCGTTCGCCGCGCCATATTGAGGGACGACCACCACCGCGTTGCCAATGTAGAAGTTCATGTAGCTGGCCGGGACGATGTCGCCGTCCTCGCCGGTAATTCGGCCAGGCGAGGGCAGGGTGACGACGTCGAGGCGCGCGTCGGCCAGCCGCCGCGCCGCGTCCTTGTAGACCGCTTCGTTCGGATCGTCCTTGGCGACCGTGGGGATTGCGACCCGACCAGGGGCCACAAAGCGCGCCAGATTGTCGACATGGCCGTCGGTATGGTCGTTCATCAGGCCCGAGCCGAGCCAGACCACGCGGTCGAAGCCGAGGTCGTGAAGCAGCTTTTGCTCCGTTTCCTCTCGGCCCAGCGTCTTGCGGTTGGGATTGAGCAGGCACTGTTCGGTCGTGATCACCGTGCCCGACCCGTCGCCATCGATCGCGCCGCCTTCCAGGATCCAGTCGGCCTTAGCGAAGGGAAGGCCAGCGTCGCGCGCGAGGCGCTCGCCGATGTCCTGGTCGCCATCGAGGTCGTACTTGCCGCCCCAGCCGTTGAAGCCGAAGCCGCGCGCCTGTCTTCCGCCGCCACTGCCAAGAACGATCGGACCCGTGTCGCGCAGCCAGATGTCGCCGAACTGCTCGACGATCACCTTGGCGAAGGGCGCGAGCTTCCGCGCGCTTTCCGCTGCACCGTCGTGCGCCGCGACGAGCCAGACCTCCTCGCCTTTTGCGTCTGCGTGGATGGCTCGCGCAAACTCCGCGATCTCCTGCTCGGCCGGTTTCAAATCGCCAAGCCACAGCTCAGGGTCGCTCGGAAAACCGATCCACACCGCCTGATGAGGCGCCCATTCTGGAAGGGGCGGGGAAACCATGGAGCGCGCCTAGCAACGCCTTGCGCATGCGCCAAGGCAGGTACTTGTATTGTAATCCGCTTCTGCCAAGTTCGTGATCGTGCCGGACGTTCGGGCGGGGGAGTGATTTTCGTGAATTCTTGGTTGTTGACCGCGGCTGCCGCAGCCGCGTTGAGCGTTTCTGCGCATGCTGAAACGACGCATAGCCTTGCTGACGACGCTGCTGCGTTCGGCGCACGTCAATCGGTTACGCAGCCGGCACTTTCGCCGGACGGCACCGAAATACTTTACCTGACGCCAGGTCCGGGCCGTTCGACTGTAGCCTTGGTTGCGAACCTCGCCACCGGAGCCACGCGCGGGGTGACCAAATCGGAGGCCCCGGACCAGTTGCAATGGTGCAAGTATGTGTCCGTCACGCGCGCCGTCTGCCGGGTCTCCGCGCTCACTAACGACGGAACGATCATCATGGGCTCGACGCGTTTGGTCGCGGTCGACGTCGACGGCAAGAACTTGAAGCTGCTGGGCCAGAGCACCAGCCCATACGACGCTTATTCGCGTCAGTATGACGGGGAGGTGATCGATTGGATGGACGGGAGGAGCGGCGCGGTCCTCATGACCCGCCAGTACATTCCCGAAGAATATAAGATGAATACCCGCCTAGTCCGCGACAAGATCGGGCTTGGCGTCGACAAGATCGATACGGCAAGCCTTCGCACAACCGCCGTCGAATCTGCCAATGCCAAGGCTTCCGGCTTCATGGGCGATGGGCGTGGAAACGTCAGGTTGATGTGGGCCGCTGCCGTAACCGCGACTGGCTATCTGAGCGGCGAGCTCGCTTATTACTACCGCACGCCGACATCGAAGGATTGGCACCAGCTTGCGGTTGCAGCGGATGGCGATTGGGAGCCGCTGGCGATCGACGCCGCCTCCAACCAGCTCTATGTATTGAAAAGCTACAATGGGCGACACGCGCTGTTCGCTATCACGCTGAGCGATTCACCCTCCGAGCAACTGATTGCCCAAAACAGTTATGTCGACATCGATAATGTCGTGCGGGCGGGGAGGGCGCGGAAGGTCATAGGGTACACCTTTGCCGAAGACACGCGCCGCGCGATCTATTTCGATCCGGACTTCAAGACCCTCTCCGCGTCTCTTTCTAAGGCGATTCCGAACCTGCCAATCGTCGACTTCGTCGACGCGAGCACGGATGGGAACAAGCTTCTCATCTTCGCTGGCAGCGACCAGGATCCAGGTCGCTATTTTGTTTTCGATCGGTCAACGAAGTCTCTGAACGAGGCACTTCTTGCGCGGCCGAAGCTCGACGGACGCCCGCTCGCGAAACAGCAGTCGGTGATCGTACCAGCCGCCGATGGTGCGGGCATCCCCGCTTACCTAACCCTGCCCCCCAATAGCTCCGGCAAGAACTTGCCTGCGGTCGTCCTTCCCCACGGCGGGCCGAGCGCGCGGGACGAATGGGGCTTCGACTGGCTGCCGCAGTTTCTCGCCGCCCGCGGATACGCCGTGTTGCAGCCAGAGTATCGCGGTTCGGCAGGATTTGGCGACGCATGGCTCAACAAGAATGGCTTCAAAAACTGGAGAACCTCGATCGGCGATGTGACTGCCTCCGCCAAATGGCTGGCATCGAAAGGCATCGCGGACCCGAAGCGGACGGCTATCGTTGGCTGGTCCTACGGCGGATATGCCGCGCTTCAGTCCGCCGCGACCGAGCCCGGACTTTATAAGGCCGTTGTCGCGATCGCCCCGGTGACGGATCTTGCCATGCTTAAAGAAGATTTTCGCGACTTCACCAACTACAAACTCGTCGCGGAAGAGGTCGGATCGGGGCCGCACGTAGCAGATGGTTCGCCGCTTCGGCATGCTGCCGACATCGACGCGCCTGTCTTGCTGGTCCACGGGACGTTGGATGCCAACGTGAGCTACCGACATTCGCAAAAGATGGAGGAAGCGCTCAAAGGCGCTGGAAAACGCAGTGAGCTCATCACCTTTGATGGGCTCGACCATCAACTGAACGATTCAGCCGCGAGAACTCAAATGCTGGCCAGGATCGGCGAATTTCTGGATTCAGCCATCGGGCACTAGCCAGAAAAAAAGGCGGCTGGGATATTCCCCGCCGCCTTATTTCTTCCGATCGTTGACGGATTAGCGCGAGTAGAACTCGATCACGAGGTTTGGCTCCATCCGCACTGGGTAGGGCACTTCGTCGAGCTTAGGCACGCGGGTATAGGTCACCTTGTTGGTGCCGTCCGGAACGACGTAGTCAGGGATATCGCGCTCGGCGAGACCCTGGGCTTCGATCACCAGCGCCATCTCCTGCGCCTTGGGGCCGAGCTCGACGACGTCGCCGACGTCGACGCGGCGGCTGGCGATGTTGCACTTCACGCCATTGACGCGAATGTGGCCGTGGCTGACCAGCTGGCGGGCAGCCCAGATCGTCGGTGCAAACTTGGCGCGGTAGACGACCATGTCGAGACGGCGCTCAAGGAGGCCGATGAGGTTCTGCGAGGCGTCGCCCTTCATCTTGCTGGCGTCGAAATAGTTCTTCTTGAACTGCTTTTCGGTGATGTCGCCGTAATAGCCCTTCAGCTTCTGCTTGGCGCGAAGCTGAATGCCGAAATCGCTGAGCTTGCCCTTGCGGCGCTGACCGTGCTGGCCGGGACCATACTCGCGGCGGTTAACCGGGCTCTTCGGGCGACCGAAGACGTTCTCGCCCATGCGGCGGTCGAGCTTGTATTTGGCGCTGGTGCGCTTGGTCATGTTCAATCCTTCAATTGCGTTATCGTCGTTTTCCGGAGCCGCGCTGCTTATCTCCCGAAGGATCGGGGAGGGCAGGGCCACCGCTTCACCGGAAGTGCGGGGCCAATTGCGAAGGGCGCAGCTAGGGAATGACGATCAATGCGTCAAGTTTTTGAGGATAATCCAGTTCTCGCCGCCCACATTTAAAGTGCGGGGGGCGGGCGAAATCCCGGGCGGCGCCATAAGGCATTGGGGGGCTCCTCAGGATCGGGCCTGGCGAACCGAAGGTAGCCGAAATGAGATGCGATCGACCGCTCCTCTTCATCGACGATGGCAGTACGGCCATGCATGAACCGCGTATTGTCGAGCATCAGCAGGTCCCCTTCGCGCCATGCGACCTCGGACATCAGTTCGCCACTGACGCGCTGGATTTCCTCGGCCCAGGAGTCCGGAACCGGGGTCCGATCATCAAGCAAGGGGAAGCCGGTCACGCCCCCGTGGCGTGCGAACAGCAGGAAATTGCCGAATGCCACTCCTTCGCTGAACATCGGGTGGTGAAGGAATGGCCGGGAAAACAGCCTGGCGACTTCGCTCCCCACCCGCTCGAAACTGTACGGGCAACCGTCGGGCGGGTTTGCCAATTCGAGGTCGCTCGGATCGGGGTTCCCGAACCAATATTCCAGCACGGCCGGTCTCGCCCGCTGGATGTAGACCAACCTTCGTTCGGCCATCTTCGATCTGAGACCGGCGGGAAGAAGCTCCGCGACCTTTACTCCATCGCAGATCGTCGTCCTTCCGCCGGTCGATGGCGGCTGAACGCAATAAAATAGGCAGACATCCGGCTTCCACGGCTCGCGGGAAAGCTCTGGATGGAGTGGAAAGGCTCCGCGTCCCCGGTCCACCGATTGGATATTCCGGGACGTGTCGAGAATTGCGCGGTTGCGGCTGTCGTTCTGAACCGAGGTTGCGCAGAAGCGATCCGCAAAGGCCGCGAACGCGTCGAGATCGCGCTCGAAGCCGCGGAACAGCAGGGCGCCATGAGCCTTATAGAGCTCGATTATGTCGTCGTCTTTGAGCGACCCAAGCTGCTCACCGGGATCGGCTTCGATCAAAGCGTAAGGAAGGTCCGACGGACGCGTGACGGTGGGCACCGGCCGGCGAATAGCAAGCGGCCCGGGGCCACGCTATACCGAACCATGGACCTCGACGTTGCGGGACTGTTCTCAAGCCCTGAACAGCATTTCCTCACGATGGATGGCCGGGACGCGGTCTTCCTCTCGATGGACCGCCAATCCTATCATCGGTCGATCTTCCTCGATGCGCGTGCGGCCCCCGTGGATCCGAACCCGCACCGGCGCGACCTCCTGCCGCTGCTAGATGCGGCCTCTGGCCTCCCGCCATCGCCGAGATTGGCATGGATTTTCCACATCGCTCACTGCGGCTCGACCCTGCTTTCGCGGGCGATCGACTTGCCGGGCGCCAACTTGGTTCTTCGGGAGCCTCCGCCGCTTCGCCAGCTTGCGATAGAATCCGCGAGCAGTCGTCGGTCGGCGCGCTGGTCGGAGAAGCTGGCGCTTGCGCACCGGCTGGCGGCGCGCCGATTCGCGGAAGACGAACCGGCAATCGTCAAAGCCAATGTGCCAGTGAACTTCATCCTGAATGAGTTACTCGAGCTTGACCCCCACGCGCCGGCAATCTTCCTTCACATGGCGCTCGAATCTTACCTGTTGGCAATCTTGCGGGATGGCGCACATCGGAAATGGGTTGATCGGGTCACCGATCAACTGGGGCCCGCTTTGTTCAAACGGATTGGCACCCTTGATGCCCGCACCACTGCGGAACGTGCTGCGGCGCTTTGGCTGGCGCAAACCCTGATCTTTTCAGATGCGCTCGAGGTGCAGTCTTCGGCACGTGGCCTGGACGCGGAAACTCTATTCTCGGAACCGTCGCGGATTGTCGATGCAGCGCTCGCCCATCTCGGCGTTGCCGCCCGGCCCCGCGAAAGCGAACTCGGCGAGATTCTGTCCCATTATTCCAAGAACCCCGGCCAGCAGTTCAGCGAAGCGGATCGGCGTGAGCGCCAGGCGAATGACCGCGTCCGGCTGGCCCATGAGATTCTCGAAGGGCGGCGCTGGATAGAACGAGCGCCCGCGGCAACAAATCTGCCGCAGGCGCTCCATCGGCCTCTCGTCGGAGAGGCCATTCGATTATTTTAGCGACGCCGCTTGGAAGCGGTCCGCTCAGGGCGCTTAGTGGCTGCCGCCACCGCCAGCTGGCTGATTGCTCAGATAGTTCTGACGCTGCTGCGTGCCCTGCGAGCTCATGTCCGACACGCCCGGGCCGAGGTCGAGCCGGCCGCTCGCATCGCGGCAAACGCGCTTCCGCGCACGGCTGCCAGTCACTTCGACCATCTCGCAGATCTGCTGCGGCTTTTTCTTCTGAGCAGCCGGAGCGCCCGTGTCTGCCGGGACGGCTTGTTGGGCGGCAAGCAACATCGCCGCGATCAAAATCGACATGGTGACCCTCGCTACAAGATTCTGATTGAGGCGCCGTCTCTGCCAGACCGCGCCAAGGATTACAATCAGTTATGATGGCGCGTGGGACCAATTAATGCGCGAATGATGCCCCGTACCGCCTTGATTTCGCGGGAGGACCAGCCGGTCTTGGTGAAGATGGTGCGGATGGTGTTCTTGGTTGCCTGGGTGCGCGACGGGGGATGATAGTAACCCTTCGCGGTCAGCGCTTCCTCAAGCTGTCCGATCAGGCCCTCGGTTTCCACGAGCGGTGCGACCGGTTCCAACTCCTTGACCGGCGGTTGTGCGAGCGCGCTCCGCTTTGACCATTCGTAGGCAAGGAGGATAACCGCCTGGGCGAGGTTCAGCGATCCGAACTCTGGGTTGATCGGCACAGTCACGATCGCGTTGGCGAGCGCGACGTCTTCGGTCTCGAGGCCGGACCGCTCGGGGCCGAACAGGATGGCGCACCGCCCGGTGGATCGACTGATGGTGTCGGCCATTTGCTCCGGTCCGACGACCGGCATCACCAGATCCCGGCGACGTACTGTAGACGCGAATACCGTCGAGCAGTCGCCGATTGCTTCGGGCACCGTGGCGAAGACCCGGGCCTGCTCGAGCACGGCGTCCGCTCCGCTCGCTGAAGGGCCTGCGTCGGGGTTGGGCCAGCCATCGCGCGGTTCGACTAGCCGCATTTCGGTCAGCCCGAAATTGAGCATGGCGCGCGCGGCCTTGCCAATATTCTGGCCAAGCTGCGGACGAACGAGAACGATTACCGGCTTGTTGAGCACGCTCACAGCAGCTTTTCGTGCCCCGGCGGGGTGGCTTCCTTCTCGACCCGTTCGGCGATTTCGGCGAAGTCGCCGGGGTCGCTGAAGTCCTTGTAAATGCTGGCGAAGCGAATGTAGGCGACGTGATCGAGCGCCTTCAGGCCTGCCATCACCGCTTCGCCAATCGCGCTGGTCGACACTTCGTCGCCGCGGGTCTCGAGCTGGCGCTGAACGCCGCTCACCAGTTGCTCGATCTTGGAAACGGGGATGTCCCGTTTGCGCGTTGCATGGCCGATCGCCCGCTCGAGCTTTGAGCGGTCGAACTGCTCGCGCTTGCCGTCTTTCTTGACGACGGTGAGGTCGCGCAGATGAACGCGCTCGAATGTCGTGAAGCGCGCGCCGCAGGCTTCGCACTGGCGCCTGCGGCGGATGGCCGCGCCATCCTCGCTCGGCCGGCTATCCTTGACCTGGCTGTCTTCGTGCGCGCAGAATGGGCAGCGCATCTCGTGCTCTGCCCTATCCCTGGTAAATCGGGAAGCGAGCACACAGCTCGCGGACGCGTTCGTTCACCGTTTTCTCGACCGACCCGTTGTTCTCGAGACCATTGTCCTTGAGACCGTCCAGGACGTCCGCGACCATGTCAGCCACTTGGCGGAACTCGGCGATGCCGAAACCGCGCGTGGTTGCGGCCGGCGACCCGACCCGGATGCCGCTCGTCTTGACCGGAGGCAGCGGGTCGAACGGAACGCCGTTCTTGTTGCAGGTGATCCCGGCTCGTTCGAGGCTCTCGTCTGCATCCTTGCCGGTGAGGCCAAGCGGGCGAAGATCCACCAGCGCAAGATGGGTGTCGGTGCCGCCCGCGACGAGATCGGCTCCGCGCTCCTTCAACCGTCCGGCCAACGTCTTGGCGTTGGCAATCACTGCCTTCGCATAATCCTTGAACTCGGGCTGCAACGCCTCGCCGAACGCGACGGCCTTGGCGGCGATGACGTGCATGAGCGGGCCGCCCTGCAGTCCCGGGAAGACCGCGGAGTTCACCTTCTTGGCGATGTCTTCGTCGTCAGTGAGGACCATGCCGCCGCGCGGTCCGCGAAGAGTCTTGTGGGTGGTGGTGGTGACGACATGCGCATGGCCGAATGGGGTCGGATGCTCGCCCGCAGCGACTAGGCCGGCAAAGTGCGCCATGTCGACGAACAGTAGCGCTCCAACCTCATCGCAGATGGCGCGAAAGCGGGCGAAGTCGAGGTGTCGCGGATAAGCGGAGCCGCCCGCGATGATCATCTTTGGCTGATGCTCTTTAGCCAGCCGCTCAACCTCGTCGAAGTCGACCAGATGGTCGTCCTGGCGAACGCCATACTGAATCGCGTTAAACCATTTGCCCGACTGCGCCGGCGGCGCCCCGTGGGTCAGGTGCCCGCCCGCGGCTAGGCTCATCCCCATGATCGTG
>Ga0070665_100008342_pt1 | contig 10480 bp, 10 predicted proteins | sample KBSS13metaG_FD_65862 | JGI IMG/M metagenome (GOLD analysis project Ga0070665, IMG submission 65862) | Switchgrass rhizosphere microbial communities from Kellogg Biological Station, Michigan, USA - KBS S1-3 metaG | ecosystem: Host-associated > Plants > Roots > Rhizosphere > Soil ...
GCAAGGCTATGTATGATGACCCTGAGGTGAAAGTATGGTTCTGGATGGCGCCATCGCCTGCTGATGTGTGTGCTTACCACTGGATGCTGCCTTACCTGAGCAAGCACCAGGGAAGATTTTATATAGTGAACATTGCGGGGCTACCCTTCCTGGATGAAAAGGGGAAGCTGCACTATCCTAAAAACATAAGCGAAATACTACCAAAGGAACTGATAAAAGCAAGAAAGCTGGCCCGACAGGTGACCCTGCCGGAAGTGGAAATGGATACCTACGAATGGCGCAAGCTGACGGACGAAAATGCCGGGCTGCGCACGCATGAGGGTGGCAAGAAGCTGACATCCAGAACGGAAGATTACTATGACGGACAATTACTGAGCTTCTGCTCGCACCAGTTTCAGAAAGGATCGCGCATAGTGAGCCAGGCAATAAACAAATACAATATACCTACGGGTGACCTGTACCTGGGCTGGCGCCTGCGTAAAATGGCGGAGGAAGAAAAACTGATGATACAGGGCGACCAAAACAAGACAATGAAAGACTTTGAGGTGAAGCTGCCGGGAGAAAATGACACGGTGGGGGTGCCATAGCGAATACTTCTTTGAACTTTCAATCATTAGCATGCCTTAAATAACACTGCATGAAGATTACGCCTTTGAAACTGGCGGGGAGTGATGAGCGGGGCTATACCTGCGAGTACCTGCATGAGCGGAGCGGGGAACAACTAATAGTGTACCGGAAAGCAGGGACTGTGAGCGGAAGGCATTACCATAAAGGGTTATCGGCCACCAAAAATCCTGAAATTTTCATAGTGCTGCATGGGGATTGCAAGGTAAACTGGCGGCATATAGATGAAGTAGAAATGCACAGCGCTACCGTGAGCGGGCCCGTGAAGCTGGAAGTACCACCCAATGTGTGGCATGAACTTGTGATGGAAACGGACTGCTGCTGCCTGGAGCTGAACAGCCTGGAAGAGCACAAAGCGGATACATTCTACATTCCGTAATGCCTTAATTATTTACATATTCCTTTAATATAGGTTTAAGGGCAATAACTTAACTTTGCAGCCTTATGAGTTTTGAGCTGCCGCTGACTGAGGAAAAGGTGAAACCACACCAGAGTACCGCGATGCATTTAATGTCCGGGTTTATATTTTCAGGAACTGGTGCTATTTTCCTTGCCATATCCCAACCATTAAAGTATTGGGGTATTGCACTGCTGGTGGCGGGACTACTGCTGCTGGTAACTACGGTGATAAAACACAGGTGGCTGGTGCTGACGGGGGCCAACCGCATCTTCAGGATAGCAGAACTGCTAATATTCCTTTGTCTTGCCAGCTATTGCGCCATGCACAAGTGGTGGGTACCTACTACCATGTTTGGGGTACTGAGTGCATCGATACTAATGGCGCTGCTGTGGGAGAATGGTGAAAACAACCTGCTGATAAGGGTAGATGAACAGGGCATAAAACTACCGGTGACATCGAGAAAGCGTTTTATAGACTGGAGCGAAGTGGAAAAAGTATTGCTACGCTATGGCACACTGACAGTGGACTGTGCTGACAACCGCCTTTTTCAGTGGAATGTGAAGAAGATGGACATAGATGCAGCAATATTTGACGCATACTGCAGCAAGATGATAGAGGAAGGGAAAGGCAGAAGAGCGGTAGACTGGTAGCGCAGCAAACCCCAAAAAGGCTTTTATTTTTGAATTTGAAAACTGAGTTATGTACTTATTATATTCTGACGGGAAGGGTAAAATTTTTGAGGATACCACGCTGTATGCGGTGGGGCGTTCGGGATGGGAGGCATTGCCTATACCTGAGGAAGACTGGATAGAACTACCGGATGGTGGCTCCCTATACGAGCTGCCTGGCCGCAGGGGCATAGGGATAGATGTGGAAACAGGAGAGATGCGCCTTTGTGAGAAAGGCTGGGCCGTAGCTGCCTTTATACCGCCGGCACATACGGGCTTTTATATAGCTGCCTATGAAACACAACCCGATGCACCTACCCTGCCCTTGTTTTGCTATACTGCAACAGGCTGGAGAGATGATAAATTTTATGTTCCCGCTATACGCATAGAGCGCGATATAAGGCAAGAATGCAGTGGCTTCAGCGACAGCAAGGTAAAGGAAGGCGTGGCATCATTGATACATGCCTACCCGCACAACAGGCTGGTAAAGCACCTGGCAGATAACTGCGCGCTTACGTACCACTGCCCCGCAGCAAGAAACTATTTTATGGGCCGCTGGGAATGCCCCATACCTACATCACCGGCATGTAATGCAAACTGTATAGGCTGTATTTCTTTTCAGCCGGAAGATGAAACAATCGTATCAACACAAGACAGGCTGCAGTTTAAACCTACGGCTGCTGAAATAGTAGAATTCACGGTACCGCACCTGGAGACAGCACCCTACCCTATAGTAAGCTTTGGACAAGGATGTGAGGGCGAGCCACTGCTAATGTGGGAAACCATACGCGAGGCTATAATAGAGATACGCAAGCATACCAGCAAGGGGAGCATAAACATAAATACCAACGGTAGCAAGCCTGCCGCAGTAGATGCACTAATGCAGGCAGGGCTGAACAGCATACGCGTGAGCACCAACTCTGCACGTGAAGAGATATACACCAAATACTACCAGCCTAACAACTACAAATTTGCAGATATAGTGGAAAGTCTGCGCGTGGTGAGAAAGCACGGTGGCTGGGCATCTATTAATTATTTTGTGTTCCCCGGCATGACGGACAGCGTGGATGAATATGAAGCACTGAGAGAACTAATAAAGACCACTGACCTGAGCATGATACAGTGGCGGAACTTTAATATAGACCCTGACTGGTACCTGGGCAAGATGAATGTGGGCGATACAGGGGAGTTCCTGGGTATGCGGCAAATGATGGAACTGATACATGATGAGTTCCCTAAGGTGAAATTCGGGTATTACAATCCGTCTATGGAGCGCATGAAGAATTATGACGTAGATTTCGCACATTAACAAATTTTCTACGGGTCTTTTAATTAATTTTATCAGGCTTATATACTAAAGCATGACTGCAGCACCCGAACAAAGTATAAATATAAAAGCACTGGCCTGGACGATAAGTGTACATGCTGCATTGCTGCTCTTATTTTTCCTGTGGCGATACACGCTGCCGGTAGTTGTAACCCCACCAGAAATGGGCATGGAGGTGAACCTGGGAACCAGTGACAACGGCAGCGGCACGGACCAGCCAATGGCCATAGACCAGCCTGCACCTGATGAAGCCGCCGCGGCACGGCAGGCAGCAGCCCGGCAAAGCCAGGAAACAAAGGACATGCTGCAGGGCAATGACAATGACGCACCTGCCGTAAATACAAGTGCTGCGACAAAAAATAAAAGTCGTAATAATACAGAGACCGATAATAACAAGCATAAGGCGAGTGAACAAGTGGCGAGCAATGACCATGTGCAACGCCAGCAAAGACCGAAATTTGTATATACCGGCGGCACCGGCAGAGGAGGCAATGGTGCGTTGCAGAATATGGCAGGCACCAGTGAAGGCAACACTACAGGCAACGGCGACAGAGGCGTACCTAATGGCACACCCGGTGCAAGCAACTACGTAGGCAGTCCCGGCAATGGGAATGGCGGGATAAGCCATACACTTATAAACAGAAATATTGTGGCCTTCCCGGGACGTGATGCGAGCTTTAAAGAGCAAGGAAGAGTAGTGATACGCGTGACAGTGAACCGGAATGGCGAAGTAGTGGACAAGCGAATCATATCGGCAAGCAGTGCAGAGCTAAGAGCGCTGGCGCTGCGTAAAGTAGAAAAAGTACGCTTCAATAAAAGCGACACCGCCCCTGAGGAACAATTTGGTAATATTACATTCGTGTTTAAAACACGCTCCTGATTTACTTCATTTATGAACACGCAAAGCGCTTATAACCAGACGCTGGATTACCTGTATGGACGGCTTCCCATGTTCTCAAAAATAGGAAAGGCGGCCATAAAAGCAGACCTGATAAATACCCGCAAGCTGTGTGCTATGCTGGATGAACCACAGGAGCAATTTAAGAGCATACACATAGCAGGTACTAATGGCAAAGGCAGCACCAGCCATATGATGGCAGCTATACTGCAAAATGCCGGGTATAAGGTGGGGCTTTACACATCTCCGCATTTAATAGACTTCCGTGAGCGTATACGAATAAATGGTGTGCCTGTATCGAAGGAATGGGTAGTGGATTTTGTGAAAGACCATAAGCCTGCAATTGAATCTATACAGCCTTCATTTTTTGAGATAACGGTGGCCATGGCATTTGCAGCGTTTGCAGATGAGAAAGTGGATATAGCAGTGATAGAAACAGGCCTTGGTGGCAGGCTGGACAGTACAAATGTGATAACGCCGATATTGTCTATCATTACCAATATCAGCTATGATCATCAGGACATACTGGGTAATACACTACAGGAAATAGCAGCTGAGAAGGCCGGTATTATAAAGAAGGGCGTGCCTGTGGTGCTGGGCGAGCAACAGGATGAAACAGAACGAGTGTTCCTGGAGCATGCCATGAGAAACAAGAGCACCCTGTATTACGCGGAATCGCTGTGGGACCTGGTGCGTGTGAAACAGGATGCGCAATACCAATATTTCAAAGCAGTACAGAGAGCGCAGCGGGAGATGTACGATTTGCGTACAGACCTGTCGGGCAGCTATCAGCAGCACAATATCAAGACTGTGCTGGCCGCAGCAGAAGTGCTTGTTGCTAACCAGGGATTAAACCTTTCATTACCTAAGATACTTGAGGCATTATCTAAAGTGAAAGAACTGACGGGTCTGCGTGGCAGGTGGGAATGGATACAGCATAACCCTGCCATTATTTGCGATGTGGGGCATAATGCGGCGGGGATAACCGAAGTGATGAAGCAATGGAAAGAAGTGCCTGCCAAACAAAAGCATATAGTAGTGGGTTTTGTGAGAGACAAAGATGTAGCGGCGGCACTGGCATTGTTCCCTAAGGATTCAATTTACTATTTCTGCAATGCGCAGACGCCAAGAGCATTGCCTGCGGCAGAGCTTAGAGAAATGGCCGCTGAGCAACATTTAAACGGCCTTGCTTATAGCAGTATTACTGAAGCGGTGAATGCAGCCAAACAAAACATGGACGATGCAGATGCATTGCTGATAACAGGCAGTTTTTTTGTAGTGGGAGAAGCTATGGTGAGCCTCGATCAAGAGCATTACTTACCTCTGCCCTGAAATATTACCATGAAGGTGTAGAGCATAATTTTTATATCGAGCGCGAGAGAGCAGTTTTCGATATATAGCAGGTCGTACTTCATGCGCGCTACCATTTCACTTACATTTTCTGCATAACCGAATTGTACCATGCCCCATGAGGTTAGGCCCGGCTTTACTTTGTGCAGGTACTTGTAGTGCGGGTGCGACTGGCTTATGATATCAATAAAATGTTTTCTTTCCGGGCGTGGGCCTACAAGCGACATATCACCCACAAGAATATTGAAAAACTGGGGGAGCTCATCTATACGCCACTTGCGCATGAACTTACCCCATGGTGTAATGCGCGGGTCCATTTCGCTGGATAAGGCAGGACCGTTCTCTTCAGCATTTGTTACCATAGAGCGGAACTTGTAAATGCAGAACGGGCGACCAAATAAACCGATACGCTCCTGCTTGTAAATGATAGGGCCTGCGGACGAAAGCTTTACCCTTAGCGCTGCAAAAAGATATAATGGCGACAACAATATTAATGCAAACAGTGCCGCAGTGATATCTATAGCACGCTTACACACGCGCTGCCAGTCGGGCATGAGGTCCGGGTGAATGTGGATGAGCACTGCATCGTACACATTGCTTGTTTTTACCGAGCCTGAAATGATATCATAATAGTCAGGCAATACTTTTACTACTACGGGACGATAGCTGAGGCGCGTAAGGATATTTTCCAGCAAATGGTGTTCGGAGGAATCTACCGCTACAATCACTTCTTCTATACCGTGCTTGTCTATTATTTCTTCAAGCTCGGAGAGATGGCCTAATTGCGGCAGTAATTTGCTCATGCCATTCGAGGCCTCTTTATTGGAGTAGATAAAACCTTCAAAGGTGTTACCTAATACTTTAGGGTTTTCCAGTACCTGTTTGTAGATATTAATTGCTTCCTGGTTGCCGCCTATGATGAGTGTCTTGAAACCAACCTTGCCACGCGTAAGATTGTTCTTGACGTGATTGAGAATAAGTAAGCGCAGTATGAGTGTGTATGCAGTATGAATAAGCAGATAACGGCCTGTCATGCGAATGAAGTAGGAATAATCGCTTTCATCATTTGCGAAAACGATGAGCGCTACCACTACGCTACCTATGATGCAGGATATAAGCGTACGGTTAATTTCATTAAGGCGGGACTTGCGATAGAGATCGAAATAAGTACCTGAAAGAAGATAAAGAAACAACCAGCCACCTGGTAATACAATAAGACCAACGATGTAATCTTTAAGGCGAAAAAGCTGTATAGCCTGGGTAAATGATTGATTGTGTATGAGCTGATGGCGGTAAATCCAAAAGGTCATCCATGCTATGGCTGCTGCTATATAATCAAGCAGTACAAGTTGGCTTATTGCTCTTCTTTTAGCCTTAGGTAGCTGCATATTTACTGGTCGCCAACTACTTTTAGGTTATCTAATAGTATGTAGCCTCCTGTACCCTGCAGGCCTTTTATTAAAATATAATATTGTCCGTTAGGGTATTGTTGTGCTACTGCCTGTATGGAGATATACATTTTCTTCCAGCCATTAGGATTAGGATAGCCGCCCACCAAAAACACAGTAGCATCGCCGCCGGTGCTATTAAGCGCCTGTACACCAATTTCAAAAGCAGTACTACACCTGTAATTTAACTCGAGATAGGTTTGACCACCGGGATCCATTGAAAAGGATTTGCCTGCGACCGCGAGAAAAGTACTATCAGGTTGCATATCTATGCGACCGCAGCGATGTCCTTCAAAAACATCCGCCGCGTTAGTGTCTACTACCAGGTTGCCACCACCAATATTTGTAAACCCATTACCTGATTCAAAATCATCAGACCAGGGGAAGTGAGCTAAAGTATTATATCCCGTAGTGTCAAGCATCGTTGCTACTTTGCCGGGATTGGTTTTGAGTATTTTATTATCAAACGTGTAGTACTGGTAAGTTGACTGGAAGTCATGCAAGCCGTTTACTGTAACAGCAGGGCTTAGTGTAAGCACGCCTGAATCTCCGGTAGTGATAACGGGAAACGTGGCCGGTAGATCGAAAAAGCCAACAGGATTATTATTGTAGTAAACAGAAACAGAAGTAATATCGTGGGAAGCAGTACCCTGCCCCGCGGAAGGCTGCCTGAATGCAAAAGAGTCTATATGCACATAGGTAGGTATTTTCTCTGATGGGTTTATCATTTTGCAACCCATCCAGAACATACCAAGCAAAAAGGCAGTAACTATATAAAACGATTTCATTTAATCAATATTCAAAAAATCAAACAATAAAGGCTATACGCTATGCAGCTCATTGTGCTGGCTCATTTTCTTCAATATCTGGTGGGCTACGTCCATAGCCTGGAAACCATCATATACCGAAACGCGCACCGGCTTATCGCTTACTACCGCATCAGCAAACTCTGCAAGCTCCATTCTTATGGCATTTGAAAGCGGCACCTCAGGCATCTGTACAGATATGATCTTCTTTTCACCATTTGCTACTTCTATCGGGAAATCCATCATACCGCTTTGCACGCCCGGCTCCTTCATGCGTATTACTTCGGTCTTCTTGTCGAGGAAGTCAATACCTATGTAGGCATCGCGCTGGAAGAGGCGCATTTTGCGCATTTTCTTTAGCGATATACGACTGGAAGTAAGATTTGCAACACAGCCATTATCAAATTCTATGCGTGCGTTTGCAATATCTGCTGTTTCGCTAAGTACCGATACGCCGCTTGCTGAGATACGGCGTACAGGTGATTTCACCAGATGTAGCACTATATCTATATCATGAATCATGAGATCGAGAATCACCGACACATCAGTACCGCGAGGGTTGAATTGCGCCAGGCGATGTGCCTCGATAAACATTGGCTGTAAAGATTGCTCACCTAAGGCAAGATATGCGGGATTATAACGCTCCACATGGCCAACCTGGCATTTCACATTGGCTTCCTTTACCAGCTTTACCAGTTCGCGCCCTTCTTCCAGTGAATGTGCAAGTGGCTTCTCAACAAAAATATGCTTGCCACTGAGCAAACATCTTTTAGCTATTTCGTAGTGGGTAGTGGTAGTAGATATGATATCTACCGCATCTACCGCCTGTATCAATTCGTCTATATCAGTATAGCGGGGAATCTGGTATTGTGCAATTGCCGTTGCAGCCTGTGCATCATCAGGGTCAAAAAAACCAACCAGTTGAATACCTGCAATTTCCTGCCACTGCTGCATGTGAATCTTACCGAGGTGGCCTGCACCAAATATTCCAATCTTAAGCATAGAGCTGCTAAATGGTAAAATATTTAATATTAAATAGGTATAACAAAATGAATGGTTGCAAGATAACAATAAATAGCCACTATCAGATTAGCCCTTCATCTGCCAAACTTAAATATGTTGTAGTTATGACAATAAAACATACAATAAGTTTAATATCGATACTTTCCTACATGCCAATAGTCAAGGGTAGCGAAAATGAACCATTCGTAATATCAGCAGTTTCATTAGTCAATTCAAACTTAGCCTGAAAAGAAAAGGTACCGGATATACGTCTATTAGGGGTATCAATTCTAATAGTTAACATCCCAACGTGAGCGGCATCCGAACGATAACCGTGTGATATGTCTTTATTATAATCAAGATATTCTGCATTATTTGAATATAGTACTGTATTCGGGGTATTAAAATAATACGTTTTACTCTTTATGCCACTTGAGTCATAAACCTCCAATGAAATATCCTGGTTATCATTCTTACCATCCAGAATCAATAAATGATTTGCACTGCTTATAACAGCACTTTGGTAGGTAGTAAAAGATTGTGCGCCTCCGGCACGAAATGAAGAACCATTAATGGTAGCAGTAAAATAACCATCTGAAGGATTATTATTTTTCTTGCAACTCAGAAACAGGAGTGCCAGGGTAGCTACTGAAAAGATTTTTTTCATAAGGATGTTGTTCAACTTACATAAATGTAAATTATCGAATTATAAAAATCAATAATTACAAAAATCAGATCAGCCCTTCATCTGCCAAACTTAAATATGTTGTACCTATGACAATGAGATGATCGAGTAGTTTAATGTCCATAAGGGCAGCAGCTTCTTTCAGCTTTTTTGTTAAATCTTTATCGGCAGCGCTTGGCTTGCTGTTGCCAGAGGGGTGATTGTGGGCAATGATGAGCTGATTGGCGTTCTGCAACAGCGCATTTTTAAGTACTATGCGCGTATCAGCCACTGTGCCGGTAAGCCCGCCACTGCTAATTACCTCATGGCGCAATACTTTGTTGGCCTGGTTGAGATATAACACACAGAATACCTCATGATTGAGGTCGCCTAATAAGGGTATAACAATCTCTGCAGCGTCTGCACTTTTTGTAATAGTAGCGCGCTCAAGGCCTGCGCTCATTTGCCTACGGCGCCCGAGTTCCATAGCGGCGGCAATAGTAATGGCTCTAGCCTCGCCTATGCCCTTAGTCTTTTGCAACTCAAGTATACTTAGGCGGCCCAATTGTTGCAGATTATTATTGGCCAGTGCAAGTATTTCGCGGGCAAGGTCCAACGCCGATTTTTCTTTTGTACCGCTGGAAATGAGAATGGCTAAAAGTTCTGCATCGGTAAGCGAAGCAGCACTTTTCTGAAGCATTTTTTCACGCGGACGCTCGTCTTCAGCCCAGTTCTTTATGCTATTGGAGGGGTTCATGAATGAAAAGTACAGGAATAAGAGAATATTTCCATAAAAAAATAAGGTGTATACTATAATTGATTTCAGCTATTGATATATTAAGGAATTGTGGACCGCTACAATTAACTTCGCTTTTCAAAAATCGTATTATTGTGCCTACCAGCTTTACGCATTTGCCATATAGCGATACCGGAGCTTTCTCTCACCTGGTTACGGATTACCTTAATAATGCAGAAAATATACAAGCCTTCTACAGCTATGCACCAACTACCGAAGGCATACTCGCTGCGATAAAGGAACGTGCGAAATACCCCGTAAACCGCAAAGTGCTGGTAGAAACACTAAACAGGCAATATGAAAAGTTGCCGAAGCATGAAAAGACAGAGCAAAATCTGAAACTGCTGGCTGAAGAAAATACCTATACCATATGTACAGCACACCAGCCAAACCTGCTTACCGGCTATCTGTATTTCATTTACAAAATAGTACATGCTATAAAACTGGCAGAGGAACTAAAAGTCTTACAGCCAGATAAGCATTTTGTGCCCGTGTAC
>Ga0070665_100008343_pt1 | contig 10479 bp, 8 predicted proteins | sample KBSS13metaG_FD_65862 | JGI IMG/M metagenome (GOLD analysis project Ga0070665, IMG submission 65862) | Switchgrass rhizosphere microbial communities from Kellogg Biological Station, Michigan, USA - KBS S1-3 metaG | ecosystem: Host-associated > Plants > Roots > Rhizosphere > Soil ...
ACGACCACCCCGCCTCCGGCGACACCGCAATAATTCCACATCGAGGAGGATTCGAATGAGCGTACGTTCATGGATGTTCGCCGCCAGTGTCGCGGCGATGGCCCTTGCCGGGTGCAAGACAACGCAGCCGCCGGCCGCGGCAGGCACGACCGCACCGCCCGCGACGACCGAGGGCTCGACGAGCGGCACAAGCACCGGCACTACGACCGGATCGACCGGCGGCAGCTTAGGCAGCGGCTCGAGCATCCCGACGCTGGTCAGCGTCAATCTTCAGAATGTGCTCAACAACCTGTCGGTCGACCTCAAGGTAAACCGCGACAATATTCCCGTGACGGCGCAGGTGCCGATTGATGTCGCCGCCAACGTTTGCGGCGTGTCGGTGAGTGCCCTCGCAGCTTCGATCGCCAGCGGTCAGGCGGGGTGCACCGCGACGACGACGACCCCGCAGCTGACGCAGGCCGTACAGCAGCAGATCGCGTCGGGTGGATCGGTGACCGGCGGACCTCAGACGATGGGCGGAACGACGCCCAAGTAAGCCACAGAGACGAAGATTTGTTAGCGCAGCGCGGACTGATATCCGCCCTGCGTTCTTGTTAGTGAACGAACCGCGCCACGACGTCGCGGTAGCTGCGCGACACCTTCACCTGCGCCCCCGAATCGAGCACCAGGAAGCATTCGCCGTTGGTGTGCGGCTTCACCTGCCGGACGAGGTCGAGGTTGACGATCGTCGAGCGGTGGACGCGCTGGAACCGGCGCGGGTCGAGCCGCTTCTCGAGGTCCTTCATCGTCTCGCGCAGAATCAAAGTATTCTCGCCCGTCTGGATGCACATGTAGTCGCCGGCGGCGTCGATCCGTTCGATCGTGTCGACATCGACCCGGAAGATCTGGCCCTGGTCCTTGATGTTGATCATCTTCTCGTAGCGGCCGGGCGCCGGCGCTTCGGGCGACGCCTCGGCGAGCTCTTCGGCGGCCTCGGGCGCGTGCTCGGCCAGCGCTTCCTTGAAGCGTTCTGAATCTTCGATGCCGCGGCGTTCGGCCAGCCGTTGCCGGATCCGGTCCATGGTCGCGGCCAGCCGGTCCTCGTCGACCGGCTTCATCAGATAATCGACCGCCTGCGCGTCGAACGCGCGTAGCGCATGCTCGCCATAGGCCGTGACGAATACGAACAGCGGCGGCTCGACATCCATCAGTCCCTGGATCACCGAGAAGCCGTCAAACCCCGGCATCTGGATGTCGAGGAAGACCAGGTCGGGCTTGTTGGTCTTGATCTGGCGGATCGCTTCGCGGCCGTTGGCGGCGGTCGCGACCACTTCCACGTCCTCATGGGCTTGCAGGCGCAGCTGCAGGCCCTGCGTCGCGAGGGGCTCGTCGTCGACCAAAATGGTCCGGATCGTCATCAGGCTTTGTCTCCGGTTTCGAAGGGAATTTCGAGGATAACGCTAAAGCCCCCACGGTCGTTCTTTCTGGTCTCGAAACGATGCGACGCGCCATAAGCTTGCGTCAGACGGTCGCGAATGTTCGCCAGTCCGACGCCGGTCGATGGGCTCGCCGCAATTTCCGAAGCCGTTCCGTCGCCATTGTCGGCGACTTCGATCCGCACCGCTTGTCCTTCGCGGGTCGCGCTGATCCACATGTCGGCGCCGTTCTCGCTCGGGGTCACGGCATATTTGATGGCATTCTCGACCAGCGGCTGGAGCAGCAATGACGGCAGCCGCGCGCCGATCGTATCCGGTTCGACCCGGAAATGCGGCCGCAGGCGGTCTTCGAAGCGCATCTTCTCGATTTCGAGATAGAGCTTCAGCGTCTCCACTTCCTGCGCCAGCGTGACCTTGGCGGTCGGCTCATTGGCGAGCGTGTAGCGGAGGAACGACGACAATCGGGCGAGCATCGCATTGGCGCGCTCGGTCTGCTTGAGCAGCACCAGCGTCGAAATCGAATTCAACGTGTTGAACAGGAAGTGCGGGTTGAGCTGGTAGCGAAGCATCGCCAGCTGCGCGCTCGACGCCGCGCTCTCGAGCCGCTCGCGCTGCCGGATCTGGTCCTCGAGCAGCAGGAAGTAATTGATCCCGTAGTATAGCGCCGTCCACGCCGCGAGCAGCGCGAAGTCGAGCAGGATCGCGCCGAGGTAGCGGCCGGCCCCGACCGGCTGGAAGTCGGGGTTGATGAAGGTCGAGACGCTCCACGTTTCGATCACCGAGAAGGCCGTCGACGCGAGCACGACCGCGGTGAACGAGAGGCCCAGCGTCAGCACCGGCCGGAGCGTGATCAGGCGCCGGAACAGCGAGGCCATCAGCAAGGTCAGCGAATAACCGGTCGCGGTCAGTAGCAAGGTGTGGACGACGAACATCCAGCTCTTGCTGTTGGCGAAGCCGGAGATCGTCCTCAGGAAGAAATAGCCGCCCCAGCCGATCGACTGGAGCAGCCAGAAGGCGCGGTTCTTGTCGTCGAAGAAGGGGCGATCGAGGCCGATGCCGCGAGCGATCGGCTCCGCCGGCGACTGGATTTTGGGCGTGTCATACGCCCGCTGGGGCGTGGCCGCTCGCTGTTCGAGGGTCGCGCTGTCGGTCGCCATCTCACCCGATATAGGCGAGCCGCCCGCGAAGCCCAAGGGCGCTATTCGGCGCTCACCAAGCCTTCCGGTCGCGCCTGAACCCGTCCTCCTGCGGCAGATTCGGCAAGCAAAGAACTTAACCGCTGGCAGTAATAGCTGGAAATCGGCTGCTTACGAGCGGGTTCGCGCATAGAATCAAAGGCTTAACGGCATCCGCGAAATCGCCAGTGATCCCCCGGAAAAGGAACGGCCTTAACCGGCCTTCAACTCTCTTTGGCTAATGGGCTGGGCTCAGGTGGAACGGCGGGCGGATGTACGAAGCTCCAGACAGGTATAAGCGCTTGGTCTCAGCACGGCTCCCGGGAGGGGAGTCGGCGGGTCTTGCTGCGCGTGAAAACGAAGCGGACAGCTCGCCGTTGCGCGATGTCCAGCTGATCTCGCGCGCCCAGCTCGCGCCGTTCTTCGCCGCCGCCAATATCGTCGCTTCGCTGATGATGGCCGCCAATCTGTGGGGCGCCGCACCGTCCGAATACATCCTGCCGTGGATGCTTGCGGTCGCCGTCATCAATCTCGGCGCGATGCAATTTGCCCGGCACCAGTCGATCGCCTGCGTCGGCCGCTCGGGCCGCAAGGTCCCGCAGTGGACCCTGGTTGGCGAAGTCGCGCTGCGCGCGGTCACCTGGCTGAGCCTCCCGCTGTACCTGTTCCCGACGCTCGATCCGGCCACCCAGGTGATCACGGCCTCGATCACCGCGGGCCTCGGCATCGGTGCGCTCGGCCTGGTCGTCATTCCGGCGTGCGCGACGGCGTGGATGGTCGCCTTCACCTGCGCGGTTAGCGGGTCGCTCCTGCTCGGCCGCCATTCCATGCCGGTCCAGCACATGCTGTCGATCGTCTTCACCATGGGCGTCTCGGTCATCGGCGTCATGACGGTCGCCCGCTGGGCCTTCCATCAGCTCAAGACCAATGCCGACGTCGGCAGCCAGAGCGAAAGCGCGAGCCTGCTGCTCCAGGAATATGAGCAGCGCGGCGTCGGCTGGCTGTGGGCGGTCGATGGCGAAAATCGCGTGACCTACATCAGCTCGCGGATGAGCGCGCTGCTCGGCAAGCCGGCCAGCAGCTTGCTCGGCCATTCGCTGCCGGCGCTCCTTGGCGGCCATGCCGAACTCGGCAAGGTTCTGCTCGAGAAGCAGCCGTTCAATTCGCTCGAAATGGACTTGAGCACGGCCCGCGGTCCGCGCTGGATTTCGATTGCCGGCGACCCGATCGTCGACACCGCCGGCCGCTTCGAAGGCTTCCGCGGCGTTGGCTCGGATATCACCGAGATCCGCCAGACGCAGGAGCGGCTGACCCATCTCGCCAATGTCGACGTGCTGTCCGGCCTGCCCAACCGCGGCCGCGTCCGCCAGCTGCTCGGCGAGGCGCTGCGCTCGGCGACGGGCGGCAATTGCCCGTGCGCGATCATGTTCCTCGACCTCGACGGCTTCAAGCCGGTCAACGACACCTTCGGCCATCCCAAGGGCGACGCGGTGCTTCGCGCGGTTGCCAAGCGGCTGGTCGACGAAGTCGCGGCCGACGGCCACGTCGGCCGGATGGGCGGCGACGAGTTCGCCATCGTCATCACCGACGCCCAGAGCCGCCGCAAGGTCGAGGCGCTCGCCGACCGCATCATCCAGGCGATCAAGGAACCGTATGTGATCGACCAGACCGAGATCCGCATCGGTGTCTCGATCGGTTGCGCGTTCGGGCCGATTGACGGAGCGACGGTCGACGACCTTATCCTCAAGGCCGACCTCGCGCTCTATCAAGCGAAGGACGCCGGACGCGGCTGCGCGCGCTATTTCTCGTCGGAACTGCAGTCCGAGCAGGAAGACCGGGTCCGGCTCGAGGCCGACCTGCGCTCGGCGATTGCCTCGCACCAGTTCCATCTGGCGTTCCAGCCTTTGGTCAATGCCAAGACGCAGAAGCTGGTCGGCTTCGAAGCCTTGATCCGCTGGAACCACGCGCAGCGCGGTTTTGTCCCGCCCAATGTCTTCATCCCCGTGGCAGAGGAAACGGGCCTGATGCCGGCGATTGGCGAGTGGGTGATCGACGAAGCCTGCCGTGCCGCCGCGTCCTGGCCCGAACCGATTACCGTCGCGCTTAACATCAGCCCGAAGCAGATCATCCAGCCCAATTTGCCCAACGTCGTGAGCGAGGCGATTGCGCGCCACAAGCTGCCCGGCAACCGCATCGAGCTCGAAGTTACGGAGGGCGTGTTCCTTGGCGACAACGGTTCGACGCTCGATACGCTGAAGCGCCTGCGTGCGCTCGGCGTCGGCATCGCGCTGGACGATTTCGGCACCGGTTATTCGTCGATCGGCTATTTGAACAAGGCGGTGTTCCACAAGCTCAAGATCGACGGCAGCTTCGTCCGCGAAGCCGGCTCACGGCCGGAGAATGTCGCGATCATCCAGTCGATCGTTCAGCTGGCCAAGAGCTTCCGCATGTCGATCACCGCCGAGGGCGTCGAGACCGCCGAGGATTTCGAGCGCATGCGCGACCTCGGCTGCGACACCATCCAGGGCTATCTGTTCGGCAAACCGCTCAGCTACGAGCGCGCCAACCAGATGGTGCTCGGCCTCAGCGCCAAGCGGATGGCCGGCTAGGCCGCCGTCGCCAGGTCCTGCGTCAGCAGGCGCCAGTTCATTCTTGGATAGGACTGCAATTCCCGGCCGAGGCTGCTGGTGATGAAGGTCAGTCGCTCGACCGTGCGGCTGTTGATCAGCGGGCCGGCGTCGAGATAACGGAACGGCGTGCCCGCGGCCAAGGCCAGGAACTCCGTCTTCGCCGCCGCATCGTCACCGGTCACCAGCACGTCGCTCAGCGTCTCGCCGAATTGCGGATGGTCGAACACCTCCCAGAATACATTCTTGTAGGCGCCGACGACGCGCGCCTGCGGGAACTGGCGTTGCAATTCCTCGGCCGCGCTCGTGTCCCACGGCGTGACGAAATCGGAATAGTCGGCGTTGAACGGATTGCTGACGTCGATCAGCACCTTCCCCTTGAGCGTCCGGCAGTGACAATTGAGCACGTCGCTGAGGCCGTCGCGCACGGCGATCGTCGGAAGGATTGCCGGCGCATCGAGCGCGTCGGCGTTCCGGCCGGCGCGGAGAGTCGGGAGGTCCAGGTCGGCGACAATCGCCGCCGCCCGGTCCGGATCGCGTGAGCCGAGCAAGACGCGCCGCCCGGCGCGGGCGAACATCGCCGCCAAGCGTGACCCCATGCGCCCCGTCCCCAGGACGCCGATCTCGGGCGTCCACTCGTGTTGCGCCGTCATTTCTTCCGATCCTTCAGCAGTTGTTCGACGGGCCGCGGACTAATGCCGATCGGGCCCGCCGCGCCAACTAATGCACGGAGCGATTCGATAAGCCTGTATTATGGTCACAGAGAGAAGACGATTAATCGCCGGAAAAACTTTCCGCCAAAAACTCGTCGGCGCGGATCGCCAGTTCGGTCCGATTCTTGACCCCGAGCTTCTCGAACACGGCATGGAGATAGACCTTCACCGTGCCTTCGGTGACGCCGAGCTCGGCCGCAATTTCGCGATTGCGCAGCCCGCGCCGGACGTAGCGGATCAACTGCCGTTCGCGCGGCGCGAGCGCGACCCGCTCGCCGCTGAAGCTCTCGGCCAGCCGGTCGACCCGGCCCTGCAGCTCGGGATCCATCCAGGTCCGCCCGGCACGGACGGTTTCGAGGCATTCGAGGAGGTAGGCCGGGTCGGAATTCTTCAGCACCATGCCCTGCACGCGCAGCGCCTTCGCTTCCATCAGCGAGGGGTCGTCGATCGCCGCGGTCAGGATCACGATCCGCAGCGCACCGGAGCCGGCCCGCAGCTTGCGGATCACTTCCATCCCGCCGACTTCGGGCATTTCGAGGTCGACCAGCAGGATGTCGGGGTCGATGCCGCCGACGATGCTCAATGCCTCGGCCCCCGTTGCGGCAGTTCCGGCGAGCTCGAACCCGGTGTCGCGCAACAGCACTTCGATCGCTGTGCGGATCATCGGGTGATCGTCGGCCAACAGGATTCGGGTCATGCGCTACGTCCACCGATCGGGAGGGAAATCGAGAGTTTGGTCACCTTCATGCCGCGCGACAGGTCGATCATTCCGCCGGCCTGGTCGACCCGTTCGCGCAGCGACTTCGGCAGGTCGGTATGGTCGCCTTCCCTGGGGTAAGCCGCGCCGTCGTTGATCATGTCGATCTGGATCGTCTGCTTGCGGACCGCCACGGCGATGCGCACCGATTTTGCGCCGGCGTGGCGAACCGCATTGGCGATCCCCTCGCGCACGATCTGGTGGGCGTCGAGATGGAGGTCGGTCGAGACCATCAGGTCCGAATTGTCGGCAGCAAATTCGCAGTCGATCGCCCATTGCCGCGCAAGCCGCCCAGCCAGCGACTCGAGGTCGCGCGACAGGTCGCTGAGTGAAATCTTCGAGCCGGTGCGAAGCGCGGTAATGAACGCCCGGAGCTCGCCCTGCTCCTGCAGCATCAGTTGCTTGAGTTCGTTGAGCTCCGGCTCGAGTTGCCGCCCCGAAGCTTCCGAGCGCTTCATCGCTTCCAGCCGGAACGCGGCGCCGGCAAGGAACTGGACCACGCTGTCGTGGAGATCGCGGGCAAGCGCGATGCGCGAGCGTGCTTCGGCGCTTTCCGCCGCGGCACGGAGCAAGGCATGGCGCTGGATATGAGCCGCCAGGTCGGCCGACAGTTGCTCGCCGATGTCGAGGTGATCGGTCGATAGCGACAAGCCTTCGAGAAATAGCTGGCCTTCGCCGGTCCCGGTGCGCAGCGGAACGGCGAGGCCGCGCTCGAGCTCCAGTCCGGCGATGAGCTTGCCGCCAATCAGCTCTTCCGGCGGCAGCGTCCGCAAGTTGCGCTCTGCGTCGCGCATCAGGGTTCGTCCGCGCGGGAAATCGTAGAGCAGCGACATGTCCGTGATCGGCGGCGGCGCGGCGCCATCCAACGACCGCACCGCGACTTCGCCGTCACGGCTGGTAACTTCTACCGTCTCGCCATTGGCGTCGTGCCACAGGATTGCACCGCGCGCGGCGCGCAGCGCTTCCATCGTCGCGGCCAGGCCGGTTTCCAGCGGCGATCGATCGAGCCGCGGTTCGGCCAGCAACTCCTCGGCCGAGGGCATGCGCGCGCGCCATTGGTGGATGCCGAACCAGATGATGATCAGCGACAGGATCACCAGATGCCCGGCGCGGACGATGAACCGGTAGAGCTGGAAGCCGATGCTCGAATTGGCCGAGACAATGCCCGCGACGAGATACAGGATCGCGACCAGGATCGCGGTCAGCACCGTCTCGCGCCAGCCCCAGCGGATCGACGCCGACAGCAGGATGAAGACAAAGAAGACGAAGAACGGGCTGGTGTAGCTCTCGGTCAGGAACACGAGGATGGTGAACATCAGGATGTCGACCGCATGGGCCGGCCCGGCGAGCTTCGCGTCGAGCCACCAGTCGTTCCAGGTCACCGCGGCGATCACGCCGGCGAACACCTGATAACCAACGAGCAGCATGTAGGTCTGGAGCGGCGCCAGCGCCGGCTGGCTGATGTCGATGCCGATCGCGACCATGAACAAGGTCGCCAGCAACAAGCGCCCAAGGGCGATCACCCGCCCCGAATAGAGTGTCAGCCCGCTCCCCACGACGGTGGGGATAACCCAAGCCGCGTCACAACACTAACTTTCGATATCTTCGAATCACTTCAAGGGCTTGGTAGGTGAGTGGAACTACCATTACCTTCCCGAAGAGCGCCGGCCCCATCCGGCGCTCTTCTTTTTTGGGCTCAGCGTTTCTTGGCCTTGGCCGCGGCCCCCTTGCCGGCCGGCTTGAGCGGCCGCTTCGACACCGGTTTCTTCCCCGCGCCCTTACCATCCGCGCCGTAGAGCTGCAGGAAGGCGTCGGCGGCGAGCGTCGCGGATTTCTGGAGAAATTCCGGATCGGGGCCGGGAATCGCCTGGAGCAGGCGCCGCTCGAACAAGTCCCACTCGTTGAGCCCCTTCCAGTGCATCGCCGCGGTCCACGGGTCGGCGCGCTTCAAAATGCCGTCGTCCATCATCATTTCGAACCGGTCGGCGAGCCGCTGCCACGCGGGGCGCAGGACGGTTTCGTAGAAATTCTTGCCGATCGTCGTTCCTTCGGGGAGCGTGGCGACCATCCGGATGTTCGCCACCGGCGTCGCTGACAGGCGCCGCATCATGTAGGCGAAGCCGAGCTTGATGAGCCCGTCGCGCAGCTCGTTGGCCGCGAGGATTTCATTCATCAGCCGGTCGGCTTCCTCGGTCACGTCGTAAACCAGGACCGCCGAGAGGATTTCTTCCTTCGAGTGGAAATAGCCGTAGAGCGTCGCCTTCGAGCCGCCGACCCGCTCGGAGATCATCGACATCGACGTCCGGTCGAAGCCATGCTCCTCGAACAATTCCTGCGCCGCTTTGACGATCTCGTGACGCTTCTCTTCCGTTCGTACTCGGGCCACGTGGCTTCCTTATATAACCGTACTGAACGGTATACTTAAGCTGACGCCCGAAGAATGACAAGGGTACGGCGATTCGCCGAATCGGCCGGAATCGCGGGTTTGCCCCGCAGTGCGCGGCGCCACCCGCTGTCGCAAAAATCTTGATGTTCCAACCTGTACGGTACGGTTTAGTTATTATTGACACCGGACCGCGACTCGCCTAATAAGCGAACCGTACGGTTCAGTTTAAGAACCGAACAGGGAAAAGACTGACTGCCGAACAAATCCGCCTGGTGGCCGTGCCGCCGGGGGCGGTGGCGCTCGGCCGAAAAACAGGAGGAATTTATGGCGGAACGTGATCCTTTCGAACTTCACGACGGCGGCATGCACCAGCCGGTAGTTGTCGAGGATGCCCAGCCGATCGTGGCCGCGGCGAAAAAGAAGAAGCGGGTGAAGGTGCTGCTCGCGCTGGCGGCCGCCAAGGTGGCGATCGGCGGGGGCTGGTACATGCTCCACGACGATGGCCACGTCGCGACCGACAATGCCTACGTCAACGCGGACTCGGCGCAGGTCACCCCGCTGATTTCCGCCGCGGTGACCGACGTCGGCGTCGTCAACACGCAGGTGGTGCGCAAGGGCCAGGTCCTGCTGCGCCTCGACGACAGCGATGCGCGGCTTGCGCTGGCCAAGGCCGAGGCGGAATATCTGAAGGCCCGGCGGCAATTCGCCCAGACCTCGGCGACGAGCGGCTCGCTCAGCGCCCAGGTCGGCGCGCGCAACGCCGACATCGGCCAGGCCCAGGCGCAGCTCGCCGCGGCCGAAGCTAATTTCCACAAAGCGGACATCGACCTCTATCGCCGCTCGGCGCCGGCCAAGAAGGGCTTCGTCTCCGGCGATGTCCTGACCGTCGCCCGCAACGCCTACGACACCGCACAAGCCAACGTCGCCGCGGCGCGGGCGGGGATCGCCCAGGCCGATGCGGCGCGGGTTGCGGCGCGCGAAAGCTTCGCTGCCAACCAGGCGCTGATCGCCGGCGCGACCGCCGACAGCAGCCCCGACGTCGCCGCCGCCAAGGCCAAGCTCGACCAGGCCCGCCTCGACCTCGAACGGACCGTGATCCGCGCGCCGATCGACGGCGTCGTCACCAACCGCCAGGTTCAGGTCGGCCAGCGCATCGGTGCCGGTTCCCCGGTGATGACCATCGTCCCCGTCGGCAGCGTCTACGTCGACGCCAACTTCAAGGAAGGCCAGCTGAAGCGGGTCCGTCCGGGCCAGCGCGTCGAGCTCGTCTCCGACCTTTATGGCAGCGACGTCGTCTTCCACGGCCGCGTCACCGGTTTCTCCGGCGGCACCGGCTCGGCCTTCTCGCTGATCCCGGCGCAGAACGCGACCGGCAACTGGATCAAGGTGGTCCAGCGCCTGCCGGT
>Ga0070665_100008344_pt1 | contig 10479 bp, 4 predicted proteins | sample KBSS13metaG_FD_65862 | JGI IMG/M metagenome (GOLD analysis project Ga0070665, IMG submission 65862) | Switchgrass rhizosphere microbial communities from Kellogg Biological Station, Michigan, USA - KBS S1-3 metaG | ecosystem: Host-associated > Plants > Roots > Rhizosphere > Soil ...
AGTGCTGACAGCGAGACTGCCAGGTTGGTCACCGCCCCTGCATCGTCCGGGCGTAACTCGAGATAGCTTTCGTAAGCGGTCCGCGCCGCCGCGAAATTCTCTCGAGCGAACAGCGTATCGGCGAGGAATCCGAGTGCCGTCGCGTGCGCCTGGTCGCGAGCCCCGGTCATCGAGAGAACCAGCCGCAGCTGTTCCTCGGCCTGCGGCCACTGCTTCTGGAGCATGAAGGCGCGGCCCATCATGGTGCGCGCCGAAACCACTTCCGCGAGCATTGGTTCGAGTCGAACGAACTGCTCGAGCGACGCCAACGCTTCGTTGGTTCGTCCCTGGTTGAACAGCTCGCCGCCGAGGTGATAGTAGGCGCGCGAGAAGCGGGGAGCGACGTTCCGCAGGCGCGCGATCGCCTCGTCGTGACGCCCGACGACCGCCAGCTCCTGCGCGACGGACGCCTCAGCTGACGGTGACGGCCAGCGCGCCAGCACGGTCTCGGCCAGACCGAGCGGCGTCTCATATTCCCGGTTGCGTGCCGCTGTCGTCGCGCCAAGGGCAATCGCCACGATCGCTGCGACTATCGTGACGCTCGCGGGACCGCGCGGTCGCTGACGTCCGACCCATGTGAGACCAATCATCGCCAGAGCGACCAGCGCCATGAGCGGGAGGTACATGCGCCGCTCGGCGCCGACTTCCGTGGCGATGGGAAGGATGCTCGTCGTCGGCGCCAGCGTCAGGAAGAACCAGGCGCCCAGGAAGCCGAGCACAGGCCGCCGCCACAAAGCAACCGCCGTCAGCGCGAGACACACGAGAACGACGAGCGCGTAGGGAAGAACGTCAGCGAGCGTGAGCGATCGCGGCCAGCCGTAGTTGGCCACGAGCGACGTCGGCCAGACCGCGAGTCTCAGGTAACGCACGATCATGACCGTCTGGTTCAGCAGGTAGGTCCACGGAGACACGCTCGTGGAGAAGCCCGCGGAGTAGACGCGCGCGCCGGTCTGCAGCAACGCAGCCAGGATCAGCCAGGTCGACGCGAGCGCGCCGTAGAAGCGCCAGCGTTGCGCGAGCGCCTGTTTCAGCGATCCGAAGACGAGCGTCGCATCGTAGAGCACGACGGCGACCGGCGCGGTCACCATCGACTCCTTGCATGCCATCCCCGCGCCGCAGGCCGCGACGGCGAGTGCCTGCCATGCACTGGGCCGGCGCGACCCGATGGCGCGGCTTCCGGCATAGATCGTCACCAGGTACGCGAGCGCCATCATCGATTCGCTGCGCTGCGTCATGTAGTCGACGACTTCGCTCGTGAGCGGGTGGACGCTCCAGACGAGCGCGATGGCCAGCGCAAGGTCTGGCGCCCTCTGCCGCAGCCACTCCGGCAGCCGCGGTTGGAGCAGCGTCCGATGCGCGAGCGCGAACAGCATCACCGCGCACAGCAGGTGGATACCGATGTTCCAGAAGTGATAGCCGCGCACGTCGAGGCCGCCGAAAGTGTAGTTGACGGCCATCGACGCGTTCACCAGAGGCCGGCCGGCGGTCGGTACCTCACGTGCGGCGCCAAACACCTGGCTCGACCAACGGCGAATGCTGGTGTTGTTGAGGACCGAGACGCTGTCGTCGAAGATGAACGGATGGTCGATGCTGTTGGCGTAGACCGCCGCGCCGGCAGCGATCAGCACGGCGATGCGCCACCAGAGGCGGCGTGCTGGCCGCGCCGGGACCGCGGGCGGAGGAGGCTTCTGGCGGCGTTGTGCGCGACGTGTGGACATGCCGGACGGATGCGACTTCCCGTGCTCTACAAAGGATAGTGCAGGGTCAGTCCGAGCAGCGTGACGAGGAAGAGGACCACCGGAGTCAACGCGAGAAAGACGACGATGGTGTAGCCCATGACGTCGCGTGCGCCGAGTTTGAACAGTCCCAGCATCGGCAGCATCCAGAACGGCTGCACGAGATTGGCGAGCGCCTCACCGAGATCGTAGGCCGCCACCACCCAACCCAGGTGGACGCGCAGCGTGTGCGAGGCCGCCATGACGTACGGCGCTTCGATCACCCACTTCGATCCGCCGGAAGGCACGAACACGCCGAGCACGGCCGAATAGAGCGCCACGAGCGGCGGAAATGTTGCCGGGGTCGAGACGCGGACGAAGAGGTTGGCCACCTGTTCGTTCAGGTGCGTTGCCGTGATGACCCCGGCGATGCCGGCGTAAAAGGGAAACTGAAGAATCACGCCCCACACCGCGGGTGTCGCGTCCTGCACCGCCCGCATGAGTCGCGCCGGCGTTCCGTGAAGCAGAAAGCCGAGCAGCAGGAACGCGAGGTTCAGGATATTCAGATTCAGCGCGTTCAACGGCTCGTCCGCCTCCCAGAAGTAGCGCGCGAGATACGTCAAGCCGAGCGCGACGACGACCCACGACAGAATCGGCGACAGTTCGAGATACTGTCCGGGTGTCGCCGCTGCTCGTGGTTCGGTCGTCGTCTTTCGTTCGCCGAGGTCGATGCCCAGATCCCGGGCGGTTCTGGCCCGCGCCGCCGGCGGCGTCGCAAGCCACATCACGCCGACGACGACGAGGATCTCGACTGCGATGGCGACGAAACTTTGCCACAAGAAGATCGTGTGGCGGAACGGGATCAGGCCGCCGGCCACGATTCCACCGTGCGAGACGATGTCGCGGATCGCCGGCTGCAGCGCGCCTGGGGTCGCCATCTGCAGGGCCGCCGATCCGCTGAGTCCCTGCGCCCAGATGCTGCCCAGTCCCAGCATGCTCGCCGCGGCGAGGGCGCGATAGTCGACGCCGTCCAGGCGCCGCGCGATCTCGATCGCGAGCACGGCGCTGAACACGAGGCTGAAGCCCCAGTTGAACCAGCTACTGGCGAGCGCAAAGAAGGCGACGAGCGCCACGGCGCCGCGCGGCGAACGCGGCCACGAGGCGATCGTACGAATGAGGCGGCCCATCGGCGGCGACGTGGCCAGCACGTGGCCTGTGATGATCACCAGGGCCATCTGCAGCGTGAAGGGGATCAGGTCCCAGAACCCGCGACCCCAGGCGTCGATGGTTTGCAGAAGCGTGGCGGGCGTCGCCAGCAGCGCCGCGGCGATCACGAGGACGGTGGCGACGAGCGCGAAGATGAACGCGTCGGGTACCCAACGCTCGGTCCAGTCGGTCAGCGCCAGCGCGGTGCGCGCGACTGGTCCCGGTTGATCTGTCATCCTGCGTGGCGGTTACCTTAACATAGGCGTCCAATGACGCTGCTCAGCGAAAGCCCCACGGTCCTCCCGATCCACCGCAAGATTCTCGCGTTCTCGTTCATCGGGTGGATCTTCGATTTCTACGATCTGCTCCTCCTCAGCTTTCTCGTGTCGCCGTCGATTACGTCAATCGTGAAGGATCTCGCGCTCACGCCGAACGAGGTGGCGATCCTGCTCGGCACGCCGCTCGCGTTCACGGCGGTTGGAGGGTTCATCGGCGGCGCCATGGCGGATCGATTCGGTCGCAAGCCGCTGCTGATGCTCACCATTCTCGTCTACAGCATCGGCACGCTCGCCTCGGGTATGGCGATCGGGTTCTGGTCGCTGTTGATTGCGCGCGCGGTCACCGGCATCGGCGTCGGCGGCGAGTGGGCCGTCGCGCACGCGCTGGTCGGGGAGACGGTGCCGCCGCAGGTGCGGGGCCGCTACGGCTCGTATCTGCAAAGCGGGTCGGCGTTCGCCCGCTTCTTCGCGTCGATGATGGGCAACGTCCTGGCGCCGTATATCGGGTGGCGGCTCGCGTTCATGGTCTCCGCGCTGCCGGCGCTGCTGGTCGTGTTCATCCGCCGGGAAATGCCCGAGTCCGACGTGTGGCTGCTGAGCGTCAAGGACGGCGTGAACAAGCGGCTCGGCTACGTCGCGGCGCTCGGCCAGATGCTGGGACCCGCGCTGCGAAAAACCACGGCGCTCGCCCTCTCGGTGACGACGTTCAATATGGCGGCCTACTGGTTCAAGACGATCTGGCTGCCGACCTACCTGCTCGAAACGCGCGGGCTGCAACGCGGCGACGTCGCCTGGCTGCTGCTGATGGATCAGATCGGATCGGTCGCCGGCTACATCGCGTTCGGGTTCGCGAGCGACCGGTTCGGCCGGCGTCCCAGCTTCACCGCGTTTTCCGTCATCAAGGCCCTCGGGCTGGCGATGATCACGCTCGGCTGGAACGCGGCGGGCGGCTACACTGTCACGACATTCGGTTTCATGCTGCTGGTCGGTTTCGGCGAGGGCAACTGGGGATGCATCGGGCCGTTGCTGAACGAAGTGTTTCCGACGTCGGTTCGCGCGGCCGCGCTCGGGATCATCTACAACACAGCCCGGGGCGTTCAGTTCCTGGCGCCGATGATCATCGGAATGGTCGCGGCGCGATCGACGTTCGGCGCGGGGATCGCGCTGGCGGTACCGTTCGCGTTGCTCGCGGGCGCCATGGTCTGGACGCTGCCCGAGACCAAAGGCGTGCGGCTGATGTCGGAGTTCGCAAAGGCCGGCTAGTGGCCGGGCCGAAAAGGCGCCAGCCTAGCGTTCGGGAGAACATCATGCAGAGAGCAGTGATCGCGCTCGCGGTTCTCGCCGTCCTCGATTCTTCCGCCGCCCGTGCCCAGAGTTCACCGGTACCGTCCGACGCGGCGATCCGCCAGATTCTCGTCGACCGCATCGACGTCCAGAAGCAGAGCGTCGGGATTGTCGTCGGCGTGATCGAGCCGTCAGGCCGGCGGGTCGTTGCCTATGGCAGCGCCGCCAGGAACGACGCACGCCCGCTGAACGGCGACACGCTCTTCGAGATCGGTTCAATCACCAAGGTCTTCACCTCGCTGTTGCTGGCCGACGCGGTCGAGCGTGGCGAGGTCGCGTTGACGGATCCGGTCGGGAAGTTCCTGCCGGCCAAGGTCAAGATGCCGCAGCGCGGCGGCCGTGCAATCACGCTCCAGGATCTGGCCACACATACGTCGGGCCTGCCGCGCCTTCCGACGAACATGGCGCCGAAGGATCCGGCGAATCCCTATGCGGATTACACGTTCGAGAACCTCTACGCATTTCTGTCCGACTATCAGCTGACGAGGGACATCGGGAGCCAGTACGAATACTCGAATCTCGGCGGCGGCCTTCTCGGCCACGCGCTGACGCTGGCGGCGCACGCCACCGACTACGAGACGCTGGTGCGCGCACGCGTCACCACACCGCTCGGAATGCCGAGCACGACGATTACGTTGACACCGGAGATGAAGTCACGGCTGGCAGCGGGCTATGGTCCGCAGCTGGATCCCGTGTCGAATTGGGATTTGCCGGCGCTCGCGGGTGCCGGAGCCCTGCGCTCGAGCACGAACGATCTGCTGACGTTTCTGGCCGCGAACATCGGTCTCGTGAAAACACCGCTCGCTCCCGCGATGGCGACGATGCTCACGGTCAGGCGGCCGACCAGTGCGCCGAATCTGTCGGTGGCGCTGGGCTGGCACGTGCTGACGACGCACGGCAAGGATCTCATCTGGCACAACGGCGGTACAGCGGGATATCGCACGTTCATCGGCTTCAATCCGGCCACACGCGTGGGCATTGTCGTCCTGTCGAACGCCGGGACAGCGGCAGGACCAGACGACATCGGCCGGCATCTTCTCGACACGGAACTGCCGCTGCTGCCTGCGCAGACGGCGGCGCGCACGGAGATCACCGTCGATCCGGCGACGCTCGAAAAATACGTGGGGCGCTACCAGCTGGCCCCGGCGGCGATCTTCACGATCACGCGCGAGAACAATCACCTGTTCGAACAGCTGACAGGACAGCCGCGCTTCGAGATCTTCGCGGAGAGCGAAAAGGATTTCTTCCTGAAGGTCGTCGATGCGCAGATCGCATTCGAAGCGGACGGCGCGGGCAAGGCGACCGCGCTGGTGCTGCACCAGAACGGCGCCGTTCAACGCGCCAGGAGAATCGAAGGCGAGCCGATCGCGCCGAAAGAGATCGTGCTCGAGCCCAGGGTCTTCGACGGCTACGTGGGCCGCTATCAGCTGGCGCCGACGGTGTTTGTGACATTCACCCGCGAGGACGCCCACTTCTTCACGCAAATCACCGGACAGCCGCGCCTCGAGATCTTCGCGTCCAGCCCGCGTGAGTTCTTTCTGAAAGTCGTCGATGCGCAGCTCACGTTCGAGGTGGACGCGAATGGCCGCGCGACCGCAGCCGTCCTTCACCAGAGCGGCAGAGACATGCGCGCGCCGCGGGTCGAGCAGTAGCGACGTCTACGTGCTCGGTTCGGCGCGAGGAGCCTGACGTCGCGCAGTGGCGAAAGCGAGGCCGGCGATGAACAACGCCTCTGCCTGGCCGCTCGCGAGCTCGACGCCGAACAGGCTCGCGATAAAGGCGCCCCCGATCGCACCCTGCATGGCCAGCCGAATGATCGAATCACCGCCGGGCCACGCGCCTTCGAGCCAGACGAGCGCGTAAGCCGCGGCACCGGCCACGCCGAAGGCCGCGATCCGTCCGGCCAGGAGCGCGCGCTCAGGGTTGACGAAGATCCCCGCCTTTCCCAGAGCAGCGATCGCGAGCGCAAGGCCGGCGGCGTACGTAAGCCCCCGGCGGATTCCCGGCGCGGATGTGGCCAACGCCGCTGCTCCTGTGCAAAGGCCGACGACAGCCGCACAAAGCGCGACGTCGGCAAACGCGGGCCGGATGGACGTCAGGACCGCATGGATCGCCGCGGACACTGAGCTCTGTAGTGACAGCCAGGCGGCCGCGAGAGCCGCGCATCCGAGCAGCAGCGTTGCGGCCGTTCGCCGCACGGCGCGGGAGGGCAGAAGAGCCCCCGAGAACAGCACCAGCGCGACGAATAGCCACTCGGGACGGCAAACGGGTCCGCGAGGGGCTTCTGGCGCGCGCACCAGCCAGATCGCGAGCGCAATGGAGTACGCGGCACACGCCGCGACGCGCACGCCGCTCAATTCGGGAACGCCGGCCACACAGAGGCCGGCGAGAAGCAGCGTCATGCAGAGGACGTCCACGTCAACGCCGCCGAGCAGTCCGGCGAGACGAGCGATCAACAGTACGACGAGCGACATCCAGCAGGCGGCCGCGGCGCGTTCGCGGCCGAATCGGAGAGCGAACCTCGCCGCCGAAATCACGGGAATCGCCGCGTACGGCACGATCAGCATGTAGAACGGCATGAGGATTCTGTCGGCGTAGACGTGAGGCTGGAACAGGACGACCACCGCGAAGTGGGTGAGTGCGACGATGAGCGGGATCAGGAGGACGGCCGTAGGGCGCGGTGACTCGATCCAGGACAGGCCGGCGAGTCCGATCAATGCGGCAATCCAGGTGACGACGTAGAACCACGACGTTCCGGCCTGGGGACGCATCGCTTCGAACCAGCCGAGGGTGTATTGCGCTTTCTGCCACAGTCCGCGGCTGAAGCCGCCTGGCTGTTGCCTGGCGAATTCGACGACCGCTTGTACACGCGGATCGAGACCCAGTCGCTCGTACTGCGCCTTGCGATCAGGGGCGATCGTCAGAGGCGGCGGGGAGTTTCCGACGAACAGAACGATCGGGCCCTCGGAAGAGACGATCACGAAACGGTGCGCGACGACCCAGTTCCGAATCGTCGCCGTCGATGTGACGAGGCTCATCGTCGTCATCAGGATGGCGAGCGCTCCAAGGCGTCGCCGACTCCATCCCATCGCCACGGCAAGCGCCGGGAAGATACCGGCCCACCCAAGCAGCAGCGACGAGCGCGCCAGTGTGGCGAGGCCGCCGACAATGCCGGCCGCGATCGCACGCTGGCGCGACGGCACGACGGCAAAGCGGAGCAGGGTGTAGATCCACAGGCAAACGAGCGGCACGAAGAGGACTTCTGTCAGCAGGATGCCGGACCACGGCGAGAATTTTTCGTAGACGACGAGGACGGCCGTCACCAGCACGGCAAGGCCGGCGGATTCGTCGAACAGCAGCACCGCGGTTCGCCAGAGCGCGATGATGGTCGCGATGACGAACAGCCGCTGCACGAAGCACACGCCGAAAAGGTCGTCACCGAAGACCCAGTGGCAGGCGGCGAGAAAATAGGGATACAGTGGCTGCTGAAAGAACGGCTCCCCGTGTCCGAGTTGTGCGCCCGCGGTCATCCACAACCCGTGCAGCCCGATGTCGCGCGCGCGCGTCTCGTACGAAAGCCAGTCGTCGCCTCCCGACAGCGTGATCATGCGTCCGAGCATCGGCATCGCGGCGACGAGTCCGTCGGCGATTCCGAACAGCCACGCGAGCGTCAGGGCGGCGTGGGGATCGAAGCCTGCACGCAATCGGCGGTAGGCGCTGCTGATTCCGGCAGCCAGCTGCGAGAGCAGCCACACGATCAGAGCGACGTCCAGGACTCCGGCGAGCGTGCGGACAATTCTGTCCGCCGCGAGCGCTAATGCGGATGCCCGGCGGCGAACCATCACCTGATCGTCGAACGGCCGATCGCGCCCGCCGACGACTCGCCCCGCGTCCAACTGTCTCGCACCGCCCTGCGGCACCGACCAGTTGATGTTGACGCGGTAGTAGCCCGGCGGAAGCGTGACGACGCCCGTCCAGCGCTCCCCGGCCGCGACGCGGGCGGACAGAGCGCTTCCCACGCTCAGTTCGGCGGCGCCGCCCGGCGAGAAGAGGTAGAGCGTTTCCGGTGTGGACGATGTCACCCGCCAGTAGCCTTGCCACGCGACCGAGAAAGGCAGCGCCTTTCTGTCGGGGTCGCCCTCCCTGTAGAAGTTGAAACGCGTCTCGTCGTTGAAGAACGCGAGCGGCACGTCCGGCTCGCCTTCGACGCCAAAACGCAGGCGGTGATCCGTTCGCGTAAACGAGGAATCAGCCGGCTCGGTGCCTCGTTCGGCCGGTCCCGAAAAATTCGCGTTGGCGTAGTAACGGACTGAGAATCCGCGCGGGACGATCGCGGTCATCCCGAGAGCTATCTTGAGCGCGAGCGCCGTCACGATCGCGAGCCAGGGAAGAGCGGTACGGCGGGCGAAGGCGGACCAGCACACGATCGCGAACGCGGTGGTCGAGAGAAGCCCGAGCGGGCGGCCAGAAAAGAGCCCCCACCCTTCAACGGGGACGAGGAGGTACGCGGCCCACGCGCAGAGGGCGGCCGCACGGACCCAGCTTCGCGGCTTCGCTGGCGTGGTGGACATGTCCCTCAGCGAGCGCTGCGTTGGTAAGAGCTACGTCAGTTCGAAGATCGTGGCCTTGGTCGCCGCGCCGATCGGCGCGTCCGTGTGCACCCGCCATGCAATCAGTCGCATGGCGCGGATTATAATCGCGCGCGACGCAGATATGACAGAACGGATGATCGCCGGTCGCTCGTGGTTCGCCGTTCGGCGTGCGACGTTGGCCGTTCTTGGTTTGTCGTTCGTCGTACTGGCGCTTTGGAGCGCGAGCCTTTCAGGCGAGCGCGGCCGCTCAACCGAGAGCTCCGCATTCCAGGATCCGCAGTCCAGGACCGTGAACTGGCCGCTCCACAATCTCGACCTCGCCGGCAGCCGATTTTCGGCGATGGACCAGATCAACACGACCAACGTCGCGACGCTGACGCCGCGCTGGCTGTTTCAGACCGGCGTGATCGATGGCGTCAGCAATCAGACGACGCCGGTGATCGTCGATGGCGCGATGTACGTTACCGATCCACGCGGCAGCGTGTATGCGCTCGACGCCGCGGATGGACGTCTGCGCTGGACGTTCGACGTCACCGAACTGATCGGCGGCGGGGCCAAGGCCGGCTACATCTTCCGCAACCGCGGCGTCTGCTACGCCGACGGCATCGTCTACACCGGGGCCGGATCGTTTCTGTTTGCGCTCGACGCGAAGACCGGCAAGCCGATCAAGACGTTCGGCAAAGATGGGCAGGCCGCCGTCATCCTCGACGTGATCAAGGAACGATATCCCGACGTGACAGCCGCGATCACGCTCGGGTACTGGTTCACGACGGCGCCGCAGTTCTACAACGGCGTGATTTACATCGGCAGCTCGCGCAGCGAAAGCCATATCCCTGGCGGTCACGTGCTCGCAGTCGATGCGAAGAGCGGGAAGGTGTTGTGGCACTTCAACACGATCCCGCAGGACGGACGGGATCAAGGGTGGGATGTCGCCGGTCCGACGTGGGTCGGCGGCGAGCGCAACGGCGGAGGCATCTGGGAGACGCCGTCGATCGATCCTGAGCTGGGACTCATGTACGTCGCGGTGGGCAATCCGTTCGGCGAGAGCTCGAAACGTCTCGGCGCCAATCTTTTTACCGATTCGATTCTCGCGCTCTCGCTCAGCACCGGCGCGCTCAAGTGGCACTACCAGCAGGTGCATCACGACGTCTGGGACTACGACTCCGGCAACCAGCCAATCCTGTTCGATATGGATGTGGCCGGCCGACGCGTGAAGGCGCTCGCCGAGGCCAGCAAGAACGGGTATCTCTACATCCTGAACCGGGAGACCGGGCAGCCGGTGCACCCGATCAAGGAGATGCCGGT
>Ga0070665_100008348_pt1 | contig 10477 bp, 12 predicted proteins | sample KBSS13metaG_FD_65862 | JGI IMG/M metagenome (GOLD analysis project Ga0070665, IMG submission 65862) | Switchgrass rhizosphere microbial communities from Kellogg Biological Station, Michigan, USA - KBS S1-3 metaG | ecosystem: Host-associated > Plants > Roots > Rhizosphere > Soil ...
GCGTCCTTGCCAGGCGAGACGGGCTCGCTGCCAAGCAACCAGCGCCCCAGTCTCCTTGCATCCTCCACGCGCACGCAGCCGTTGCTGAGGTTGCGGTTCGCCTTCGCGAACTTCTCATGGTCCGGCGTATCGTGAAGATAGATGTCTTCCGGGTTAGGGAATGGAAATTTCAAAATTCCCATCGAGTTGAGGGGACCGGGGTCCTGCCGGATCTTCAAATGCACCGTGCCGGCCGCCGCGCCCTTCCAGTCGATCGACTTGGGATCGACGACTTTCTCCCCGCTCCAGTCTTCAACCACGTCGTAGCCGTGCGACTTAAAATAGCCGAGGCCGAGTTTGAGGACGTTCGGCGCGATCGTCTTCCGCACCAAATGGTCGGGCGAGTGCCAGTATGGGTTGTACGTGATGTAATACATGTAGCTGGCGATGAGCGGCGTCGGAAGTTCCTTCGTGCCGGTAATGACCTTCATCGAGTCCACCACCTGCCCGTTCTGGTAGAGCGTCAGGGTCGAGGCGCCAGCGTCGACCAGCAGGAACCGTCCACTGGCCGGCAGTGAGCGAACGCGATCGAGGTTCGCTAGCAAGCGTGGATCCGGCGTCAGGTTCCCCGAGGCCTGGGCCTGGGACCACCCCGCATCGCGAAGCTGCGCATAGATGGGATTCACATCCGCCACTGAGGCCATGTACGCGCCGAGCGACGGCGCGGCAGCGGCGGTCAGCAGGATCTGATCGGTCCGAGCGCCCTGCGGCTGAAGAACCGGGTAGGCGTAAATCATGCCGGTCGTCGGGCGCTTGACCTGCTGAGCGTAGGCTACCCACGCGGTGGACAGGACCCGCTCCGCGGCCGCCACATCTTCGGCTCGTCCGCTCTGCGCCTGGGCGAGGGCCGCTTCGACCTGAGCCGCAAGCTGCGGCCCCGAAGCCATCCCATCAAACGGCGCGCGCTTCAGCATCGCAACGAGTTGCCCCGCCGCCGGATCGGCCGCGCCGCTCCGGAACCAAATGTTGGTGCCACTTCGGGCGGCATAATAAGCAGCGACGCTGGTTGCAGCGGACACGCCGCCGATCCCGGGATCGCCAACAGTCTGGCCACTGGCGTTCACGCCAGTCCCGAGCAAAACCAATCCTGCCGTCATTGCCAGCAATTTCGGGTGCTTCATCCTTGCTCCCCCAACAGTCATGTCGCAAATTCCTTCGAATGTAGCGTAGCTTATCTATCATCCAAGCTGCATTTGCGATGAACCTGCATCCACCAGCCGGAGTGTGGCTTGGGTGCGACAAGCGACAGAGCCGCCGACCGGGTGTTGGTCTTGGCCGAAATTCATCGCATAGCGCGCCCGAAACCGCAGAGTTCGGAAGAGGACAGCATGGATATCAAGGGAATTGCCGCAGTGGTTACGGGGGCGGCATCCGGCCTCGGCGAAGCCACGGCTCGTGAGCTAGCGGCGCGGGGCGCGAAGGTCGCCGTATTCGACCGAGACCGTGAGCGCGGCGAGCAAGTCGCGGGCGACATCGGCGGAACGTTCTGTGAAGTCGACGTGACCAGCGATGAGCGGGTGGCCGCGGCCTTTGCCAAGGCGCGCGAAGTGCATGGCCAGGAGCGGGTGCTGGTCAATTGCGCGGGAGTCGCGAACGCAGCCAAGACGGTAGGGCGCGACAAGGAAACCAAGGCTGCCAGACTATACCCGATGCAGCAGTTCGAACTCGCGATTCAAATCAATCTGATCGGCAGCTTCCGCTGCATCGCCAATTCCGCATTCGGAATGGTCGATCTCGAGCCGCTCGGTGACGGCGAGCGGGGAGTCATCGTCAATACGGCGTCGGTTGCGGCCGAGGACGGACAAATCGGCCAGGCGGCCTACTCGGCGTCGAAGGGCGGTGTGCTGGCGATGGCCCTGCCGATCGCCCGCGACCTGATGAACGATGGTGTTCGGGTGAACACGATCCTCCCCGGCGTGTTCAAGACTCCGATGGTCGCAATGATGCCGCCGAACGTCCAGGACGCGCTCGGAGCGCAGGTTCCGTTCCCGAAGCGCCTTGGCCAGGCCGAGGAATATGCGCGCCTCGCCTGCTTCATGATCGAGAATCCCTATATGAACGCTGCCGCCGTACGCTTGGATGGTGGCATTCGCATGGCTCCGCGCTGAGCATGGCCGCTGACCGCCTCCTCGACGATCTCGCGGAGGCAGCGCGCGAGGCAGGCGGGGCAATCCTCGAAGTCGTGCGTCGCGGCTTCGACGTCGAGGCAAAAGGCGACAGTTCCCCGGTGACGGAGGCGGATCGCGCAGCTGAGCTGGTGATCCTGGCCGCGCTCGCGCGAGTGGCGCCCGGCGTCCCGGTGATTGCCGAAGAAGAAGTCGCGGCAGGTCGCATACCGCGCCACGGCGACACCTACTTCCTGGTCGACCCGCTTGATGGAACCAAGGAATTCGTCCGCGGCGGCGATGACTATACGGTCAATATCGGGCTCATCGAGAACGGCAGCCCTACTTTGGGCGTCGTCTATGCTCCCGCTACCAGGCGCTTGCATGCCGGCGTGGTTGGATGGGGGGCGTGGCGTGACGAGGGAAATGGTCGGGTCGCGATCCAGACCCGGGCGCGAGGAGCCGAGACAACGGCGGTCGCCTCCAAGTCACATCTCAATCAGGCGACCATCGATTATCTCGAAGGAGCGGTTGGCACGTGCTGCTACGTCTCGATCGGTTCCTCGCTCAAGTTCTGCATCCTCGCCGAGGGCGAGGCAGATATCTATCCGCGCGCGGCTCCGACCAGTGAGTGGGATACCGCTGCAGGGCACGCGGTCCTGCTTGCCGCCGGCGGCTTGGTCGACGGTCCGGACGGGACCCCCTTGCGCTATGGCAAGAAAGCGTTCCTCAATCCCGCGTTTGTCGCGACTTCGGGCTGGAAAGCACCTCCGCTCGAGCCATTCCTCGAACCCTTCTCCGGCGGGGGCGAAATCCCAGCGGGCGTGTGACCCCTCAGGCGCCTTGCTGGTCGGGGAAAATTTCGCTCGAATTCAGACCGTGTATCCGTTTCGGATCAATTTGATTTCGACCGCCCAGGCGGTCCCCGAAGCGCAGGGCCTCCAGTTCGCTGCGAATGTCTTCGAGCCGGGCGTAGAGTGTCCGGGCAACTTCCGAGTCTCCTTCGACGACGCCGAGCGTCCAGGCGACCTTCTGCGCTTGCGCCACGGCTTGAGCTAGATCGTCCAGCCAGCGAGCTCGCTCTCGAGCTGCGGCTTGATTCCTGGCACGGTGCAATTCCGCCTCCGGGCCGCTGCGCTGGCGGCCGCTACGTCGGGCACCGCTCAATCATTTCGCATATCGGATGTCACCGCCGACAAGAATGCCGCTCGCTTGCGACAGTTGAGCGACGAGGTCAGCCGGAAGCCGATGCCACCGGTGATGCGCTAGACGTTTCCATCGAGACCGTACGCACGGTTATCCGCGCGCGGCGCCTTCGCGGCCACTACCTCTCCGAGGAGCTTTTTGCGGGCTCCGCGTGGGACATGCTGCTCGACTTGCTTCAGTCCGAACTTACCCGGCTGCGGGTGCCCGTATCGAGCCTGTGCATTGCTGCGGCAGTTCCGGCGACGACGGCGCTTCGTTGATTGAAAACCATGGTTCAGGAGGGCTTGTTCCTCCGCCAGGCCGACCCTCACGACGGTCGCCGCGTCTTTGTCGAACTGGCACCGCAAACCAGCCACGCCCTGCGGCGCAATTTCAACGACGTCGGCAGGCTCGGCGTGGTTTGAGCCGCCTTGCGACCGGCGTTCGTGCGTGGCACGGACGCCCGCAGGGCGGTTAGCTCAGTTGGTAGAGCATCTCGTTTACACCGAGAGGGTCGGCGGTTCGAGCCCGTCACCGCCCACCAGTGATCCCTGTTCGGACCAATAGTTACAGAGTCCGAACCAGCTTCCGTGCCACCCCAAGCCACGGGGGATTAGCGACGATTTGCTGTCGACCGCCGGCCTCCAGCGGCAAGATCTGCAATTTCTCATCATCGCGGTTGATCAGCCGACCGAACAGGAAGCGACCCGCCGGGCGCGGCACGAGAACATCGCGGTTAAGTGCCTGAGCAAAGTCCTGTGGCCCCAACGTGCTGCACCACACCTCGTCGCCGGACCGGTAGTCACCGACGCTGGCCGCCACGATGATTGCGATATCGCCGTCCTCGATCCTTGGCGTCACGACAATGGCCGCCCGCTTGGGAGCGGTGGCGCCGCCCTGGCCAACCAGAGCGGCGACCTTGAGTTCTGCCGAATCTCCCCCGTCGACCAGATCCTGCGCCTCGACCCCAAGCGCCGCCGCGATCCGGTTGAGCCAACCTACCGAGACGGTTCGAGTCCCGGTCTCGAGCCGGCCGATCGTCTGCGGAGTCGTGGGAGGGTCGCATTTTCGCGCGACGTCATCGAGTGTCATGCCGCGCGCCCGGCGTACCTCGCGGATCCGCGTAATCATCGCCTTGCTCCCCTAACCAATTCGGTTTCTATACTGTCCTACAACCTTGCCGATATGGCAAGCAAGTTTCGACTCGAGCGAGGAGGAGAGGCGCATGGACCAATCGAAAGCCCGTTTGTTGAGCGAACATGCAATTAGCGGTGAAGTGCGCGCATCGCGGAGGCTTGGCGAGGCCACGCATGTGGGTCGGTCAGTGACGGTCAACCTCGCGGAATCACCCCTCGGCTGGCTTTTCTCCCGTGGCTTCGTCACCCCGCGTCAATTCGAGACGGGCGAGAGATTACGCTCGGATTGGGAGCGAGCGGGTCTGTCTCCGAGGGTTACGATGGCCTGGGATTCGGCGCCGGTGGCCCGGGGCCGGGGCGGTGCCGCGCCCAACTCAGACCCGACCGGCGCTCAACTCGATGCGCGAGATCGCTTCAATTCAGCAATCGGCTCGGCCGGTTCGGGACTTGCAGACATTCTATGGCGGGTCGTCTGCTCGGGCGATGGAATGCGCGAAGCGGAAACGGCGCTGGGATGGCCGGCGCGAGCAGGAAAGCTGGTGATGACATTTGCACTGGACCGGGTCGCCGACTTTTACCGCATTCCCGGAGCGGCTAGGGCAACCGCTTCAACAAAGGATAACGCCCCATGATCCTCTACGGCTCTTCGCTGTCGCCCTATGTTCGCAAAGTGCTGGCTTTTGCCGGCGAGAAGGGCGTCTCGCTGGACCTCCAATCGACGGGATTTCCTGAACATTCGCCGGAGTTCATCGAGGCGAGCCCGTTTCGGCGGATGCCGGCCCTGCGCGACGGCGATTTCACCCTCGCGGATTCGAGCGCGATCATCCACTATCTCGAAGCGAAGCTCCCATCGCCGAGCCTCATCCCGAGCGACGCGGAAGCCCGGGGAAGGACGATCTGGTTCGAGGAATTCGCCGATACGATTCTCGTGTCGTGTGGGGCGAAGATATTCTTCAATCTGATCGTCGCGCCGCGCTTCCTCGGCCGGCCCGGCGACGAGGAAGCGGCGCGGCAGGCCGAAATTAACGACCTCCCGCCGATCCTCGATTATCTGGAAAAGACGGTGCCGGGCGACGACGGCTATCTCGTCGGCGGGAGTCTGACTCTCGCGGACATCGCCGTTGCGTGTCCATTTGCGAACTTCCGCCATACCAGGACGAAGGTGTGCCCGGAGCGATATCCCCGCACGGTCGCTTACGTCGACCGGATCCTCGCAAGGCCAAGCTTCGCGCCGTGGATAGAGCGTGAGACAGCGATGCTGGAGCGCGAGCCGGCGTGAGAAAAAGGCGCCGCGTCCGGTAAGGAGCGCGGCGCCGATTCATGCTTCAAGCGTCAGACGAGCTGTCGCCGCTGATGCTGTCGTCGTCGGTGGCACCCTGGCCACGGGCGGCAAAGTCGGTCCCACCGGTGTCAGAATTGCTGCCCTGCGAGCCGATGAAACCTTCGTCCTGGGAGCTCGACGGGTCAGTCTGACCCTGATCGGGCCGATCGGGCGTCATCGTCGTACTGCCCGTGCCGCCTTGAGTCTGGCCGGACGAGCTCTGTCCGCCGAAGCTTCCTTCGCCTTCCTGCGTCGACGAATTGTCGCCGCCCATGCTCTGCTGTGAGCCAAGGCCGCCGGCTTGCTGGCCCTGCTGCTGGCCAAACTCACTCTGCTGCCCTTGCTGACCCGTGGTCTGCTGGTCCTTCTTGCCCTCGGTCTGGTCGAATTGGTCTTCGTTACGTTCGTCAGCCATTGCGAATACTCCCACACGTGGCCCCGTGATGCTCTGCTGCGCTAAACAAGGCTGGAGGCCGCGCCGTTCCGTGTGGCGGACGCGCGTTGCGACGAACCGCTGGGCGCACGAAAAAGACCGCCGACCCGATGGGGGTCGACGGCCTTTATTCATTCGATGCGAGGCGGTTAGGCCTGTTCGCTATCGCCTTCGGCGGGAGCTTCGGCCGGCTCCTCGGTGGCCTCGGCGGCCGGAGCCTCCTCGGCAACTGCTTCAACCTCGGCCGGAGCAGCCTCTTCGCTGGCCTGATCTTCGTCAGCTGCCAGCTCTTCGGCCGCGGCGGGCGCCGCGTCCTGCTCGAACATCTGCTGCAGGACGTCGATGCCCTGCGCCTGGAGGTCGGCTTCTTCGGGCGAGCGCGCGACGTTGACCTTAACCGTGACCGCGACCTCGGGGTGAAGCGCGATCTTCACTTCGTGCATGCCGATCGCCTTGATCGGACGGTCGAGCACGACCTGGCTCTTGGCGACCTTCGCGCCGACGCCTTCCAGCGCCTCCGCGATGTCGCGGGCGCTGACGGAGCCATAAAGATGGCCGACGTTCGACGCCTGGCGAATCAACTGGACGGTCTTGCCGTCGACGCCCTTCGACGCCGCTTCAGCTTCGCCGCGCTTGGCCGCATTGTCGGCTTCGATCTGGACGCGCTGCGTTTCGAACAGCTTGCGGTTGGCGTCGTTGGCACGGAGCGCCTTCTTGCGCGGCAGCAGGTAATTGCGGGCGAAGCCGTTCTTGACCTTCACCACGTCACCAATGGTGCCGAGCTTTTCGACGCGCTCAAGCAGGATAACTTCCATGTCCTGAGCTCCTTATTTCACAATGTAGGGAAGCAGGCCGAGGTGGCGCGAGCGCTTGATCGCCTTCGCCAGCTCACGCTGCTTCTTGGAGGACACCGCGGTGATCCGCGACGGGACGATCTTGCCGCGCTCTGAGATGAAGCCCTGGAGCAGACGGACGTCCTTATAATCGATCTTGGGCGCATCCTTGCCCGAGAACGGGCAGGACTTGCGGCGGCGGAAGAACGCGCGGGCCATTATTCGACCTCCTCTTCACGGGCGCGGAAGCTCGGGCGGTCATCGCGATCGGAGCGCCGCTCGCGCTCCTTGTCGCCACGGCGCATCATCGCCGACGGGCCAGCCTCATGCTCATCGACGCGGATGGTGAGGAAGCGGATGATATCTTCGTTGATGTTCGACTGGCGCTCGAGCTCGGCAATGGCCGGAGCGGGCGCGTCAATGTCGAGCGCAACGTAATGCGCCTTGCGGTTCTTGGCGATGCGATAGGCGATCGACCGCAGACCCCAGTTTTCGGTCTTGGCGATCTTGCCGCCATTGTCGGTGATGATTTTGCTGGCGTTTTCCGCGAGCGCATCGACCTGGGCCTGGGCCAGATCCTGACGCGCAAGGAAAACATGCTCGTAGAGCGGCATGCTTCACGTCTCTCTTTTGGCCGATCGCTGACGCCGCCCACTGCGACGCCCCTCCGGCTGTCGTTCAAAAATTACAGGCGCAGCGGCAGGGCCGTGCGCCAGCGAGGCGGCCATTGCCGCAAAAGCCGCGAAATGGCAAGTGCGTGGGCGACATGGCGACCCATTTGAAACCGGTTGATCCGACCCTGGACCCGCTTGATGACATGAGCTTGCCGGGTTGGCTCTACCATGACCCCGAGTTCTTCGAGGCTGAGAAAGCCGCATTCCTTCGCGCCGCACCGCAAGTGGTCTGCCACGAAAGCGAGATTGCCGAGCCGGGTGAATGGCGAACACTGGAATATCTCAGCGAAAGCGTAATCGTCATCCGCGGCGACGATGGCGAGGTGCGCGCTTTTTCCAATGTCTGCCGCCATCGCGGATCGCGGCTGGTCGACGGCACGGGCGGGTGCGCCAAGGTGCTGACCTGCCCGTATCACGCGTGGAGCTATGCCCGGGACGGCAAGCTGGTCGGCGTCATGCACCGGCACGAATATCCCGACCTGAAGCCCGAGTTGCTTGGCCTCAAACCGGTCGCGCTCGAGTGCTGGCGCGGATTCCTCTTCGTGGTGCTCGAACCCGGTGCGCCCTCGGTTGCCGAGATGATGGCACCGTACGAGGACGAGGTCGAGCGCTACCGGCTCGAGGACTTGCGGGTCATGGGCCGGGTGACGATGCGCCCGCGGCCGCTCAACTGGAAGACGATCGCCGACAATTACTCCGACCATTTGCATGTCCCGGTCGGACACCCGGGGCTGACCCGGCTATTCGGCCGCAATTACCGCATCGAGGCGCAGCCGCACGTCGATCGAATGGAAGGCGACTTGATCGAGAATGAGTCGTCGAACCCGACCGAACGCGCCTACCAGCGGCTGCTCCCGGCGGCCGATCATTTGCCGATGAGCCATCAGCGTAAGTGGCTCTATTACAAGCTTTTCCCCAACGTCGCGTTCGACATTTATCCCGACCAGGTCGACTTCATGCAGTTCCTGCCGGTCAGCGCGACGGAGACAGTGATCCGCGAGATCAGCTACGCGCTGCCTGACGATCGGCGCGAGATGAAGGCCGCGCGCTACCTCAACTGGCGGATCAATCGGCGCGTGAATGCGGAGGACACCGAGTTGATCACGCGCGTCCAGCTAGGCATGGAATCGCGCAGCTACGAAGCGGGGCCGTTGGGAACCAGCGAAGTGTGCCTGCGAAGCTTCTCCAAGAAGCTCCGGAAGTTCATCCCACAGGCGCGTCTGCCTCAGCCGCCCGCGGCGGGCTGGTCCACGGCTTCCTGATCAGGAAGACGACCCCACCGATTACGAGCAACAGCACCGAGAGCAGGAAAGACTCAAGGCCGGAGCCGTAAAAGGCGAACACAACGAAGATAAGGCCGATCACGCACGCCACCGTCGTCAGCGGTTTACGATCCTTGATCGCCGCAGCGATCGCCGCTGCCGAATACAGATATAGGACCGCATCCGCGGCGAACACCGAGATGAAGGCGAAGAGCTGGCTCGTTCCCTTCTGCGCGTTGAGCAAAAGCAGGATGCATCCGAGCGCGGCGTTGACCAGCTGTGCCAAATAAGGGGCGTTGTATCGATTGGTCGCGGCGAACAGCCGTGGCACGTCACCGCGCAGTCCCATTGAGTAGAACATCTCGCCGCAGCCGAGCAAAGCGACATTCAGCGTGCCGAACGCGCTGATCGCAATCGCCAGTGCTGCCATTTTCGCCGCGCCTTCGCCCCAATAGCTGCCGATCGCATCGGGGAAGGGCGCGATCGCCTTGGCGATGGTCGAATTGGGAATGATGAGGCTGAGCGAGAGCGTCGCGACCAGATAAGCGATGGCGATCGTCGCCAAGCCAATGACCAGGGCGCGGGGCAAATTGCGCTCCGGGTCGCGGATCTTGCCGACGGGCGAGACGGCGAATTCGAACCCGGTTAGCGCGAACAGACACAGCGCCGAAGCGGTGGCGATGTTGGACAGCGTGGGCGCTGGGACGTCGATCCGCTGCAGCGGTGCGCCGCTCGCCCCAAGCATGGCCGCGATGACCACCACCGCGACGAGCGGCAGGATTTTGATCAGCACGGTGACGAAGTTGAGCTCTCCTGCGGCCTTGATGCCGCGCAGATTGACCCCCGTCACGGCGACCATGAACAGCAGGGACAGGTGGATGATGTAGGCTTCCAGGCCCGGAAAGATTCGCGCGAGCGTCGCCGCTGAAGCCAGCGCCATCGCGGGAACCCCGATCCACGAGGAATTCCACACCATCCACGTCACCAAGAAACCGGCGACCGGGCCGAGTTCATTCTCGACGTAGGTCTGGAGCCCGCCGCCATCGGGGCTGACGATTCGCGAGGCGCAATAGGCCATCGCCATGATGCCGATGCCGCTGATCAGCCAGCCGATTGGAACGCTTGCACCCAGCGGTGCGAGCGAGGTCGGCAGCAGGAACACGCCTGAGCCGATAACCCCGCCGACGACCAGACCGAGGGTCAGCCACGGGCCGAGCAGCCGGTCTGCGCGCTTGTCCGTCATTGAACCCCCTCCAGCCTTGGCAATTCCCGTAGGTCGTCCTACTCGCCCCGACGGTTCATAGCAGGGGGACAGATGCGCGCATTCCTTTTTCCGGGGCAGGGCAGCCAGGCCGTCGGCATGGGCGCGGCGCTTGCCGAAGCGAGCCGCGCGGCGCGCGATGCCTTCGCCGAAGTCGACGAGGCACTGGGCCAGCATCTGTTCCGCCTGATGCGCGACGGGCCGGACGATGAGCTCAAGCTCACCGAG
>Ga0070665_100008350_pt1 | contig 10477 bp, 10 predicted proteins | sample KBSS13metaG_FD_65862 | JGI IMG/M metagenome (GOLD analysis project Ga0070665, IMG submission 65862) | Switchgrass rhizosphere microbial communities from Kellogg Biological Station, Michigan, USA - KBS S1-3 metaG | ecosystem: Host-associated > Plants > Roots > Rhizosphere > Soil ...
GCACGAACGCTGGCCTCGGTGAGCGACGCAACCGTGGTGGCCGTCGACTATCGACTCGCGCCCGAGAACCCGGCCCCGGCACAGTTCGACGACGCGTACTCGGCCACCGCGTGGGTCGCCGCGAACGCCGACTCCCTTGGAGTCGACCCGACCAGGCTGGCGGTAGTCGGCGACAGCGCCGGCGGTTCGCTGGCCGCAGCCGTCACGTTGGCCGCGCGCGACCACGACGGACCGAACATCTGTTGTCAGGTACTGCTGTACCCCGGACTCGACCGCGACATGGCCGCACCGTCGGTCACGACGCTGACCGAAGCGCCGATGCTCTCCCTCGACGACATCAACTACATGCACGACCTCGCTGACGGTGGTGCGGGCGCACCCCACGATGCCTACCGGGTGCCTGCGTATGCCACCGACCTCACCGGGTTGCCTGCGGCGATCGTCGTGACCGGGGAATGCGACCCGATTCGCGACTGGGGTGAGCGCTACGCGATGCGCCTGCGCGATGCGCGGGTACAGACGACCCTCACCCGCTACCCCGGCATGTACCACGGCTTCCTGATGCGCTCCGATGCCACCGCCCGGGGCAGGCTGGCCATCGCGGAGATCGGCGCGTTGCTCAGGGCGAAATTCAGCCATCCGCTGCCCTTTTAACGTCCCGATCAACGGGCATGTGCGTGCTGCGGCGCCGTCGACGGCGGCAAAATCAAGTCCACACTCCAAGCACACCAAGAGGAGACGCAATGCTCACCGAAGAGCGGCGAACGGAGCTTTCAGAGATCCTGCGGCCGGCTTCACCGCCTCGGGAAATCGACAACGTCTACACCGAGGATCAGAAACATCGGCTGCTCGACGTCGTGCGCACCGAGGGCCCGTGGCGGCTGATCATCGCCCAACACTTCGCGTCGGCCGACGAGCTGATGGCCACGATGAGCGGCATGTTCCCCGAGGGTTTCGAGCCGTCGCTGGATCTGTTTCTCACCCCGACCTTTCGCGGTTATCTGGCCAACTACGGCGCCGTGCTCTACCCCGAACTCCACGACGTGTTCTACAACGAGTCATTCCTGAACATGGCCAAGAGCTACTGGGGCGCGCAATACGCCAAGCCGGAGATGATGCTGTTCAACATCAACGGCCCGTGCGCGAACCGCGACCCCGGCCACCTCGACTCGCCGAGCTTCCGCGGCGTGCGCCACGAAAACGCCCCGACCTGGTTGTGCAGCGTGATGGGCAAATCCGGCCTTTTCACCGACTACCTGATCAAGATGGCCCAGGTGATCACCTGGTTCTCGCTCGACGAGGGCAGCGGTTTCACCTACTGGCCCGACGGGCCGCTGAAGGCGCCCAAACGCATTCTGCCTCCGATCAACAACCGCGGCATCGTCGTCCAGAACGAGATGATGGTGCATCGCGGTGAGGCCAATGGCCCACTGGAACAACAGATTCCGGCAGGCCTCGCGTTCGATACGGTGTTCACCGGCGACCCAGCGGACCGCGCCCATTGGCTGCTCAAGAACGGTGACAACGTGATCGCGCGGCATCACACCGACGAGTTGCGATTCCTTGTGCACTGGTCGGCCGAGGTGTTCTCCGACTTCGACGAGCTGAAGAAAAACATGGACGGCACCGACGACCTGACGATCGAACGCGCCATCGAGACGATGGTCAAGGACCTCAACGAGAAGGGCCTCAAGTTGTCGGTGCCCAGCGATCCGCTGCATGATGCGGAGTTCATCGGCGCTCTCAACGCCGCGTACGACCTCGGCGGGCCCACCGTCTACCCTGAAGAGGCTCCGCTCAGCGCGTTTCAGCTGGCCTGAGCATCAACGCACTACTACCGAACTGGGCTCGCGCGGTGCACCCAACATGTCGCGGTGCGACGGCGGTCGCCGACCATCCTCGTCGGTGATGCCGTAGCGCTGCGCGAGCTCCGCGCCGATCACCGTGTGTCCGGACAACTCGGCGAGGTCGGGATCGTGGTACAGCGCATTGATCAAATGTCCAGTGAACTCTGGGGTTTCCGCGTGCTTTGCGGTCTCAGCGAGCGCCTCAGGGTGCCCGGCGAACGCGCTGCGGAACCGCTCGGTGAGCAGTATCCCCATCCAGATCGACACCGTCGCCACTCCCGTTTCGCGGAAGTCGACGGCCATGTCGGCCACCATCTTGTCCACCCCCGCCTTCTGCGCACCGTAGGCGGGGCCGTGCATGTAGCACACCGATCCCGGCGACGACGTGAACGCGATCAGGCCACGATCCTGGCGCACCATCAGCGGTGCGGCATGCCAGGACGCCACGTAGGCCGACCGCAGCCCAACGTCCAACACGTCGGCCAGCTCGAGCGGCTTCTCCCAGAACGGTTTTGGGTTCGTCAGGTCATCGTGGATGGCGGCGACATTATTGACCAACAGATCCAGCCGGCCACACTCGTGCGCCACCCGTTCGAACAGCGCAGCTACCGCGGCATCGTCGCTGTGGTCGACCTGCACCGCGATTCCGCCGTCACCCGGGTCGGTCACCGTCCTGCCGGTCAGATACACCAGCCAGCCGTGGGCAACGAGCGCCGCGGCGATACCGCGTCCCGCGCCGCGACTTGCCCCGGTGACTACCGCAACATGTTTCACGGATACGAAGTTACGTCGTCACCGGCACCGTCTCGTCGACCACCGGCAGATCGCCGTTGCGCACAGCCTCGACAATCGAATCGCTCAGTGCCGAACAGGCCAGGAACAAGCCTCGTGCGGCGTGCGCGGCGAGGTTCTCGGCATCGCGGCGCTCCAGGCAGCGGGCCGACGCCTCGCCATTCCACTGCACACTGGTCTGGTTCCAGCTGCTCTTGCGGGCCAGCACGCAAGCCCCGCAACGGCGACAGGCCACCGCCACCATCGGGCAGTCGGCGTACCGGTTGTCGGCCCGGACGGTCATCACGTGCTTCCCGCGGCAGCCCTCGCTGCAAGGTTGGCGTTGACCACCTTCATCCATTCCTCATTAGGACTCGTGGTGTCGAGTTCGTATTCGAAGCGGTCCACCATGTCCGGCGCCACATCTGCGACGTCGACGTAGAACTGCTCATACCACCGCCGGAGCTGATAGACGGGCCCATCCTCCTCGCACAGCAGGGGATTGTCGATGCGCGCCTTGTTCTTCCAGATCTCGACGTCCTGCTCGAAGCCCATCTTCACGAAGTCGCCGAGGCCGATGGCGGTTTGCATCGCCAGGTCCTCCGGCAGTGCCGCGGACTTCTTGACGATGATGCCGTATTGCAGCACAAATGAATTCGCGTCGATAGGATAGTGGCAGTTGATCAGTATCGTCTTGTGATCGACATCCTCGTAGTGATAGGTCAGATCGTCGATCATGAATGACGGACCGAAATACGATGCCACCGAGGTGGTTCCGAGCATCCGCGTTGCGCCGGGCTCGCCGATATCAGGCCGACCCGCGCTGTTCATGTACTGGGTTGCGACCTGGCCTTCAAAGATGTTCTTGAAGTGCGTGGGCAGCGATCCGTGGATGTAGAAGAAGTGCGCCATGTCGACAACGTTGTCGATGATCTCACGGCAGTTCGTGTTGACGACGGTGGTGTACCAGTGCCAGTCGGTCCACTCGTCGCTTGTCGCGCCCTCGATCCGAGGAATGGTCACGTCCGGCGGCGGTGGCTTGCGCTCGGGGTCATTCCACACGAACAACATCCCGTCCTGTTCGAGCGTGGTCCACGTTGCGGTGCGGGCCAGCCTCGGCACCCGCTTGCTATAGGGCACCTGCTTGCATCGGCCGTCCCCGCCCCACCGCCAGTCATGGAAAGGGCACGCGATTTCGTCGCCCTTGACCTCACCCTGGCTGAGGTCGCCGCCCATGTGCCGGCAGTACCCGTCGAGGATGTTGATCTTGCCGTCCCCGCTGCGGAATACCACCAACTTCTTGCCGAACGCGTTGATGCCGTGGGGCTTGCCGTCGCCGAAGTCCCTGATCAACCCCAGACAGTGCCAACCACGGGCGAACCTCGTCGGTGTCGCTTCGGCCTCGATCTGACGAATCTCGTCGATGTTTGACTGCAACGTCATGACTCTTGTTCTACAACCGTCGCTACGAGTGTGGAGCCGATCGTCCCGCTGGCAGGGAAAAACCCGCCACGCGCCCGATTCTGCGACTTAGTGTCGGAAAGCGTGACGATTGCTCAACCAGCGACCATCCCTGCTGGCTCACCCGTTCGCGACACGGCCGTTGACTTGCTCGTAGTCGGCTCCGGCACGGGCATGGCCGCGGCACTGGCTGCCGCCGAGCGCGGACTGAAGGTGTTGATCGTGGAGAAGTCGGCATATGTCGGCGGGTCGACCGCCCGATCCGGCGGTGCGCTGTGGCTGCCGGCGAGCCCCATCCTCGAGGAGAACGGCGCCGGCGACACGATGGCGCGCGCGGAAACCTATCTGGAGTCGGTCGTGGCCGGAACGGCACCGCCACAACGGTCGACGGCATTCCTTGCGCAACTCGCGGAGACGGTCGAGATGTTGCGACGCACCACACCAATGCGATTCATGTGGGCGCGGGACTACTCCGACTACCACCCCGAGCACCCCGGCGGAACGGCAGCAGGACGTACCTGCGAATGCAAACCGCTCAACACCTCCGTGTTGGGCCGGTACCGGTCGAAGCTGCGTCCCGGCGTGATGAAGGTGTCGATCCCGATGCCGACCACCGGAGCGGACTACCGGTGGATGAACCTCATGGCTCGGGTGCCCCGCAAGGGTCTGCCACTCATCGCCAAGCGTTTGGGCCAGGGCGTGGGCGGCCTGCTGTTGGGCCGGCACTACGCCGCGGGAGGGCAGGCGCTGGCCGCGGGCTTGTTCGCCGGCGTGCTGCGCGCGGGCATCCCCGTCTGGACGGAAACCGCGTTGGTGCGCTTGACCTCTGAGGGCACGAAGGTCACCGGCGCGGTCGTCGAACATGACGGACAAGAGATCACCGTGACGGCGCGCCGCGCGATCGTACTGTCAGCGGGCGGTTTCGACCACAGCATGGACATGCGGTGGAAGTTCCAGTCCGAATCGCTCGGCGACCATGCCAGCCTCGGTGCCGAGACCAACACTGGCGACGCGATCCGGATCGCCCAAGAAGTCGGTGCTGCAACCGATCTCATGGACCAGGCCTGGTGGTTCCCGGCCGTCGCGCCCCTGCCCGGCGGTGCGCCGGTGGTGATGCTGGCCGAACGCTCTCTACCGGGCTCTCTGATCGTGGACCAGAGCGGCAACCGGTTCGTCAACGAGGCGACCGACTACATGTCATTCGGCCAGCGACTGTTGGAGCTCGAACGCGCCGGCGCCCCCGTCGAGTCGATGTGGATCGTGTTCGACCAGAAGTATCGCAACAGCTATGTCTTTGGCGCCGAACTGTTTCCGCGGATGCGCGTCCCGCAGCCATGGTATGACGCGGGCATCGCGCACCAGTCGGCTAGCATCGCCGAGCTCGGCCGCTCGATCGGTGTCTCCCAGCAGACGTTGCTCGCCACCCTGTCCCGATTCAACGAGATGTCGCGTGCCGGAGACGATTCCGATTTCCATCGTGGGCGAAGCGCTTATGACCGCTATTACGGCGATCCCACCGTCACCCCAAACCCGAATCTGCGTGCGCTGGAGGAAGGCCCGTTCTACGCGGTGAAGGTGGTGCTCAGCGACTTGGGCACCTGCGGCGGCCTGCGGGCCGACGAACGCGCCAGGGTGCTACGCGAAGACGGCAGTGTGATCGACGGGCTGTATGCGATCGGCAACACTGCCGCCAACGCGTTCGGGGCCACCTATCCGGGCGCAGGCGCGACGATCGCTCAGGGTTTAGTGTACGGCTACATCGCCGCGCAGGACGCGGCCGGCACGTAGTCAATCGGGGTCTTCGGCATCGGCCTTCTTCTCGATCTCGTACCAGTATTCCGGTGCAGGCCAAGGGACCTTCGTCCGTCCACCGTCACCGACGCGAGGAAACTCGGCATCCGCCTCGTCGAGCTCCTTGATCATCTTCAACGTCAGCTCGCGCTCGTTGGCGTAGTACCGCTCAGCCCATCGCAGCGCGACGCGCGCATACGCCCACGACGGATCGGCCCCGGCCCACTTAGCTTCTTTGGCAGCCTCGCGGTGCATCTCGTCGGCATAGGCCAGGTGTTCCTGCAGAATCTCTTTGAGCCTGGCCGGGTCGGTGAGATGTCCCAATGTCACTCGCAACAGCGGGCTGTGCTTGAGCACGGGCGGGTCGAGGGGTGCTTCGTTCGACCACCGCGTCGCGGCATCAAGCCCAGCCTCGGTGATCTTGTACAGCCTGCGATTGCGGGTGTTGCCGCTGTTCTCGACACGCGACGTAACCAGGCCGAGTTGCTCCAACTTCTTGAGTTCGGAATAGATCTGGCTGTATGCCGGACTTCCATAGAAGAACCGCATGCTCCAGTCGATCCACTTTCGGATGTCGTAACCCGAAAGCTCGTGCTCGTACGACAGCATGCCCAACAGCGCCCAGCTGGTGGCCGCCAAATTCGGCTTGCCCGATGGATCGCCGTCTGCCATTTTTTCAGATTAACAACACTGGTCACAGCCGTGAGCGTCACTCACCACTGGCCGGGACGCCATGTTGCGGCAGATCCGTGCGCGCACGCACGCTGCAAGCATGACCACCAGCAGACTCGACGCGCCAAACCCGGCGACGATGCGGACCGTGCTTGGACATTTCTGTACCGGCGTGGCGGTGATCACGGGTCACGACGGCGACCGCCCGTTGGGTTTCGCCTGCCAGTCGGTCACATCGGTGTCCCTGGATCCGCCGTACGTGTCGTTCTGCCCGGCGCACACGTCGTCCAGCTGGCCGGCGATTCGGGCGACCGGCCGGTTGTGCATCAACATCCTGTCGGCCGACCAGCACGATGTGTGCGCGCAGTTCGGCGTCAGTGGCGGCGACAAGTTCGCCGGGGTCGACTGGAGCCCCGGCGACAATGGCGCACCTGTGCTGCACGGTGCCCTCGCGACGATCGAAGCCGATCTCGAGTTCGAGCACACGGCAGGCGACCACACGATCGCCGTAGCACACGTCACCGGTCTGCGCGCTTCCAAAGGTCGCCGCCCGTTGTTGTTCTATCGAGGCAGCTACGGCAGGTTCGCGTGAACGAACAGCTTGCGCAGTCCGTGCGCCGGCTCATCGAGGCGACCATCCGAACCGAGGTCGAGGATGCAACCTTGACGGCCGTGCAGGCAAAGATCGACTGGGCGACAGAACAATTGAGCGCTTCGCTGATGCCCGGATCGTTCGGAGTGCAGCAGATGTCCGACGGTCAGAGCAGGGCATTGGGCAACGTGGTGATCGGCGACCGCAACCCGATCGCACCGCCCCTACGGATCCACGAGGACGCCGACGGGTTCGTGTGGACCGAATTCGTCCTCGGCGCCGCGTACGAAGGCCCAGCCGGCCACGTGCACGGCGGGGTCTGCGCCATGATTCTCGACCACGTTCTGGGCGCGACCGCGCATCTGCCCGGGAAGCCTGCCTACACCGGCACTCTGACGCTGCGGTATGTGCGCGGGACTCCGCTCGGACAACAGCTGCGTGCGGAGGCACACGTCGAACGGACGGAGGGATCGAAGACATTCGCAGTCGGGCATATCGCTGACGCGGAGGGCGTCACCGTTCAAGCTGAGGGCGTGTTCATCCATCCGAAGAAAGCCGAGCATTGACGACCTGGGACGACGAAACCGATGTGATCGTTGCCGGCTCCGGCGGCGGGCTGGTCGGCGCGTACACCGCGGCCCGCGAAGGACTGTCGGTCATGGTGCTGGAGGCCAGTGAGCTGTTCGGCGGCACCACCGCATACTCCGGTGGCGGCGGCATGTGGTTCCCCTGCAACCCGGTGCTGCGTCGGGCAGGCGCAGACGACACCCTCGACGACGCGTTCGCGTACTTCCACGCCGCCGTCGGCGACCGCACTCCGATAGATCTGCAGCGCGCCTACGTGTACGGCGGCGCCGAACTGATCGCCTACCTCGAAGAAGACGACCACTTCGAGTTCGACATCCTGCCCTGGCCGGACTACTACGGCAGCCTGCCGGATGCGCGCCTCGACGGGATGCGACACACGGTGATGAAACCGCTTCCCGCCCAACGGCTTGGCGAGCTGGCCGACCGCATTCGCGGTACACTGGACAGAGAACGGCTCGGTGCCGAAGTGCCGAAGTATCTGATCGGTGGGCGGGCGCTGATCGGCCGACTGCTCTCGGCGATCACGTCATATCCGCACGCTTCGCTTCGTCTCAACAGCCCGCTGGTGGAACTGATCACCTCCGACGATGGGGTTCTTGGCGCCGTGGTCGAAGACGACGGCCGCCGCCGCGCCATCCGTGCCCGCGCCGGCGTGCTCCTCGCCACGGGCGGTTTTGAGAACAATCCGGCACTGCGCGAACGCTTCGGCATTCCCGGCGATGCGCGTGACACGATGGGCGCGCCAAGCAATCTGGGTCTGGCGCTCGAGGCAGGCATGGCCGCAGGTGCTGCCACCGACCTGTTGGATCAGGCTTGGTGGTCGCCCGGTTTCACCCATCCCGACGGGCGCTCGGCGTTCTCGCTGTGGTTCACCGGGGGCATCTTCGTCGGCCAGGACGGCAAGCGTTTCGTCAACGAATCCGCACCCTACGACCGGATCGGCAAGGCGATCATCGAGCAGATCTCCAGCGGCGCAATGACTTTGCCGTTCTGGATGATCTACGACGACCGGGAAGGCCTCGTTCCGCCGGTGAAGGCCACGAACGTGTCGATGGTCGATGCCGAGCAGTACGTCGACGCCGGGTTGTGGCACACCGCGGACACCCTGCCCGAATTGGCCGCGAAAGTCGGTGTGAACGCCGACAACCTGGTCGAGACGGTCAAGCGCTACAACGAATTCGTCGCGGCGGGAACAGACGACGACTTCGGGCGCGGCGACGAGGCGTACGACCGCGCGTTTTCAGGCGGCAAGTCGCCGATGGTGCCGATCGACACCGCGCCGTACCACGCCGCCGCGTTCGGGCTGTCCGACCTCGGCACCAAGGGCGGACTCGTCACCGACAGCCACGCCCGCGTGCTCGACGCCCACGGCAACCCGATCGGCGGACTCTATGCCGCGGGCAACACCATGGCCGCAGTCACCGGCACCGTCTATCCGGGGGGCGGCATCCCGATCGGCGCGTCAATGTTGTTCAGCCACCTCGCCGCACTCGACATGACAACTCACATCTCATCTGAGAGGAACTGACCATGGCATCACTTCAGCGATACACCGACCGCCGCGTCCTGATCACCGGCGGCGGCTCCGGCATCGGGCAGGCCACCGTGTTGCGCATTCTGGACGAAGGCGGCCGGGTGGTCGCAGCCGACATCAGCGAATCCGGCTTGAAAGACACCCTCGCCAAGGCCGAACCGCACGGCGACCGGCTCAAAAGTGTGGTCATCGACGTCGCGAGCGAGGAGTCCGTCAAGGACGGCGTTGCCGAGGCAGTCGGTGTGCTCGGCGGGTTGGACGCCCTGGTCAACGCCGCCGGGATCCTGCGGTCCTCGCACTTCCTTGACACCACGCTTGCCGACTTCGAGCAGGTGCTGCGGATCAACCTCGTCGGCACGTTCCTGGTGATCCGCGAGGCCCTGCCTGCGTTGCGTGGCGGAAACGATCCGGCCGTCGTCAACTTCAGCTCTACGTCGGCGTCGTTTTCTCACCCGTACATGTCGGCCTACGCCGCGTCCAAGGCGGGCGTGCAAGCGATGACTCACGCGTTGGCCCTGGAATTCGCCAAGGACCGGATCCGCTTCAATTCTGTTCAGCCGGGCTCTATTTCGTCCGGGATGACCGACGGCACAGGTGAATCCAAGCAGAGCATCGGACCCGGGCTGCCGACGGATGCGGACTTCTCGCTGTTCGGCAAGATCACCCCGGTGCTACCGCTCGAGGACGGCGGCATGTTCGCCAAGCCGGACGCCGTGGCCGCCGTCGTCGCGATGCTCGCCTCGTCGGACGCCTATTTCGTCACCGGAACAGAGGTCCGTGTCGACGGCGGCACGCACATGTAGCGGGTCACCCATTGGTACGGCGTCGGCGAACCGGCGCCGCAGCGGCTCGCACGAGCGCCCGAACCTCGTCGTCCAATGCCCCGCCGGCGACGAACAGCATCTCGTCGCCCACCTGCAGTACCTCATCGGCTTTCGGCAGGAGCACTTCGCTGCCACGCAGGACGGCGGCCAGCGCGGTGTTGTCCGACAAGGTCAACTCACGAATCCGTTGCCCGACAAACGCGTTGCCCTCGGGCAGCGTCAGTTTCGCGAGGTTCACTTGGCCCTCTCGAAGTTGCATCAACCGCACGAGATGGCCGATGTCGATCGCCCCCTCGACACCTGCCACCATCGCGCGCGGCGTGGAAACCGCGACGTCGACACCCCACGCATCGGTGAACAGCCATTCGTTGCGCATCTCATTGACCCTGGCCACCAC
>Ga0070665_100008356_pt1 | contig 10473 bp, 7 predicted proteins | sample KBSS13metaG_FD_65862 | JGI IMG/M metagenome (GOLD analysis project Ga0070665, IMG submission 65862) | Switchgrass rhizosphere microbial communities from Kellogg Biological Station, Michigan, USA - KBS S1-3 metaG | ecosystem: Host-associated > Plants > Roots > Rhizosphere > Soil ...
AGGGCCGTCGGGCGTTGATGTTGGCCGCGCTCGGCGGAGCCGCGCCCACGTTCTGGAACACCGCGTTGTTGAGCGGCGAGGATTCCCAGATGTTGTTCGTCCGGCTGCCCAGGTATCCGATGGACGCAAACCAGGACGATGTCAGCTGGCGTTCGACGTTGACGTTCCACTGATCGACGTGCGTCGCCGCCATGTCGTTGCTCAGGCTCAGGAACGGACCGTTCAATGAGAACGGCGCGTTCTGGTCGAAGGTGACCGGGAAGATGTTCCTTTGTCCCTGGGTGTTGATAAAGGGGTTGTCGAGACCGCCCAGGGGGCTGTTGATGCGTACTTCAGAGCCCCATGGCGGCGCGACCGACGTGTTCAGGTGGAACTGACCGTTGACGAATTCGAACGATCGCCCGTAAGAGGCGCGGACCGAGGTTTTACCGTCGCCGGCTGGATCCCACGAGACGCCGACGCGGGGTCCGAGGTTTCCCCACTGCGTGTTCATGCCCGCCTGTGTCGGGAATCCCGCATCACCCGGGAAATACAGGCCCGCCGGCGCCTTGGGGAAGATGACGCTGTGAATGTTCTGATTGAACCGGGTCTGGTCGAACTGATACACGGCGCCGTTCACGAGCTGCTGCGGGAAGAACGGCTCGTAGCGCAGGCCCGCGTTGACGGTGACTTTCGAACCGACCCGCCACGTGTCCTGCGCGTACAGGCCGAGATAGGTCTGCGTCATGTCGAGCGTATTCGGGGCCGCCTGGACGAGCGCGTTCACGCCCATCCTGCCGAGCAGGAAGTCGCTCAACGGCAGACCCGTCTGCGTCCCGTCGATGGCCAGCTGGCCCGGCGAGCGCACGTTCGCCTGCGAGAGGGACTTCCAGCTCGCGAAGTTCGCGCCGAACGCAAACTGGTGCGCGCCTCGGACGAGCGTCACGTCGTCGCTGACCTGCCACATGGAGGTCGTGAACGTCGAGAGGCTTTCGGTGCCGCCGCCGAGCTGGAACCCGGTGGGGTTGTTGCCGGCGCCGACGCCGACCGTCAGCAGCATGTAGTGCGGCATGTAGCTGTAGATGTTGATACCGACTTCCGGCGCCGAGAAGAAGTCGGTGCTCGTCCGGCTGATATCCGTCCGGTTGTAGGCGAAGCGGACCTGATTGAACGTGGACGAGCTGATGATGAAATTTTCGCCGCCGGTGAACGTCTGCGCCAGGTTGTCGCGCCCGCCCCGTTGCGTGACCAGCAGGTTCTCCTGAGCGGACTCGAGGCTGAACGGCGGCGGCGTGAACTGCTTCGTCGCGATGTACCGCGCGAAGGCCGCGTGCTTCGTGCCCAGCTGATAGTCCACTTTGCCGACGTACTGACCCTCGTCGCTCGCAAACGGCAAGCCGTACTGGACGAGGCCGCACGGATCGGTCGATGTCGGAATCTTGCCCGCGATGTTCTGTGCCGCCTTGCTGAAGAGCGCAGGGTTCACCCGGTTGCCGGAAATCCCGGGCCCCGTGAGGGTGACCTGCCGGCCGTTGTTGCACGCCGGCGAGGCGTACGCCGTGAAGTCGCCGGCGAGCATGGCCGCCGTCGGCACGTACGCGCGATTGTCGGTGGGAACCTGTCGTGTATTGGTGCCCTGGTAGCCGCCGAAGAAGAAGAGCTTGTCCTTCTTCAGTGGCCCGCCGACAGTCGCCCCGTACTGATTCCGCTTCAGGCCGTCGTCCTTGAGCGAGCCGTCGGGGTTCTTCGCCGCGAACGTGTCGGTCGCGTTCAGGCTGTGGTGACGGAAGAACTCGAAGGCGTCCCCGCGGAACTGATTCGAACCCGACTTGGTCACGAGGTTGATGGCGCCCCCGGAATGCATGCCGTTCTGCGCGGTCAGCGCGCTCGTTTCGGCCTTGAATTCGCCAAGCGCGTCGGGAAACGGCAGCGGCAGGTTGAGGTTGTCGTACGGGTTGTTGTGCGCGGCGCCGTCGAGCACGAACGACACGCCGAACGAGAGGCCGCCGGCCAGCGAATACGCCTGGCCGCCGTTGCTGCCACCCATGCTCCGGCTCGTGGAGTTCAGCGCCGGTTGCGGAACGGCCGCCGGCAGAAACTGCATGAGGTCGGCCGGATTGCGGCCGTTGAGCGGCAGATCCAGGATCCGCTTGTTGTCCATCACCTGTCCGACGCCCATGTTGCGCGTCTCGACTGTCAGCGCGTTGGCCTGAACGGTCACGCTTTCCTCGATCTGACCAACGGCCATGGCGATGTTGATGATCGGGTTCGCGCCGACCTGCAGCACGATCCCCGTTTGCGTGTAGCTGCGGAACCCCTGGAGCATCGCGTCGAGACGGTACGGACCCACCGGGAGGTTCGGTAGCAGATACGCCCCGTCCGCGCCCGTGACCGCGCTTCGCTTGAGGCCTGTGTCGGTCTGGGTGATGGTGACGTCCACGCCGGGCAGCACCCCGCCGCTGCCGTCTTTCACGGTCCCGCTCAGTTGCGCGGTAGAACCAGCCTGCGCCCACGCGGGCACGGCAGTCAGAAGCAGCGCGAGCACACCGCCGGCGAAGCCCACCAACACACGCTTCATTACACCCTCCGTCATTGGAATGGCGATCGTCACACGTTTCGGCACGAATCGGCGGCGAGTATAGCAGGGACCGACACTCTGTCAACACCATGAAAGGCCGATAGTTAGACGGATCCACGCTCGAAAAACGCGCCGATCCAAGCGACCGGATCCGGCCGCGTGATATCGTTCTGCCCCGATGCGCTACGCCACCTTTTCGCTGCCCGCTGACACACAACCACGCCTCGGCGTTGTCCGGGACGACACGCTGATCGACGTACACGCGCTCCTGTCCGCCGACGGCCTGCCCCGTACGCTGGCCGAACTGATATCTCAGGGCCGGGACAGCTGGGATCGTCTTGCCCACCTGATCAAACAGGCCCTCGGGGCGACACCGCCCGCATCGGCCGTCTACCGCGGCGACGCCGTCCGCTTGCACCCGCCGACGGGGCGGCCCACCAAGAACGTCGTGTGCCTCGGCTTGAACTACATCAGCCACGCGAAGGAGAGCGCGCAGGCGCGCGGCCGCGAGTTCAAGATCCCGGAAGCGCCGGTGTTTTTCACCAAGGCGCCAACCAGCGTCACCGGCCCCACCGACCCCATTCCGTGGGACCCGTCCGTGACGGCCCAGTTGGACTACGAAGCCGAGCTTGGCGTCGTCATCGGCATCCCCGGCAAGGACATTCCGCGTGCGCGCGCCCTCGATCACGTCTTTGGATACACGATCATCAACGACGTGTCGGCGCGCGACCTGCAGAAGACGCACCTGCAGTGGTTCAAGGGCAAGAGCCTCGATGGCTTCTGCCCCGTCGGCCCGGTCGTCGTCACCGCCGACGAGTTCGGCGATCCGCAGTCGAAGCAGATTTCGCTGAGGGTCAACGGTGTCGAGAAGCAGCACTCGACGACCGCGAACATGATCTTCCCGGTGGACGTCATCATCGAGTCGCTGTCGCGGGGCCTGACCATCGAGGCGGGCGACCTGATCGCGACGGGAACGCCGGAAGGCGTGGGCCTCGCGCGCACCCCGCAGGAGTTCCTGCAGGATGGCGATCTCGTCGAGACCGAGGTCGAGGGCATCGGCGTCATGCGGAACCGGGTTGTCAGAATTTAGAACGGTCCGCCATGGATGATGCTTCCGTGATTCGGCAGGTCGTGGAGAACTGGGTCGTTTGGCGGGACGCCGGCGACTGGGAGCGGTTCGCCACGGTCTGGCACGCGGACGGCTGGATGACGGCCACCTGGTTTCAGGGACCCGCGAGCCGGTTCATTGAGGTCAGCCGGGAGGGCTTCGAACGCGGCGTCAACATCCTGCACGCGCTGAACGGCTGGTCGTGCGACATCGCCGGCACCCGCGCGATCTCACAGGCCAAGATGAACATCTTCCAGCGCGCCCCGCTCGACGGCGTGATGGTGGATGTCGTCTGCTGGGGGCGGTTCTACGACTTCTTCGAGAAGCGCGACGGGCGCTGGGCCATCGTCCGCCGGCAGCCGATCTACGAGAAGGACCGGCTCGATCCGGTCGATCCGTCAGCGATGCTGCGCCTCGATCGATCGGTGCTCGACACATTCCCCGAGGGCTACCGCCACCTCGGCTACCTGCAGCACCGCAACGGCTTCACGGTGAAGATCGGCCTGCCGGGCCTGCGCGGGCCTGAGGTCGACACACTCTACGCGGAGGGCAAAGCCTGGCTCGCCGGATCGGCGACGCCGGGCCAACTGTCGTAACGGCCGGCTTCAGCCGGCCGTTCGTCGTCCGCCTGAAGGCGGACGCTATGCGAGACCGAAGAGTTTCTGAGCGTTCGTGCGGCCGATCTTGAGGCGGTCGGCTTCCGAGATCTCTGCGCCGTCGAACCAGCTCGCCGCATCGCCCACTTCCTCGAACGGGTAGTCGGCCGAGAACAACACGCGGTCGACGCCCAGTTCCGTGACGGCCTGGACGAGCGTCGGCGTGTGAAAGTTGCCGCTGGTCGTCACGTAGAAGTTCGCCCGCAGATACTCGATGAACGTGCGCTTCGCCGGAATGCCCCGCGGCCGCTTGGTGACGCGGTGATCGAAGCGCCAGATACAGTACGGCAGCATCTCGCCGAGGTGACCGAGGATCGCCGTCAACTGGGGATGCGTGTCGAAGATGCCGCTCGCCATCAGCCGCAGAGCGTGCGTGGCGGTCTCGACGCCGAACGCCCACGACGCCCCCCACAGCCACGGGTGGCCGTCGTAACCAGGTACGCGGCTCGGCAGCGGGTCGCGCGGGTGGAGATAGAACGGCACGTTCAGGCCGGCGATCGTCGCCCAGAACGGCCTGTAGATCGGATCGTCGTAATAAATGACGGTGTCGGGGTTCCCCACCTGGGAATAGCCGTTCACCATCGCGCCCTTGAACCCCAGGTCCTTCACCGCGCGCGATAACTCATCGCACGCCGCCTCCGGATCCTGCATGGGCAGCGCCGCGAAGGCCGCGTACCGATCGGGATGCCTCGCGACGGCCTCGGCGAGCGCGTCGTTGCCGCGCCGCGCGAGGTCGATGGCCCTCGTGCGGTCGGGCACGGACTGGACGCCTGGAGCGTTGAGCGACAGGATCGCAAACGCCACGCCGTGCGCGTCCATCTCGCGCAGCCGCTCGCCGTCCACGTCCAGCAGCCGCCGCTCGAGCACGTTCAACTGCCCCGGCACGGCGTATTCCGCCGACTCGCGCAGCGTGTCCATCAGTCCGAAGTGCTCTTCGATTGCGATTTTACCGGTCACGTTGAATGAGACCTCTAGGCACGCGTGACGGCCGCAGCGAAGTCCTTGCGCAGCAGCGCGTACTCGAGGCTGTCGACCAACGCCTGGAGGCTGGCCTCGATGATGTTCTCGTTCACGCCGATCGTCGTCCAGGTCGACGTGCCGTCGCCGCTCTCGATGAGCACGCGCGTCCGCGCGGCCGTCCCGGACGACGAGTTGACGATGCGGACTTTGTAGTCGGTCAGCCGGACGTCCCCGAGATCGCGGTAGAACTTGACCAGCGCTGACCGGAGCGCCTTGTCGAGTGCGTTCACGGGACCGTCGCCTTCCGCGACGGTGTGGGCGTGATCCTGCTCGACAATCACTTTCACGGTCGCCTCGCACACGGATCCGTCCCCGCTCGACCGCATCGACACATGGTACGCGTCGATGGTGAACGGCTTCACCTCGCGGCGGAGCGCGCGCCGGATGAGCAGCGCGAGCGATCCGTCGGCGCTCTCGAATTCGAATCCGTCGTGCTCGAGCTCCTTGACACGCTGCAGCATCGCGTTCAGCTCGGGTGTTTCCTTGCTGACGTCGAAGCCGAGCTCGCGCGCCTTCATGATGACGTTGCTGCGGCCGGCCAGTTCACTCATCAGCACGTGCCGCCGGTTTCCCACGAGCGACGGGTCGATGTGCTCGTAGCTGCTGACCAGCTTCTGCACGGCGTTGACGTGCTGGCCGCCCTTGTGCGAGAAGGCCGCCTCGCCCACCCATGGCAGCCGCGGATTGGGCCGCAGGTTGGCGATCTCGTCCACGAAGTGCGAGATGTCCTTCAGCATCGCCAGCGACTCGCCGGGAACCGAGCCCTTCTTGAACTTGAAGGCCAGGTTCGGAATCACGGACGTCAGGTTGCAGTTGCCCGTCCGCTCGCCGATCCCGTTGATGGTGCCCTGCACGTGCGTCGCGCCGGCGTCGAGCGCCGCGAGCGCGTTCGCGACCCCGAGCCCGATGTCGTCGTGCGTGTGGATGCCGATCCGCGTCGCGATGTGCGCCCGCACCCGGTTCGTGATGTCGACGATCTCGGACGGAATCGACCCGCCGTTGGTATCGCACAGCACGACGACGTCCGCGCCGGCCCGTTCGGCGGCCGCCAGCGTCGCCAGCGCGTACTCGGCGTCTTCCTTGTAACCGTCGAACGAGTGCTCGGCGTCGTAGACCACGAACCGGCCCCGGGACTTGAGGTACGCAATCGTTTCGCCGATCATCGCCAGGTTCTCTTCGGGCGTCGTCTGGAGCACCTCGCGCACGTGCAGCCGCGACGTCTTGCCGACGATCGTAATCACCGGGGTCTCGGCGTCGATGAGGAGCCGGACCTGGTCGTCGTTCTCCGCCGTCACGCCCTTCCGGCGCGTGGCGCCGAACGCGGCCAGCCTCGCACGCCGGAACGTGCGCCGCTTGGCCTCGTTGAAGAACTCCACGTCCTTGGGATTCGAGCCGGGCCACCCGCCCTCGATGTAGTGGACACCGAACGCGTCCAGCCGCTCCGCGATCCGGAGCTTGTCGAGCACGGAAAACGAGATGCCGAGGCCCTGGCTGCCGTCGCGCAGCGTGGTGTCGTAGATTTCAATCCGGTCCGCCATGAAGGTGTCTTTGCTGGCAGGCCTGAAGGCCTGCACTACTTCTGCCTAAGGGCCTGCTACGTCTGCCTAAGGGTCTGCACTACTTCTGAGTGTCACTCTTGAACGTCACGACCAGCACGTCCCGATATGCGGGCGCCGACGCGTCGACGGCCTGCACGGGCGTCACGCCGTGGCTCACCCGCGCATCGTCCACGAGCGCGGCGTCGAGCGGTTCCGTCAGGGTGAAGCGGCCCAGTTCGCGGCCGTCGGGCCCGAGAATGCCGGTGGTCCCGCTGACGATGTTCCGGCGGTTCACGAGCAGCACCAGCACGTAGTCCACGCCGTCGCGGTGCATCCCCTCGGGCGTCGGCCGGCCCTCGGTCCCCGGCCTGGCTTCGATGCGGAACTGATGGACCTCGATGGCCCATCGCGCCGTGCCGGGCGAGAGCCGGCAGAACAGATCGCGGCTGAAGGCCAGAATCGCCCGCATCGACGGACCGTCGCCGACGGAGGCATCCACCGGCGTGAACCACCGGGCCACCCCGCCGTTCAGCGGGTTGTAGTCGAGCCCCTGATAGTGCGGCCGGGCGGGCGCGCGGACGATGGCGCCGGAGATGCCGCAGGCATACACGGCGTGGCGCCGCCGCCGATAGCGCCCGCCATCGGCCATGTAGGTGTCCACGTCGAGGTCGTCCCAGCTGCCGGCGAACACCTGCCAGTCCTCGAGCCCGCCGAACGTGTCGAGCGCCCGGCGCATGGCGTCGGCGTGGACGAAGACAAACCCGTCCCGCATCAGGGAGGCCTGCAGCGACTGGTCAGGGATCAGCGCCGTGTCGGGCACACGGTGATCCTATCAGCCCGCGGGGCATTTGGAGAAAGCCGGCGGTGCTAAGATCGGTCTGTCCCGGCCTGGCCCCCATGCATGTCCACAGCGCGCTCCTGCTCGTCGCTGTCCCGGTCGTCGCGCTGGCGCTGCCCGGCGCCTCGCCCCAACTCCGGGATCCCAACGCCTTCAAGTCGGGCATCGACGTCACCGGCGTCACGGTCACGGTGCGCGATGCCGACGGCAAGCTGGTCACCGGCCTGACCCGCGACGATTTCGAGGTGTTCGAAGACGGCGATCCGCAGGCCATCACGCAGTTCACCCGCGAGCGCGTGCCCGTCAGCGTCGGTGTGCTGCTCGACATGAGCGACAGCATGTTCGGCCGCCCCATCGAGGACGCGCGCGAGGCGGTCAACGGGTTCCTGTTCGAACAGCTGGACGCCCAGGACGAATTCTTCATCCTCGCCTTCAACCATCGCCCGCACGTCATGACCACGTGGACGCACACCGCCGACGTCGTCCGCCAGGCGCTCGACAGCCTCAAGCCGACCGGCGGGACCGCGGTGTACGACGCGACGCTCGAAGCGCTGCCGCTCATCGCCCGCCGCAACCGCGAGCGAGGGGCGCTCCTCATCGTGTCCGACGGCGCGGACACGGCCAGCACCGCGGGCCTCAAGGAAGTGCGGTTCGGCATGCGGCGGAGCCAGGCGTTCGTGTACGCGATCGCCATCGATGCGCCGACGAGGGCCATCAACCGGAGCGTCAACCCGTCCACGCTCCGCGAGATCACCGACGAGAGCGGCGGGCGCACCGAAGTGGTCCAGAGCAGCGCGGACATCGCCGCGGCGTCGGCGCGCATCGCCGACGAGCTGAACCACCAGTACGTGCTGGGGTACACGCCGCCGCACGGCGCGGACGGCAAGTTTCACTCCATTCGCGTCCGTGCCCGTGGCTCCGAGTACCGCATCCGCGCACGGAAGGGCTACGTCGCCGAACCCGGCGTCCTCACCACGCCCAGAAAGTAGTTAGAAGGTCGTCCGCTCTGACGGCAGGTGGCTTACACTCTGCTGGCAGAAGCATGGCCGCGTCGGTCTTCATCACCGGCGGTACGGGGTACATCGGCCGGCAGGTCGTGGCGGCATTGCGCCGCCGCGGTCATCGGGTGCGCGTGCTCGTCAGGCGGGGGTCAGAACGCAAGGCGCCGATCGGCTGCGAGGTCGTCGTCGGCGATCCGTTCGACGGCGCGACGTTCGCCCACGCACTCGAACCCGGCGACACGTTCCTCCAGCTGCTCGGCGTCTCCCATCCGTCGCCCGCGAAGGCCAGGCAATTCGTGGACATCGACCTGCGGTCGGCCCGCGCGTCCATCGAGGCGGCCGCCGCCGAGGGCGTCGACCATTTCGTTTACGTGAGCGTCGCCCAGCCCGCGCCCGTGATGAAGGCCTACCAGCAGGCGCGCGCCCAGGCCGAGCGGCTGCTGGTGGAATCCGGCCTGCGCCGGACAATCCTGCGGCCGTGGTACGTCCTGGGCCCCGGCCACCGCTGGCCATACGCGCTGCTGCCGGTCTACTGGGCCCTCGAACGGGTGCCCGCCACGCGCGACGGCGCCCGGCGGCTCGGCCTCGTCACACTCAATGAGATGGCGGCAGCGCTGGTGCACGCCATCGAGTACCCGCCGCACACCGCGCGCGTCATGGAGGTGCCGGACATTCGTTCGGCGCGCGGCTGAACCCGGAACTTCGAATTGGCGTAGTGCAGGCCTTCAGGCCTGCTCACACCGAACGCGCAGTCCGCTCACCGAGGCAGGCCTGAAGGCCCTGCACTACACCGAATGAAACGTCCTAGAAGTTGAACCGCACGTTGATTCGCACGAACCGCGGCGCGACGATCGCGTTCGGCCGCATGTAGGTCGCGCCGTTGGTCGCGTAGTCGTACGTCTCGATGAAGCCGACCTCGCTGCTCGTGTTGAACAGGTTGTAGAGATCGACGCCGATATCCGCTCGCGTCGCGTTGAACTTCAGGACTTTCGCGAACCGCATGTCGACCTGCGTGACCCGCGGGCCGTACAGCATGCCCGGGATGAGCAGGTTGACCGCCGTCGTGCCGTTCGCGAGCCCCCCGTTCGGCAGCCGGCCCAGCGCCTGCGCCACGACCGTGTTGGGCACGTTCTCGTTGGCGTTCCTCGATGCCCCGTTCGTCGCGGAGTTCGATCCCATGCCGATGTTGGCGTTCGGCACCGACCGGATGCTGGCGCTGACGAGGACGTCGATTTTCGGCACCGTGTACGCCGCGAGCCCGCGGACGAGCGTCGCCCACGGCTCCGTCACGTGGCAATAGGCCTGCTGCTGATTGATACCGGCGACAACCAGCGTCTCCGGCAGCGCCTGCATGAGCGCGCAGGTGTCCTGCACGCCGCGCCCGGTGCTCGTGCCGGCCTGGAGGATGAGGCTGTTGTGCAGCCGCGCGTTGAAGCTGGTGGTCACGCCGTGCCAGTACTGCGTGCGCGCCGGCGCGTAGTCCGTCTCGAACGTCTGGTAGTTGCGCGCGCCGGTTCCGACAGCCGGATTGACGTCGAAATACGTCGCCGTGCTGCCGCCGCCGGGCAGATTCGGGTTCTGCGGAACCGTCAGGTTCCACTGGTTGTAGTCCGACGCCTTCGTGAGCAGGTTGTCCGTCACGAAGAAGTTGCCGAACCAGCGCCGGTTGTAGCTCACTTCGAGCGAGATGCGCGGCATCAGCTGCTGCTGCACGCTGGCGCCGAACTGCCAGTCGTACGGACGGATGCCCCAGCC
>Ga0070665_100008357_pt1 | contig 10472 bp, 9 predicted proteins | sample KBSS13metaG_FD_65862 | JGI IMG/M metagenome (GOLD analysis project Ga0070665, IMG submission 65862) | Switchgrass rhizosphere microbial communities from Kellogg Biological Station, Michigan, USA - KBS S1-3 metaG | ecosystem: Host-associated > Plants > Roots > Rhizosphere > Soil ...
CCGGTAGATTGAAGGGATAGGAATAGGAAACGTTCCCGGTCTTCCACAACACGCGTTTCAACTGTTCGCGGGTGGGGCCCCGCAGGTTGTCGCAAAGCGGGGAGCGCGAACAAGGCGGCACGCTGGACGGCGGCAGCTTGGCCAAATCCACCACACAGCGGGGCGACAGTCTGGCCTTGTTCTCGGTCAGACAGGCCCGCGCCGAATAAAGCCCGGATCGGCCCTGGCAGATTTTATCAATGTCGCTGGAACAACCTGCCAGCACGCTAAGCGGCGATGAGCCGGGCGGCAGAACCTTGCCGCCTTGCGCCACCGGGGCGCGGCCACCCGTGTCGGGAAAGGTATCGGCCAGGGTCCAAGCGGGCTCCGCGAGGGCGGGGGACAGCGAAGCTGCCAGCAGCACAATGGCCAAGCGTGCGATCATTCCTGGCTCCTGTTTTTCGCCCAGCATGCCGGGAGGCGTGGGGCGGCGCAACCGATGACGCATGGCCGTGTTGCGGGGAAAAAGCTGGTCAAATATGCGCCATGGCGTAGGGTTCGCCCGCCGTGACCGACACCACCGCCAACAAAATCGCGTATGACACCAGCTTTGCCGTGCTGGGAACGATTGGTTTTTGCCACCTGCTGAACGACATGATGCAGTCGCTGCTCCCGGCCATCTATCCCACCCTCAAAGACCAGTTCCATCTCAGTTTCGCGCAGATCGGCCTGGTCACCTTGGCGTTCCAGTGCACGGCTTCGCTGTTCCAGCCGGTGGTGGGATATTTCGCCGATCTGAGGCCCATGCCTTATTCGCTGGCCATCGGAATGGTTTCGACGCTTGGAGGGCTTTTGGTGCTGGCGATTGCGCCCAGCTATCCCGTGCTTCTTGTCTCCGCCATGATGATCGGATTGGGATCGGCGGTGTTTCATCCCGAATCCAGCCGGGTGGCGCGCATGGCCTCGGGCGGACGCTATGGCTTGGCGCAATCGGTGTTTCAGGTCGGCGGCAATATCGGTGGGGCAATCAGTCCGCTGACCGCGGCCTTGCTGGTCGCCACCTACGGCCAGCGTTCCATCGTCTGGTATGCCGGGCTGGCGCTGCTGGCCATTGTGCTGCTGTTCAATGTCGGCACCTGGTACAAGCATCATGGCTTGGCGCGCATCAAACTTCACCAAGCGTCGCGCGACAGTGGACTTTCCCAACGCAAGATCCTGTTGGCGATGGCGATCTTGCTGCTGCTGATGTTTTCCAAATTCATCTATCTCGCCTGCATCGGCAGCTATTATACTTTTTATCTCATGCACGCCTTTGGCATGTCGGTGCAGAGCGCGCAGGTGCATCTGTTCTATTTCCTGGTCGCGTTGGCGGTGGGTACCTTGCTGGGCGGGCCCTTGGGTGACCGTATAGGCCGCAAATATGTGATCTGGTTTTCCATTCTGGGCATGCTGCCTTTCACTCTGATGCTGCCTTACGTCAACCTATTCTGGACCGGCATTCTGTCGGCCATCATTGGCTTGGTGATGGCGTCGGCCTTTCCCGCCATCGTGGTCTATGCCCAGGAGCTGATGCCCGGGCGCGTGGGCATGATTTCGGGCTTGTTCTTTGGGCTCTCTTTCGGGCTGGGCGGAATCGGCGCGGCGGTGCTGGGTGCGTTGGCGGATCAGACGTCCATCGCCTATGTCTTTAAGGTGTGCGCCTTCCTGCCGGCGATTGGTCTATTCGCCATGTTCCTTCCCAACTTCAAGGCGCAAAGAAGATGAGCCTGGAAGAGGTTGCACGGCGCTATGCGGTGTCGGTGTCGCCGGTTTTGCTGGATCTGATCGATCCCGCCGATCCCAATGATCCCATCGCGCGGCAGTTCCTGCCGTCTTTGGACGAGTTGCATACACTGCCTGAAGAAACGGCCGATCCCATCGGTGATGTTGCACACTCCCCGGTCGCGGGCATCGTGCATCGTCATCCCGGCCGCGTGCTGTTCAAGGCGGTTTCATCCTGCCCGGTCTATTGCCGCTTCTGTTTCCGCCGCGAGATGATCGGTCCGGGTCGCGAGAACGCCTTGTCTCCCGACGCATTTGAAGCGGCGCTGACCTATATCGCCGCCCATGGCCAAATCCGTGAAGTCATCCTCACCGGCGGCGATCCCTTCATCCTGTCGCCGCGCCGGGTGGAGGAAATCACCAACCGGCTGGCGGCCATCCCGCATGTGAAGCTTATCCGTTGGCACACGCGGGTGCCGGTCACCGATCCGGCGCGGGTTAGCGATGCGCTGGTGGCGGCGTTGCATGCCCCCGGGGCCGTGACCTGGGTGGCGGTGCATGCCAATCATGCCCGGGAATTTTCACCGCCCGCGAGAGCGGCGATTGCGCGGCTGGTGGAGGGCGGGATCGCCCTGGTCAGCCAGTCGGTTTTACTGAAGGGCGTCAATGACGATGTCGAGGCGCTGGCAGGCCTGATGCACGCCTTCGTGGAAAACCGCATCAAGCCTTACTATCTGCATCACGGCGATCTGGCGCCCGGCACGTCGCATTTCCGCACCCGGATTGAAGACGGCCTAGCCCTGATGAAACAGTTGCGCGCGCGGCTGTCGGGTTTGGAAATGCCCACCTACATGCTCGATATCCCCGGCGGCTTCGGCAAGGTGCCGTTAGAGAGCGATCATCTGGAAAAGACACAGGCTGGGTATCGCGTCCGCGATGTCGGCGGACGCTGGCACGACTACATCGCTTCTTGAGCCGGCTTGCCCCGTAGCCTTTTGAAGAATGCGCTGACGCGATGACGGAACTGTTCGCGCCGCACCACGCTCATGTCGGTTACCCAATTGAGCTGGATCACCCGCCTGGGACCCTCGAAGGCGTGAAAGCCGTGCCAGGCATTGGGCTCATTCTTGAAGATCAGCATGGTGCCTTCGTCGGGCGGCACTTCGGCGATCACGTCTTCAAGATTGTCGGGTGAGCGCAACAAGCGCAGGCGGCCGGTTTTGGCCTCCCATTCATTGTTCATATAGATCAGCACGGTGATCAGCTTGGTGCGCGAGTCCGTATGAATTTGGCCGTCCCGCGCCGCCGACACGCCGCGCGCCGTCACCATGGTGGGGCGGCCGTTAAGGTCGACACCCAGCTTCTTTTCCACCGCGCGGGCGAATTCAGGTCCCTGGATCGCATTGATGAAGGCCGCGAAAGCGGGACCGAATTCCAAGGTCGGCAAGGGAAAGGAACCAGGATGGCTGACCAGCGGATAATCGGCATTGATCCCCGCCATCGCCTCGGGCTTGACGAAACGCGGCACCATAGCGAAGGCAAAGGGCTCGCGCGCCACGGGCGCGGCTTCGAAGGCCTCAAGGTCTATGGGCAAGGCGCTCATCTTGTGGCCAGATACTACCACCGGCGGCAAAAAGAAAGGGACGGGCTTTTGGCCCGTCCCCCGCTCTGGAAGCCCTATTTTGCCCCTAAGAAATCCAGAGCAATCCTGCGCTAATGGGTATTGTAATGGATGATCTGCGAGGTATTGCCGATCGCACTTGAAGAGAAACCGACGCTGCCGCCCACATTCATGGCACTGCCATTGACGTTGGAGATGGTAGCGGAATTGTTGATCTGCCGCGTCGTGATCGGGAAGTTGGGCGCGTTGGAATCCGCCTCAAAACTGTTGCCCAACGCCGAACCCTGCACCACGGCGTCGCCGGCAATATTGCGCATGCTGGTGCCAATTTGCGAAAACGGATCGGCGGCGTGGCATTCCTGGTTGGACTGAACCGCGGTCAAAGACGGATCGCTGGACACGCTGGCGCCGTTGCACACGACCTGGTTCTGGATTCCGACACTGCCCCAGACGTTGCCTACTTGCATGTTGATATTGGAGCCGATGGTGGCGCCAGGACCGACCGTCTGGTCATTGGTGACGCGCGTATTGTTCATGGTGGTGATGTCAATCAGGTTGCCCGCGGCGGCGCCTTGTCCCACCGCGTTTCCGCCGACTGTGTCCACGACGACGCTGAGGTTGGACCAATTGTTCTGCAGATTGATCTGGGTATTGAGGATATTGCTGCCGTCGCCGGGAGGATTGGTGTCGCCCGCCAACGAAGGGGCGGCCGAGAGAGCCAGAAGAGAGGCGGAGAGCAGGATCTTGAAGCTGTTCATGTGGGTACTCCTGTAAACTGTGGCTTAGAGACCGCCGCGAAGATTGATCAAACCGGGATCGGGATCGTAGTAACCGCGATAGGGGGTGCCGCGCCCCGCATCGCCTTGGCTCATCTGATAGGAGGGCGGAGCGTAATAAGCCGGCTGCGGCGGATAGGGTTGCGGTGCATAGGGTGCCGGTCCCGCATAGGCCATTTGGGGATAGTATTCGCCGGCGTCGCGCAACGGATCATTGCCGGTGCCCAGCGGGATGGCGCAGGCCGGGCCTGGCGCGCGATAGATGCGGGTGATCATTTCCAGGGTGGCGCGCTCGATCATCGAACGCACCGCCAGTTGGATCGGCTCCAGCGCGCTTTCGCCCACGCTGATGTCGAAGAAATTGGTGCCCAGAAAATCGAATACACCGGCGGAAACCTGGCGGCCGATAATCTGCTTTTGATAGGAAATCACGTCGGCGACTTCCAGCGTGTTGGTGTTGACCAGCCGCATATCCAGCCCGACATTCATGACATAGAGGCTGCCCCCCGCGGTGCCGGTGGTGGCGTTGGTGCGGGTGCCGCCGCCGGTTCCGTTGGCATTCTCGCTGCGGATGTTGAAGTTGAGCTCGGTGATGCCGCCCACGATGTAATAGTCCGAACCGGGGATGGAACCGGCCAGGATCTTGCGGAAGTCGCCGGTTTGCGGATTGGGATGCTGGTCGTCGCCGATCAGCTTGTTGTTGGCGTATTTCAATTCCATTTCCGCGACGGAGGTGTCGAAGCGCTCGACCATATGCACGCCCGCCTTGTTCAGCGCGCTCATCGCCATCAGCGCGGCGCCGGCGGTCACCTTGCGGCCCGAGCCGTCGGCTTCGGCCTTGCCGGTATAATCGGCGATCTGGCCGACCGCGACGCGCACAGGATGCTGACGCACAAAACCGCCCATGCAACGCAGGGCGGCGGAATAGGGCGTTTCGTTGGAGATGACAGGCGCGCCGCCAATCGGCGCGGTATAGCGGCCGGCGGAATTGGGCCAGGGCGAGATGCAGCCCTGAAGCGCGCTCGCGGCCAGGACAAAGACCAGCGGCTTCAAGAGATGTTTGCGGGGTGTCATGGGAGGGGCATCCCTAAATCCTTGCTCGTCAATGCGCGTTCAGATCGGTGGTGGCCGTCTGATTTCCGTTATTGACCTGCGTGGAGTCGATGATCGTGGTGTTGTGATTCCCCAGGACCACCACCGAAAGCTGATTGCCGATCGCATTGGCCTGTCCGTAGGTCGATCCCGCGCCGCCCATGCCGACCCCGCCGCCGACATATTGCGCGCCGCTGCCTTGCTGATAGATCGAGGGCGCGACCTGGCCATTGACCAGGGTCAAATTCCCGTTGGCGTCGCGCATGGAATAGCTGGATGCCTGGTTCTGGGAGCCGGCGCCGTAGCCGTTGTACAAGGCCGAGTTGGTCCAATCCCCGGCCTTTGCCGCGGTCGTGGCAAATAGGGGAGCGAGGACACACAGGCTCAACGCTAAGGCCGTCTTGGCACGGGCCATGTTGGAACGGGTCATGGGCAAAAAATCCATTCTGGTGTGTGGACCACAGCAACGCCCGTGCCAGTGCTTAACCCGCGTTAGGGATTCACCGTGCCGATTGGGGACAGGCATGGGAAAAAAATCACGGAAATACTGGGCTTTTTGGGTACCCCTGCTGCAGGCCTTGGTGGTTGCGGCCGCTGGAGGGAATGACTGTCCCGAAATGACCGGCCGGCGAGGTGACCTCGGTGCGCCGCCTTTGTTCCGCCCTGGCACATTTGCGCGGCTTGGCGGGAACTCCAAAGCGCCCTAGATAAGCCCATGGCTTTCCTGCAATCCGCGCCTCCGCGCGAGCCCTTTTTTCGCGCGCCGTCCGTCGTGCTGTGGCTGATCGGCGGCTTGGCGGCGCTTCATTTGGCGTGGATTTTGGTGCCGGCCAGTCAGCAGGATGCCCTGGTATACCAGTTCGGCCTCTATCCCTGGCGCTACAGCCACGCGTTCCTGCAAAGCCGCATGGCCGATCCCGGCACCGTGTGGGAACGCGCCGTTCCCTTTGTTTCCTATTTGGGTCTGCACGCCAGTTGGACGCATCTGGTGATCAACAGTCTGTGGTTGCTTGCCTTTGGTCCGATCGTGGCGCGCCGCTACGGAAGCTTGCTATTTCTTCTTTTCTTTCTTGTTTGTGGCGTGGCGGCGGCCTTCACCTATCTGGCCTTCAACTGGGGAGGGGCTTTGCCGGTGGTGGGCGCCTCGGGCGCCATTTCCGGCTTGATGGCGGCAGCCTTGCGCATGCTGCCCGGCCAAACGCCATGGGCCGTGCCGGGTGAGACCCCCTTGGCGCCGCTATTTTCCCGGCAGCTTGTGGTTTTCACGGCCATTTGGGCGGCCATCAACCTGCTGACAGGGATCACGGGACTGGGGATGGGCGGGGAAAGCGGGCTGATCGCTTGGCAGGCCCATCTGGGCGGTTACGCCGCCGGTCTGCTGCTTAGCGGGCCTTTTGATCGTTTGCGCCCCCGCGCCACCGGCACGCCGGTGGATCACTGATTTGACCCGCTTGCCGCCGGACCGGCTTGGGATTAGATTACTGACGATTGTAGTAGGCCACCTGTAGCGGAATCGTCGATGCGGCACCCCAAATTGAGCAAGCTGGAAATGCAGATCATGGAGGTCTTGTGGAGCGCTGGGCCCTCCGCCATCCGTGAGGTCCAGGAAAGTTTCGGCGCCAAGAACCGCCCGGCCTACACCACGGTGCAGACCATGGTGTACCGGCTGGAGGCCAAGAAGGCGCTGCGCCGGGCGCGCAAGATCGGCAATGCCCATATCTTCGAAGCCGTGATTTCCCGTGACGCCGCGCAGCGCCGCCTGGTGGATGAGTTCCTCTCGATCTTCGGCGGAAAGATGCAGCCGGTGATGGCGCAGTTGATTGAGGCCGGCAATCTGACGTCCAAGGACGTGACCGACGCCGAAAAGCTGCTGCAAGAGTTGGCCGCCAAACGAAAGAAAGAAGCATGATCGCGGCGCTGCTGGATCATATTTGGCAGTCCACTTTGTTTGCGGGCGCGGTCGGGTTGCTGACCCTGGCGTTTCGCCGCAACGGCGCCGCCTTGCGTTTCTGGCTGTGGTTTGCGGCCTCGGTGAAATTCCTGGTGCCTTTCGCGGCCCTGGCGGCGTTGGGGGAATATCTCTCCCGCCAGTATCCCGCGCCGCTGCCCCAGTCTCTTATCGCCATCCAGCCGGCGGCGGAAAAATTGTCGGCGCCGGCAAAGATGCTGGTGGCGCCGCACGCCGCCGACGCAATCAATTGGGCGCCGTTGCTGCTTTGTGTCTGGCTGGCCGGTCTTGCGGTGATCCTGGCCTTTCACCTGCTGCGCTGGTCGCGCCTGCGCGCGATGATGGCGCAAGCGCACGATCTGCCGGTGTCTGGCCCGGTCCAGATCAAGACATCGCATTCGTCCCTGGAGCCGGGATTGGTGGGTATCCTGCAACCGGCCGTGCTGATGCCGGCCGGCTTGATGGCGCATCTGTCCGACGCTGAGCGGGATTCCATCCTGGCGCATGAAATCAGCCATCTTCGCCGCCGCGACAATGTCACCGCCGCCATTCACACGGCCGTCGAGGCGCTGTTCTGGTTCTATCCGCCGGTTTGGCTGATCGGTGCGCAAATGCTCGAGGAGCGCGAGCGCGCCTGCGATGAAAGTGTCGTGGCTTCCGGTCACGATCCGGAAATCTATGCGGGTGGTATCCTGAAAGTCTGCAAGTTCTGCATTCAGTCGCCGCTGGCCTATGTCTCTGGCATTTCCGGCGCCGATCTGGGGATGCGCGTACGGCAAATCATGACCGCCGAAGCCGCGCGGGATGTCGGCGCCGGCAAGCGGATGCTTCTGGCAGGCGCTGGCATTTTCACCCTGGCCTTGCCGGTCACGGCCGGGTTCGTCGATACGCCCCTGGTGCGGCAGGTAAAGCGTGACGTCATGGCCGTGCAGGCCCGCGCCGAGCAAGCCGTGACGGCGATGGTTCAGCAGATGGCGCCGCAAGCGCAGGTGACACTTGTCAAGCTGCCACAGCCCAAGATGAAGGTGACGGCCGTGGCGCCGGTTCTGCCGGATGTCGAGATGGTTGCCGCGCCGCCGCCCAGCACTCCGATAGCGGCCCAAGGGCTCGAGCAGCCGGTGGCGGTGGTTTCGGCACAGGCACCCGTTCTGAAAGCGCCGATTACAGCTTTGGCTCCGCGGGGCGATGGTGATCCCGATGCGGTTACGTGCCGCGCGCCCCAGGTCTTGCCGGGTTCCCGGCTGCCGGGTCCGCAAGTCTGCAAGACCAATGGCGCCTGGGCGCAGTTGCGCGCCGATGGAAAGGACGTCAGCCCGGACGGCACCATAGTCGCTGCACGGAACCTGCCGACAACGGCCGGCGGTTGCACCAAAAGCGCGCTGCTGGGGGCGTTCCAATCCCAGAACCTTCCCGACGGCTCGGTTCTTTCCGGCTGCCGCTGACGATTTAGCTACTCAGCCGGAGCGATGCTCGGGCGGGCGCGGGGCGCCTTGCGGCGCTGCATCCGGGTGCTGAAGCGGTCGAGATAGCTGTAGATCACCGGCGTGATGTAGAGGGTCAGAAGCTGCGACAGCAGCAGGCCGCCCGCCACGCACAGACCCAGCGGCCGGCGGGATTCCGCGCCGGAGCCGCTGCCGAAGGCGATGGGCAAGGTGCCCATCAAGGCTGCCATGGTGGTCATCATGATGGGACGGAAGCGGGTGATGGCCGCCTCATAAATCGCCTGTTCGGGCGATACGCTTGTATCGCTGCGCTGCCGGTTGATCGCGAAGTCGATCATCATGATGGCGTTCTTTTTGACGATGCCGATCAGCATGATCATGCCGACAAAGGCATATAGCGTCAGCGACATGTCCGTCGGCGTGATGCCCGCCACGAACAGCATATGCGCGATCCAGAGGGTGAGAAGACCGCCGACCGCCGCTGACGGCAGACCCGACAGAATGGTCAGGGGATGGATGAAGCTTTCATACAGAATGCCCAGGATGATGTAGACCACCACCATGGCGATGACCAGAAGCATGCCCATATTCTTGGTGGAAGCTTCAAACGCGGCCGCGGTGCCCTGGAAATTGCCCTGAATGGATTCGGGCATGCCGATGGCCTCGCTGGCTTGCCGGATGCCGCTGACCGCATCCGACAGCGCCTTGCCGGGCGCCAGATCGAAGGAGACGGTCACTGACGGGATTTGACCGGCATGGTTCACCGACACGGGCACGGTGCTGGAGGTCATATCGGTGACCGCGGTCAGCGGCACCAACGTGTTGCCCGTACCAGTGATGTAAAGCCGGTCGAGAGCCGAGGCATCGCTTTGGTAGCGCGGCAGCAACTCCATGATCACCTCATACTGGTTCGACGAGGTGTTGATCTGGGAGATGCGCTGGCCGCCGAAAGCCGAGCCCAGCGCGGTTTCGATCTGCAGCGGGGTCACGCCAAAGGCGGCGGCGCGGTCGCGGTTGATCTTAACCTGCACCGAGGGCATGGCCGCTTCGTTGTCGGAAGTGATATCGACGAAGCCGGACTGCTTGCGCAGCGCGTCCATCAGCCGGTCGGAATAATCCTGCAACTGGGCCAGATCCAATCCCTGCAGCGTATACTGATAAGTCGAACGGGACTGGCGCGCGCCCAGCCGGATGGCGGGCGGATTGGTGAGGAACACGTTGACGCCGGCAATGCGCGACACTTGGGGGCGCAACCGGCGGATGATCTGTTCCGGGGTCGATGTGCGCTCACTCAGCGGCTTGAGCTTGATCATCATCAGCCGGGCATTGTTGCTGCCGGCGCTGCCATTGGAGCCCTCCATCATCCCCATCACCCCGTCAATGTCCGGGTCGGCGCTGATGATCTTCATGACCTGCGTGGTGTAGGAGGCCATCTGCTTGTAGCTGGTGCCGTTGGCGGCCTGAATGTTGCCCTGGATACGGCCGGTATCGTCGCTGGGCAGGAAGTCCTGCTGCATCACCGTGGCCATCAGCACGGAAGCCGCGAGGCTGGCGAAGAAGACCCCAAGAATGGTGCGGCGATGGGCGATGCTCCAGCGCAGCGTGCGGTCATAAAAGGCTTGCACCGCATTGAAGCCGTTTTCGGCCGTCCGGTAGAAAATGTTGTGCTTCTGACCGTGCTCGTCCTTGAGGATGCGGGCGCACAGCATGGGTGTCAGGGTGATGGAGATCACACCCGAGAACAGGATCGCCAGGATGATGGTGACGGCGAATTCGTACAGCAGCCGTCCGACGATACCGCCCATGAAGACGATGGGAATGAACACCGCCGCCAGGCTGATGGTCATGGACAG
>Ga0070665_100008358_pt1 | contig 10472 bp, 13 predicted proteins | sample KBSS13metaG_FD_65862 | JGI IMG/M metagenome (GOLD analysis project Ga0070665, IMG submission 65862) | Switchgrass rhizosphere microbial communities from Kellogg Biological Station, Michigan, USA - KBS S1-3 metaG | ecosystem: Host-associated > Plants > Roots > Rhizosphere > Soil ...
CTGCGATCGCGGGTGCTGAACAATTCGATCATCCTGAAACACAGGCTGCGGGCGGACGAAGCCGACCTGTTCGCGATGGGCCGCGCGCTGGCAACCAAGATCATCATCCCCTTCGACGTCGCCAACCTGAAGGCGGGAGGACAATCCCTGTTCATCGGACAGAAGGGATTCAAGCAGCTGCTGCAGGACGTGGGACGCTACCGGGAAGACTCCGACATGCGGCGCGACCTGAGCGTGCTGCGCGTCCTGGACCGCACGCCTTCGCTCGATCCTTTCCTGCTGCGCGAGCAGCTGAAGACCGAGGGGGTCGAGGTCGACTCTTCTTATTTCGGCATATCCTCCGCCGACCAGCAGAAGATGTTCGAATACACAGCCATCGAGATCAAGCGGCTGACCACATTGGCGAGCGCAAAGCGCCCCGGCAGGCGGGACGACGCCACCGAGCGGATGGTGTCGGCCCTGCTTTCGAACGAAGTGAATGAGCGGCTGGAGCCGCTGCGCACCACGCTGGGCATGGATGCGGATGCGTTCCGCGAAGGCGTCTTCAGCTGGCGGGGCTTCATCTACTACAAATGGACCTTGAACGAATTCTGGCCGGGCCTGATAAAATGTCTGCGCGAAGTCAAAGCCATTGCGCCCATCGGCAAGGTCGATGTGGAACTGAATCGCTTCTTCCAGGACAGCAAGCAGAGCATCCTGCAAGGGGCGAAATTCAACAGCGACCGGGCGCGCCAAATTCTCGCGGTCTATGACAATGCCTATGCCAGCCTGATCGAAAATCATGAGCCGAGCCAGTTCCGCAAATTCCTTCTCACCGCGCCCGAATTGTTCCTGGAGATCGGCGAGAAGATGGGCTCGATGACCCACCTGACCAGCTTCTGGCAGTATCGGTTCCCGGCCGGGTCGCCCAAATCCGCCGAGCCGACGGAGCTGATGAGCATCTTCGAGGATTTCACGCGCAATTTCGGCCGCGACAGGCTGGCCGCCTGATCCGCCCTTAAGAACCGTCCCAAAAAAGATCGCAGATACCGCTATCTGGCAGCAGGGGCGAGAAAAGCCTTGTCTGCTCACCGCATTCTGATGTTCCCTAAGCCCCACAATAATAATAAGAACAAAGCCAGGGGAAATCCGCGTGCCGACCATTCGATGGACCATGATGTTCATGGGATGCGCCGCCATGGCCATCAACTATATCGATCGCGCCAACCTCGCGGTCGCCGCCCCTTTCATCCGCAAGGAACTCGGCATCGACGCCACGCTCATGGGCGTGATTCTGGGCGCTTTCTTCTGGACCTATGCCTCCATGCAGCTTCCGTTCGGCTGGTTCGCCGACAAGGTCGGCGCGCGGATTGCGCTGGCCGTCGCCGTGACCTGGTGGTCGATCGCCACCGTCCTCACCGCCACGGCCAACGGCATTGCATCCCTGACGGGCTACCGGCTGCTTTTGGGGGTTGGCGAGTCGGGCGCTTATCCCTCCGGCACCAAGATCAACATGGCCTGGTTTCCCCGCAGCGAGCGCGCCATCGCGGCCAGCATTTTCGACAGCGGATCGCGGATCGGCGCCGCCTTGTCGCTGCCGCTGGTGGCATGGATCATCGGCAGTTTCGGCTGGCGAATGTCTTTTGCCGTCACCGGCCTGCTCGGCATCGTCTGGGTCGTTGCCTGGCTGATGATCTACCGCGATCCGGAGAACCATAAATCGGTGACGCCGCAGCAGCTGGCCGCGCTTCAGGCCGAACGCGGCGCCGCTCCGGCGGGCGCCAAGATCAAATGGTCGTCCCTGTTCGGCTACCGCACCGTCTGGGGCATGATGATCGGCTTCTTCTGCCTGAACTTCGTGATCTATTTCTTCATCACCTGGTTTCCCACCTACCTGATCCAGGCGCGCGGCTTTTCGCTGGCGCAGCTTGGCACCCTTGGGCTGCTGCCGGGCCTGGTCTCGATCCCCTGCGGCTGGCTGGGCGGCTTCACCTCCGACGCGCTCTATCGACGCGGCTGGAGCCTGACCGCCGCGCGCAAGACCTGCCTGGTCGGGGGCATGCTGATGTCGTCGGTCATCACCTTGTCGGTCTTCGCGCCCAATGCCTATGTCGCGCTGGGTCTTTTCGCCCTGGCCTATGGCAGCCTGGCCTTCACCGCCGCCAGCATCTGGTCCCTGCCCGCCGACGTGGCGCCCTCGCCCGCCCATGTCGCCTCCATCGGCGGCATCCAGAATTTCGCCGCCAATCTCGCCGGCATTGTCACCACCAGTTTCACCGGGCTGATGCTGACCATCACCGGCGGGTCGTTTGTCATTCCGATGGTGACGGCGGGGGGCTTTTGTATCCTGGGCGCCGCCGTCTATATGTTCGTGATCGGGGACATCGCGCCCCTCAAAGCCCAAGAGCCCACAGCCTGACCATGAAGATCGTCAATTTCGCCGGTTTCCGCGACGCCGCACAGAAACGCCTGCCGCATTTTCTGTTCGAATATATCGACGGCGGCAGCTATGACGAACACACGCTGCGCCGCAATGTCGACGACTTCAAGGCTGTGACCTTGCGCCAGAAGGTGCTGCGCGACGTCTCCAACATCAACACCGCCACGCGCCTGTTCGGCCGCGACATGGCGCTCCCCGTGGCGCTGTCGCCCATCGGCATTGCGGGCTTCTACCGCCGCCGCGGCGAGACCCAGGCCGTGCGCGCCGCCGACAAGGCTGGCATTCCCATGGTGCTGTCCACCATGTCCTGCTGCCCGCTCGAGGAAGTGCGCGCCGCCGCCGCCCGCCCCCTTTGGATGCAGCTTTACATCATCCGCGACCGCGGCTTCATGCAGGATTTCCTCAAGCGCATGGAAACTGCCGGGATCGACACGCTGTTCCTCACCGTCGACCTGGCGATCAACGGCATCCGCTATCGCGACCGCATCGGCGGACTGGCGGGATCGCAAAGCCTGCTGCAACGGCCAGACCGGCTGCTCGATATATTGTCTCACCCGGCCTGGGCCTGGGACGTCGGCCTGCTGGGCAGGCCGCTGACCATCGGCAATGTCGCGCCCGCCATGCCGAACGGCGCGGGACTGAAGCAGTTTCAGGCCTGGGTGGCGCGCAATTTCGATCCATCGGTCACCTACAGGGATATCGCCTGGCTGCGCCAGCATTGGAAAGGCAAACTTGTCCTCAAAGGCATCACCGATCCGGGCGATGCCGTACGGGCCGCCGACGAAGGCATGGACGGTATCGTGGTTTCCAATCACGGCGGGCGGCAATTGGACGGCTCGCTGTCCAGCATCGCCGCGCTGCCGGCCGTGCGCGACGCGGTGGACGGACGCATGCCCATCCTTCTGGATGGCGGCATCCGTTCGGGACTGGATGTGTTGCGCGCCCTGGCGCTGGGCGCCGACAGTATTTTGCTGGGAAGGGCCTGGGCCTATGCGCTGGCGGCGCGGGGCGAGGCGGGTGTCTCCCAGATGCTCGCCATTCTCAGGGAAGAGTTGGAAGTGGCGATGGCGCTGACGGGCCAGAGCGATGTGCGGAAGCTGGACAGCGACCTCGCGCTGACGCGCCCCTAGGAGGGAGCATGTGGGATCATCTTGCTACAAAGCGCGTGCTGGTCACCGCCGGCGGCGACGGCATCGGGTTGGAAATCACCCGCGCCTTCGCGGCCGCCGGTTCGAAGGTTCTCGTTTGCGACGTCGCGCCGGAAAGCCTGGCGCGCCTGGCGGATAAATTGCCCGGCGTGCACACCTGCATCGCCGATGTCTCGCGCGAGGCCGATGTCGCGGCGATGTTTGATCTGGTGGACAGCAAACTCGGCGGCCTGGATGTGCTGGTCAACAATGCCGGTATCGCCGGGCCCACCGGCGGGATCGAAACCCTGTCGCTGGCCGATTGGCAACGCACCCTGGACGTCAATCTCACGGGACAATTTCTCTGCGCCCGCCAGGCGGTGCCGCGCCTGCGCCAAGGCAACGGTCCCTCGATCATCAACCTGGCCTCGGTCGCCGGTCATCTGGGCATGCCGGGACGCACACCCTATTCGGCCTCCAAATGGGGCGTGGTGGGCCTGACCAAGAGTCTGGCCATCGAACTGGGGCGCGACGGAATCCGCGTCAATGCCATCCTGCCGGGCGCGGTGGACGGCCCGCGCATCCGCGCCGTGATCGCCGCCAAGGCAAAGGCGCGGGGCGTGGCAGTGGAAGAGATGACACGCATCTATACCGACCAGGCCGCGCTGGGGCGCATGGTCACCGCCCGCGATATCGCCAACATGGCGCTGTTCGCGGCCAGCGACCTGGCCGGCAATATCACCGGACAGGAACTGGTGGTGGACGGCCACACCCAGGCGCTGAGCTGACGGCAAAGTGCGTAGCGCGCGGCGTCGAACGATTGCGTTTATCAATTCCGGGCTGACCGTCGGAACGCCGAACGATCCGCGCATGTTCGGCGTGATGGTCCGGGCGCGCTACTGACGGCGCGGGCAAGTCAGCTTGCGCTGTCCTCGGGCGGCTTGTCTTGGCCGGCCTTGCGCTTGGCGGTTTCCTCGGCGCGGCGTTCGGCCTTTTCCCGGGCCTTGGCGGCCTGGGCGCGCTCGCGTTGCAAGCGGTCCTGCGAATAGTTCGGGGGTCTGGGCGCCATCGTCTCTCTATTCTTTATGGTCCGGGATTTCGCCGGCGGCGGCATAGCCGGCATCCAGCGCCCAGACTTCGCCGGCCTTTTCGGCGGGCCGGTAAAACAGCGCCGTGCCGGAGGCGCGCATCTCGTCATTGCGGCAGAAGCGGCGGAAGGCGCGCTCGACATCGGCTTCCAGCTTGAGCGGAATATCGCGCGACAATGCTTCACGGCTCTTGCGGATGGCGCGCATCACCGACCAGCGCCGCAGGCCCTTGGGATGCGGCGCCAGCGCGGCGACAATTTCTTCCACGATGGTGGGGCGCGGCCGGTCCTGATACATCAGATCTCCTTTGCGAAAGGAAACAGGCGGCGCGGCGCCGCCCGCTCCGGTTCAGGCGCTCTTCAGATTCACGGCCTTCGAGCCCTTGGGGTCGGGCTGGATGTCGAAGGACACTTTCTGGCCTTCCGACAAGGAGGTCATGCCGGCGGCTTCCAGCGCGGTGGCGTGAACGAACACATCCTTGGCGCCGCCGTCCGGCGCGATAAAGCCAAAGCCCTTAGCGGAATTGAAGAATTTCACGGTGCCGATGGTCATGACGGTTCCTTTGCGTTTGATCGCCCGGACGAATGTCCGGACCGCGAAAACATCAAGTCGGGAAGTGTCTGGGCCAGGCGCGCACAAGGCGGGTCGGGATTGGCGCTTCTTCTGGAGCAGTCGCGTGGGGCGCTATGCGCCTTTATCCGGAACAATACAAGGGCGCCACGCAATTGCCTTAAGTGTGAACAAACTGCCAATTGTGCACGGCGGACGGCACGCCCAGCGATTTTCCATCCTCGGGCGCGCACGGCAAGGCGGGATGATTGCCTTGCGCCAACTCCTCCGCGGCAAGCAGCGGATTGCTGTAATGGCCGACATGCGTTTGGCCGAAATAAAGGTCCACGCCCCGGCTGGACCGTTCCACGATGGAAAACACGCCCGCTTGTGTCTCATAAGTCCAATAATTCAAGACAATCTCCGCGCCGTGATTAAAGCCCTGTCCCGCGCATGGCGCTGCTGCCCAATCGCCTTATGGCCGGCATGATGGCTTCCAAGGGCAATTCGTACCAGCGGCGGCGCGGCCTGGGCCGGGCGTACAGACCGGAAACCGTCCCAGCATAGGGTATCGGCGCGGTTTGCGACAGCTCGACGATCCGCTCCACGCGGTGCCAGCGGTTATAGGCCGGGGCATCGCCCTTGCGCCAGAAATCCAGCGCATAGTCCCGCGCCCGGTATTTGGCGTCCTTGCCCCACAGCCGCATCATGGAAAGTGCGAGTTCTTTCTCGCTGGCGGTTGTCATACGGACCTCTGCTGGAAATTTCCAACACAATGCCCGGCATTTGCCCTGGTTCCAGTACAAAGAGGTTACTTTCCACAGCCCCGGGCCACAGCCGCGGCGGCCGATGAAACTTTCCCGCGATTGCGGCATTACCTCTCTGCCGTATCCCCAATCGATTTCGGTACGACGCCGCCGGACGCGGCCCCCTATTCCTTTTTCCCGGAGATTTCCATGAAGACCAAACTCGCCTTGATGGCGGCTGCCCTGTTGGCAACCACCCTGACAACCACCGTGGCCGTTCAAGCCCAAGGCTACGGCCCGCAACGCGATCGGGACGGTTATGGCCAGGCGCAACGCGATCCGGACGGTTATTACAGCCAGTCGGACCAGCGCGGCTATTATGACCGCAAGGGCCGCTATCGCCAAATGCGTATGCGCTATGACCGGCGCGACCAGCAGGACTGGGGTGCGCGCCAGGATGTCTCCGCCAACTATTACCGCCAGGGCGACTATGAGCAAAGCTGCCGCCGCGGCAATGCCGTTGCCGGTACGATCTTTGGTGCTGCTGCGGGCGGCGTGGTCGGCGCGGCTGTCAGCCGCGGCAATGGCGGCGCCGTCATCGGCGGCGCGGTGCTGGGCGGATTGCTCGGCAACACCGTGGCCAAGGACATAGACTGCGACGACCAGCCTTATGCCTTCAACACCTATTCCGAAGGCCTGAACGGCGACATCAATCGCCGCTATGACTGGAATCACGGCGACGCCCGCGGCTATTTCCGGCCGACCCGCGAATATCAGCGCTCGGGCGTGCAATGCCGCGACTTCACCGAGACCACCTATCGCGGCGGCCAGGAACTCACCCGCAGCGGCACCGCCTGCCGTGCCAATGACGGTCACTGGCGCTTCGACTGACATTCGCAAAGTTTAAATAAGGCTTCCGGGCGGGCCCGAAACGCCCGCCCGGACGTTGCATCACACGACGGACTGTTCCGTCATCAAAGGAATTCGTTATGAAAAGCAAATTGGCCGTGGCCTTTATCATCGTGGTCGTTCTTGGCGGCGCATCCACCATCCTGACCGCCTGCAACACCGTCGAAGGCGCCGGCAAGGACGTTTCCAAGGCTGGACATGAAGTCTCCGAAGAAGCCCGCGAACATAAGTAGCCTCCCCGGCCGCAACGCCGCCAGGGACAAGGCCGTTCGCGGGACTTCCGCCTCGCGCCATCCCTGGCGATCGGCTTTCTGCATCGGCCTCGGTGCTGTCTTTTCCTTCGGGACAGGGCCTGCGCGGGCGGCAGCGGTACAGCCGCCCTGCACCATGGCCGCCATGCCTGCTTATCCGGCGGCCGACGCCGCGCCTGTCATCGCGGTCTGGCACGGCAAAGACCTGGAACAGGGCAACCGGCAGCCTCCCCTTTGCACCGGCTGGCCGGCGGAATTGCGCTCAAGGCTTATCGTCACCCTGACCGGCAGTTTCCGCTTTGACGGTCCGATGAGCGTGCTGCTGGCCAGGATTGGGACGATCTCCGCCCTGCCGCGCATCCGCTACTGGTCGGCGTCGGACAAGAAATGGACGCCGTTGAGCAATGATGCCTCCGCGCTCACGGCACCGGATGCCAACGCCCGGCGCCGCGACTTTTCCGCCGCCGAATTGGTGAAAGGCGCAAGTCTTTACTATTGGGAGGACGATAGCCGCACCGGCCCGGCCATCTACCGCCTGCGCGTGTCGGAAAGCGCGCCCGAGCGCTTTGTCGTCTCCAGCGACAATGTCACGCCCATACGGCGCTTCTGGTTTACCCTGTTCAATCCCGGCGCCCTTCAATCGGTCCTGGTTGTCGAGCATGTCGCGCCGGACGTTTTCGGCGTGTCCATCCTGAACCGGAGCGGCGCGGACTCCAGCGTGCTTACGGCGGGACATGAAAGCTCCTACGTCAATCGCGCCACGGCGCTCTACCGCCAGCTGGCCGGCATCAAGACCGATCAAGAGCCTCCCGCGGCGCCCTGAAAGACCGCTGGCCATGCCCCCGGTTATCTGCGCTTGTATGCCGTGAAGGAATACGCCGCATGATGACGCGCATGCCCAATGCCGCGGACCTGACAGCGGAAGAGTTTGCTTCACTGAGATATGTGAGCCGCGGCTTCGTCCGCGCCACCATCCCCAAATCGCATCAGGCGCGGCTGGTCGAACTCGGCCTGATCCAGGCGATGATGGGCGGGCTGATCATCACTCCGATGGGCCGGATGGTCGCGCGCGCCTAGACGCCGGCAAACACCGTCCTAGGCTTCCCACCCCGCCAGGGTCTGCATCAGCGCGGAGATCTTGAGGGTGGCGAAATTGGAAAAGGTGTCGGAGACCGCATAGGGCAGGATGATGTGGTCCTTGTGACGCAAGGCGCCGCAGGTATAGACGACATTGGGGACATAACCTTCCCGCTCCGAGGGTTCGGGCCGCACCACCGGCTCGCGCGAGCGGGCCAGAACCTTGGACGGATCTTTCTTGTCCAGAAGAACCGCGCCGATGGAATATTTGCGCACCGGCCCGACGCCATGGGTCAGCAGCAGCCAGCCTTCGTCCAGTTCGATCGGCGAACCGCAATTTCCGATCTGCACGAATTCCCAGGGAAATTCGGGTTTCAGGATCGCGGTTCCGCCGTTCCAGTCGTTCAGGTCGTCGGAATAGACGAGATACAAATTCTCATTGTCCTGCCGCGCGATCATGGCGAACTTGCCGTTGATCTTGCGGGGGAACAGGGCCATGCCCTTGTTTTGCGATGCGGTCCCGCTGAGGGGCATCAGCCGGAAATTGACGAAATCGGTGGTTTCCAGCAGCTCGGACCGGATCGCGTTGCCGCTATAGGCGGTGTAGGTGGCGTAGAACACTCTCTTGCCGCCGTCGTTGAACGCAACAAAGCGGGCGTCCTCTATGCCGTGCCAATGGGTTTCCGTGATCGGGAATATCACCCGTTCGCTGACATCGCCATAGGGCGCGAAGGCCAGCGCGACTTGATTGCCCGCGCTGCCGAACTTGCTGATCTCGATGGACGGGGTTGTGGCGATGCGCGAGGTCGGATCCACCACCACATCGCCATTCGCCGCTATGGAGCCGGACCGGAAGGTCAGCGAGGAAACATGCCCCTCGCCGACCGCGCGCAGGCTGAGGATGAAGCGGACGCCGCCTTCCGGCGCGCCGGACTGGTCGGGATGGGCGACGATGCTGGGGTTGAACAGCGCCGCGGCCTCGAAGGAATATTCGTGGAGAAAATAAGCCCCGATCAGCTGGCGCTGCGTCAGGCTGAATCCGGCATGATCGGCAAAGGCGTCTTCCATCTCTTCCGCGCGCGACTCAAATTGCGCCAGCAGGTTGCGGTGCCTGCCCTGGAAATTCTCCAGAACCTCCGCCAGTTGCGCCGCCGCGTCCTCGGCGCTCAGGGCCAGAACGCGGTCGACGATATGATTGGCCCTGCTTTTGTCGGTGGGGTTCAAATCGCGCGGTTCCGTGGCCGGCTTGAAAGGCCGCACGATAACCCTGGCAGGGTCGGGATGAAGATAAAGCGCTTGGCGGTTCAGAAACTGGATTTGCGACAAAGGGCCCCCTGGTCGTGACTGATTTTGGCGAGATTGGCGCGCGACAGGAATTCGGCGCTTCGGTCGCCCAGCCGATGCGCCTGGCGGATTTCCGCCAGGCTTAAAAGATAAGAGACGACGGACTCCCCGCCCCTGTTCTCGTTGACCCGGTCGGGATGCAGCCCGTCATGGCAGCTTCCGGTTTCCAGGTCGACCAGCGGCAGCGACAAGTCATTGGCACCCAGGAACCAGGAAAAGGCGTGCAGCGCCTGGGCCTTCCATTTCGGCTCGCCATCCGCCTGCCAGGCCGCAAGGCAAGCCGAGATCGTCGCGGTGGCCTCGAGCGGCTGCTGGTCGAACGGACGCGGCGCGGTGCGCTTGTCGCCAAAGCCTTGCGAACCGACGGGACGGAAGACGCCCGATGCGCCTGTCTGCTGGGTCACCAGCCAGCGCAAGGTGCGCAAACCGGCTTCGATATAGCCGGGACCGTCCGTGGCAATGCCGGTCAGGAGCAAGGCTTGCGGCAGCCTGGCATTGTCATAGCCCAGACCTTCCTCGAACCAGATCCAGCCTTCGCTTTCCACCGATCCGAGAAGGCGCAGCAGCCTGTCCGCAAGGACAATGCGCAGCCGCTCCGCCGTGTCATTGTCCGCAACGGCGCTGCAATAGGCGTGCAGGCCCAGCAAGGAAAATGCCCAGGCGCGCGGAGACGAAAAGCCTTCGGCGGACGGCAATGCCTGGTCGAACAATTCCCGCGCCCACAATCGGCGCGACGGGCTGATATCGCCGCGCACGCATTCGCCCAGGGCCCATAGGGTGCGACCATGGCTGTCTTCCGAGCCGCTCTCCTCCAGCCAGACGCGGCTGAAGCTCATGAAATTGCGGAAACGCCGCGTTGCGGGGTTCCAGGCATGCTGAACAAAGGCGGCCAGCCGCGCCGTCAATATTTCGGACAGCGCCTCCTCTCCGGCGGTGTTGAGGGCGCAGGCCAGCAGCAGCGC
>Ga0070665_100008360_pt1 | contig 10469 bp, 12 predicted proteins | sample KBSS13metaG_FD_65862 | JGI IMG/M metagenome (GOLD analysis project Ga0070665, IMG submission 65862) | Switchgrass rhizosphere microbial communities from Kellogg Biological Station, Michigan, USA - KBS S1-3 metaG | ecosystem: Host-associated > Plants > Roots > Rhizosphere > Soil ...
CGCTGCGGTTACATTGTTATAATATACATAATGTGGCGCAGCATAAGCGGTGTCACCGGTTGAATTGTCCAGGGTGCCCAGCGTAACATTAGAAATAAAATGTGGCCAGGGATCAGGCAAGTCGCTATACCCCGCTGCACAATAAGGGGAAGGATCGGTTATTTGTCCGTAAGATAGGTGTGCCAGTAACAAGGCTCCGGCGAGCATAGCAGTTTTCAGCTTCATTTTTTTTGATTTTAAGGTTTAGTTCTTCTTATATAGATGACACCAATAACTTAAATCTTGGGTGAACCTTTTAAAAAACGACTTTCTAATTTGAAAACTTCCGGGTTTCCCCTTTCCAAATCATAAGAATGTAAATTTTTTTGCGCCTTACCAAAGATTTTAATGGCTATTGTCATCTATATAAGAAAGGGTCAAAAAAATACCTGGGTATGACAAAATATTATTAAGCGTTATGAAAGGTATTATTGCTCCTGCGGGCCGTTGCAATATATTTGGGCCACTGGAGTTATAATCGATCAGTTGTAATATAGCGGGAACCCGACACATGATATGGCAGTATATGCCGAGCAGGAAATAATAACCGGCTGTCTCAAAAAAGACAGGGTATATGAAGAACATCTGTATAAACAATATTATAGCATGTTCCTGGCTATCTGCATGCGTTATGCAAAAGATATTCAGAACGCCAAACAACTATTGAACGACGGCTTCGTAAGAATATTCATGTCTATGGGAAGCTTTAGGAATGAAGGCTCGTTCGAAGGCTGGATGAGGAAGATAATGGTAAATACATGTTTGGAGTATATAAAGAGCAGCGATTTCAAAAAGAACAGCCAGGTAGTACATAAGGATATAATAGACGAAGACCAAAGCTCAGTTGTTTACAACGAAGCGCAAAAAAATATGGATGCCCATGAGCTGATAGCCATGCTGCAATGCTTACCCCCTGTCACACGTGCCGTATTTAATCTCTTTGCTTTTGAAGGCTATAGTCACAACGAGATCGCGGCGCTGCTCAATATCAGCATCAGCACATCGTCCTGGCACGTGCATCATGCCAGGAGCATCTTACAACCGAAAATAATGACTAAAAACAGGCTATATGAGCACAAATGAATTTGACAGGCTCATTGCAAAAAACGTGAGCCGGGTATCATACGAATATGATGCCAATGACTGGGAAAATCTCAGCATACAGCTTGCTTCAGCGCGACGTAAAAAGCGTGCTGTAGTGTTTGCCTACATATCATCAGGTATTGCAGCATCTGTAGCTATTGCCCTTATCAGTATCATTTCCATGCGTGCTAAGAAAGATCTGCCTGCTACACAGTATGCGTCTACGTCACACAATGCTGCCCCTTTTACTCCATCTGTTAATAGCCGCACCGACATACCATCTGCTACTGCCCAGCATACCAGCCATTATAAAGCTCCTGCTGTAATATCTCATAAAATCCAGGCGCATCCGTTAGTCAATACAGGTACATATAATGCTCCTATTGTTGTACATAATGATCTGCCCGCAAATACTTTAACACACCCCGCAAAGAAACAGATAGATACTCCCGGTATTGAACAAAAAATGCGACAGCACGGCTACGAAGAGCCTATGCTATCCTACACAAAAACAGAAGATAAGTCTGAGCACAAACGTATAAACCTAAGCGTAGCTGCCGGGTTCAATTATGGCACAGTCAATACAGGATATGCAATAGGTGCTGCAATAGATAAAAAGCTCGGCAATAAGTTTGGCCTTGAGGTCATGTTGGCTTATGTGGGCAATACCGCTTCTGCATCCGGCAGCCAGTATCCTCCTCAGCCTCCTCCTTACACACCTCCTGGTAAGCCATCACCGTTGCCCGCAACTGCCTCATCCTCACCGCTCAATTATCTGCAGTTTGCCCCAATGGCAGACTACAGTCTTTCTAAAAAATTGACTTTGTCCGCCGGTGCTGATCTGCAAAGGTTACTGCAGGACCATGACGTTACTATATTATATAATGACAATCTTAAGGTAGCCCCACCTATAGATCTGGGAATGTTATTGAGAACAGAATATGCAATATTCCCTTTTCTCAAGGCCGGCTTATCTTACCGCTTAGGAGCTAACAACATCGTAGCTCCCGGCAACAACTACTTCGATCGCAACTACATGCAGATACAGCTAAAATATAAACTACATTAATTTTTTTTGAAGCAAAATAATTAAGCTATTTCTTTAGCTCAGCAAGCACAGCTTGCAGGTTATTTATACCCCAGTGCGCGGCATATTTTCCGTCTTGTATTTTTACAATATCAATCACGTTTATTTTTACTTCCTTTCCGGTAGCCGGTATATCCGCAGTAGTGCCGGTATGCATCCCTGTTATTGTCTTTCTGGTTGTCACCAGGTCCCCCTCAGCCACCTGTTCATATATCTCCACTTTTATGTTCGAAAACATAGCATGCAGTATTTGGCGAAATGTGAACCACATGCCTTCCTTGCCCTTATCCACATTAGGCGCTGCGGTATGGTTAATAAAATCTTCGCGTAAGATATCGTCAAGGGCTTCGCGGCTGCACTGTTCAATCACTTCTCGGTTAAAACGTCTTACAACTTCTTTATTTGCTTCTAAATTGTTTGTCATGGTTTATTATTTTATCCGGAAAGGCTGCAAATTAGTTTTTGTTTCAATTCACCGAATATTAAATTTGACCCATATTGAAAGCTGATGACCGCAAAAACTGTAGTTGCTAAAAAGATTGGAATTTTTGGTCTCGCAGCTATTATCTTCTTCACTATCTCAGGTGGCCCCTATGGGCTCGAGCCACTGCTGTACTACTGCGGCGGTAAGCTGGCATTCTGGCTCCTGGTGGCCATACCCCTGCTCTGGGATATTCCCATCATCTGCACCGTGCTCGAGCTCAATAGTATGATGCCCGTTACCGGCGGCTATTACGAATGGGTGAAGCGTGCCCTCGGGCTGCGCTGGGCTTTCTACGAAGGCTGGTGGTCCTGGTTGTATACTTTTATAGATCTGGCCATTTATCCGCAGCTCATTATCATGTACGCCGCCTTGTTCTTTCCGCAGGTAGCGGCCCATAAGCTGCCGGTTTATTTGTGTTTTATATGGGCTGGCGCACTGCTTAATATTCTCGGGATACGGCCTGTAGGCAAAACGTCTATTTATCTCGGCATACTGGTTATCATACCCTTTATACTGCTCTTTGTATTTGGTCTCCATTACGCAACTGTTCATCATAACGTCGCAGTGGTTACTGTAGATCACATGTCGCAATACCTCGGCCTCGCTATTTTCACAGTTATTTGGAATCTCATCGGTTGGGATAATATCACCACCTACGCGGGCGAGGTAAATAAACCCGTCACCTCCTATCTGCGGGCCATATCCCTCACATTTGTATTCATCTTCCTCCTCTACTTTGGTGTTACCTATATCGCGCATAAGTCAGGCATTTCCGCCGACACATTGAAGGACAATGGTTATCCTGCACTCGGTTTGCTCGTAGCGGGCAAATGGCTTTCAGTGCTGCTGGCCATTGGCGGCATGATCAGCTCCGTAGGCTTATTTCTTGCCATATTGCTTTCCGTCTCACGCATACCTGAGGTCATGGCTAATGATAAGTTGTTACCTGCAGTCTTGCACAAGCTGCATCCCAGGTATGGCACACCCTATATATCCATCATCATTTGCGCCGCCATTGTCAGTTTCATGGTCATGCTCACTTTTGGCGAATTGCTTATCATAGATATCACAGTTTATTTTGTGGGCATCCTGCTCGAGTTTATCAGCCTGCTCATGCTGCGCCGCAAAGAGCCTGATGCACGCCGGCCGTTCAAGATTCCCTTAAATATAGGAGGCTTGTGCGTCATGTACATGTTGCCATTGGGTATATATTGTTTTGCACTTTTCAATGTCATCACTACAGTTCCCGGCATTTACAGGTCATTGATCATTATTGCCGCGATGCTGTTAAGCGGGTTTTTAATGTGGAAGGTTGTAAATAGAAAGATTAAAGCCACAGCTTCATAGCTGTGGCTTTGGATGTATGACCCTGTTACGTCACAATATTATACATGTAAATTGCCTTCTATCGAGTCGTCTAATGTCTGGCCAATGGCAGCGCCTATCAGTTGCTTGGCAAATGCAACCATAGTACCATGCTTGGTATCCCAGTAGTAGCCTTCTTGTGGATCTACTTTTATTACCGTAATACGTGGGTCATCTATGCCTTCTGTAAACCATGCCTTCACTATAGGCTGCCACAGTTCTTTGATTTTTGCCTTATCCTTACTTATCGTGACCTTCCCATACAGACTCAGGAAATCGCTGTGATGACTGCCCTGGAAGAGTAGCTGCACCGAAGGGTCAATAGCAAGTTCTGCATTTTTATGGCTGTCATCTGCACTCAAAAACCATAAGTTGCCCTCCTCATCTATCTTTTGTACAGACATGGGTCGCGTGGCAAACGCCTTTCCGGCTTCTATATTTGTGCAGAAAAAACATGATTGAGCTTGTTCAGCAAGCTCTTTTAATTTTGTTACTGCCTCCTGCGACCTCAGGTCTTTTTTGTTTTCCTCCGGCTGTTGTTTATTTATACTGTCCATTTGTTTTTTTAGCATAGGGCAATAAAGCTATGCCACATTCTTCTTCTCGTTATACAGCAACACATGTTCAAGTAAAAGAGAAGACTGTCAGGATGATGTTCAAACAAGTGGGTTGTAGTTGTGCTATTCTGGGTCATAGTTCTCTAAGAAGAAAATTATTATCTTGAAGAGCGCTTAAACGCCTGCATATGCCTAAGCTATGTCTTTTTCTGGTTTGTCTTATTGCATCCCTTCCCTTGCATGCGCAGTCAAAAAAAATAAAGATAAAAGACGCACAACTCAAAAATAGCTATGAGCTGTTTACGGTACTCGAGTATAATCCCGATGTGAAAAATGGTCCCTACAAGCGTGTAATACAGGGCAATGTAGCCGAAGAAGGTATGTATCTCGAGAACAGGAAAGGAGGTATCTGGAAATGGTATAATAATGACGGCGAAGAAAGTATTGTCAATTACAATACACATGTCATACACTACCCGGTAAAAAATGGCTTTCTGGTAAACTGGTATGATGATGATTTAGCTGCTACTGACAACAGGCCGGTGATAAAGCTTACCTCAGATGATGTTGTTTATAACGTCATTGCAAAGAACCTCCGCTATCCGGTCTACGCAAGAGAGCGTGGCATACAGGGAAAAGTGGTAATAGGCATAATAATAGACGAATCAGGCAGAATTAGAGATTATAAAATAGCTACCTCTGTCGACACAAGTTTAGATAATGCAGCAATAAATATAGTAAAAACAATACCCCTCGATTTTATACCCGCTTATGAAAAAGGACAGGCAGTTACCGATGAGTATTTATTGCCTGTCATGTTTAGGTTGCAATGATTATCTCCTTAATCCTTCTTCTTCCCCGCCACAATAAGCCCAATCCCTATCAGTGCTATAATACCGCCCGTATAAGTAGGCCAGCCCACATGGTGATTCTCTTCCTTATTCACCTGCAGTGGGCCAAGGTCCACAACTTTCTTTTCTGTCTTAAAATTAAAACCCGTAATAATGGCCATTAAAACCCCTGCTACTACCAGTATAATGCCGAATGTGCGCATGATGTGTGATTTAGTTGCCTAATTACATATAAAAACCGTGCACCAGTCTTTTTCTTTGCTACATTCATTTTTGCCGAAACAAAAAGAAAGTAGACTCACACAAGACACGCAACAATGATAAAAGGTATTACTGCTCTGGTTAACTTGAAGTATTCTAAAATGTGGATATGTTTATTTGCATCTCCTTTGTTAACGAGTGTATATTGCAAATAGCAGTCTGCAACCATGCCACACGTTCTTTGAAAAGCTGCGCCCAAAACCTCCCATGTCCGAAAAATGCGACATTTTGCGACATTTTGGGACATTATGTAACATTTATGAAAATCCTCATAATACAGCAATAGCAACCATTTCAGCCAATTACTAACCCAAAATGTCCCAAAAGAAAAATACCGCGCTCAATGGGATATTGAAGGAAGTAAGTCACCGCCGCACATTAAAGAAGGCATCACATCTTCACTTTCTATTATCTTTATACACATAAACGTAAATAGTAATCTTGGACTTCTCGGAATTTGGATTTGACGACAGCCTCATGGACGGCATAGATGCCATGGGCTATGAAACGGCTACACCTGTACAGGAGCAGGTAATACCACTATTGCTGCAGGGCCGCGATATAATAGCCTTTGCACAAACCGGTACAGGCAAAACGGCAAGTTTCCTTTTGCCCATAATAGAAAAGCTGATAACTGAGCCGCACGATAAACATAAGATAAATGCAATGGTTATAGTACCTACCCGCGAGCTGGCCATACAGATATCGCAGGTGCTGGAGGGTATATCTTACTTTACTCCCGTCAGTAGCATAGCAGTGTATGGTGGTGGTGATGGTAGTTTATTCAATGCGGAGAAGAAAGCGCTGACAAGTGGTGTGGACATAGTAATATGCACGCCGGGCAGAATGATAAGCCACCTGAAAATGGGCTATGTGAAGCTGGATAAGCTGCGCTACCTGGTACTCGACGAGGCTGACCGAATGTTGGACATGGGCTTTTATGACGACATCATGGGTATGGTAGCCCACATGCCTGCAGGCAGGCAGAACCTGATGTTCTCGGCTACTATGCCGCCGCAGATAAGGAAGCTGGCGAATACCATACTGAAGAACCCTGCGGAGGTAAGTATCGCTATATCCAAGCCGCCTGAGCAGATAGTGCAGGCCGCCTATATAGTATATGATGCACAGAAGATACCATTAGTGAAATATGTGCTTGGGCTAAAGCAGTTTGACAGCGTACTGATATTTTGCAGCAGTAAGCTCAATGTGAAGCAATTGACAGAGGAGCTAAAAAGGGCAAAATTTGCAGTCGAGCAAATACATAGCGATTTGGAGCAGAGCAAGCGTGAGCAGGCACTCGTAGACTTCAAGAACAAGCGGCTGAAAATACTGGTGGCTACTGATATACTCAGCCGCGGTATCGATATAGAAGATATAGACCTGGTGATAAACTATGATGTACCCAATGATGGTGAAGACTATGTGCATCGCATAGGCCGCACAGCAAGGGCTGCAACCGAGGGCACTGCCTACACTTTTATAGCAGAGAAAGAGCAAGGAAAATTCCATCGTATAGAGAAGCTCTTAGGCCACCCTGTAAATAAGCTGCCGGTACCGGCGGAGTTTGGTCCTGCGCCTGGACCATGGACACCTTCAGAAAGAGGCCCTAAAAAGAAGAAGTATCAGAAGTTCAAGCGCAAGCCCAACAACCCTCAATCATAAAACTGTAAATGAATAAGCAATTCTTCTTTATAAAGCTCATAGCGCCGCGCCCCTCATTTTCTCAGGATATGGACGAGGCCGAACGTGCAGTGATGATGGAGCATATCCAATATTGGACAGGGCTTACAGAGGCCGGTACCGCGGTGCTCTTTGGCCCTGTATTCGAGCCCACAGGCGGCTACGGCATGGGCGTCATAGAGGTAGCTGATGAGCAGGCAGCACACAATGTGCTGCAGCAGGATCCAACTATATTATCAGAGCGTAATTTTGCTTACGAGATACACCCTATGCGTGTGGGCATGATAAGAAAACAATCCTAAGCGCTTAGCGATTTGTAGTATCGTTCTATCACTCTGCCTATAAAAGGTATGAGCTTATGCACAGGCTTTTCATCGTGAGAAGACCAAGTGTAGCGTTGCAGCTCAAGGTCCACTTCTGCCTTTACTAAAAATGAATTGCCATCCTCCAGGTGCACTTCAAACATGCTGTTATCTTTCAGACTATCTCCTATGCCTATCGCCTCGCCTTTGAAATTTCCTTCTTCAAGCCTTACCCTGAAAGGTATACGCGCTGTGTTCAATCCTGACATTGCTAAATTGTTTTGCTTTGTATCGAAGTATTTACAAAACCATGCCAGATAGGAAAGATGTCCGCCAATCAGGGCTTCCGAGGCACACGGGCTACTTTGATGATCGTATCGGAATACTCCGAACGACGGTAGATATAAAGCGGCGTGTTAGTTTTTTGTGCATGCCTAAGTAGTTGAATATAAGATCGGTACTGCGGCGAATGTACAGGCAGTTTATAGAACCGTTGCGATTGATAGAAGCTGATAACCGCATACTGTTTACTCTGGGTAGTATTGATATGGGCTACGGTGAGGCTATAACGTACAGCTGCTGATTTTTGCTGCTTTTGTGCAAAGACAGCGCAAAAAGATAAAACAAAAAGCAGCAAAAAGCCCGACCGTACAATACTCGTGGTCGGGCCGTAAAATGAATGTGCGCGGACTAAGGACATGTTTTTAAAGAGCTGTAGCTTACAAGTGTACCATTGGTCATTGAGTAGTCGGGGTCGGTATCATAGCCGCCGCTGCCGTTAGGCCAGTAAGCTGTCACAGGTTGAATGCTATAAGAGGTAACAGCTGCACCGGCGAAGCAGCCAGTATTGTGCTGTGCACCGAGCCATGTACTCATAGGCACCGGTCCGTCAAACATGCCGGGATCCATAACATAGGACTTAGGTCCCTGTGGAGTATTGATGATAACCAAAGGAGCAACATGATACCACCAGGCAACACAGCAGCCGCCCCATTTATTGGCACGTACCGAAAGGTTGCCGTAACTGAATAATTTTTTAACGCTGTAATGATATTTATTCATGATAATCCAGCTCATCTTATGCGCTCGCGCATAGCAGCCATCTTCCACATACTGGAAAGAGATGCACTGGTCTATACCGGGAGGTCCTGGAAGGTTACAGGATTGCTGTGCAAAGTAGGTAAACATGATCTGTGCAGTCGCGAGGTCCGGTATAACATTGGTAAGGCCCGGCAAAGGTGCAGGCATATTAATGCTCTGCGCATTGTCTATACTTGCATCAAGACTGGCAGCGTTTATGCTATGCATAGGTGCCGTGAGCGGTAGTGTCGTGCTTGCTGTATGGTTGGCCCTTACTTCCTGCGGTGTCGGTATCGTAACTTGTTTTATGGTGCCTGCCCATGGGTCGGTAGTTACCTTTACCCGCTGGCCGCTGCTGTAGGCTTTTTGCAGTATTGCCAGTGTAGCCGCATCAGGAATGGAAAATATCTCTTGCCTTTCGTAGAACATCACCTGGTTTATACTGGCATCCTCAGGCGACTGGCGTATGTTAGCTATCGTTACAATGGCCGTTTCCGTTTGATGGCTGCTCATTATTTCTGTAGCAGCAGGTACAGCAGATGGTTTAGATGGACTGCCTTTTTTACAGGCGTTGATAACAGTAAGCGTGCCCGCTACAGCAAGCACATAAAATACCACAGTAAGTTTTATAGTTCTGCGGAGATGAGGTTTAGGTTGTTTTGCCATGTCAATTCATTAATTGAATATAAAAGGATATAATACCAAAATACGTACTTTATGCAGAAATATCAAGGAAATCTTTATAAAATATATACTAATAATACTAACTTACTCCTACTAATAGACGTCTATAAACAGTAAAGCTTTAAAGAATTTTATGAAAAAAATCTTTTTCCTATCCTTGACCTTATTCAGCTGCCAATTGTTATCAGCACAGGTCATAAACAATGCAGTAAATAACACGGCGCATAGATATACGCTCTGTAATTTATTACAGCCCCAAATGCAGATACATAATGTAGCAATGAAAACAACAGGCACTGTGAAGGAAAGGCTGATAGCGCAAAGCTTACTTGATAATACACTGCTCTCACCTGCCATAACTGACTCTATACATCTTAGCTATAGTGGCAACAGGGGTTCGGCCTATGATTTCAATATGATGTTTTATGCCTTTAATTATCCCTACGGCAATACGCCTATGTTTAATTACTATGGCTTGTTTACAAAACCACAGGTAATGTATGACACCATGAAACGCTGGCTCGTAGCACCGGATACTACACTATATGCTTTCTTTTCCCAGGCAAACGCAGCTTATGACTTGCTTAATGATATAACAAGCTATAAAATAAATTTCACGGACTCGGTTACTTATCAGAATGCAAGCTATCTGAACACGTATAATGCAGCGGGAAATATAGTAAAAAGCTACACATTCTTTTTAGTATCAGGAGCTATGGATAGTGCGTACAAGCAATACTATAGCTATAACTCTTCCAATAGACTGACAGAGGATAGTATTTATGTATATACGGGAACAGGCTGGAGAATGGTAGCCAAAACCTACTATATGTACAATACTGCAGGCAACCCGATAACTATAGAAACCTTCGCTGATAGCACAGCTCCACTGCGTGAAAAAATCAAGTACGAAAACACATACGATGCAGGTGGTCATCTTCTTACAGTGCTCACCAGCTATTTCGACGGAACCAACCTCACGCCTTATGTTAA
>Ga0070665_100008361_pt1 | contig 10468 bp, 9 predicted proteins | sample KBSS13metaG_FD_65862 | JGI IMG/M metagenome (GOLD analysis project Ga0070665, IMG submission 65862) | Switchgrass rhizosphere microbial communities from Kellogg Biological Station, Michigan, USA - KBS S1-3 metaG | ecosystem: Host-associated > Plants > Roots > Rhizosphere > Soil ...
GGCTGCGACAACAGGATTTCCTCGACGCGGCGGCCGATCTCATTGGATTTCGCCAGCGATGTTCCCGGCAGCGTGTTCGCCTGGACCGTCAGGCTGCCCTCGTGGAAGTCGGGCAGAAACGCGGTCCCGGCCTGCGTGAGCGCCGCCAGCGCAACGCCGAGCAGGACGACAGACGCCGCAATGACGAGCCGCGGATGGTTCAGCGCCGGCGGCAGGACGCGCGCGAACCAGGCCTTGAGCCGCCGCGTGAGCCAGCCGTCGTGCCCTCGCTCGATCGACGCCGCGTGCGGCAGAAACGTGACGCAGAGCGCGGGCGTCACGATCACGGCCACCGCCAGCGACGCCAGCAGCGCCACGACGTACGCAAACGCCAGCGGCGTCAACAGGCGGCCTTCGACGCCGGCCAGCCCGAAAATAGGCAGAAAGGCCACGACAATGATGACGGTCGCGAAGACGATCGACGACCGGATCTCGAGCGTGGCCTCGCGGACGACCAGCGCGGCGGGCTGCCGTTCGGCCTCGGGCCTGGCCCTGTTCTCGCGCAGGCGCCGTACCACGTTTTCCACATCCACGATCGCATCGTCCACGAGATCGCCCACGGCAATCGCCATCCCTCCAAGCGTCATCGTGTTGATGCCGGCGCCGAACGCGCGCAGCGCGAGGACGGCGGCGGCGAGCGACAGCGGAATGGCGGTCAAGGTGATGGCGCTCGCTCTCGAGTTCGCCAGAAACAGGAAGACGATAATCACGACGAGGACGCCGCCGTCGCGTAACGCGCGGAACACGTTCGCCACGGCGACCTCGATGAAGTCGGCCTGCCGGAAGATGCGGCGATCGATCGACATCCCCGCCGGCAGCTCCTTCTGGAGCGCATCGAGCGACTGATCGAGCCGCCGGGTCACGTCAATCGTGTTGGCGCCCGGCTGTTTCTGCACGCCGACGATGACGGCGGGCTTGCCGTTTCGCGATCCCTCTCCTCGTTTGAACGCCGCCCCCTCGCGAACATCCGCCACGTTGCGGACGAGGACCGGCCGATCGCCCCGCAGCGCCACCACCGTCTCGCCGATGTCCTCGGGGGTCCTCGCGCGGCCGATGGCTTCGAGGACGTACTCCTGGGAACCTTCGGTGTAGACGCCCGCCGATGTGTTGAGGCTCGCGCCGCGGACGGCCGCGAGCAGCTCGGTCAGCGTCACGTTGTTGGAGCGCAGCGCGTCGGGGTGCGCGACGACCTGGAACTGCCGTTCCGCTCCGCCGATCGGCGTCACCTGCGAGACGCCCGGCACGGCCAGCAGGCGCCGCCGCACCGTCGTGTCGGCGATCGTGCGAAGCGTCAGCGGGTCGTCGTGCTCCGACGAGATCGCGAAGAACAGGATCTCGCCCATGATGGACGACACGGGCGCGAGGACCGGGCGTTCGACCTGCGGCGGGAGCGTGCCGCCCACCAGCGTCAGCTTCTCCGACACGAGCTGCCGGGCCACGAAGATGTCGGTCCCCCAGTCGAACTCGACCCACACGACGGCAATGCCCACGGCCGTCGCCGATCGCACGCGCCTCACGCCGGACGCGCCGTTGATTGCGCTCTCGAGGGGAAACGTCACCAGCGATTCCATCTCCTCGGGCGCCATCCCGTGGCCCTCGGTGAGAATCGTGACGGTCGGCGCCGTGAGATCGGGGAAAACGTCGATCGGCATCTCGCGAGCGGTCCAGCCGCCGGCGCCGAGCAGGAGGAGCGATAAGCCGATCACGAGCCAGCCGTGCTCGATCGACCACTGGATGATGGATTTCATCAATGCACGTGTCCTTCCGCCGGCAGGCCTTTCGCCGCGGATGCCAGTTGAATGTCGTAGGCGCCGCGTGTGACGACCCGCTCGCCCGATGCCACACCCGACCGCAGGCCGACCACACCGGCGTCGCGAGAGGCCACCTCGACGAACCGGCGCGCGAAGCGCTCGCCGGCGATCTGCACGAACACGTAGGGCCGTCCCGCTTCGGTGAGGACCGCGTCGGCAGGCACGACGGCCATGCGTTGGGCCTGGCCGGTATAGAGAATGGCCGTGCCCGTCTGCCCCACGAGCAGGAGCCCGTCGCGGTTGTCCACCTCGATCTGAAGCGGCAGCGCGCGGGTTTTGGAATCGATGACGCCCGCGTCGTGGATGTGATCGGGCTTGAGCTGGATTGGATCGGCGCGTCCCGGAACCTCGAACGCGATGCCTGTAGTCGCGCGCGCCAGCGCCGCTTCTGCGGGAGGCACCTGCGCCTGGAGCTCGACGCGATCCCCGCGGACGACGCGGAAGAGCGGCGCGCCTTCATCGTACGAGGCCCCGAGCGCGGCAAAGACCTCGGTGACCCGCCCGGCGATGGGCGCACGCAGCACGAACGCGTTCCCAGACGCGTTCCCGCCGCCCACACGCAGCACGTCGTCGCGCTGAGCGAGCCGGGCGCGAGCGGCGGTCGCGCGAGCCTCGGCGACCGCAACGGCGCGCCTTGCGTCTTCGACGCGGCGGCCCGGAACGGCGCGTTCCTCGAGCAGCCGCTCGGCCCGCGCAAGATCCGCTTTCGCCGCTTCGAGCGTGGCCTGCGACTCGGTGACGGCCGCCACCAGCGACGCCCGGTCTTCGCCGCCGTTGGCCAGGCGCGGCTCCAGGCGCCCAAGCTCCTGCCCGGCAGACACGCGATCGCCCACCGACGGAAACCGTTCGGATGCGAAGCGTCCATCGGCCGGGGCGGAAACCATCGCCTCGCCGCCCGTCACGGGCTCGATGGCCGCGGGCACGCGAATCGACGTCCTCACGTCGCCGTCCTTGACGAGGGCTGTGGCGAACGGATTCGTCCATTGCTGCTCCTTCAGGTACGCAATGGCGGCTGCATCCTTCTCCGGCCGCTTGCCGGCGTCGGCCACGGCCGACGCCTCGTCGGCAAACACGGTCGTCGTGCCGAGATCGTGCCGGTCGGAGAGTCCCGGCGCAGATACGACGAGCGCCCAGTGGTAGCGTCCGGCCGGCGGCAGCTTGCCTTCGACGCGAAACGCGCCGGGGCGGAGCGCGTCCGAACCCGGCAGCACGACCGCGGTTCCCCCGGTCTCCGGTGTCATCTCGAGCGACGGGCGTCCTGAATCGAGCGCGCGAAAATCCGCAAGGCGCGTGAGATGCACGGCGAAGCGGAGGGTTTGGCCCGCGACGAGCGGCGGGTGCTCCATGTACAGCTCCGTATGGGTCGTCCAGCTCGTGACATCGAGCGTCGGACCTTCGGCCGGCGAACCCGGCGCGGGTCCGTCCGCTCGACGGCATGCCGTCGTCCACGCCAGGGTGACGATTACCGCGATCGACAACGTTCGCCTCATCACCTGATCTCCCATCCGCTCACCAGTTCGAGCTCGATCTCCGACTGACGCGCGGCGGCATCGAGCAGGGCCTGGCGCGTTCTGGCCGCTGCGCCCGTGCGGTAGGCGTCGAGCAGCTCGAGAATGCCGCGCTCGCCGGCGTCGTAGCTGACTTGTGCGATGCGCTCGAGGGTCGCGCTCGTGGTGGTTGATGAACGGTATGCGTCGGCCGCCTGCTGGCGTTCGAGGACGATCGCGCGAAGCGCGGTAATCTGCGCGCGCAGCACCTGTTCGAACGCCTCGACTCGGGCTGCCGCCTGAACGCGGCGCGCCTCCGCCTGCGCGTTCTCCGGTTTCGCCCGATCGAAAAGCGGCAGCGTGACGTGAACGCTGATCACGCCGCCGATGTCCCCGCCGGCAAGGTTGGATGACTTGGTGCCCGCGACGATTTCCGGCTCGGGAATGGGCCGGCGGCCGGCCGCCTGCGCGGCAAATTCGGCGGACGCGATCTCCTGCCGCAGCGCCGCGAGCTCGGGAAGTGTCGTGACGGCGTGGGTGACGAGCGCCTCCGCACCCGGCAATGCAGGCCGCGCCGCAGGCTGTGGAACGACAGCGGTGAGGCTCGTCACGTCGCCGGAGGCAGAAAAAAAGCCGGCCAGCCCGGCCTGCGCCCGCGCACGATCGGCTCGAGCCGCCGACCATTCCGCGTCGAGATCCGTGGCCTCCCGCTCGGCGCGAAGGCGGTCGTAACCGGCCGCGTCGCCGGCGCGCTCGCGCCGCGCCAGGATGTCGGTCAGCCCGCGCAGCCGGTCGCGCGCGCGCGCGATCTCGGCCTCGCGTACCTGCGCCGAGACGAGATCGGCGTAGGCGCTCCGCAATGCGGCCCGAACCTGACGCACTTCCTGATCGGCCCGGCGGTCGCTGGCGGCCACCAGCGCAGTGGCCGCGTTCACGTCCAGACCGCGCCGTCCCGTGATCGGCAGAGCCTGCGTCACGAGGAACATGTTCTCGGTCACGCCGGCCACCGATTCGCGGTTGTATGTGAAGCGCGGATTCGGCCAGCGGCCGGCCGCGAGCACGTCCGCCCGCGCGACGTCAACGCCCGCGCGAATCGCGCGAACGCGGGGGCTGTCGGCCGACAGACGCGCGAGGGCGTCGGCCTCCGAAAGAACGGTCTGGGCCGCGAGCAACCTGGGCAGACAGACCAGGGCCGCAGCCACGCACCAGGTGCGGGTCCGCATACGACTCCTTCAGAACAGAGAAATATCGAGACGGCGGCTGTAGACGAGCCGCGTTACGTGGCGGGCGAGAAAGGCGGGGCGCGGAGGCCGGTCGGGGCCCTGGGCGGGCCGTGAATCAGCAGCTCGACGTCCACGGTCACCCGTTCGAAGACAACAGGCTTCGGCGGTTCGAGCAAGGCGCTGACGGGCTGCGGCCGAACGGGGACAGCAGCCGAAGACGCGGGAACAACGTAGTCGGCGGTCAGCGTGAACGCCGGGCCGTCGTGATCGTTGTCCTCTACCTCTGGAGCTGAGCCGTGATCGGCGTGATGCTCGAGGATGCCGTGCTCGGCCGCGTGGCGATGGACGACGACGTGAGCGTGGCCGGCTTCCTCGGCTTCGTGAACGTGCTCGGGCGGCGCCACCGGGAGCAATCCCAGGGCCGCGGCGAGCGCGCCGGCGAGGAGCCGGGACAGGTTCACGGCTCCCATCGTATGCGATAGGCGTTCGGGGCGACAACCGCATGTAGACTGCCCGGCGTGAACCGATCCGAGTACCGCGGCCGGATCGCGCCCTCTCCTACGGGCCTCCTGCACGTCGGACACGCCAGCACCTTCTGGACCGCGTCTCAGAGGGCACGTCAGGCCGGTGGCTGCCTCGTGCTGCGCGACGAGGACCTCGACCCGCAGCGTTCGCGGGCCGACTACGCGGGCGCGATGCTGGAGGATCTGCACTGGCTCGGCATCGACTGGGACGAAGGGCCCGATGTCGGCGGACCGCTCGGTCCGTACAGGCAAAGCGAGCGCCGCGCGATCTACGTGGACGTCTGGACGCGGCTCCGCCGGCAGGGCGTGCTGTATCCATGCAGCTGCTCGCGGCGGGATCTCGCGGAGGCGGCGCAGGCGCCCCACGACAACCCCGAGAACGACGAACCGCTCTACAGCGGCCGGTGCCGCGAGAAACACTCAGACGCGACCGATCCCGCCGGCACGACCTGGCGGTTCCGCGTGCCTGACGGCGCGACGATTCGCTTTGACGATGGCAGCGCCGGCGCACAAGCGTATACGGCGGGAAAAGACTTCGGCGACTTCATCGTCTGGCGGCGGGACGACGTCCCCGCCTACCAGCTGGCCGTGGTGGCCGACGATGTCGCGATGAAGATCACCGAGGTCGTGCGGGGACGGGACCTCCTGAAGTCCACGGCCCGGCAGCTGCTCGTCTACGAGGCGCTCGGCGTCGCGCCGCCGGCCTTCTTCCACTGCCCGCTCGTGAGCGACGCTGCAGGCCAGCGGCTGGCCAAGCGGCACGACGCGATGAGCCTGCGCGCACTGCGAGCTGCCGGCGTCGCGCCTGCCGACGTCATCCGCGGGTTTCCCGAGGCGTAGCGTCCGCCTTGAGGCGGACGTGAAATAGCGGACCTGAAGGTCCGCACTACTTCTGAGACGACACCTGCAACAGCTGAGCGACAGCGGCATCAAGAGTCCGCACGCACAAATGCGCACCGATCCGGTCCCGCAGCATCGACCGGCTGAGCATGTCGCTCAACTGCCCGTGTTCGCCGGCGATCGCCAGGCCGATCTGACGGCCTGCGAGCTCGGCGTGCAGTTCGCCGAGCCCCGCCGCGCCCGTGATGTCCAGCTGGGGCATGCTCTCGGCGTCTATCACCACGTAGCGCACCGGCCCGCGCGACTCGGCGACGACGGATCGCACCCTGGACTTGAAGCGATCCGCGTTGAAGAACACCAGCGGCGCGTCCCAGCGGAAGATCACCATGCCCGGCACCGGCTCGGCTTCCGGACGACGCCGCAGATTGTGGAAGCCGTCCACGCCGGCGATCCGCCCGAGCACCGCGTCGTGCGGGTGCGAGGCTTTCGCCACCAGCTGCACCAGCGCGATCGTGATGGCGACGACGACGCCGGGCAGTACGCCGACCGTGATGACACCGAGCAGCGTGATGATCGCCAGCCTGAATTCCGGCTTGCTGGTCCGGCGCAACGCCACCAGGCCCGGCACGTCGAACAGCCCGATCGCGGAGCTGATCAGAATGGCCGCGAGCACCGCAATCGGCAGGGACGCCAGCGGCCCGGTAAAAAACACGAGCGTCAGCACCAGCAGCACCGCGGCCACGAGGCCCGTCGCCTGGCTCTTGCCGCCGACCGCATCGTTCACCGCCGTCCGCGAGTCCGCGCCGCTGACCGCGAACCCCTGCAGCGCGCCGGCGCCGATGTCCGCCATGCCGAGCGCGATGAATTCCTGGTTCGGATCGATGTCGTAGCGGTTCTTCACCGCAAAGCCGCGCGCGGTCACCATCGCGCTGTTGAAGCTGATCAACGCGAGGCCGACCGCGCCGTACGCGAGCGGGAGCAGGTCGTCGGGGGCGATGTGCGGCAGCGTCAGGGCCGGAAGGCCGGCAGGTATCGCCCCGAGCACCGCCACGCCGTGGCCGGCCAGGCCAAACAACCGGGACGCCGCGATCGCGACGACGACCGCGACCAGCGGGGCCGGAACCTTCGGCGCGACGTGCTTGAGCGCTCGCAGGCCCGCGAAAGCCGCGACGCCGACAGCGAGCGTCCAGCCATGCACCTCGCCCAGCCTGGCGCCGAACTCCGCGACCTGGCGAAAAGATCCGGAGGGTGTCAGCTGAACGCCGGAGAGCTTTCCCAGCTGGCCGGTGATGATGCTGATGGCGATGCCGTTCAGATACCCGGCCAGGATCGGCCGCGACAGGAAGTTTGCGAGGAACCCGAGCCGGCCCAGGCCAGCGGCGATGCAGATGACGCCGGTAATAACCGCGAGCGTCATCGCCAGCGACACGTGGCGAGCCACGTCGCCGCCGGCCAGCGGCACCACGACGCTCGCGATGATGGCGCAGGTGGCCGCATCCGGCGCCACGATCAATTGTCGCGACGTCCCGAACACCGCGTACGCGACCAGCGGGAGAATGCTCGCGTACAGGCCGTTGACCGGGGGAACGCCCGCCAGCTGCGAGTAGGCGATCGCAATCGGCACGGCCACCGCGGCGACCGAGACGCCGGCCACCAGATCGTCGCGCAACCAGGCACGATCGTACGAGCCGAGCGCGGTCAGTCCGGGAGCAAATCGGCGAATGGCCTGCGGCGCGCCCACCGCGAGTGAGCATACCCGAAGAGATCACGAGGGGGGAAAAGCGTGAAGCGCGACCCCGCACAGGCGAGGTCGCGTCTGAACGAAGACTCTCTTGGACTACGCTGCGTGCGAAGCCGCGCGTTTGATCTGCGCGCTCGCGGGCCGCGGTGACGCCTGCGGGAAGTGTCTGATGTACACGCCCTGACGCGATCGCTCGAGCACATGCGCTGCGGCCAGCGTGTCGAGCACGGCCTCGCAGGTGATCCGGTCGACACCGAATCGCTCCTCGGCATCCGGCAGTCTAAGAGCCAGCCATGGTGTGGCAAGAAAGTCGGCCTGAATGCGCACGACGAGATCTTCGATTCCGCAGCGGACGTGTGTGGCGCTCATCGTCTTGTCCTCCAGCGATCGTTCACGCCGGATGTAGGAGCAAGTCGCGTACCGCTTTCGTCGCATTGAAATTGGCAGTATTTACGAGCGAAATAAGCCTTGTCGTGTCTGGAACCACTACAACCACAGCTGTTCATCGAGGACAGCGTCAGCGGTTGGATCGTCCGCAAAGCAGGATTGGCATACACCGCGACATTTTTCCGTGACGCCGTCAGCGTCAGCGTGGGCGAGCCTCTACTGTCCGAGGTTGGCGAGCGCGAAGCGAAGGGGATCGCCGGACACTTTGATCAGGCCGTCGAACGGGCCGTCCAGTTCGACGATGAGGAACACCGCCGCCGCGACTGACAGGGCGGCGATGAACAGCACGGAGACGACGGTCGCGTTTCGGGGGGCGTAGACGCCGAAGCTCGCGAACGTCACTGTCAGCCAGAACATCACGACGCCGAGAAACGGCGGCGGGAGGGCGCCGCCGCCCTCCAGCAACCGCCACCGCGTTTTCATCACCTCGTCGCTCCGTTTCAGCGCGTTGTCCTTGAAATATTTCTGCGCGGCGCTCTCCGGCGAGAGGTGAAGGATCGAATTCTCAATCTCCTCGACGGCGTTGGTCGACAGCGGCGCGCCGAAACCCTTGCTGGCGCCGTTTTCCGGCCACGTATTTTCGACGCGGAACGCGACCGCGCGGCGCAGCAGCTCGCGGATCGACCGTGTCTCGGGTCCATACCGGGCCAGATCGCGGTCCAGCGCGAGGATGTTCACGGCGCTGGTTCTGACGTTGGCGTCGTTCCCGTCGAAGGAGGTGCGCGCACTCGCCGTGACGAGACCCAGCAGCAGCGCCGTCATCGTCGCCACGAGGCCCATCCCGAGCCGCACGACGTCCTGGGATTCCTTGCTGAGGTGCTGCGGCGGCAGCGCGTCGCGGAGATAGGCCGCGCCGACAGCACTCCCGAACGTGCACGCAAACGTGATCGTCCCGATGGTCGCAGCAGTCAAGGCCGGGGGCCTACGGTAGCATAGGGGCGTCGTGCTCGCGAGATCGGCCCGCTTCGTCGTCACCGCGACCATTGTGGTCACCACGCTGGCCGGGCGCCACGCGCTCGCCGGACAGGCGCTGTCGGCGGCACCGCTCGCTGAAACCGACGTGGGCGATCTGCTGAGGGCGATCCGGAACAAGCCGCCGCCTCCGCCAGTCGATCCGAACAACCCGCAGCCCCGCATGTTCGTCGTCGCACCGGTCATCGGCGCCAAGCCCGATACCGGCGTGTTGTTCGGCGCGGCCGGCAACATCGCGACCTACCACGGCGATCCGAGGACGACGCATATTTCCACGAGCGTCCTCAGCGCGACGGTGTCGCAGCACGGGCAGGTGCTGACCGCCGTGCGGCTCACCACGTTCACCAAAGACGATGGCTGGCTCATCGTCGGCGACAACCGCTTCCAGTGGACGTCGCAGGATACGTTCGGACTCGGCACGTCCTCCGAGGGAGAAGACGCCGTCAACGTTCACTACGATCATTTCCGCGTCTTCGAGACCGCCTACAAGCGGCTCGCGCCCGGATTGTTCGCGGGAGGCGGGCTCCTGTCGAGCACCCGGCAGAACATCAGGCCGGACGACGGGCAAGAAGCCACGTGGGAGTCGTCGCCCTTCTGGACGTACAGCGCGGCGCACGGCCTGCCGCTGGACTCGTCCACGTCCGGGGGATTCAGCGTCGCGGCGCGCAACGACACACGGGACAGCCAGATCGACGCGCGGACCGGCCGCTACGCCAGCGTGACGTACGAGACGTTTTTCAAGGGCTTCTTCGGCGGCGATTCGAGCTGGCAGGAGATCGATGTCGATGCCCGGATGTATCGAAACGTGAGCAAGGACGGCCGTCAGCGCCTCGCCTTCTGGGGGATGGGCGATTTCGTGGTGGCCGGAATCCCGCCGTACTACGACCTCCCCGCCACAGGCATGGACACGTTCGGCCGGTCGGGACGCGGCTACCAGGAAGGCCGGTTTCGAGGCGAGCAGCTCATGTACGGCGAGGTCGAGTACCGGAGGACACTCATGGAAAACGGCCTGCTGGGCATGGTCGCGTTCCTCAACGCCACCACGGTCAGCTCGCGGGATCGCGACGAGCATCTGTTCGAATCGGTGGCGATCGGCGGCGGCGCGGGACTCCGGCTGCTGCTGAACAAGCGATCGCGCACCAACCTCTGCGCGGATCTCGGCTTCGGCAAGAACGGCTCGGTCGGCTTCTATCTCGCGGTGCAGGAAGCCTTCTAGCGCATCCCCGCGCCCATCATCGCAACCACCACGCCGGCGACGCAGAGCCACGCGAACAGGTCACCGGTGCACGCATAAAGTGTCGGGACGCGTCCGATTGGCACCTGCACGGTCAACGTGTGATCGCCGTCGGCGAACGAATCGGCAATTCCCAGGGCGCGGCCCCAG
>Ga0070665_100008364_pt1 | contig 10467 bp, 10 predicted proteins | sample KBSS13metaG_FD_65862 | JGI IMG/M metagenome (GOLD analysis project Ga0070665, IMG submission 65862) | Switchgrass rhizosphere microbial communities from Kellogg Biological Station, Michigan, USA - KBS S1-3 metaG | ecosystem: Host-associated > Plants > Roots > Rhizosphere > Soil ...
CGGCTGGCCGACCAGGTGAAACAAGCGCTGCGGAACATCTGCGCCGTACTCGCGGAGGCGCAGGCGGGGCCCGAGCACATCGTGCGGTTGACGTGGTACCTCACCAGCCGCGACGAATACCTTGCGGATCTGGAGAACATCGGAGCGGCGTACCGGGATGTCATGGGCAAGAACTTCCCCACCATGAGTGTGGTGCAGGTGATTGCTTTGATGGAGGCAGAGGCAAAAGTCGAGATCGAGGCGACCGCAGTGGTGCCCGGCCAATGAAGCAGCCAAAAACAAAGAATTAGGGGAGTGTCAACATGTGGCGGCCACCCGAGCGCATTCGACACAACGCCCACGGAGGGCGCTGGCCCGACGCCGCCGAGGCAGCTGCCGCCCGCCTCTTCTCGCCCATCAAGGTCGGGTCCCTCACCCTGGCGCAACGGACCTGGGTACCCGCCATGGTTCCATGGCGGGCCAACGAGGCTGGCTTCGTCACTCCCGAAGTGTTGGAGTGGTACGAGTGTTTTGCCCGCGGCCGCCCCGGCGCGATTGTCGTTGAAGCCACAGGAATCAGGGACGTACCCAGCGGCCCACTGCTGCGCGCCGGTCACGATCGATTCCTCCCCGGCCTGCGTGACCTCGTTCGCGTCGTGCGCCAGGCCAGCAATGGCGAAACCAAACTATTCATTCAACTGATCGACTTTCTCGCCATCCGCCGCCGGCCAATACCCTCGCGTTTTTTTGCACAGTTTCTGACGATCACCGCACAGCATCGCGCCGCGTTTGGAAATCCTGACGCGACGGAGGCTGAAGTGCGTGCCTGGCTCGTTTCGCTGACTCCAGAAGAAGCCGCGACGGTGCTCGACGCTCGTGAGCTGAACGCACTCGAGTTTGGCGCGCGTGAACGTGTGACCGACACACACCTGGATCACATCCGGGATCTACCGATGCAACTGCCAACTCTGTTTGCGAACGCCGCACGGCGGGCGCATGAGGCGGGCTTCGACGGTGTGGAGTTGCATTTTGCCCACGCTTACACAATGGCATCGTTTCTCTCACGGTCCAACACCCGGGATGACGGTTACGGAGGCACCCTAACCAACAGAGTACGGCTGCCGTTGGAAGTGTGCTCGCGGGTGCGGAAGGAAGTAGGCGCGGAATTCGTGGTTGGCTGCCGGTTCCTCGCGGACGAGTGCATTGCAGGCGGCTCCAATGCGGACGATGCCGTATTTTTCGGCAACGAATTTGCGCGCGCGGGAATGGACTTCCTGTCGCTGTCACGCGGTGGAAAATTCGATGATGCGAAGCAACCGAAAGTCGGGGAAGCGGCCTATCCATACACGGGCCGCAGTGGTTACGAGTGCATGCCCTCGTACTATTCCGATGCGGCCGGCCCCTTCGGCCGCAACCTGGAGTGCACCGCGCGAGTTCGCGCCGCCTTGCGCCAGGCCGGATTTACCACGCCCGTGGTGGCGGCCGGCGGTATCCACAGCTTTGAGCAGGCCGAAGGCTGCCTGGCTCAGGAGAAGGCCGACATTGTGGGTTTCGCGCGGCAGGCGCTGGCCGATCCTGATTGGTTCCGGAAGGTTGCCTCGGGCCACGGCTCGCAGGTGCGCCTGTGCCTGTACACCAACTACTGCGAAGCGCTCGACCAGCGCCATCGCCAGGTGACCTGCGAGTTGTGGGATCGGGAGGCGCTCGATGAGCCGGGGATCAGGCGGTCCGCGGACGGCAAGAGGCGATTGACGCCACCGCCGTGGCGGCCATCGCGGTGACGAGCACCGCACGATGGCACCATAGCCGATAGCACGCCCTACTGCTTCTTATTCCACATCCTGCACCATCCGTTGACATCCACGTTCTTCCCGGGGAAGAAACTGCATGGCCCGCCGGCGGTGTCGCCCGCCTTGCCCTGGTACCAGGAGCAGTTGGAACACGTGGATCCCGCCTTGTACGTGGGGTTCGCCTTCGTATCCACACGCTTGGCATCTGACACATAACCCAGCGCCGCGGCCATCGAGTCCTTCTCGTTGACCTTGGGTAGGGGCGCCCCAGCCTGAGGCTCGCCCGCCAGCGCGCTGCCGGCGAAGAGCGTCAGAAACAGCACCTGACGTCGCGAAAGATCAGTCATCGCCTGAGTCTAAACGATCGAGAGTGCGTATGGCGAGATCCTGGACCAGGCGGCAAACCGCCTGCACGCTGCGGCCCTTGTCCGCCAGCCCGGCAAATACCGCGTGACTGGTAAGAACAAACAGCATGTCCACTACTTCGTCAAAGGCTTCGGGCGGAGCGCGGCCCGCACCTTCGACTCGTTTCAGAATGACAGCGAGCAGTTTCCGGCGCCGTTCGCCACGGGCCCGAATCGCTGCCTCCAGACGCGAATCCGCCACCCCGGCGCCGATGATCTGACCGAGCATGCGCCGGTTGAAATACCAGAACTCGCAAAAGATCGCGACCACCCGCCGCAAGGCGGCACGCGGGTCCTGTTCCGCCAGTGCCTCGGGCAGGCGATGCAGTCCGCCGCGGAACGCCACATCGTCGAACACCGCCTCGAGCAAGCCACGCCGCGAGCCAAACTGGTTGTAGACCGTCAGCCGGGTAACACCCGCCTGGTCCGCGACCGACTCCAGCGACAGGCTCTGCAGGCCTTTGGCCGAGCGCAGCTGCTTGTTGGCGGCCGAGATGATCCGCGCGCGGGTCTTGCCCGCCGCCGAGTCGCGTTTGGGGCTGTGGTAGGTGCGCTTGCCCTCCTTCGGTCTCATTGCGCCGCCGCCGTTATTTCGGTATACATCGTGTATATCTATTTTGAGTCATGGAGACCTGCGATGCAAATTCTTCTCATTGTCCTGGTCGGGCTGCACATCCTCGCCGGCGTGTTTTGGGCCGGCTCCACGTTCGCGATCGTCCGCTCCGGCGGCGCGGGTGCGCAGGCACTATTTGGGCCGCAGATGGGCGCTGCGACGATCACGGTTCTCGCGGGCATCGGGCTCTGGGGCGTCCTGCATCGTGGCGGGATGGGCCCCATGGAGCACACGCTGGCGCTGGGCGCCGTGTGCGCAATCGCGGCTGCGGGCGTTCAGGGCGCTACCCACAAGAAGAATCCGGTCAAAGGACAGCGCATCGCTGCAGGGCTGCTTGCAATTACGGTAATCTGCATGGCGATCGCACGCTACGTCGGCTTTTGACACGGGACCGCTTGATGACCATCCGCTTCGCCGCCGCTGGATTACTTTTGGGCCTGCTTCTTGTCGTTACACCCGCGCGCGCAGAATGGCGTGATCGCACGGACGCGATCATGGGAACTCGGATCTACGTTGAAGTCTGGAGCGATGAGGCCACCAAAGGCGACGCGGCGATCGATGCGGTGATGGCAGATATGCGCCGGATCGACGAGCTGATGAGCCATTACAAGCCGGAGAGCCAGCTTTCACAGATCAATGCCCGCGCGGCGCAGGAGCCGGTACAGGTTGACGCCGAACTGTTCGATCTGATCAAACTGTCAACGCACTATTCGGTCATCACCGAAGGGGCGTTCGACATCACCTACGCAAGCGTTGGGCACCTGTACGACTACCCGCATCACGTGAAGCCAACGGAGGAGCAGATCAAGGCCGCCCTGCCCGGCGTGAATTGGCGCAACATGTTGCTGGATCCTGTGCATCACACGGTACGCTTCGAGCACGCGGGCATGCGCATCGATCTCGGCGGCATCGGCAAGGGATACGCAGTCGATCGAGGGATAGCGATCCTGCAGGCGCGTGGATTCCAACATGCGCTGGTGACCGCGGGTGGCGATTCGCGAATCATCGGCGACCGAATGGGACGGCCCTGGGTCATCGGCATTCGCAACCCCGACGACAAGGACCAGGTGGTCACGCGCATCCCGATCGTCAACTCGGCGATGTCAACATCGGGTGACTATGAGCGGTACTTCGACGAAGGCGGTATCAGGTACCACCACATCATCGACCCACGCACGGGTCACTCCGCGAGCAAAGTCCGCAGCGCAACAATCCTCGGGCCTACGGCTACAGAAACGGACGGCATGTCAAAGACGGCCTTCGTGCTGGGCCCGGAAAAGGCGCTCGAGATCATCAACCGGCTGCCGCAATACGACGCGATATTCGTAACGCCGGAGGGAAAGGTCCTCTACTCGAATGGCCTGACTCCACCGCCGCCACCAAAAGAGGCGGCGAAAGCGCCTCCCGCGAAACACTGAGGCAGACGCTGACTGCTATTGCGACGTGCCGCCGTGTCGCGCCCCCAGTAGCCCGTCGACCTCGGCTTCAGCTGCGAGCCAATCCGCTTCCTCGTGGCCGGGCGCAAAACCCCGCCGCTCGGCGCGCAGATAAGCACCCTGCGCAATCATCCCGCGCCTCACGTCCTCGCTGACTGTGACAGGAGCTGGTGCCTTGGGCGCAGGCGTCTTGCGCACGCGTGGAGTCGGCGACTTGGCGCGCGTACGTTGCGGTGCAGTCGGGGAAGACTTTTCGTCAGCCTTGATGACTTTCGGAATTTCCTTGGCGACCTCTGAGTTACGAGGTGGCTCGGTGGGACGGCGACTGGCCATCAGATCCTCCTGGGTTGATGTTGGTGAGCTTGCGGGCACACGCATTCACGTGCAAGCCGAAACGATAGCCGGGCCGAGGCTGGCGCAGAAGTTGAACCATCGCGAGGCATGAGATGCACGCGCGCTCCATGATCGAGCATCCAGTGCGCAATGATCGCCGATCAACGTGTTCGCGATGTGTCCGTGGCGGGTGTCCGGTGCCCTGTCCGGTGTCCGGCGGCCGGACACCCGCGGCCCACCCTTTTTAGCCGGTAAGTACCTGATTTATATGACTATCGTCAGTTGGCACAGGGCGTGCACTGCACCCATTGCCATGAAAATCGCTGAACTCAAACGTCTCGCCAATCCGGATTCCCCCGCCGCATCGGTCAGGGGCACCGAGAAACAGGACACCGCCATCGCGTCTACCAAAAGCCCGTGGCACAAGCAGCGCTGGGTGCATGTGGCCATTGGCGGCGGCATCGTTCTCGTGCTGCTCGTGGGCTGGCTGATACGCGCGTGGTCCAACTCAAACCACGTTATCGCGGCCGACCGTCTGCGCATCGTTACAGTCGCCACAGGGCACTTTGTGCGGGATGTCGCTGCACAGGGAACGGTCATTGCCGCGGTGAATCCCACTCTGTTCGCCATAGCCCCTGGCACCGTCAGCTACTCGGTGCGTGCGGGCGACACCGTCAAGAAGGGCCAGATACTCGCAACGATCGACAGCCCCGAACTCAACAACGAGTATCAGCGCGAGCACGCTACCCTGGACAGCCTCAACGCCGCACTGTCTCGCCAGGAGATCGAAATCCGCAGACAGCTGCTGACAAGCAAGCAGCAGGCGGACCTTGCGCAAGTGGCGATTACTGCCGCAGAGCGCGAGCTCAAACGCGCGCAGTGGGCTTGGGATCAGCGAGCCATGAGCGAGCGCGACTACAAGCGCTCCATCGACGACGTGGCGACGGCCAAACTCAACTTCGAGCACGCGCGCGATACCGCAGGCCTCGAGCGCGACAGCGTCGTGCTGGATTTGCGGACCCGCCGGCTGGAACGTGACCGCCAGGCGCTGGTGGTAGAAAACCTCAAGCGCCGTGTCGAAGAACTGAATGTCCGCTCACCCGTGGATGGCATGGTCGCGAACCTCGGTCAGGCAGAAAAAGCTCGCATCCCCGAAAGCGCGCCTGTTGTCACAGTCGTGGATCTCACTGCATTTGAGCTGGAATTCCAAGTTGCCGAAACCTACGCCCGCGACATCAAGTCGGGAATGGCCGCCGAGATCACGCTCGATGGACGCATCCAACCCGGCAGTGTCACAGCGATCTCACCCGAGGTTCGCCAGAGCCAGGTCATCGGCCGGGTCCGCTTCAGTGGCGGACAACCTCCGGGACTGCGCCAGAACGAGCGTGCTTCCGTGCGCATCGTGCTGGATGAGCGCGACCAGGTGTTGAAGTTCGAGCGCGGTGCACTGATCGACGAAAGCACCCGCAACGTATACGTAGTCCACGGCGACCACGCCGTGCGCACTCCCGTTCAACTTGGGGCGGCTTCGGTAGCCGAAATCGAAGCCCTCCACGGTCTCGCCGCAGGCGACCGCGTCATCGTTTCCGACACGCGCGACTTCAATGACGCGCCTGATCTGTTGATAGCCAACTGAAGGCCAAGAGGACACGCCCCCATGCTCAAGATGCAGAACGTCGGTAAGGTCTATCGGACCGATCTGATCGAGACTCACGCGCTGCGCGACTTCTCTCTCGAAGTCACCGCGGGAGAATTCGTTGCCGTCACCGGCCCCTCGGGCTCAGGCAAAACCACTTTCCTGAATGTTGCCGGCCTGCTCGAGACATTCGACTCGGGCCAGTACCTGCTGGATGGCAGCGACGTGAGCAGGCTCTCGGACGATGCCCGCTCGCGCCTGCGCAACGAGAAAATCGGCTTCATCTTCCAAAGCTTCAATCTCATCCCCGATCTCAACATCTACGACAACGTAGACGTTCCGCTACGCTACCGCCGATTGAAGGCCTCCGATCGGCACGAGCGGATTTCGAGCGCGTTGGAGCTCGTGGGGCTGGCATCGCGCGTCAAGCACATGCCATCACAGCTCTCCGGAGGTCAGCAGCAGCGCGTAGCCATTGCACGCGCAATAGCCGGTGACCCGTCGTTCCTGTTGGCCGACGAGCCAACCGGTAACCTCGACTCGCTCATGGCTCGCCAGGTAATGGACCTGCTGGAGCAGATCAACGAAATGGGCACCACTATCGTCCTGGTCACTCATGATCCCGAGCTTGCACGCCGGGCCCACCGGAATGTGCACGTCGTGGACGGGCAGATTTCCGATCTGAAAGTGTATGAAACGCGGCCCGCGCGCGCCTCGACACTCGGCGGGGCGTCAGCCTGAAGAAAGGCCAGGAAGGAGAAACCCTATGTACGCCTACTACGTCCGACTCGCGTTGAAAAGCTTCGGCCGCAACCGCGGGCTGACAGCACTGATGCTCGGTGCAATTGCGCTGGGTATCGCTGTGTGCATCATGACAATGACGGTCTACCACGCGATGTCCGGCAATCCGATCTGGTGGAAAAACGATCGGCTGTATGCCGTGACAATGGACAATTGGGACCCGATTCGGCCTGAACGCCCGCAATATCCAGACCTTCCGCCTGCGCAACTCACTTACAAAGATGGCGTCTACCTGCTTGGATCGAACATCCCCGAGCGGAAGGTCCTCATGTATGCGAGGCAATCGGTCCTGACGGGAGGTGCTGCGCAGCGCAAGCCGTTGCCTGTGTCAACGCGCGTGACAACCTCGGATTTCTTCTCGATGTTCGACGTACCGTTCCTCTATGGCGGCGGCTGGGATAGCAGCGGGGACCAGAATGCCCTCCCTGTGATCGTGCTGAGCAAGGAGCAGAACGAAAAGCTGTTTGGCGGAATCAACAGCGTCGGCCGCACGATCCGCTGGGACGACCACGAATTCCGAGTCGTAGGTGTGCTGGACGCCTGGTCACCCACGCCTCGGTTCTATGACCTGAACAACGGCGCTTTCAGTACACCCGATGACGTTTACATTCCCTTCGGTTGGACTCGCACGCTCGAACAATATCCGAACGGTGGGGACACGAGCTGCTGGAGACCCGAAAAGCTCGACACGTTTGCCGATTTTCTCGGCTCCGATTGCGTCTGGACACAGATGTGGGTCGAGCTGCCGAATCGGGCGAGCCGCGAGCGCATGCAGGCACTTATGGACGGCTACTGGGCCGAGCAACGCAAGGCCGGGCGCTTCCCCCGCCCTCGCGACAATCGCCTCACTAACGTCGGCCAGTGGCTGAAAGATCAAGGTGTGGTCCAGAATGACAATCGCTTGCTGGTCGGGATCGCTTTCGCGTTTCTTACAGTATGCCTGCTCAACACGGTTGGCATACTGCTGGCAAAATTCCTGAATGCCGCACCGATTGCGGGCGTGCGCCGCGCTCTCGGGGCAAGCCGCCGGCAGATCTTCATACAACATATCATCGAGGTTGGAGTGCTCGCGGCCGCTGGCGCGCTGCTCGGCCTTGGCCTGGGGGCGCTCGGCCTCTGGGGCGTTCATGCCCTGTATGTCACCAACAGCCAGGTGGATACCGTCGCGGACCTTACAGGGGGGTACCAGCAACTGACGCATTTCGACCCGATCAGCGTCATCTGGGCGGTCGTGCTTGCGGTAGTGTCAGCTCTGGCCGCGGGCTTGTACCCGGCCTGGCGTATCGGCCGTGTAGCCCCTGCAGTGTATTTGAAGAGCCAGTGAGAGGAGAGCAACTATGAGCCTGGACATCCGACCCGTCGTATCCTCCCTGCTGCGCAATCGCACCGGCGCGGTGCTCGTGGCCTTTCAGATCGCGATCGCGCTCGCGGTGCTGGTCAATGCGGTCTTTATCGTGCACCAGCGCATCGAGAAGATGGGCCGGCCCACGCGAATCGATGATGCGAACCTGTTCGGCATTCAGATCGCGGAGTTCACGAGCCGCTTCAACTACGATGCATCGATGCATGAGGATCTCGCGTATCTGCGAAGCCTCCCTGGCGTGGTCAGCGCCTCAGTAAGCAATTCTATCCCGTTAGGCATAAGCGGAAGCGCGACGACGGTGTGGACCCAACCGGACAGCAAAGGCCAGCGAGCGCAGATCAACTACTTCTCGATGGACGAGCAGGGGTTGAATACGCTCGGCGTGCCCTTGCTCGCCGGACGGGCTTTTCGAGCGACCGAGATCCTGCCGCCGGTGACACTGACCGACACTTCCAAGTTCGTCCCGCAGCTCATCGTGACACAAGTGGTCGCCCAACACCTGTTTCCCCACGACAGTGCCCTTGGCAAGACCGTCTATGATTCCCGGGGAAACCCTGCAACTATCATCGGCATCATCGACAACATGATCGGTACGGGATGGGGCGGCTACGAAGGGATAGACCAGGTGGCGATCATGCCGCAGCTGCCAAGACTGTACGGCTTCGACTATCTCGTACGTACCGAACCGGGAAAACGCAACGCCATCATGCGCACGGTGGAGGAGCACTTGTCGACGTCAAACCCGGACCGCGTCATCAAGTCGGTGCGCTCGGTGGAGTACTACAAGAAGCTCCTGTATCGCGACGATCGCAACATGGGAGTGTTCCTGATCACCGTGACAGCGCTTCTGCTGGCCATTGCATCACTGGGCATCTTCGGCCTCGCCACCTTCAACGTGAGTGCGCGAACGAAACAGATCGGGACGCGCCGGGCAGTCGGTGCGCGCAGAGGCGATATCGTGCGCTACTTCATGGTCGAGAATGGATTGATCACGACGGCCGGAATCCTCGTGGGGTGTGCTCTTGCCCTGGGGATCGGCTACTGGCTTTCCCTGCAATATCAGCTGCCTCGCCTGGATCTGTATTACCTGGTGGGCGGCGTGCTTGGGCTCTGGATCATAGGGCAACTCGCCGCCTGGCAGCCGGCACGCAGGGCCTCAACGGTGTCCCCGTCAGTGGCTACCCGAACGGTGTAATTGATAGCATGGATGCTTATGTCTTCGTTGCCCAATGCCACCGTTCTCATCATCGACGACAATGAGGCGGTCCGTACAGCCTTCGATGTGCTCTTGTCGATTTACGGCGCGCGGGTGTTGACAGCCGGATCGCCGGCGGACGGCCTGGCTCGGCTGGGCCGTGATGCAGTGGACCTGGTCATCCAGGATATGAACTTCCGCCGGGAGGCGACGACCGGCGAAGAAGGCATTGCTCTGTTTCACACGATACGCTCGAAGTATCCGGATGTGCCCATTGTCCTGTTGACAGCATGGACGCATCTCGAGACTGCTGTTGAGCTGGTGAAGGCGGGCGCCGCCGATTACATAGCGAAGCCGTGGGATGACGCGCGCCTGTTGACGACGATCCGGAACCTCCTCGACCTTCGAAGAGCCCGGGCCGAGGCCCAGGCGTTGCGAACGCAGCGGCGCCAGGCCCGCGACACCCTGGCCGGGCAATTTGATCTGCGCGGCATGGTGTACGAGAGCGAAGCGATGCACACGTTGGTGGCCACTGCCACACACATCGCTCATGCGGACGTGCCCGTGCTCATCACCGGCCCGAACGGCGCAGGTAAGGAAGTACTGGCCGATATCGTGCAAGCCAACTCGTCGGTGCGGACCAAGCCGTACCTGAAGGTAAACCTGGGGGCCTTGCCGAATGAGTTGATCGAGGCTGAGCTCTTCGGCACCGAGTCAGGCGCCTTCACGGGCGCACGCGCTCGCACGGGACGCTTCGAAGCCGCCGATGGCGGAACCCTGTTCCTCGACGAGCTCGGCAATCTGTCCGGCGGCGGGCAGGCAAAATTGCTGCGCGTTCTGCAGACCGGCGAGTTCGAACGGCTGGGTTCCAACACCACGCGGCGGACGCGGGTCAGAGTCATAGCAGCCACGAACAG
>Ga0070665_100008370_pt1 | contig 10463 bp, 10 predicted proteins | sample KBSS13metaG_FD_65862 | JGI IMG/M metagenome (GOLD analysis project Ga0070665, IMG submission 65862) | Switchgrass rhizosphere microbial communities from Kellogg Biological Station, Michigan, USA - KBS S1-3 metaG | ecosystem: Host-associated > Plants > Roots > Rhizosphere > Soil ...
ACGGTGATCTTCATCGGCGACGGCGTCAACCCGCGGGCGGTGCGCCGCTCGCGGCGGGCCTGCGAGCGCACGAGGAGCCGCGGGTTGTCGGTGCGCACGGTCGCGGCGCCGACCATGATCGCGTCGCACGAGGCGCGCACGTCGTCGACGCGGTCGAAGTCCGCGTCGTTGGACAGCGCGAGGCGCGGCGTGCGGTCGCCGAGGTAGCCGTCGAGCGACACGCTGCAGCTCAGCAGGGTGTACGGGCGGTCAGGCATGCCGCCGCACCCACGCCACCACGAGCACGGCGGCGCCCGGCAGGCTCGCGACGAACACCATGACGCCGTAGACGACCGCGGTGGCGACTCCCAGCGACGCGCCCAGACCGGCAGCGGAGAACGCCCACGCCGTCACGCCCTCGCGCGGCCCCCAGCCGCCGATGTTGGGCAGCGCCGCCGCCAGCAGCACGAGCAGCACGAGCGGCACCATCCGGGAGGGGGGCACCGTCGCCCCCGCGGTCCGTGCGGCGATGAGGAACGTGGCCACGTGGCCCGCGACGACGAGCGCCGAGGCAAGGACGATGGCCGGCCACGCGCGCCCCGCCAGCAGGCCTCGGCGCACGTCACGGACGGCGGCGTTGCGCACCCGCGCCCAGCGGGACCGCGCGGCGTCGGGCCGCACGCGCGCCGCGACCGCGACGGCCGCCACCGCCGCGAGGAGCGCGACCGCGACGAGCGGCATCGCCGACCGCACGGGCGACGGCACGACGAGGAGCACGGCGACGGTGAGGACGATCTGCACGAACTGCCCCGCCGAGCGCTCCCATGCGACGGCGCGCAGGCCGTGGTTGAGCCCTCGGTGGACATCACCCACGACGCCTCCGGGCAGCGTCACGTTGAGGAAGAGCGAGCGGTAGTACGACGCGACGGCCGGGCCCATGGGCAGGTCGTCGCCGAGGCCGCCCGCGACGATCCGCCAGCGCCACGCGCAGCAGACCGTGGTCAGCACCGCGAGGCCGACCGCGGCGGCGAGCGCCGCGGCGTCGACCGTGCGCAGGCCGTCGATGAACGGCCCCGTTCCGAGCCGCCAGACGAGGAACGCGAGCGTCGCGCCGGTGGCGGCGAGGCGCGCCCACCGCCACGTGCTCCGGCTCGGGGCTGCAGGCAGAGCGATGGTCACGGCAGCACCAGCAGGTCGACGTGACCGACGCGGACGGCGAGCTCGCCGGCGGCGGCCTGCGCCAGCCGCCGTTCTCGATAGGCGCGGGCGTCGCCCGCCAGGGCCGGCTCCTGCTCGCAGGCGGCCGCGATCCACCCTTCGAACCACTCGGCCGTCAGGCCGGCGTCGGCCGCATCCAGCCGCCACGGGCTCGGTGCGACGAGCACCTCTGCGCCGGTCCGCCTGAGCACCTCGACGGCGGCCGCGGCGGCGTCCGGGCCGAGCAGCCGGCGCTGGTGGGCGTTGAAGGCAGCGGCGACGCGGGCGTCCAGGGGATCCGCCGGGCGGAGGGTGACGCGACCGACCACCGTCAGCGCGAGCAGCATCGGGCACCCGGCGGCGGTGCACGCGCCGAGCATCCGGTCGAGCTCGTCGGCGGACAGGATGTCGAGCAGCGCGGAGGCGACGATGACGCTCGCGCCCGCGAGATCGTGCGGCGCCAAGCGGGTGACGTCGGAATGGCGGGTCTCGACGGTGGCCCGGGCCGGAGGGGTCGCGGCGGCGCGCTCCAGGAGGTCCGCGTCGCGGTCGTGCACCACCCAGTGCTGCGGCCCGCGCAGGCGCGGCGCGAGCCACCGGCCCATCGATCCGTCACCGCCGCCGAGATCGTGGATCACGAGCGTGCCGGCCGAGGGGAGGTGACGCGCGAGGCGCTCGGCGAGCTCGTCGGAGCGCGCCACCGCGTCGGCGGACTCGCGCCGGGCGAGCCACTCCGGGGTGACGCGGACGACCGTCGCGGTCATCGCGCCGCCCCCGTCAGGACACCGGCGAGGACGGACGTCGTGGCCGACCACCCGCGCAGGGATGCGCGTCGCTCGCGGGCGGCGCGCCGCAGCCGGCCGCGCAGCGCGGCATCCCCGAGCCAGTCGCGTAGCGCGGCGCCGAGCGCGACGGGGTCGCCGGGCGGGACCAGCAGCCCCGGCCGCGTGCCGTCGTCGCCGTGCCCCATCGCCTCGGCGACCCCGCCGACGTCGGCGACGAGGACCGGCACACCGCGCGCGAGGGCCTCGGTGACGACCATGCCGTAGGTCTCGGCGTGCGACGCGAGCACGAGCAGGTCCGCGCCCGTGTACGCGCGGTCGAGCTCCTCCCCCGTGCGGGGTCCCAGGAACCGCACGCGGTCGTGGAGGCCGTGGTCGCGCGCTCGGCGTTGCACGCCGTCGGCGAACGCGGGGTCGCGGTCCAGACTGCCCACGCACGCGAGGCGCCACGACAGGTCCGTCGCCGTCACGAGCGCATCGAGCATCACGTCGTGGCCCTTGTCGGGGGTCACCGCCGCGACGCACAGCAGCGCGTCGCCGGCCTCGGTCCCCGGCCCGATCGCGGCGGCGTCGACGCCGGGCTCGGCGACGTGCACCCGGTCGAGCGGCAGCGCGTACAGCTCCGCGAGACGATCTCGCGTCCATGCGCTCGTCGTGACGACCGCGGCGGCCGACAGGAGGACGTCGCGCTCACGCCGGTCGCCCAGCGGCATGTGCACGAGCACGACCTGCCGCACCCGGCTCGCCTGTCCCACGAGCACCGCCGGGGCTGCGCACGCGACCAGGCCGTCGAGCAGCACGACGGCGCCGTCGGGGATCCGCCGGATCGCGCGCGCCAGGGCTGCGTGCTCCGCCGCGCCGGCGTGCGGCCAGGCGCCGGACACCGCATGCTCGTGCACCGACCAGCCCAGGCGCGCGAGCCCACAGCAGACCTGACGGTCGTAGGTGTTGCCGCCGCTCGGCCGAGCAGGATCGTCGATGCCCCCGGGGACGATGACGTGGACCTCGGTCACAGCGGCCGCTCGTAGCTCGCCCACGCGACATGGGACTCGCGCAGCGTCACGATCAGGCCGTCCAGCCCCTGCCCGCCGAAGGCGTCGGCGAGCCGGTCGGCGACGACGCGCGCGAGCTCCTCGGTGGTCGTGTTCATGCCCGCGAGCGCCGTCTCCTCGTCGAGGTTGCGGTAGCTCAACTCGCCCACGACCTCGCGCAGCACCTCGGCGGCGTGACCGATGTCGACCACGATGCCGTCGGCGTCCAGCGCCGCCCGGCGGAAGGTGGCGTCCACGACGTACGTCGCGCCGTGCAGCCGCTGCGCGGGCCCGAACACCTCGCCCCGCAGGCTGTGGGCGATCATCATGTGGTCGCGGACCGTCACGCTGAACACGAACTGCTCCCGTCGTAGGTGATGGTGTGGCACAGCGCCGGCAGGCTCCCCTCGGCGAGCCGGGCCATGACGTCCGGCAGCTCGTCGAGGCGCGACTCGCCGGTGACGAGCACGTCGAAGGCCGGGTCGCGCAGGAGCTGGAGCGCGAGCGCGAGCCGGTCTGCCGTGGTCCGGCGCGCGCTGCGCGCCGGCGACACGGTCCCCACCTGGCTCGCGCGGAGTCCGAGGCGGCCGGTGTGGAACGCGCCGCCCAGCGACAGGCGCACGTCGGTGTCGCCGTACCAGCTGAGGTCGAGCACCGTGCCCTCCGGTGCGAGCAGGTCGAGCGAGCGCTGCAGTCCGGCGGACGTCGCGCTCGTGTGCACGACGAGGTCGCACCCACCCTCGGCGTCCTCCGGCCGCGCGAAGCGGGCGCCCAGCGCGCCCGCGACCTCGGCCCGCGAGGGGTCGACGTCCACGAGCGTGACCTCGACCGCCGGGAACCGGGCGAGCAGACGGGCGACGCAGCACCCGACCATCCCGGCGCCGACGACCGCGATGCGGTCACCGATCATCGGCCCCGCGTCCCACAGCGCGTTGACGGCGGTCTCGACGGTGCCGGCGAGCACCGCGCGCGCAGGCGGCACGTCGTCGGGCACGACCGTCACGGCGCCCGCCGGGACCACGTAGGCGGTCTGGTGGGGGTACAGGCAGAAGACCGTGCGGCCGCTCAGCGCCGGCGGCCCCTGCTCGACGACACCCACGTTGAGGTAGCCGTATTTGACCGGGCCCGGGAAGTCGCCGTCCTGGAACGGCGCGCGCATCGCCGCGTACTGGCTCGGCGGCACGCCGCCGCGGAACACGAGCGTCTCGGTGCCACGGCTGACGCCGGATCGCAGCGTGCGGACGAGCACGTCGTCCTCTTGCGGCTGGGAGACCGCGACGGGCCGGATCTCCCCGTGCCCGGGCGCGCTCAGCCAGAACGCGTGCGCATCGACGTCGTGTGGCATCAACCCCTCAGACGCCTCGCGGCGGCGATCCTTCCCGGCGCGTCGCCGCTCCGCGTCGTCCTTGGAGGATGATGCGCTGCCTGTGACCGACACCGCCCTCCCCACACCCCACCGATGGCTGCCGTTCGGCGACCGCTCACGCGCGCGGCGGCTCGCCAAGGTGTTCGCGTGGCTCATCGGCATCGGGCTCGCGCTGGCGGTCCTCGATCTCCTCGGCCTCGACATCCGCGGCTGGTTCTCGGACCTGTGGGACGCGCTCAGCGAGATCGGGCTCGGGTACCTGCTCGCGGGCTGGACGCTCCAGACCGTCCAGACGACGCTGACCGCGTTCGGCTGGTACTCGATCCTGCGCGTCGCGTTCCCGGACGGCGGCGTCACGTACCTGCAGATCCTGGCCGCCTACGCCGCCGGGGTCGCGCTGAACGGGTTCCTGCCCGCGAACATCGGCACCGTCGCCTCACTGCTGATGTACGTCGCGATCATCCACGGGGCCAACCTGCCCGGGGTGCTCGGCGGCATGGTCGTGCAGAAGATCTTCTTCACCGTCGCCGGGGCGTTCGTGTACCTGTACCTCTTCCTGTCGGTGCCGGGATCGTTCGACATCTCGCTCCCCGCGCTGCACGACCACCCGGTGCTGATCCTGGGCTGCATCGCGGGCGCCGCGTTGCTCCTCGTGATCCTCGGCCGGCTCTTCTGGCACAAGCTCAAGGGGCTCTGGGCCAAGGCAGTCCAGGGCGGTGCGATCCTCGCGCGGCCGAGCCAGTACGCACTCCGGGTCGCGCTTCCATCGTTCGGCGCATGGCTGGCCAAGCTCGGGGTCATCGCCGTGTTCCTCGCCGGCTACGGCATCACCGTCACCTTCCACACCATCATGTCGGTGATGGGCGGCAACTCGATCGCCAACAGCGTCTCCGTCACCCCAGGAGGCGTCGGCGTCACCCAGGCCGCCAACGTCGCGGCACTCGGCGACGTGACCGACGCCGCCACAGCGACCGCCTACTCGCTCGGGCAGCAGCTGGCGATCACCGCCTGGAACATCGTCTTCGCCATCGTCCTGGTCGTCTGGGCCTTCGGCTGGACCGGCGGGAAGCTCCTCGTGGAGCAGTCCTACACCGACGCGAAGGTCAAGGTCGACGAGCAGAAGGCGCAGCGCGCGCAGGCCCGGGCGACCAAGCGCGCCGAGCGCCGGCGACGCTGACGGAGACGCGGCGGAGGGCCTGCACGCCAGCCCGCGTTCACCTCCTCTTCGGAGCCGTGCCCGGTGATGCGCGTGGTGCCGATGTCGCTGCGCCGCTCGACGCTCTGAGCCGCCCCGGCGAGCTCGCGATCAAGGCGCTCGCAGCCCTGCCGCAGATGAGCATCCTGGTCTTCGACCGGGAGCCCACGCCGGCCGGCGCCTGCACGAGGACGACGCCGCCGCTACCGCCGACGGACCGTTCGAGCGCCCGCTCGATGACGTCGATCTCGGCGTCGCGCTCGAGGAGCTGCGCCGTCCCGGATGAACGTGCGCTCATGCGCGAACGTTCTCACCCCAGCCCACCGCGTGACAGCACCGATCACCGACGAGCACCGCGCAGGCTCGGAAGCTGGATGGCCGGCGGGACGTAGCCCCCGACCGCCGTCGCGCTCCTGGGTCACCCGGCACCCGAGACGGATGCTGCGTACAGCCGGCGGATGGTCGCCGTGCTGATCCGCTCAGCCGGACGGTGCGGGCCGGTAGTACAGCGGGACACACCAGTGGTTCTGCGCGACCCAGTCGGAGTTCGGCAGGTCCACCGCGTGACCCATGATCCGGTGGCAGGGCTGGTCGTACACCTTGCCCGTCGAGCGCGGGATGGGGTCGAAGACGATGTACTTGTAGAGACCTGACGTCATGCCGTCCGGCAGCTCCAGTCGACCGGGATGGACCGGGTCGAGATGCTTGCGGGCGACCTCGTTCTTCCAGGCGACGATCTCGTCGAGCCGCTCGGCCTGCACGATGCCCAGCGCGGCCGTGAACTCGCTGAGGCGAAAGTTGACGCCGGTCGTCGCGTGGTCGGGCTTGCCGTAGTTGCGATACCGGCGCGCGTGCTCCAGCAACGCCTCGTCGCGCGAGACCAGCATCCCGCCCTCACCCGTCGAGACCGTCTTCGTCGCGTAGAAGGAGTAGGCGCCGGCGTCGCCCCAGGTGCCCGCCTGGCGGCCCGCGAACGTCGCACCGTGGGCGTGGGCGCAGTCCTCGAGCAGGAAGACGCCCTCGGCGCGGCACAGCGACGCGATGTCGGCGATGCGGAACGCGATGTGGCCGCCGACGTGGACCACGACGACGGCCTTGGGACGGTGCTCGGCGAGCTTGCGCTCCAGGTCGCTCAACGACATGCACAGGTCGTCGCGCTCGCAGTCGACGAACTCGACGCGCGCGCCGAGGTGCATGGCGGCGAGCGGCGTGGCGGCGAACGTGTTCGACGGGCACAGCACGACGTCCCCCGGGCCCACGCCGGCATGGTCGAGCGCCGCGAGAGCCGCTCCGGTCCAGCTCGACATCGCTACCGCGCCGGTGCCATGGCGTGCCGCCCACAGCTCCTCGAAGCGCGCCGTCATCGGCCCCTCCGCCCACATCTCGGCATCGAGGATGTCGTCCCAGAGCGCGTGGAGACGCGCGCGGTCGCGATGATCGAAGCCGATGGCGAACCGGCCGGGGTCCGCGGGCGAAGGCGAGGTGGTCATGAGGCCCAGACGGTAATGGCGTTGCCGGCTCGAGTCCCTGACGCGCACCCGCCATGCTGCACCGGTGGCCCAGAGCGAGGTGCTGACAGGATTCGCGGCGGCCGCGGCGGCCGCCGCGTGCTTCGACGGGGCCGTGCTGCTGCAGGCCGCCGACGCCCGCAAGGTCCCGCAGGAGCACGGGCTGAGGCTCGGGCTGCTGCGCCGGCTGGTGACCCGCCCGCGCTGGGTGGGGGGCACCGCGGTCGGGATCCTGGGCTGGCCGCTGCAGCTCGTCGCCTTCGCCCTCGCGCCCGTCACGGTCGTCCAGCCGACCCTCGCACTCGGGATGCTGCTCCTCCTCGCCGGCGGGTCGCGCATGCTGGGCGAGCACGTGGGCCGGCGGGAGTGGGGGGCGGCCGCCGCCGTCGTGGCAGGCATCGCGGTGATCACGATCGCGCACCCTCCGCACACCGACCAGGTGCCGTCGCCGCGCACCGCCCTCCCGCTCCTCGGGCTCGTCGCGCTGATCGGCCTGCCCTTCGCGCTGGGGAACAGACGATCGACGGCCTGGACGCTGATCGTCGCGGCCGGGTGCGCGTTCGCCCTGACGGCGCTCACCGGCAAGCTGCTGACCGTGGAGCTCGCCGCCGCTCACGTATGGGCGGCGCTGGCGTGGGCGGCGGCGACCGCACTCTGCGCGGGCGCGGGCTTCCTGGTGGACATGACGGCGCTGCAGCGCTTCGACGCGACCCGTGTCGCGCCGCCGATGTTCGTGCTGGAGACCGTGATCCCCGTCGCGGCGGCGCCGTGGCTGTTCGGGGAGCGATGGGGCGAGACGCCGGCCGGCGGCCTGCTCCTGGCGGCCGGGCTGCTGCTCGTCCTAGCCGGGGGTTGGGTCCTGGGTTCGTCGCGGCCCGTGCGGCGGATCGAGGAGACCGGAGGCGCCGCCGACGAGCGCGAGGACCCGATCGGCGGCGGCCGGGCGCTCGCCGTACCGAAGGTCAGGCCTCCGCGGTGACGCGAGTGCCCGGGCGACCGCCGGGCGCAGCGCGGGCGCCTGTGTCACCACGTCTGCCAGGCCGAAGCGCACGTAGGCGCGGTTGTTGACGCGGACATGGGCGACGCCCCACCCGTACGAGATGACCCGGGCGCCGCGGACGAGGGCCTCGAGGACGGTGAGCCCTGCGGTGGAGTGCACCAGCACGTCGGCCGACGCCAGGACGTCGCTCATCCGGTCGGTGAACCCCATGACCGTGACACGTGGCTCCCGCACGAACCGAGCCTCCAGCGCCGCCTGTGCCCTGGCGTTCCGGCCGCACACCGCGAGCGCGTGCACGTCGGGCCCGGCGTCGAGCACCGCGGCGACTGCGCCCTGCAGATCGCCCACGCCCCAGCCGCCGCCGGAGACGACCACGAGCGGAACTCCCCGCGCCAGCCCGAGACCGGCGCGGGCCGCGTCCTGGTCGACGGGCGACTCGAACTCGGGCGCCGTGAGGCCGCGGACGCACTCGATGCGGGTGTCCGCACCGGCCACTGCGCGGACCTCGGCGGCGGACTCCGGATGGATCACCAGATGAAGGTCACACCCCGGATGGGCCCAGTAGCGCAGGGCCGCGAGATCCGTGATCGCCGACGCCAACGGGGCGCGCAGGTCGCCCCGGCAGCGCAGGGCGCCGAGAACCTCGGTCGCGGCCGGGTAGGTCGAGACGACGATGTCGGGCTGGTAGGTGGCCAGAGCTCGCATCAGGCCTCGGCTCCCGAGCGCCGACGCGAGGCGCCGGCCGAGCGCGCGGGTGGGCGGGAAGTGCGTGAGCAGCCAGTACTGGGCGTCGAAGACCCACGGTGCGCGGCGCAGGATGATCTCGGCGTGGCCGCGCGTGATGGCGCGGGCGGCGCGACCCGCGACCGCGAGGGCGTCGAGGATCGTCACCTCGGCCATCGGCTCCCGCGCCAGGATGCCGTCGCGCAGCACTCTGGCGGGCAGGTCGTGACCTTCGCCGATGTCCGCGCTGAAGATCAACACACGCATCGCGGCGGAGCGTAGGGATCACGCAGCACGCGCCGCACTGATCTAATGCATGGCGTGAGCATCAAGGTCCTCGTCACCGGCGGATCCGGTTTCATCGGGTCGCACGTCGTCGATCGCCTCCGGGCAGCGGGGCACCGACCGCTGATCATGGACACCCGCCCGTCGTCGTGGCACGACCCCGAGCAGGTCCCCACGGTGATCGGCGACATCCGCCACCTCGAGGACGTCCGCAGGGCGATCCGCGGCTGCGGTGCGGTCTGCCATCTGGCCGCGGCCGCCGACGTCGGCGACGTCCGCGCCCACCCGCACTGGGCGACGGAGCTCAACGGGGGCGGCACCCTGAACGTCCTCGAGGCCGCGCGCGAGGCCGGCATCACTCGCGTCGTGTATGCGTCGACCGTGTGGGTCTACTCGGATACCGAGGCGGACGAGGTCGACGAGGAGACGCCGCTGTCGCACCCTGCGCATCTCTACACCGCGGGCAAGCTCTCGGGCGAGCTGTTCTGCCATTCCTACCGCGAGCTGTACGGCATGGAGCCGACGATCCTGCGCTTCGGGATCCCGTACGGTCCGCGGGCACGTCCGGCGGCGGTCATCCCGAGCTTCGTCGAGCGCGCACAGCGCGGAGAACCGCTGACGATCGCCGGCACCGGCGAGCAGAAGCGCAGCTTCGTGTACGTCGAGGATCTCGCGGACGGCGTCGTGCGAGCGCTCATCCCCGACGCCGCGGGCCGGACCTACAACCTCGCGGGGCGCGAGACCGCGACGATCCGCCAACTCGCCGAGATCGTCCGCGACCAGGTCGCGGAGACCCCGATCGTGCACACGCCCGGCCGCGCCGGCGACCTGCGCGGGAGCCAGATCAACTCCGACCGCGCCGAGGCCGAACTGGGCTGGCGGGCCTCGACGCCGCTGTCGGAGGGCGTGCGCCGCTACGCCGAGTGGATGGCGAGTCGCGGGACCGACGTCGAGCCCGTCCCCGCTCGAACGCGCCGCGGGGAGGCCGGCATCCGGCGCCTGCTCGCCCTGTGCGCCGCGGGGGCACGCAACCCCGCCGTCGCCGGCCTGACGGCGCTCATCGCCGTCGTCTCGGCCACCCTGTGCGTGGTCCTCGGCTCACAGGAGGAGAGCCAGGCCGTCGACTTCGCCGTGATCGGTCTCGTCATCCTTCTCCCGCTGTGGCCGCTCACCATCGGCGTCTGGTCCCGTGACTATCGCTGGCTGCAGTGCACCTTGATCGCGCTGCTGGGTGCGTTCGGGGTCCTGCTGCTCGGCCTCCTGAGTTCGAGTCCCGATGTGCGCGGCGTCCACGCCGGGCGCGACGCGCTCGCGCTCGCAGTGTCCGCGTGTGCGACCATCGCCCTGCACTCCCTGACCGTCGGCCGCGTCGAACGCACGACCTGACGGCAGGCTCG
>Ga0070665_100008372_pt1 | contig 10463 bp, 8 predicted proteins | sample KBSS13metaG_FD_65862 | JGI IMG/M metagenome (GOLD analysis project Ga0070665, IMG submission 65862) | Switchgrass rhizosphere microbial communities from Kellogg Biological Station, Michigan, USA - KBS S1-3 metaG | ecosystem: Host-associated > Plants > Roots > Rhizosphere > Soil ...
AAGGCCCATACCGGCCGCAACGAACCGACCGTCATCACGTGAGGTTTTGCATTGCACGCACCGTTTCCGGCAACGGGCATAGCGAAAAACTTGGCAGGCGGCCATGAGGCCGCCTGAGGTTACTGACTAACCTCCCCGCCAGACTTGATATCATCATCTTCCGGAGAGAGAGACCGTGCAGAAACCAGCCGTTTTCCCCAAAGGCGTAACCCAGACGGAAAATGGAACGGAATTTGCGGTCTATTCCCGGCACGCCTCACAAATCGACCTTTGCCTTTTTGATGCGACGGGCGAAAAAGAGACGGCGCGTTTGCCAATGAGGCGCGATGAGAATGACATTCACCGGCTGACAGTTGCCGAGACCGGCCCCGGTGCGCGATATGGCTACCGCGCCGACGGCATTTATGCCCCCGAACATGGCCTGTGGTTCGACCCCGCAAAACTGCTGCTCGACCCTTATGCCACGGAGATAGACCGGCCATTTCGGCATGATGCCGCGCTTTTGGCCTATGGCGAAGACACGGGCGCGATCATGCCGAAGGCGATCCTGTCGCAATATGAGCAGGTCAGGCGCCAGCCGCCACGCTTTGCCGAAGGCGGGCTGATTTACGAACTCGCGGTTAAATCCTTCACCAAATTGCATCCTACCGTGCCGGAAGAGCTGAGAGGCACGGTGGCAGCGCTGGCTCATCCTGCCATTATCGCGCATTTGAGAAAAATCGGTGTCGATGCGGTGGAGCTGATGCCGATCACCGCCTGGATCGACGAGCGCCACCTGCCGCCGCTTGGCCTTTCGAATGCATGGGGATACAATCCCGTCGGCTTCATGGCGCTCGATCCGCGCCTCTGCCCCGGCGGAGTGCGGGAGCTGCGCGACACGGTTGCAGCCCTGCACGCGCAAGGCATCGGCGTCATTCTCGATCTGGTTTTCAACCATACGGGTGAAAGCGATAGCGGAGGCTCCATCCTGTCTTTGCGCGGACTGGACAATCTCACCGCTTTCCGTCACCCGGAAGGAAAGCCGGGCGTGCTGGTCAATGACACCGGCACCGGCAACACGGTGGCCTGCGATCATCCCTATGTGCGCCAGCTCATTATCGATTCCCTGAGGCATTTCGTTCTCAATGCCGGTATCGATGGCTTCCGTTTCGATCTCGCGCCCATATTGGGACGAACGGCTAGTGGCTTCGACATGGCCAGCGAAACGCTTGCCGCCATGCACTCTGACCCGGTACTATACGACCGCGTGCTGATCGCCGAACCATGGGATATCGGCCCCGGCGGCTATCAGCTCGGCAACTTTCCGGAGAGCTTTCTGGAATGGAACGACCGCGCCCGCGACGACATGCGCCGGTTCTGGCGCGGCGATGCGGGAACGACCGGGGCGCTGGCCAATGCGCTTTCCGGCTCTTCGCCGATCTTTTCCCGCCATGGACGTTCGAAAAGCCGCAGCGTCAATTTCCTTGCCGCCCATGACGGTTTCACCCTGTTCGATCTCGTCAGCCACGAACACAAGCACAATGAGAAAAACGGCGAGAACAATCGCGACGGGCATAATGAAAATCATTCCTGGAACAATGGTTTGGAGGGATTGACGGACGATCCTGCCGTCGTGGCCGCCCGCCACGCGGATGTGAAAGCGCTGCTTTCCACGCTCTTCGTCAGTCGCGGCACGTTGATGCTGACCGCCGGCGATGAGGGTGGCCGCAGCCAGCATGGCAATAACAATGCCTATTGCCAGGACAACGAGATAACGTGGGTCGACTGGTCGTCGCTCTCCCAGGAGCTGACTGACCACACGGCATTTCTTGCCGCACTTCGCAAACGCTTCGGCGTGTTTTCGCAAACAGAGTTTTTCTCCGGCAACGGCGATGTGGCATGGCTTGCCCCCGGCGGAGAACCGATGACGGTCGCGGAATGGGAAAGGCCGGACATGCCGGCTTTCGCCATGGTGTTTGCCACGCCGGACCACGAGACCGAAAACGACGCTGAGCTTGCCGTGCTCATCAACCGCAGCCATGAGATCGTGCCCTTCACCCTGCCGGGCGACGACTGGCAAGCGATCGGCACGGATTTCGGCAATCCGGCCTTCCTGCCTGCCCGCTCGGTAGTGTTTTATCTGCGCGGTTGATCGCTTGGCCCCGGCACCTTTATAAGTTCCGAAAGGCAATCGAGAAGAGGTAACATGGCAAAGGAAATAGCGCTGGCGGAAATGAAAAATTTCGTCGGCACGGAGCTGGGCGTTTCCGACTGGATCACCGTCGACCAGACAATGATCGACGCCTTCGCAAAAGCGACGCTGGACGAACAGTTCATCCATACCGACCCGGAACGCGCCAAGGCGGAAAGCCCCTTTGGCGGCACTATCGCGCATGGATTCCTGACGCTCTCGCTGCTTTCGGCTCTGAATTACGATGCCCTGCCCCGCATTCGCGAAACGACCATGGGCATCAACTACGGCTTTGACGCCGTCCGCTTCGTCACGCCGGTCAAAAGCGGAGCACGGGTGCGTGGCCGTTTCACTTTGGCCGAGGCGCGGTTTCGCGGCGCCGCCATGCTGGTGACGACCTATGATGTGACGGTGGAGATAGAAAACGAGAAAAAACCGGCGCTCACTGCCCGCTGGACAACCATCACCCAGTTCAACCCCGAGGACAGGCCGCAAGACGCCTGATGGCGAAGTAAATCCCAATTTGAGATCGGAGTGTCTGTGAGATTCGCATATTTGATAGAACCTCCGTTCAACTACAGGAACGAATGCGGCGATGTGACCGGGTGCGATGTGGAGTTGGCGCGAGTCATTCTAGCCATGATCAGTATTCATGACATTGAATTCATCGAAACCGAATTCTCGCAATTGTTGCCTGGGCTGAACGAAAACCTTTGGGATATGACTACTGGCCTCTTCGATACCGCTGAACGCAGAAAGATCGTGACGTTCAGCCATCCCATCTGGGCGTTGCCTGATGGACTGTTGGTGAGGAAGGGCAACCTCAGAGATCTGGACGGATACGCATCGGCAGCAAAAAATCCGGAATGTACGCTGGTCGCGATCCGTGATCAGATCCAACATCGCGCAATTATGGAAGCGGGCGTGCCCGATGACCGCATTCTCATTTGCGAGACCTACGACGAGGCCGCTCAGGCCGTATTGGATGGGCGTGCCGACGCCTATGCCAGCGTGGCCATGGCCCATCTCGGTTTTATGCAGCAAAATCCAGAGCTCGATTTGGAAGTTGTCTCTGTTTTACCGAAAGAGAGACCAGCAGCCTCAGGCGCATTTGCTTTCCGCCAATCCGACCGGGAACTCCAGAGCGCGGTCGATGCGGCGCTTCTTTGTTATATCGGATCAGACGAGCACCGTGTGCTGATGCGCAATTTTGGTTTTGATGATCAAGCCCTCGTCAACGGCGAGGCCAGTCTGGCAAAGTAACGCCGGACTGCGCAAAGGAGACGGCCCAATGCATGATGAAGCCGTAAGAGACGCGTTTCTCGCACAGGCAAGAGCCTGCGACAGCCTCGGTTCGCCCTTTACCGCACGGCTTTGCCGCGCGGTGGCGGCGCGGCTGGATCGCCAGACGGACGTTGGCGAGATGATTTTGTCCTGGCCTGGCGATGTCGGCCCGTCCGGCGATTCCGTCCCACTGCGGCTTGCCGGTGCCCTGCATGCGCTTGTCATCGAGGACAAGATCACTCCTCTTGTCGATATAGCACCCGAAGACGAGAATGCGCTCTGGCAGGCTTGCGCAAGTGCCTTGCGCTTCCATTCGGGCTTCATCCTCGAAAGGCTGAAATCGCCGCCGCAGACCAACGAAGTCCGCCGTTCCGCTGTGCTGCTGCCGGGTTTTCTTTCCATTGCGGAGCTTTTCGGCAAGCCGCTGGTCCTTTCAGAGGTCGGCGCCAGCGCCGGTCTGAACCTGCAATTTGACCGCTACCAGTATCGTCTTGGCGATCTTGCCTGGGGCAGGCAATCCGAAGTGTCCATGTCGCCGGAATGGCGCGGAGACACCCCGCCCGACAAGCGGATAGAGGTCATCGAGCGCGCCGGCTTCCGTCGTCTGCCGAGGACCGGTTGCGGCTGATGTCATATGTCTGGGCCGATCAGACCGACAGGCTGGAGCGCACGGCGGCCGCCCTGCGTATTGCGGTGGAGAACGGCTTGCACGTTGAAAAGGTTGACGCAATTGACTGGCTGCAACGCCGCCTTGCCGCGCAACATTCGGGCGCTGCCCATGTGGTCTACCATTCTGTCGCCTGGCAATATCTGCCCGATGCGCTGAAAGAGGCCGGCGAAACGCTGATCGCCGAGGCTGGAAGCCGTGCCACCCCTGAGGCTCCGCTTGCCCGCCTGCAGATGGAGGCAGATACGACGCCGGGAAGCGCCGCAATCACCCTGCAAATCTGGCCGACCGGTAAGAAACAGGAAATCGGCCGCGCCGATTTCCATGGGCGATGGGTGGAATGGCAGGGGTGGAAAAGCTAGACCGCCACGTCCTGCGCCGCTTCCTGCAACAGGCCGCCGACATATTCGGCGAAGGAGCGCCAGCACTCTACCCGGAACGTATCGTCAGCCACGCGCAGCAGCACCACTTCCGCCTTGCCGAAAACCGTTCGCGAGCAGGCGCCGATCGGGAACTGTGCGATAGACAGATCCTGCGGGCAACCGGCGTTCAGGGCTGCCTCCGCGCCGGGGCCGGAAACGATGACAGCCGTGTTGCGGTGGGAAACGTCGGTCGCCGAAAACAGGCCGGGAACGGTGGCGAGCGCCGCCATCAGGTCGCTTTCGCCCTGATCGATCACCAGCCATTCGTCCGGACCAAGCCAGAGAGCGGAGCGCAAACCCGATGTGACAGAGCTTTTCGGGCTGTTGGGCAATAACAGGCCGAGTGCATCCGAGAGGGCCGGCAGTGCGCGTTCCCTTGCGCGCAGCGACAGCCGCGACGCCGAGGCGGCGGGCTTCAGCGAGACGAAGGGCGAACCACCGTGGAAATCCTCGAGTACGGATTTGCGTTTTGCGTGAAGTGTGTCAGCCATTGAGACGGGCTCCTTCCTTGTCGAGGAAGACCATGTCGGTCACTTCGACGGCAATTGTTTTATCGGCAAGCGGGATGTAGAGCGTTTCGCCCATGCGCGCCCTGCCATCCGCCACCAGCGCAAAGGCGATGGAGTGGCCGAGATTTTCCGACCAGTAGGCGGAAGTGACATGGCCGAGCATGGTCATGGGTTTCGGCTGGTTTGGATCAGCAACGATCTGGCCACCCTCTTCGGGAACAGTCAGCCGGTCCTTCGTCTTGAGGCCCACAAGCTGCTTTCGACCGGAGCGCATGAGATCCGGGCGTTTCAGACCGCGGATACCGACGAAATCCGTCTTCTTCTTGGAAACGGCCCAGGCAAGCCCCGCATCGTCAGGCGTCACGGTGCCGTCGGTATCCTGTCCGACGATGATGTAACCCTTTTCGGCACGTAGGATGTGCATGGTCTCGGTGCCATAAAGGCATCCGCCCACCGCTTCGGCCCGATCACGGATCGCGGTCCAGACGGCAGCGCCGTAATCGGCCGGAACGTTGATTTCGAAACCAAGCTCACCCGTGAATGATACACGGAAGAGACGCGTGGGCACACCGCAGAAGGTGCCTTCCGCGACCGCCATATGCGGGAAGGCTTCGGGCGAAATATCGATACCCTCGACAAAAGGTGCGATCACCTCGCGCGCTTTCGGTCCCTGCACCGCAATCACCGCCCATTGTTCGGTCGCCGATGTCAGCCAGACATTCAGCTCGGGGAATTCGGTCTGGAGATAATCCTCCATGTGCTGGAGAACGCGCGGTGCGCCGCCCGTCGTCGTCGTCACATGGAAACGGTCCTCGGAAAGACGACCGACAACACCGTCATCGTAAACGAAACCGTCCTCGCGCGTCATGATGCCATAGCGGCAACGGCCGGGTTTCAGTGTGTCCCAGGCATTTGTGTAGATGAGGTTCAGGAACTTAGCCGCATCGGGGCCGACCACCTCGATCTTGCCGAGCGTGGAGGCATCGAACACGCCGACGCTTGTCCGCACCGTCTTGCATTCGCGGTTGAGCGCTTCGTGCATATCCTCGCCGCCGCGCGGGAAGAACCATGCGCGCTTCCAGTTGCCGACATCCTCGAAAAGGGCGCCTGCCGCAGCCTCTTCGTCATGCATCGGCGTCTTGCGGGTCGGGTCGAACAGCGCACCGCGCGAATGGTTGATGAGCGTGCCGAAAGTGACCGGCGTATAGGGTTGGCGGAAAGTGGTGAGACCGACTTTCGGCAGATCCCGCCCAAGCGCTTCCGAGGCAATGGCAAGGCCATGCATGTTGGACATCTTGCCCTGATCGGACGCCATGCCATTGGTGGTGAAGCGCTTGATATGCTCGACCGAATGCATGCCTTCACGCACGGCCAGGCGAATATCCTTGGCGCAGACATCGTGCTGGAAATCGATGAAGGCCTTGACGCCGGTGCCTTCGCCTGCCCCTTCCGCAGCGCCGATCATGCCGCCGGTCCAGGCGCGCGCATTCTCGCCGGAGAATTCCGCTGCACCGCCACCTGCGGCAGCAGCCTCGGCGATCAATGCGGCGAGATCGTCCGTGCCGTTGCAGGCGCCGACTGACACACAATTCTGCACATGGATGTCAGGCAGGAACCGCTGGTTTGCCGCGTCAAACTTCAGCTTGCCGCGCGATTGCGAGAAGAGATGCACCGAAGGCGTCCAGCCCGCTGAAACGACGAGCGCGTCGATGGCAATCTTGCGCTTGTTAGAGCCGCCATTGCGGCCAACGCTCATGGAAGAAACGCGCAGCCGCCCTGACGTATCGTAAACACTGTGACCCGCCAGTACCTCGATGCCCAGCGCCCGCGCCTCGTCCAGCAGCCGCCGATCGGGGTTCTCGCGGCAATCCACGATAGCGGCGATCTTCACACCCGCTTTCTTGAGATCGAATGCCGTCTCATAGGCAGAATCATGGGCTGTGTAGACACCGACATTATTGCCGACGGTCACGCCGTAATGGTTGAGATAGATGCGCGCAGCAGAAGCCAGCATGATGCCGGGACGATCATTATTGGCAAAGACCATGTGCCGCTCGATCGCGCCTGCCGCCAGAACGACTTTCTTGGCGCGGACCTGCCACAGTCTTTCACGTGGCTGGTGTTTGGCCGGCGTGGCGAGGTGATCGGTCACACGCTCGGCCAGCGCCACGAAATTGTGGTTGTAATAACCGAACGCTGTCGTGCGGGTCAGAACACGCACATTGGGCAGCGATTTCAGTTCAGTGAAAACTTTTTGCGCCCAGTCATATCCGGACAGGCCGTCGATGACCGCACCGGTATCAAAACGCAGCGCGCCGCCAACTTCGGCATTCTCATCAACCAGAATGACGCTGGCGCCAGTTTTTGCAGCGGCGAGCGCCGCTGTCAGCCCGGCCACACCGCCACCGGCCACCAGCACGTCGCAATGGGCATAACGGCCGGAATAATGATCCGCATCCGGCTCGGTCGGCGCCTTGCCGAGACCGGCTGCGCGACGGATGATCGGTTCATAAATCTTGTGCCACGCGGCCTTCGGCCACATGAAGGTCTTATAGTAGAAACCAGCCGCAAACATCGGCGACAGGAAATCGTTGATCGCACTGATATCGAAGGACAGCGACGGAAAGCGGTTCTGCGAGGCGATGATGGCGCCGTCGAATACATCCTGCACCGTGGCGCGCACATTCGGCTGCTTGCGCAGGCTGTCACGCGATACGTCGATCAGCGCATTCGGCTCCTCCGGGCCGGCGGAAAGGAAACCGCGCGGCCGGTGATATTTGAACGAACGGCCAATCAGATGCACGCCATTCGCCAGAAGTGCGGATGCAACGGTGTCGCCTTCCAGCGCCTGATAGATCTTGCCGTCGAAGGTGAAGCGTGCCGTTCTGGCAGGTGTCAGGCGACCGGCGCCCTTGATACGATAATCGCCGCTCATTGCGCAGCTCCCTTTTGGGCGGAAAGAACCGCGTCGGCATCCGGTTTCGGCTCGCCTGCCTTGTAGGTCATCAGGAATTTGTCGCTGACGGAATCGCGGGCGGCGTTGAAAAAGCGGCCGCAACCGTGAATGTGGCGCCAGCGCTCGAAAACGAGACCTTTGTCATTGTCGCGAATGAAGAAATATTCGGCAAAGGCCTCGTCCGAAATATCGGCAATGTTTTCCGGCCGGGCGATATGGGCTTCGCCCGCCCAGCGAAATTCGAGTTCGGAACGGTCTTCCCGGCAATAAGGGCAATGGATCAGAAGCATCGTGGCTCCACCTTCAAAGAGAACTTTCCGGAAGCATGCTTCCGGCGGGTTGGTCACACAGCCGCTTTCCCATCGCAACGAAGGGGGAAAGCCGCTTCAAGAGCTGCTCGAAATTATCGAATGGTTTCAGCGCCGAGGCCCGACCCATATTGATGATGGCAACCGCCATCATGTCGGTGTCGATCGCGAAGGGCTCGTCCTGCGCACCATTTTCCTTCTCGCCGACGAAATAGACCAGCTTGTCCGCGAGACTCGGCGCGCAGAGCAAAAGGCCTTTTTCCGCCACGAAAGGCCAGTCGCGTTCACCCTGCATTCTCTGGATTTTCTGGCTACGAAAATCCCCCATCTCGGGGATGAGATTGCCCGCCGGCACGACCGCCGCCGCAACACCCATGTTTGCCGAAAGCATAACCGCCGCCAGCATCAGTGCGCCACGGCGGCGGCAGCGGCCTCGTCGATGAGGCGTCCGGTGCGGAAACGATCGAGCGTCAGCCCCGCCGCCAGACGGTGCGGTTCGCCGCGCGCGATGAGATGCGCAAACAGATTGGCCGAGCCCGGTGTCGCCTTGAAACCACCCGTGCCCCAACCGCAATTGACAAAGAGATTTGGCACCGGCGTCACACTCTGAATGGCGGAGCGATCGGGTGTGTTGTCGGTAATGCCGCCCCATTGGCGCATCATCTTGACGCGGCGGAAAATCGGGAACAGCTCGCAGATGGCGTCAAGCGTATGCGTGATGATCTGCAGGCCGCCAGTCTGGGAGTAGGAATTATACTGGTCGGTGCCAGCACCGATGACCAGCTCGCCCTTGTCCGACTGGGAGATATAGGCATGCACCGTATTGGACATGACGACACAGGGGAAGATCGGCTTCAGCGGCTCTGATACCAGCGCCTGCAACGGGTTGGAATGCAGAGGCACACGCACATCCGCCATTTTCATCAGAACGGAGGAGTGACCGGCGGCGGAAACGCCGATTTTCTTTGCGCCAATGAAACCGCGATTGGTCTCGACGCCCGTGACCGCGCCATCAGGTCCGCGCCTGATGGCCGTGACTTCGCAATTCTGGATAATGTGCACGCCGCGATCGGAAGCCGCACGCGCATAGCCCCAGGCCACCGCATCGTGACGCGCCGTGCCGCCGCGCCGCTGGAGGGCAGCACCGTTGATCGGATAACGCGCATTGCCGGAAATCTCGAGTGGCGGGCAATAGGCCTTGGCCTGTTCCGGCGTCAGCCATTCATTGTCGATGCCATAGAGACGGTTGGCATTGATATGGCGCTTGAAGGACTGCTGGTCGTGAATGTTGTGCGACAGCATCATAACGCCGCGCGCCGAATACATGACGTTGTAATTGAGATCCTGGCTCAACCCTTCCCATAATTTCAGGGAATGCTCGTAGATATCCATGCTCTCTTCATAGAGATAATTGGAGCGGATGATGGTGGTGTTGCGGCCGGTATTGCCACCGCCTAGCCAGCCCTTTTCCAGCACCGCTATATTGGTAATGCCGTGTTCCTTGGCAAGATAATAGGCGGCCCCAAGACCGTGGCCGCCGCCACCGATGATGATGACGTCATATTCCTTGCGTGGCTCGGGCGACGCCCATTGCGCATCCCACCCCTTATGACCCCGCAACGCCTCGCGCGCCACGGCAAAAACGGAATATTTGCGCATTCGCAGTCTGCTCCTCAAGAACCGGCCAGAAGCCGAAAGCATAGCTCCGGCACATATTATACACATGGCAAATCGGCATCGGAGGCAATATCCATTTTGCGACGCCGCAATGCTTTTGTTTCGACATTGCAGGCAGAATGCCGGGATAGCTGGATTTTGGCTGTTGAATATGCGGTACCGTATGGACTTGCTGCAAATGTTCTGATATTGCACGTCACCAATCGCTAGGCTCGACGGCCGAACGAACGATTTTATTTGCGTGCGAATGCCTTTATTCTCACAGCAAGACAACCAAACAAAAGGAACGGGTTTCACGTGCAGGTACTAGTCCGCGACAATAACGTTGATCAGGCGCTTCGCGCTCTCAAGAAAAAGATGCAGCGCGAAGGCATTTTCCGTGAAATGAAAATGCGCGATTATTACGAAAAGCCTTCCCAGAAGCGCGCCCGCGAAAAGGCTGAAGCTGTTCGTCGCGTTCGCAAGCTGGC
>Ga0070665_100008373_pt1 | contig 10462 bp, 11 predicted proteins | sample KBSS13metaG_FD_65862 | JGI IMG/M metagenome (GOLD analysis project Ga0070665, IMG submission 65862) | Switchgrass rhizosphere microbial communities from Kellogg Biological Station, Michigan, USA - KBS S1-3 metaG | ecosystem: Host-associated > Plants > Roots > Rhizosphere > Soil ...
AACGTCTTGGTCGCCGGATCGATCCGCACGTGCCCGCCGCGGTGCGGAATCGCGCGGCGGACAATCGTGGCGAGCCGCCCGGTGGTCTCGACCGGCGCCTCGCGCCGCGCCTCGACCAGCGCCCGCGCGATGCGCCGCGAGAAACGCTCTTCGCCGTACTGAAAAATCGCATCCGCGAGATCGCGTTCGCTCGACTGCGCCACCAGATCCGCAGCGGTCTCGCCGCCCGACCGGTCCATCCGCATGTCGAGCGGCTCGTCGCGCATGAAGCTGAATCCGCGCCCCGGCGCGTCGAACTGCATCGACGAGACCCCGAGATCGGCAAGCGCACCGTCGACGTGCGCGATCTGCCGGCTGTCGAGCACCTCGCCGATCGCGCGATAGTCGGCGTGGACGAGCTCGACGCGATCGCCCCACGGCGCGAGCGTGTCGCGGGCGCGGGCGAGCGCGTCGAGATCGCGATCGAGGCCGATCACGCGGGATGCGCCCGCCTCGAGGAGCGCGCGCGAATGCCCGCCGAGCCCGACGGTGCAGTCGACGAACAGCCCGCCCTGGTCGGGGCGGAGATGCTGCAGGACCTCGGCGGTCATGACCGGGATGTGCGTCATCAGATGCCGAACTCCGACAGCGCCTTGGCGTCGTCGTCGGTGTAGGGATCGCGCTGCAGCTTCGCCTGCAGGCGATCGTGGTTCCACGTGTCGAGATAGTTGTATTGGCCGAGGACGTCGACGTCGCCGGCGATCGCCGCCGTCTCACGCAGCCGCGCCGGAACCAGTACGCGGCCTTGCGTGTCGAGCTCGACGACCTGGCCGAAGAAGTTCACCCGGTCGAGAAAACGGAGCCGTGAGGGATGCGTCGAGGGCATCTTGCCGAGCTTCTCTTCGATGTCGAGCCAGACAGGCATGGGGTACAGGCGCACGTATTCGCCCGTCAGGCTGGTGAGGAACAGCTGGCGGCCGTATTTGGCCTCGAGGTCCAAACGAAAGACGTTCGGGATCTTGAGTCTGCCCTTATCATCTATTCGGGCCTGCTCGTGTCCTCTAAACACGCGGAGCCCTCAGAATCGAGCCACTTTTCTCCACAAATTTCCACGGAGATACTAAGTGACGGCTCAGTTCGTGTCAACCGCAAAATCAAACTGCTCAGTCAGTTACGCCAAATCTTCGCCTTTTAATCGCCCGTGATCGCAATGGCTTGGGGTCGGCCCGGAATGGACCCCGCTGAGGTCGATCGCCGAACCTGTCGGTGTACGATGAGTCCCCAGATGCTGAGGGCGCCCCGCCAGTGACGAAGACCGTGCTGGTTTGCGAGGCGCAGGTGCCCTTCGTCCACGGCGGCGCCGAGTTGCACGTCCGCGGGCTCGTCGCCGAGCTCACCCGCCGCGGCTACCGGGCCGAGAAAGTGTCGGTGCCCTTCAAGTGGTATCCGAAGGACGAGCTCCTCGCCCAGGCCGCCGCATGGCGGCTGATCGACCTGTCCGAGGCCAACGGCGAGACGATCGACGCGGTGATCGCGACGAAATTTCCGACCTATTTCGTGCGCCATCCGCGCAAAATCACCTGGTTGTTCCATCAGTACCGGGCGATCTACGACCTGTTCGACACGCCCTACAGCGAATTCGGGCACACGGAGTCTGACGTCCGGCTGCGCGATCGCCTGATCGGCCTCGACAACGAGGTGCTGGGAGAGTCGACGAAGCTGTTTTCCAACGCCCGCAACACCGCCGCGCGACTGGCGCGCTACAACGGCCTCACCGCCGAGCCGCTCTACCATCCGCCGCCGCTGGCCGGCAAGCTGACCCCGGGGCCGTGGGGCGACTACGTGCTGTCGGTGGGTCGTCTCGAGGGCAACAAGCGGGTCGATTTAATCGTGTCCGCGCTGGCCCACACCGATCCTGCGGTGCGCCTGATCGTGGTGGGCGAAGGACCGCTCCGCGGGCAGCTCGAGACGACGGCCTCGCGGGCAGGCGTCGCCGATCGCGTGACCTTCACGGGCGCGATCACGGAACGTCAGCTGATCGATCTCTACGCGGGGGCATTCGCCGTCGTCTTTCCGCCGCTCGACGAGGACTACGGCTACGTGACGCTCGAAGCCTTTCTCGCGCGCAAGCCGGTGATCACCACGACCGACGCCGGCGGACCGCTGGAATTCGTCGAGGACGGCATCACCGGCCTGGTGTGTGAACCGGCGCCAGAAGCCCTCGGCGCCGCGATCGGGCGGCTGGCCGGCGATCCGCGGCGCGCGCAGTCGCTCGGAGACGCCGGCTACGAGCGGGCGCGCGCGATCAGCTGGGATGGCGTGGTCGATCGCCTCATGGCTCAGGACTGATCGGAATGACCGAAGCCGTGCACGCCGCGCAGACCTCGATCGTGATCCCGGCGTTCAACGAGGTCGCCTCGATCGCGCCCGTGGTCCGCGATCTCGCGGCCGCCGCTCCCTGGCTCGAGATTCTCGTCATCGACGACGGCTCGACCGACGACACCGGCGCCATCGCCGCGACCGCCGGGGCGCGCGTCATCCGGCATCCCTACAACAAGGGGAACGGCGCGGCCGTCAAGAGCGGAATCCGGCAGGCCGCCGGCCTCTTCGTCCTGATCGCGGACGCCGACGGCCAGCATCGTCCCGCCGACGCGACCCGCCTGGTGTCGCATCTCGGCACCTACGATCTGGTGGTGGGTGCGCGAGCGGGACACACGCAGGCAAGCCTCGTCCGGCGGCTCGGCAACGCGACGCTGAACCGCCTCGCCAGCTACCTCACCGAGCAGCCGATTCCGGACCTGACGTCCGGCTTCCGCGCCGCGCGCCGCGACTGCCTGCTCGAGTTCATCCACCTGCTCCCCAACGGCTTCTCGACGCCGACGACGACGACGCTCGCGTTCATGCGGGCCGGCTACAGCGTCCGTTTCGAGCCGGTCGAGGCGGCGCAGCGCGAGGGCGCGTCGAAAATCCGGCTCGGCGCCGACGGCTTCAACTTCTTCATGATCCTGCTGAAAGTCATCACCATCTTCAGCCCGCTGCGGATCTTCGCGCCGATCAGCGCGGCGGCGTTTCTGCTCGGCGCCGCCTACGCGGCCTGGACCATCGTCACGCAATCGCACGTGACGAACTCGTCGGTGCTGCTCATTCTGCTCAGCGTGGTCATCCTGCTCGTCGGCCTGGTGTCCGAGCAGATTTCCTCGCTGCGCATCGAAGGGCGGCGATCGTGACGGCCGGGGGCGGCGGCGCGGTGCGGACGGCGCTGGTGATCGTGCCGACCTTCAACGAGCGGGAGAACCTGCCGGTGCTGACCAAGGCGCTGATGGAGTATCCCGAGGTGAGCATGCTCGTCGTGGACGACAACTCGCCCGACGGCACGGGGGGGCTGGCCGACGAGCTTGCGCGCGCGTATCCGGGACGGATCGAGGTCATGCACCGGACGGAGCGCCCGGGCCTCGGCCGGTCGTACGTCGACGGCATTCGATCGGTACTCAATCGGCCGGTGGACGTCATCTGCCAGATGGATTCCGACCTGTCGCACGATCCGCGGCACCTGCGCGATCTGATCGCGGCCAGCGAGCGCGCCGACGTGGTCATCGGATCGCGGTACATCCCGGGTGGTGCGGTGGTGAACTGGCCGCTGCGGCGCCGGCTGCTCAGCCGCTTCGCGAACAGCTACATCCGGCTGGTGACGCGGCTGAGCGCGCGCGACTGCACCAGCGGCTACCGCTGCTGGCGGCGCGAGGCCCTCGCATCCGTGCCGCTCGAACAGAGCGGATCGGAGGGCTACTCGTTCCTGGTGGAGATGCTGTTCGCGGCCTCGGCCGCGGGGCTGACGTTTGCCGAGGTGCCGATCACGTTCGTCGAACGCCGGCAGGGTGAATCGAAGCTGTCGAACGCGGTGCTTCTCGAGTCGGCGATCACGCCGTGGCGCCTGATCGCCTCGCGAAAGAGCGCGCGGCCGACGGACCGCTGAGCCCTTTTCGTGCTATGGTTTAGAGACTTCTTACATGTCTGCCTCCCCCGCTGAACGGCCCGCGGGTCTGAGTGTTTTTTTCCCGGCGTACAACGACAGCGGCACCATCGCGAGCATGGTGATCCGCGCCGTCCAATGCGCCTCGGAGCTGACCTCGGATTACGAAATCATCGTCGTCAACGACGGGAGTGTGGACTCGACGCCGCAAATCGTCGACGAGCTCGCGCGGACCTACTCGCACGTGCGCGTGGTGCATCATCCGAAGAACCGCGGCTACGGCGGCGCGCTGCAGACCGGATTTCGATCGGCCACGAAAGAGTTCATCTTCTACACCGACGGCGATGCCCAGTACGACCCGGCGGAGCTCGCCGACCTCTGGGCGAAGATGACGCCGGACGCCGATCTGGTCAACGGCTACAAGATCAGCCGCTCCGATCCGTTCCATCGCATCGTCATCGGCCGCCTCTACCACCACATCGTCAGCCTGCTGTTCGGCCTGACGGTGCGCGATGTGGACTGCGACTTCCGGCTGATGCGCCGGTCGATCTTCGAGAAGATCGATCTCGAGAAGACCAGCGGCGTGATCTGCCTCGAGATGATGAAGAAGATCGAGGACGCGGGCTTCCGCATCGTCGAGGTGCCGGTGCACCACTATCATCGCGCGTTCGGCAAGTCGCAGTTCTTCAATTTCCGGCGAATCGCGAAGACCGGCGTCGACGTCCTGCGTCTCTGGTACGAGCTGGTGATCCGCCGCCGGCACCAGCGGCCGGGCGTCCGGCCGCTGGCCGCCTCGACCGACACCGCCGAGCGCGTCTACCGGAGCTCTCCGCGGTCGTGACTCTTCGGCCGGCCCAGAGTCAGTCCGCGCCGAGCCCCGGGGCGGCGGGCGACTACCGCGAGTTCTATCGCGGCCGCGCGGTGATGATCACCGGCGGCCTCGGCTTCATCGGCAGCAATCTCGCGCGGGCCCTGGTCGACCTCGGCGCCAACGTGCTGCTGGTCGATTCGCTGATCCCGGACTACGGCGGCAACCTGTTCAACGTCGACGGCCTCGCCGGCCGCGTCCAGATCAACGTCGCCGACATCCGCCAGCAGTCGACGATGAATTACCTGGTGCGCGATCGGGATGTGATCTTCAGCCTGGCGGGACAGGTGAGCCACATCGACAGCATGCGCGATCCCTACACCGATCTCGAGATCAACTGCCGCAGCCAGCTGACGGTGCTCGAAGCGTGCCGCAATCACAACCCGGGCGTGAAGGTCGTCTTCGCGGGGACGCGCCAGGTCTACGGCAGGCCCGACTCGCTGCCGGTCACCGAGCGTCACCTGGTGCGGCCGACCGACGTCAACGGCATCAACAAGGCGGCCGGCGAGAACTACCACCTGGTCTACAACAACGTGTTCGGCGTGCGCGGCTGCTCGCTGCGGCTGACCAACGTCTACGGGCCGCGTCAGCTGATCAGCCACAACCGCCAGGGGTTCATCGGCTGGTTCATCCGCCTCGCGATCGAGGACCGGACGATTCAGATCTACGGCGACGGCTCGCAGCTTCGCGATTTCGTCTACGTCGAGGACGCGGCCGACGCATTCCTGCGGGCGGGCGCGAGCGACGCCTGCAACGGCGAGGTGTTCAACGTCGGCGGCGACGAGGCCGTCAGCCATCGCGACCTCACGACGCTGCTCGTGCAGGTCGCGGGATCGGGCCAGGTGCGCTACGTCGACTGGCCGGCGGACAAGAAGGCGATCGACATCGGCAGCTTCTACGCCGACTCGACGAAGTTCAAGGCCACGACCGGCTGGGCGCCGGCGGTGCCGCTGGCCGACGGCCTGCGACGCACCGTGGCGTACTACCGCGAGCACCTCGGCCGCTACGTCGGCGGCGAGCAGGAGCCGTCCCGCACGTGACGCGATACCGGATCCCGTTCATGTCGCTGGTGCCCGGCGAGGACGCGGCCGACGTGCGGCAGGCGATCGAACGGGTGATCGACCGCGGCTGGTTCATCCTCGGCCCTGAAGTCAGCGCCTTCGAGCAGGAGTTCGCCGCCGCGTCCGGCGCGGCCCATGCGGTCGGCGTCGGCACCGGGACCGACGCCATCGCGCTGATCCTGCGCGCGCTCGGCATCGGCGCCGGCGACGAGGTCATCACCTCGCCGCTGTCGGCGGCTTACAGCGCGCTCGCGATCATGATGGCGGGCGCGCGGCCGGTGTTCGCGGACATCGATCCGCAGCACGGCACGATCGACCCCGACCGGATCGCGGAGCGGATCGGGCCGCGCACCCGCGCGATCCTGCCGGTCCACCTCTACGGGCAGCCCGCGGACATGGCGGCGATCGGCCGCGTCGCCGAGCGCCACAGCCTCGCGATCGTGGAAGACTGCTGCCAGGCGCATCTCGCGACGTCAGGAGGGCGGCCGGTCGGCACCATCGGCATCGCCGGCGCGTTCAGCTTCTATCCGACCAAGAATCTCGGCGCGCTGGGCGACGCCGGCGCGGTCGTCACCAACGACGCCGCCCTGGCCGACCGTGTGAAGCGGCTGCGCAACGGCGGGCAGAGCGACCGCTATCATCATCAGGAGCCGGGCTTCAATTCACGCCTCGACGACATCCAGGCGGCCGTCCTGCGCGCACGGCTGCCGCGGCTCCAGGGCTGGACGGCGCGGCGCCGCGCGCTGGCGGCACGCTACCGCCGCGGCCTGACTGGAGCGCCGGTCGAGGCGCTTGCCGAGCGCGATGCCGGCCACGTCTACCACCTGTTCGTCGTTCGAACGCCCGAGCGCGACGCGTTGCGGGCGCACCTCGCCGCGAGCGGCATCGAAACCTTGATTCATTATCCGGTCGCGATCCCACGCCAACCGGCGCTGGCGGCACAGAGTCCGGCCGAGTGCCCGGTTGCGGTGCGGATGTGCGGCGAGATACTCTCAGTGCCTCTTCACCCTGCCTTGCGCGACGAAGAAGCCGACGAGATCGCCGCAGCGGTGCACGCCTTCCAGCCGCGGACGATGGTTTCCTGACAGAGATAGAAAGGACAGCCGAGTGCGAGCGTTGATTACTGGGGGAGCCGGATTCATCGGGTCCCATCTCTCCGAAGCGTTGCTGGCCCAGGGTCACGAGGTGCTGATCCTCGACAACCTGTCGACCGGATCCATCGACAACATCGCCCATCTCAAGGGGCGGCCGGGATTCGAGTACTTCATCGACACCGTGACCAACGAGCCGCTGCTCGCGGAGCTCATCGATCGCAGCGACGTGGTGTTCCATTTCGCCGCCGCCGTCGGCGTCAAGTTGATCGTCGAGCAGCCGGTCTACACCATCGAGACCAACGTGCACGGCACCGAGGTGGTGCTGAAGCACGCGAACAAGAAGAAGAAGCTGGTGGTCATCGCCTCGACCTCTGAGGTGTACGGCAAGAGCGAGGACGTGCCGTTTCGCGAAGACTCCGATCTGGTGCTGGGGCCGACGCCGAAGCACCGCTGGGCCTATGCCTGCAGCAAGGCGATCGACGAGTTCCTCGCGCTCGCCTACTGGAAAGAGCGCAAGCTTCCGGTGATCATCGTCCGCTTCTTCAACACCGTCGGGCCGAGGCAGTCGGGTCAGTACGGGATGGTGATTCCGAACTTCGTGCGGCAGGCGCTGGCCGGCGAGCCGATTACGGTGTTCGGCGACGGCACACAACAGCGCGCGTTCACGCACGTGAGCGACGTCGTCGGGGCGCTGATGAAGCTCGTGGTCGAGCCCAAGGCGATCGGCCAGGTCATCAATATCGGCAACATGGAGGAAGTGACGATCCAGAGGCTCGCGGAACGGGTGCGCGAGCTCAGCGGTTCGGACTCCATCATCAAGCTCATCCCCTACGACGAAGCGTACGAATCGGGCTTCGAGGACATGCCCCGCCGGGTTCCCGATCTGACACGTATCGAAGGGCTTATCGGCTACAAGACGACCCACAAGCTCGACGAAATCCTGACGCAGGTCATCGACTACTTCCGCAACAAGTAGCCTGCCAGGGCGTATACTGAAATCAGCACCATGAAAACCACAATCCTCAGCGTCGTCGCGTTGCTGTGCGCGGTTTCGACCGCGTCCGCCGACGTGCGCCTGACCATGCAGAACGGGCGTGTCTCGATCGTGGCCAAGGATGCGACCGTCCGTCAGATCCTGATGGAGTGGGCGCGCGTCGGACAGACGAAAATCGTGAACGTGGACCGCGTACCGGGCGGCCCGATGACCCTCGAGCTCACCAACGTGCCCGAGGCGCAGGCGCTCGAAGTGCTGCTGCGCGCGCTGAGCGGCTACATCACCGCGCCGCGCCCCGTCGAAGTCGAGAACCTGTCGCACTTCGATCGCATCATCATCATGCCGACGCTCGCCGCCGCGCGGCCGGCCAGTTCGTCACCGCCGCCGCCCGTTTACCAGCAGAGCCCGCAGTTCGCGCCGCCGCCGGTCGCCGACGACGATGACGACGACAGGCCCGCGCCGAACGTCCGGGTGCCGCCCGGCGCCCAGCGCGGTCCGGTGTTCAACACCTTCCCGCAGCCGCAGGCCAGCCCGCAGGGGACGCCGATGCAGCAACCGAACATCGGGACGCCGCAACAGGCGCCCCAGGGCGGGGCGCCGATGACCCCGACGTCATCGCCGACGCCGGTCGCACCGTTCGGCGGCGTCGCCGTGCCCGGAATGGTCGCGCCTCCGCCGACGCCGCCGCCAGGGCAGCAGCCCCAGCAGCCGGGCGCGCCCGTCCGGCGCCCGGGCGGACCCGGCGGGCTATAAGCGTTGGCCTTCGTGGACGAAGTGAGCGCGGGCATCGCCGACGCGATGCGCAAGCACGACCCGGTGCGGCTGAGCACGCTGCGCATGCTCAAGGCCGCTTTGATGAACCGCGAGATCGAGCGTGGCCACGCGCTCGATCAGAGCGAGTCGCTGCAGGTCATCGCATCCCTGGTCAAGCAGCGTAAGGATTCCATCGAGCAGTTCACCAAGGGCGGCCGGCAGGAGCTGGCCGACAAGGAACAGTCCGAGATTCACGTGCTGGAAACGTATCTGCCGGCGGCTGCCGATCCCGCCGTCATCGAGCAGGCCGTGCTCGATGCGATCCAGGAAACAGGCGCCACTTCGCCCAAAGACATGGGGCGGGTGATGAAGGCGGCGCTAGCCCGGCTGGCGGGACAGACCGTCGACGGCAAGACCGTCAGCGAGCTCGTACGCATGAGGCTGGCCGGTCCCTAAACTTTTTCGGGGAGGCAACCGTCTAAGTTGTCGAGACGGCAAAACAAACAGCCTCTCATCCCATCCTCCTTAGGCCCTTGCCGCTCGCGCGACGAGGGCCTTTTTTTCTTGTCCATTTCCGAACCATTCCTACCTCTGTCGTCGATCGCCGCAGGTACGGGAGTTGCTCGGCAAGTGATACGATTCCTGGGAAGCTGAACATGCGACGTCCTTCCTCACCGTACGGTTCGTCCTTCTCCTTCGGTCCCGGCGCGGTCTCGACGACGCTCAAGGCGCTCATCGGCGCCAACGTCGCGGCGTTCGTGATCACGTCGTTCATGCCCTGGCTGCAGGAATACCTGGGTCTGGTGCCTGCGCTCGTCCTGCACCAGTTCTGGGTGTGGCAGCTCGCGAGCTACATGTTTCTGCACGGCGGGGTGTTCCACATCCTGTTCAACATGCTGGCGCTGTGGATGTTCGGTGCGGAGTTGGAACGCATCTGGGGGACCCGCTACTTCCTGAAGTTCTACTTCGTCACCGGAATCGGCGCCGGCGTCCTCACCGTGATCTTCTCGCTGCTGCCGTTCGCGTTCGCACAGCAGGTGCAACACTCCGTGATCATCGGCGCCTCGGGCGCGATCTACGGGCTGCTGCTCGCCTATGCGATGTACTTTCCCGACCGGCCCATCCTGATGATCGTGTTCTGGGTGCCGGCCAAGGTGTGTGTCGCAATTCTGGGCGGCATCGCGCTGCTGACGTCGTTTTCCGAGGCGGGCGGCACCGCCAACGCGACCCACGTCTTCGGCCTCCTGGTCGGCTATCTCTTCCTGAAGGGCGCGCGGATTCACCCGATCTCGGAGGTGAAGTACCGCTACCTCAAATGGAAGATCAACCGGGTCCGCAAGAAGTTCGACGTCTACTCGGGCGGCCGCGCCAACGACTACGACCGCCGCGTGCACTGAAGGTTCGACGCGGACGCACTGTTGTCACGCTCCCAATTCGCCACGATTGTGCTCGCCGGAGCGCTGATCCGCGGCGCGGCCCTGCCGGGCCCCGGCACGGGCGATCTCACCATCTGGAAGATCTGGAGTTACAACGCGGCGCGCAAAGGCGTCGGCGAGATGTACGGCGTCGGCGGCACGCCGCTGGAAAGGCGCGAGCTGGATTATGCCGGCGCGACTGCCGTGGTCGACTACCCGCCGCTCGCCCTCTACGAGCTCGGCGCGGCGGGACAGGCGTACTGGATCTGGTCGCACCGCCGATTTCCCAATGCCACGCCGCTGAACGTATTCGTCAAGCTGCCGGGAC